>Ga0081539_10006058_pt1 | contig 11840 bp, 13 predicted proteins | sample TabmetS4T2R2_FD_71023 | JGI IMG/M metagenome (GOLD analysis project Ga0081539, IMG submission 71023) | Tabebuia heterophylla rhizosphere microbial communities from the University of Puerto Rico - S4T2R2 | ecosystem: Host-associated > Plants > Roots > Rhizosphere ...
ACCGGCTCCTGGGCCGGCACGATCGCCGTGAGCCAGGGGAAGAGCGATTCGATGGTGACGATCTCGCCGGGCACGTCCTGCGGGGTCATGGGCTCGGGCTCCGTAGGGTTGCTTGACGCAACGGAGAGTACCGGTGTGCGTTGTGTCACGCAACGCGCAGTTCGGCGGGCAGCAGCGCATGGAGCTCGGCGAGCATGAGCCGCGGGTCCTCGAAGACGTCGCCGTAGGTGTAGCGGCGGAAGTCGTCGCCTCGTGCGTGGGCTTCGCGCTCGCGGCGGCGGTCGTGCTCCCAGGCGTGGCGCGAGCGGTGGTAGCGGTAGCTGTCGAGCTCGACGGTGAGGCGGTGGTGCCGCCAGCGGCAGTCGACCCGGCGGCCGCCGGCGGGTTGGTTGGTCTGGGGAAGGGGCAGGCCGTGTTGGTTGAGCAGCTCGAGAAAGCGTTCTTCGAGCTTGCTGAGCGTGACCTTGGTGTCGCCGTGGAGGATGGCTCGGAGGTTCCGGGTGCCGCGTGCGCTGGGATGGCGGGTGAGGAGGGCGTCAACCTGCTGCGGGGTGGTGGCGTACTTGACGCCGGCCTCGTGGCAGGCGCGGGCCAGCTCGTCGCTGGGGAGGTGTGCGGCGAGGACAATGAGGGTGAGTGGGACGGGCGTGACGGGGACGCCGCGGTGGGTGGTGCGTGGGAGGTCGCTGTTGCGGGCGCGGTGGGTTGTGACTCCCCGGATCCGCCGCTCGGTGCGCGTCAGGACGTGCGGCGGCGGCGCGGCGCCCCTCGTCAGGCCCCAGAGGTGGCCGGCCGCGGGCCCGCAGAGCAGGGCGCCGGGCCCGCACGCGAGGACGGCGGCGAGGTAACGGGCTTCGACGGATGGCGCCCGGTGCCCGACCCGGTAGACCCCGCGGTGCTCGCGGAGCAGGGCGCCGCTCTCGAGCCGTTCCGCGATCTCGTGGCGCGTGATCCCCGCGCCGATGAGCTGTCGCCGGGTTACCACCCCATGCGATCTCGACGCCAACCGCGCGACCACCCGTTCCACTGTCCTGTCCTGTGCCGCCACTGGCGGTACTAGGCAGGAAGGTGAACGGACTCGCCCCCCTCACTGGCCCCGAACCCCCGCCAGCTCCATCGCCCGCGCCCGCACGGAGCGCCACCGCGCAGCAGGCGCCGGCCACGCCGAAGAGGGAACGAAGGGCGTGGCCGGCGCCGGCGCCTGAGGAGGGCGCGTGGTGAGCATGCCATCGCCCAGCTATGAGCACAAGTAGCACTGACTGCACGCAGTGATAAGGTCAGCTAATGCTTGACGTCCGTCGCCTCAGGGTCCTGCGCGAGGTGGCGACCTGCGGCTCCTTCTCGGCCGCCGCGGACTCGCTGGCCTACACGCAGTCCGCCGTCTCGCAGCAGATCGCCGCGCTCGAGCGCGAGGCGGGGACGACGCTCGTGGAGCGCAGTGCGCGCGGCGTGCGACTCACCGACGCCGGCCGTGCGCTCGTCGAGCACGCCGACGTCATCCTCGCCCGGCTGGCCGATGCGGAGGCCGAGCTCGAGGCGATCGCCGGCCTGCGCGGCGGGCGGCTGCGGCTCGCCGCCTTCCCGAGCGCCGGCGCCTCGCTCATGCCCGAGGCGATCGCGGTCTTCCGCCGCCGCCATCCCGCGGTCGAGCTCACCCTCGAGCCCGCCGAGCCCGAGCCGGGCCTCGCCAAGCTGCGCGCCGGCGAGGTCGACATCGCCCTCGACATCACGGTGGCCTTCCGCCCGGCGCCCGACGACGGCATCGATCGCGTCCACCTGCTCGACGATCCGATGTACGTCGTGCTGCCCGACGGCCACCCGATGGCGCGCAAGCGCAACCTCAAGCTCGAGGACCTCGCCGAGGAGAGCTGGATCCTCGGCACGACCGCCTCGTGCCCCGACGCGTCGATCTTCCTGCGCTCCTGCCAGCTCGCCGGCTTCGAGCCGCGCATCGCGTTCAACAGCGACGACTACTTCGCGATGCAGGGCTTCGTGGCGGCGGGCGTGGGAGCGTCGTTCATCCCGGACCTCGCGCTGGTCTCGGTGCGCGACGACATCGTGGTGCGCTCGCTCGGCGCGCGGCCGCCGGCGCGCCAGATCGTCGCCGCGACCCTCAACGGCTCGTTCCGCTCGCCGGCCAAGCAGGCGATGCTCGACGTGCTCGTCGAGGTCGGCGGCGGCTTCGGCGGCAAGCACCGCCGGCTCGCGCTGGCGTCGTAGCGGCGCGCGGAGCGGCGCGCTCCGGCGGCGCGCAGCTGCCCGCTTCCGGCCGCGCCCGAGCGTTCGCCCGCCGTTAGCCCCGCGCCCCGACCGGGCACGCCATAGGCATGGCTGGAGCCGTCTTCTTCCTCGTCATCGTGGCTGTGCTCCTAGTCGCGTTCGCGAGCGTCACGCCGTTCATCCTGTTCCCCGTGGTCATCATCGGCCTCGGGCTGATCGTCGTCCCGCTCGTGCTCGCCAAGATGCGCGACACCTCGGCCGGCGCGACGGACCCCGGGCCCTCGGGCGTGCCGACAACGCGCGAGGCCTCCTACGACCCGGTCCAGGAGCCATAGTCTCGGAGCCGCAGTGCGCGTCATGCGCTCGGATCCGCCGTGGGCAAGAACGCCGACATCGTCCGCCGTGCCTTCGACGCGTTCTCGCGCCGCGACCTCGCCGTCCTGCTGACGCTCGCCGACCCGGAGATCGAGTTCATGCCGGCTACCGCGCGCGTGGCCGGGCGCGCCGAGCCCTACCGCGGCCACGACGGCCTGCGCACCTACCTCGCCGACGTCGCGCGCGTCTGGCAGGAGCTGCGCTCCGAACCCGAGGAGTTCGTCGAGGTCGGCGACGTCGTCGTCTGCACCGGCCGCGTCTACGCGTGGGGCGTGGGCCGGGTCATCGACGCGCCCGCGGGCTGGGTATGGCGCCTGCGCCGCGGCCGCCTCGTCGAGGGCCACGTCTACGACACGCGCCGCGAGGCGCTGGAGGCGGGCGGTCTAGAGTCCCGCGCGTGATCGACGCCGACGGCTTCAACGCCTTCGAGGCGGCGGGCTGGGAGGCGAAGGCAGCCGGCTACGACCGCTTCTTCGGCGCCATCACGAGCCGCGTGATCGAGCCGCTGCTCGACGCCGCCGCCGTCGGCCAGGGAGCGCGCCTCCTCGATGTGGCCACCGGCCCGGGCTACGTCGCGGCGGCCGCGGCGCGGCGCGGGGCTGTGGTGGTCGGCGTCGACATCTCCGCGGCGATGGTCGAGCGGGCGAACACCGCGCACCCCGACCTCGAGTTCCGCCAGGCCGACGTCCACCAGCTGCCGTTCGAGGACGGCGCCTTCGACGCCGTCGTCGGCAACTTCCTCATCCTGCATTCGGGCGCGCCCGAGCGCGCCGCCAGCGAGCTGGCGCGGGTGCTCGCGCCCGGCGGATCCGTTGCGCTGACCACGTGGGACGTGCCCGAGCGCGCGCGCCTGTTCGGCCTGTTCCTTGAAGCGATCGCCGATGCCGGCGCCGCGGCGCCGGCGGCGATCCCGGTGGGACCGGACTTCTTCCGCTTCTCGCACGACGACGAGTTCGACGCCCTCCTGCAAGGCGCCGGACTGGAGGACCGCAGGGTCGAGACGGTCGCGTTCGAGCAGCAGTTCGCCGATGTCGACGAGCTGTACGAGGACTTCGTCGCCGGGACCGTCCGCACCGCCGCGCTCATCGAGGAGCAGGACCCCGAGACCCAGGCGCGCATCCGCGAGGCGTTCCGCCGCCGCGCGCACGAGTACGACCACCAATACGGCCTGCGGATCCCGATCTCGGTGAAGCTCGCCAGCGGGCGGCGCTCAGCCTGAAGCCGCCCTGGAGCGGTTGACGAACACGCCTCGAGCGCGCGCCCGACGCCGACCGAGAGCGCGCCCGTCAGCACCGCCGCCTCGCCCAGGCTCGGCGATCTCGCGCACTCGGCGGTCGCGCTCGGCGCCCTGACGCGCGCCAGCCGCGGCGGGAAGCCGAGGCTGCCGGCCACATCGAGGTTGGACGAGCCGCTGTCGAACCTCGACGCGAAGGTGCGGGTGTCGCCTCCGCTGCAGTCGCGGCTGGGGACGACGACGGTCTTCGTCGCCGGCTTCATCGGCTCGCCGGCGATGAACCTGTGCACCGTGCCGTTCGCCGGCGGCTGCGCCGAGCTCGGCGGCCGCACGCTGACGATCCCCGCCGACGGCTCGGGCGGCGAGCGGCTGGGGCCTAGGGCGCGATGTTGTGGTTCAGGCGGAAGAGGTTGTCGGGGTCGTAGCGCGCCTTGAGCGCCCGCAGGCGCTGGAAGTCCGCCGGCTCGTACGCGTCGCGCACCGGCTCGCCGACGCTGTGCGCACCCGCGAGGAAGTTCATGAAGACGCCGCCGTGGTCCCACGGACGCATCGCGTCGAACAGCGCGCGGTTGCTCGCGCGGATCGCGTCGAGGCGGGCCGGATCGGCCTCGGAGACCGAGAACAGCGTGTAGGCGGCGTCGCGGTGGCCAACCGCGTTGGGGATCGCCGGCGGCCGCCCGAGCGCGCCGCCGAGCTGGCGCAGCTCGACCACGGTCGGGCCGTCGGTCTCGGGGCCCACCGCGGCAAGCAGTGCCTCGACCGCGCCGCGGTCGAGCTCGCGCAGCAGCGCCGTCTCGCCGTAGGCGGCGACCGGCTCGGCCGGGTCGTTGTGGATGGTCCCGGCCGCCGTGTAGGGGATCTCGGCGAGCGTGTCGATCATCGGCGGCGCTGCCGCCCGCAGCGGCGCCACCAGCGGCTCGCCGGCAGCCTGCGGTCCACAGTAGGCGATGCGAAGGTGCACGACGAACCGCGCGCGCAGCGGCTCGGGCACCGCCGGGACGTCGGGCAGGCGCACGAGCGCCATCGACGAGGTCATCTCGTCGGGGACGGTGCTCGTCCAGGCGATGTACTCGTCGAGGATGCGCGCGGCGTCCTCGGCGGCGAAGAACAGCCCGCCGCCGTAGAGGCTCCTGACCGGGAACAGGTCGACGGTCATCGCGGTCACGATCCCGAAGTTGTCCTTGCCGCCGCGCAGTCCCCAGAACAGCTCGGGGTGCTCCTCGGGTCCGACGAGCAGCGTCTCGCCATCGGCGGTGACGAGCTCCATCGAACGGACGTGGTCGGCCGCGTAGCCGTACCGGCGCGCGAGCACGCCGAGCCCGCCGCCGACCGTGTAGCCGACCGCGCCGACGAACGGCGCCGAGCCGCTGAGGGGCGCGAGGCCGAACTGCGCCGTCTCCTCGATGACGCGCTCCCACCGCACGCCGGCCTCCACGCGCGCCGTCGCCGACGCCGGATCGACGGCCACCCCGGTCAACCGGTTGGTGGCGACGAGCAGCGCTTCGTCGCCGGCGGCCACGCAGGCGCCGTGGCCCGTCGACTGCACCGCGACGGCGAGGTCGTTGTCGTGGGCGAACAGCACCGCCGCCGCGACGTCGTCGGGCGTCGCCGCCCCCACCACGATCGCCGGACGGTGCTCGATCGAGAGGTCGTAGCCGCGGCGCTCGTCGTCGTACCCGCCGTCGCCGGGCGCGAGGACCGGCCCGCGCACGCGCTCGGCGAGCGCGTCCTTGGTCTCGTTCGTCATGTCCCGCATCGTCGGGGATCGGCCCGCCAGACGTCTTGCAGGAATCGGACGAGCGCTCCTTGCTCCGGCGCTCGCGCGCGGGCTACAGTCGCGCCGAACCCGGGGAGAGGAGCCCGTCATGGCCGACGCAGCGGCAACCGCCGACAACACCGGGAGCGACACGCACCGGATGCCCCAGGTCGGGCCCTGGCAGCTCGCCTCGGTCCTCGTCGTCGTGGCGGGCATCGTCGCCGTCTTCGCCCTCGGCCTGAGCAAGTTCGACTCCGACAAGGACACGATGACCGGCGTCCTCGGCGTCGTCGTGCCCGCGTTTGCGACGATCGGCGCGGCGGTCTTCGGCGTCACGGTCGGCTACAACGCGGGCCGGTCGGCCGGCGAGGCGACCGGCAAGGCGAAGGGCGAGGCGGACAAGGTGCAGGCGGTCGCCGACGCGAGGAAGTCGCTGGCCACCGAGGTCCTGGGCCATCTGCGCGACGCGCAGGCGCCGGTTGAGGAGCTCGTCTCCACCGTGGCCCAGGCCGGAAGCTCGGACGCCGGCGTCCAGTCGTTCAGGCTGGGCTCAGGCGATGGGTCCGTGGAGGTCGCGACCGACACCCTGCACGGCGCGAGCAAGGGAGTCGAGAAGGCGATCACCGCCTGCGAGACCGCGCTCCACGTCTGACCGCCTCAGCCCGCGACAGCGGCGGCGACCACCTGCGCGATGCCGGCCTCGCCCCGCGCGTTGGGGTGGAAGGGCGCGGCCGCGTGCGTGGGGATCAGCGGCTCGACCCACTTGGTCGACGACGACTTGCAGGCGTCGTGGCCGATGCTCGCGGCGTAGTCGTCGACGAACGTCGCGCCGTTGGCGGCGGCCTGCTTGGCGAGCATCGCGTTGAGGTTGCGCTCGACGCTTCGAAGGTAGGGCACGTCGGCCCAGGTCAGCGGGACGGTCGGCCAACAGCCGCTGCCGGTCTCGGGCAGGACCGCCGCGTAGTCGACGACGAAGACGCGCGCCTGCGGCGAGCGCGCGTGGATGCCCTGGATGACCGCGGCCACCTTCGGCGCGGCGGCCGCGATGCGGTCGGCGAGCGTGTCGTGGCCGTTGACGACGTACCTGTCCTGGCACGGGTGGCCGAACGGCGACGGGCTGGCGCAGTTCTCGATGATCTCGGTGAAGCCGATGTCGTTGCCGCCGATCTGCAGCGTCACCGTGCGGGTGCCCGCGGTCAGGGCGTCGAACTGCGGTGGGTTGGGGCCGGGGGTGACGTCCTGGGCCTGCGTCATGTCGTCGGTCGTCGCGCCGCTGCAGGAGACGTCGCGCAGCGACTGGCCGAGCTGCGCCGCGGCGAGGTGGGCGAAGTTGTGGTCGGAGCGCAGGCAGCCGAGCGGATCGAGCTGCTGGTTGGGGATGAGCGGCCCGGCGGCATAGGAGTCGCCCAGCCCGACCCAGTCGGCCGCCGACGCGGAGGCGGCGCCGAGGGCGAGCGTGGCGAGGACGGCGACGACGATCCGTGGCGTGCGCAGCATCTGGTGACCTCCCGTTGCCTGGCCCCCGCGGCACCTATGCCCGGGGGTCGGCGGGGAGAAACACAGCCGCGCCCGGGCGGCGGCGCGGGGCGGGCGGGGCGGCCGGGGACGCGCCGCTAACCTCCGGCCGCGTGCCACCGCTGACCGTCGCCGTTCTCGGACTCGGTGAGGCGGGCGGGGCGATCGCGAGCGATCTCGTCGCCGCCGGCGCCGTCGTCCGGGGCTTCGATCCGGCTGCTCCCGCGCCGCCGGGCGTCGAGGCGGCGGGCGATGCCGCGCAGGCGGTGAGCGGGTGCGACGTCGTCCTCAGCGTCAATGCGGCGACGGTCGCGCTCGACGTCGCGCGCGACGCGGCCGGCGGGCTGTCGGCCGGACAGGTCTATGCCGACCTCAACACCGCCGGCCCGGCGCTCAAGCGCGCGGTCGCCGAGGCGGTCGAGCCAACCGGCGCGGCGTTCGCCGACGTCGCGCTCATGGCGCCGGTGCCGGGCCGCGGGCTGCGCACGCCCGCGCTCGTCTCCGGCCCGGGCGCCGACGACTTCGCGGCGCGACTGGCGCCGCTGGGCATGCCGATCGAGGCCCTCGGCCCCGAGCCGGGTGCCGCGGCCGCGCGCAAGCTGCTGCGCAGCGTCTTCATGAAGGGGCTCGCGGCGGCGTGCATCGAGAGCGTGCGCGCCGCCCGCGCGGCCGGCTGCGAGGACTGGCTTCGCAGCGAGATCGCCGAGGTGCTCGATCCGGCGCTGCTCGAGCGGCTGCTCACCGGCAGCGAGCGCCACGCGACGCGGCGGATCCACGAGGCCCGCGACGCCCAGGAGCTGCTCGCAGAGCTCGGCATCGAGGCGCGGGTGTCGGCGGCCGCCGAAGGCTGGCTGCGCCAGCTCGAGGACGAGGGCGGGCCGCGCGAGCCAGGGGCCGAGCGCGGCGCGTCGACCGCCGACGCCGGGCCGCGCGCCTCCGCGGACGGGCGTTAGGGTTCGCGATCGTGCACGAGATTGTCGCCAATCCTGGTGACACCGGCTATCGCGCGCTGCGGCACGAGATCGTCACCGGGCGGCTGCTTCCCAATGAGCGGCTCGTAGAGCTCGACCTCTCCGAGCGCCTGGGGATCGGTCGCACCGCGGTCCGCACGGCGCTGGTCCGCCTCGAGGCCGAGGGCCTCGTCACCCGCGAGCGACACCGCGGCGCCAAGGTCCGCCTCGTCGACGAGCGCGAGGCGATCGAGATCCTCGAGGCCCGGGCCGTCCTGGAGGGGCTCGGGGTCAGGCACGCGGCGGCGGTCGCCACGAGCGAGGACATCGAAGCGCTCGCGGCGATCCTCGCGCAGATGCGCGCGCGCCTCGACGCCGGCGACCTCCTCGGCGCCTCGGATCAGAACGCCGTCCTGCACGGCCGGCTGCTGGCGCTGAGCCGCCACGCCACCGCGGAGCGCCTCATCGCGGCGCTGAACTCCCAGATCGTGCGCTTCCAGTACCGGACGATCCTCGTGCCCGGCCGGCCCGAGCTGTCGTTCGCCGAGCACGCGGCGATCGTCGAAGCAGTCGCCGACGGTGACGCGGCTGGCGCCGAGGCCGCCATGCGCGACCACCTGGCCAACGTCGCCGCCGCCCTCGCCCAACGGGCCCGAGCCGATGACTGACGACCTCACCCCGTCCGACCGCGCCCGCGAGCTCGTCCGCGGCGCCTACGACATGCACGTCCACATCGCGCCCGACACCGTCGAGCGCCGGATCGACGACGTCTCGCTGGCCAAGCGCTGCGCGGAGCTGGGGCTCGCGGGCTTCCAGCTGAAGTCGCACTACACCTCGACGGCCGAGCGCGCGCGCGTGGTGCGCGGCGTGGTGGCAGGCGTCGAGGTGTTCGGAGCGGTCACGCTCAATCGCGCGGTCGGCGGTATGAACCCCCTCGCGGTGGAGATCGCCGCGCGCGAGGGCGCGCGGACGGTGTGGCTGCCGACGGTCGACTCGCTCAACGAGATGACCGGCGCCCACGAGCTGGCACCCGGCGCCAAGCCGCCGGTGTGGATGCGCCTGCAGCAGGAGCTGCGCGAGCAGGGCGTGGCCATCGAGCCGGTGCGCGTGGTCGACGACGACGGCGAGCTGCTGCCGGAGACGCGCGCGGTGCTCGAGTCGATCAAGCGCCACGGCATGGTGCTCGCCACCGGCCACCTCAGCCGCGACGAGATCTTCGCTGTGGTCGACGCCGCCGTCGAGCTCGGGATCGAGACGATCGTCGTCACCCACCCCGAGTTCCCCGCCCAGGACATCGGGATCGAGGACCAGCAGCAGCTCGCGGCCAAGGGCGCGCTGCTGGAGCGCTGCTTCACCACCCCGCACACCGGCAAGGTCACCTGGGAGCGCGTCTTCGAGACGATCCGCGCCACCGGGGTCGAGCACTCGGTGCTCTCGACCGATCTCGGCCAGGTGTTCAACCCGCCCGTCGAGGACGGCCTGCCGCTCATGGCCGACCGGCTCCTCGAAGCGGGCTTCGACGAAGAGGAGATCCACACGATGGCGGTGACGAACACCCGAAGGCTGGCCGGTGCCTAAGCGCGTCCAGGTCATCGGCGCGCATTCGGCCGACTTCGTCTGGCGCGCCGGCGGCGCGGTCGCGGCCGCGGTCGCCAACGGCGGCACCGCCGAGGTCATCGCGCTGTCCTACGGCGAGCGCGGTGAGTCGGGCGAGCTGTGGAAGCAGGAGGGCCAGACGGTCGAGAACGTCAAGAAGGTCCGCCACGCCGAGGCCGAGGCGGCCGCGGCGGCGCTCGGCGCGACGTTCAGGTGCCTGGACCTCGGCGACTACCCGCTGCAGATCGGCGCCGACGCGCTCGTCCAGATCGCCGACGCCATCCGCGAGTTCGCTCCCGACGTGCTGATCACCCACACCGACCGCGACCCCTTCAACCCCGACCACCCGGTCGCCCACGCCGCGGTCGATCGCGCCCGGGGCCTGGCCGCCGGGGCCGGCGTGCAGAGCGCCTTCGCCACCGTCAGGCCGCCGGCGCTCTTCCTCTTCGAGCCCCACCAGCCCGAGCTGTGCAACTTCACCCCGACGACCTTCGTGGACATCACCGACGTGATCGATCGCAAGCAGGCCGCTATGGCCGAGATGAAGGCCCAGCAGTACCTGCAGACCTACTACGGCCAGCGCGCAGAGCAGCGGGCCAACCACGCCCGGCGCGCCTCCGGCAATCAGGAGGTCCGCTACGCGGAGGCCTTCCAGCGCGTCATCCCGCAGGTGGTGAGCGAGCTTTGAACGACTACTCCGAGCTCGCGCGCCTGGGCAGCGCGACCGTCTACGAGGGCGGCGGCCGCCGCGGCCTCATCGACGTGCCGCTGACCCAGGTGGTCCCCGGCTCGCGCGTGGCAGGCCCCGCGCGGATCGCGCGCTGCGCCCAGGACGACAACCTCATGGTCCACGCGGTCATGGACGTCGTGCAGTCGGGGGAGGTACTCGTGCTCACGATGCCCGAGCCGGCGCCGGTCGCGCTGGTGGGCGACCTGCTCGCCACGCAGGCCAAGGTCCAGGGCGCCGCAGCGATCCTCGTCGACGCCTCCGTGCGCGACCTCGAGGAGCTCGCTGAGCTCGGCTTGCCGATCTGGGCGCGCTACGTCCGCATCCGCGGCGCGGTGAAGAAGACCCCCGGCGAGCTCGACGTCCCCGTCGAGATCGGCGGCGCGACGATCCGCCCGGGCGACATCGTCGTCCTCGACGCCGACGGCGCCGCCGTGGTCGAAAGCGAGCGGGTGGGCGAGACGCTCGAGGGCGCGCTGGCGCGCGAGGAGGCCGAACGCGTCAAGCGGGCCAAGCTGAGGGACGGCGCGCTCTCCTACGACCTGGACGGGCTGCGGGCGATCGTGGAGGGCGGCGCGTGAGCGAGATCGCGCACCTCGGGCCGGTCGAGCTCCTGACGCCCAAGGGCGAGGAGAGCCTGCGCTTCTTCGTGGACATCATGGGCATGGAGGTCGAGCACCAGGAGGGCGCCGCCACGTACCTGCGCGGTTGGGGCGACTACCAGCCGTGGTCGCTGAAGCTCGTCGCGTCCACGACGTCGGGCATGGGCGTCCTCGGGTTGCGCGCCTGGAGCCCCGAGGCGCTCGAGCGCCGCGTCGCCGCCGTGGAGGCCGCGGGGCTCGGCGAGGGCTGGGTCGACGGCGATCGCGGCCGCGGGCCCTCGTACCGCTTCCGCGACCCGGACGGCCACCGCTTCGAGCTGTACTACGAGTGCGAGCGCTACGACCCCCCGGAGCATCTGCGCCCGTCGCTGAAGAACGTGCCCGGCCGCTACACGGGCCGCGGCTGCGCGGTCAAGCGCCTGGACCACGTCAACGTCCTCGCCGCCGACGTTCGCGCCAATCGCGAGTTCTGCGTCGATGCGCTCGGCTATCGCCTCTACGAGCGCATCGAGCTCGACGACGGCAGCGAAGCGGGAGCGTGGATGAGCGCGTCGATCGCCGCGCACGAGCTCATCTACACGCGCGACGCCCACCGCGCACACGGCCGGCTGCACCACCTCGCCTTCTGGGTCGACACGCGCGAGGAGTGCCTGCGCGCGGCCGACATCTGGCTCGATGCCGGCATCGAGATCGAGGCGGCGCCTTCCAAGCACGCGATCGCCCAGGGCTTCTTCCTCTACGGGATCGAGCCGGGCGGCAACCGCGTCGAGGTCACCAGCGGCGGGCGCTTCGTCTACGCGCCCGACGAGCCATGCGTCGTGTGGACCGAGGCCGAGCGCGCGAAGGGCCAGGCGTGGGGGGGCAA
>Ga0081539_10006059_pt1 | contig 11834 bp, 6 predicted proteins | sample TabmetS4T2R2_FD_71023 | JGI IMG/M metagenome (GOLD analysis project Ga0081539, IMG submission 71023) | Tabebuia heterophylla rhizosphere microbial communities from the University of Puerto Rico - S4T2R2 | ecosystem: Host-associated > Plants > Roots > Rhizosphere ...
GGCATCGTGCTTACCTGTTTTATTTCGAAGCCATCTGCCGCAAGCTTACCGGCAATAACGATTTCGCTCTGCCCTACTGGAACTGGATCACGACGCCGAGCATTCCCGCGCCGTTCTGGGGAAACGGAAATCCGCTATTCGACAGCAACCGCTTTGCTACTCAGGCGAGCACGGTTAGTTCGTCGGTTTGCGGCGCGTCCAACATCAATAACAACGTCCTCAGCCAGACAAATTTCCTGCTCTTTGCGAGCGCCCAGGCCACCACGCAACAACAGAATGCCGGTTACGGCGCGCTCGAAGGCGGACCGCACAATTACGTTCACGGTTTTGTCGGCGGAGACATGGGCACTTACATGTCGCCGCTCGATCCCGTCTTCTGGTGCCATCACAACATGATCGAATGCTTGTGGGTCGACTGGAACATCAACAAGGGAAATGCAAACACGAACGATTCGGCGTGGAGCAGCTTTACGTTTAACGATTTCGTCGACGCAGACGGTAATCCCGTGCCGATCCAGGTCGCGACGACGTTGCTCATGCCGATTCTGAGTTATCAATTCGAGCCGTGCGCGCCGAATGCAGTAGCGACGACGAAAGACAAGGCCACGCTCGAAAGGTTCCTGCGCGAGGGAGCGCCGCACAAACTGGATTTCGCGAGACGATTCGAACTGCGCCAATCGTTGAGCCTGTCTGTGGGCAAAGCTGCCGCGGCTCGGCTCAAGGTTGAGCCCGAAGCGTTGCGCCGGGTGTTGGACACGAATGCTCGCGAGAAGGCGGTGCTTACGATCGACGAAGTACAAGTGCCGCCGAAGCAGGACGTGTTTGTGCGCGTTTTCGTAAACAAGCCGGACGCTTCTGCGGCGACTCCGATCGAAGACCCGCATTACGCGGGCAGCTTCGCGTTCTTCTGTTGCGAGGTGCCGTCGCATCACGAGGGTGCCGCGACACCGACGCCCGCCGCCTCGCCCACGCCGGCAGCATCGCCAAGGCCCGCAGCGTCGCCAAGTCCGGCCGCAGCAGCAGGTCAGAAGCTTCGTTACCTGGTCGATGCGACGGCAACGGTGCGCAGGCTCAGTCAGGCGGGTTCGCTGCCAACGGACGTCGACATTTCGCTCGTCGTAGTTCCGATCGAAGACCAACGTCGTATCGAGACGCAAACACTGACGCTCGGCCGGGTGGAACTCGCGACCGCGGCGTTTTGATTGCGGTGTGCGTGTAATGGTAGGCAACCATGTGCGGCCAGACAGTCACCTACTCATCGAGTAGGAGATACGAAATGAAACTGTTGCTGGCCGCGCTAACGATCTGGAGTTTGCCGATCTTCGGCATTAGCTGCGGGTCTGCGAACGTTCAGAGCCCGCCCGTTGCGAAACCCACGCCGGGGCCTTCCACTCAAACCGTAACACTGACAAACCAAAATCCAACCGGCTCGCTTCCCCTGCAACCGGACACAATCAAGAACGCGCCCACGATGCGCGAAGTGCCGCCAGTGTTTATGACGATCTGGGTGCCGGTGATTAAGGTCGTCAACCCGAACGCCAAATCCGTCACGATCTTCGTCTACCTTTCTCGGCCAAACGAAAAGCGCGATCAACCAGCGCAGAAAATCGACGTCGGCAACTTCAGTCTGTATCCAGCGGATCGTCCGGGCAAATTCACGTTCAACCCGACGCCTGCGCTGCGTAAGGCGGCCGAAGCGTCAAACGACTCGAACATCAAAGATTGGCGATTAGTTTTTGAGTTGGAACAGAAACCCGAACAGTCATCGTCACCGCTCGAAGTGACGATCGGGCCCCCGATCTGGATGATCACTAAAGGTTAGCGCCGGCCGTGAGCGATCTTGATCGCTTCGGGCAGTTGTCGCAAACGCAACATTGCCAGCACACCAAGAAACGGCCCGGGCGCGAGGATCATGAAAGCGTAGCGCCACGTCACCGCCTCAACCACCTTCGGAATCAACTCGATCGAAACCGTCGTCAACAGAAACCCGACGCACATTTGCAGCGTCAACGCCGTGCCGATGTACTGCGGGTCACCGAGTTCCGTCACGCATGACGAAAACTGCGCCGAATCAGCCACCACGCTCGCGCCCCAAATCACGGCCAGCAACAGCAACGGCCACACACTCCCGCCGTACAAAAACCCGACCAGCAAACAACAACTCCCGCTGATCGCCATCGCCACCGACGTCACGATCGTCCGTCCGACCCGATCCGCAATCAAACCCGCAACCACACAACCGATCGCACCCGCGCCAATAACCAGAAACGATCCCGTCTCCGCGAGAACCGGATTTTCGTTTTGGGCCGCAACGCTCGAACGGATCATTACCGGAATCCAGATCCACATCGCGTAGAGTTCCCACATATGACCGAAGTAACCGAAGCTCGCCAGCCGCACGCCACGGTTGTTGAACACCCGGACGATTTGCGTGAGATCGAAGGTCGCGCGCGGCAGTGCGTGCGGGCCGTCAGAAACAAACAGCAGCACGATCAACCCGCCAAGCACCGCGAGAATTGATACGAACACGACGTTGATACGCCAGTTCGAACTCCCCAGCGCGTTGACAAGATAAGGCGTCGCTTTGCCCATCGTCAGTGCGCCGACGAGCACGCCGAGCGCCATGCCGCGTCGTTCGCGAAACCAAGTGGCCATTAGTTTCATCCCGGGCGGATAGACGCCCGCGAGGCAAACACCCGTCAGAAACCGCAGCGCGATCGCCGTACCGGGCTGGTGAACGTAGAGACCGAAGAATGCGTTGGTGAGCGCGCCGAGCAGCGCCGCGACCGCAAAGAGATGACGCGTGGTGATGATGTCAGCGAGGTTGAGCGTGGCGCTGATGAGCGTGCCGGCGACAAAGCCGAATTGCACTGCGTTTGCAAGCCAGCTAGCCTGGCTCGTAGAGAGATTCCATTCGTGCGCCAGCGCGGGAACGACGGCTGAGCCACTGAACCAGAGCGCCATGCCAAACAGTTCCGCAACGGAGAGCAGCACCAGGGCACGCCACTGATTGGGGGCGCTCATGCGAGATCAAACAACAGAATTTCCGCGTCTTCCGCCGCGCGAATCCGCAAGCTCGATTCCCCGATCGAAACCACGCCGTCGCCCTGATCCCCGCGTTCGCCGTTAACGTCGATGGTACCGCGCGCCACTTGTATCCAGGCGTAGCGTTGCTGGTCCATCAGGTGTTCGACTTCCGCGCCCGCCGGCAATATCGAGGCGAACAAACTGACGTCCTGATGCACCTGCACGGCACCATCGCGCCCGTCTTCGGCAGCAATCAGACGCAACTGCCCACGTCGCTCGTCTTCGCCGAAAGCTTTCTGTTCGTAACCCGGTTCGAGGCCGACCGTGTTTGGCAGGATCCAGATCTGCAACAGGTGCACGCGTTCGCGCTCCGAAGCATTCTCCTCGCTGTGCCTGACGCCGGTGCCGGCGGTCATCCGTTGCACGTCGCCCGGACGAATCACGGAACCGTTGCCCATGCTGTCTTCGTGCTTCAACGCGCCTTCGAGAATGTAAGTGATGATCTCCATGTCGCGGTGGCCGTGCTTCGGAAAGCCGCGGCCGGGCGCCACGAAGTCTTCATTGATCACGCGCAGGTTGCGAAAACCCATGTAGCGCGGATCGTAGTATTGGTCGAACGAGAACGTGTGATACGTGTTGAGCCACCCGTGATCGAAGTGGCCGCGTTCGTTGGAACGCCTTACGGTAATCATCGTTACATCTCTGCTTAAGAACTTCTTGTGCCTCTTTGTGGCTAACGTCCTAAACCTTGTTCGTGACCGACAAAAACCGTCACCAGCTCATTCAAGCCTTCGGCGTCCTGATCGTCGAACCGGCCGATCGTCGGACTGTCGAGATCCAGCACGCCCAACAATCGTTCGCCGTCGAACAACGGCACCACGATTTCCGCATTCGAAGCCACGTCGCACGCGATGTGCCCCGGAAACTCGTGTACGTTCGGCACGATGATCGTTTCGAGCTGCTGTGCCGCGACACCGCACACGCCTTTACCCATCGGAATCCGCACACAGGCTGGATTGCCCTGAAACGGACCCAGCACGAGCTCATCGCCGTGCAGAAAATAGAACCCGGCCCAGTTGACGTTCGGCAGTGAATTGAAGAGCAGCGCGCTGAAATTCGCGGCGTTGGCAATGAAATCGTGCTCGCCTTTCAGCAAACTCATCAGTTGCACGACGAGACTCGCGTAGACTTTTGCCTTCTCGTTTGCTTTCGAGCTGGCGCTTTTTTTCGCGCGCTTCTTCTTCGTGGTAGCGGTTCGTTTCGTGGTGCTTTTTCGCTTGGTCAGAACGGCGGTCATGTTTGCTTCGGTTCCTCCGTGGATCTAATACTGATCACTACCGACTTCGACGCCGGCGTGTTGCTCTTCTCAGCCACGCTCCCCACCGGCACTAAAACATTCGCTTCCGGAAAGTAAGTCGCGGCGCAACCTGGCGGAATGTCGTAAGGCACGACGGTAAACTCGCGCGCGATTCGTTCTTCACCATTGAAATGACTGACGAGATCCACCGGCTGTCGCGCGCGCAACCCCGTCGATTCGATGTCCTGCTGATTCAAGAAGACGACGCGCCGGCCGTTGCTGATGCCGCGATAACGATCATTCGGACTGTAGACCGACGTATTAAACTGGTCGTGACTGCGAATTGTCATCATCAAAAACTGTCCCGGCTCGAGTTTGCGATCCGGCAGCGGGTGAACAGTGAACATCGCTTTGCCCGACGCCGTCTTGAACACTCGTTCGCGCGCGGCGTTCGGCAGATGAAACCCGCCCGGCTCGCGTACGCGCGCGTTGTAGTTATCAAAACCGGGCACGACGCGTTCGATTGCCTCGCGAATCAGATCGTAGTTTGACGCCAACTGATCCCAGTCGACGGTCGTGCGATGTTCGAACGTCGCTTTCGCGAGGCGCGCGATGATCTGCGGCTCGCTCAAAAGCTCGGGCGACGCCGGTTCGAGTGAACCGCGGGAGATCTGGACCACGCCCATCGAGTTCTCGGTCGTGACGAACTGTGGACCGCTCGGCTGCCTGTCAATCTCCGTCCGGCCGAGGCAGGGCAGAATCAACGCGCCATCTCCGGTGATCAGGTGCGAACGATTCAACTTCGTCGAGACGTGGGCCGTCAAGCGGCAACGGCGCAGGGCGGCGGCGGTGAAGTCCGTGTCGGGTGTCGCTGACACGAAATTTCCGCCCAGTGCGAAGAAAACTTTTGCCTGTGCGTCGTGCATTGCCTGGATGGATCTGACGGTGTCGAAGCCGTGGTTCCGCGGCGGCTCAAAACCAAATTCCGCGCCGAGTCGATCGAGGAAGGCGTCTGCCGGTCGCTCCCAAATACCGACGGTGCGATCGCCTTGCACGTTGCTGTGACCGCGCACCGGGCACACACCGGCCCCGGGGTTGCCGATCTGCCCTCGCAGCAGCATCAGGTTCACGATCTCCTGAATATTCGCCACCGCGTTGTGATGCTGCGTCAGCCCCATGGCCCAGCAGAAGATCGTCCGCTCCGACTGCGCAAAAATCTCCGCCGCTTCTTCGATTAAATCCCTCGCCACCCCCGCCTGCGCAACAATCTCCTCCCACGAAACTCTCGCTAAAGCGGCCGCGAAGTTCTCGAACCCCATCGTGTAATTCGCGATGAAGTCGCGGTCTAAAGCGTCACGTTCTAACACGGCCTTACTAATTCCTTTGAGCAACGCCACGTCGCCATTGATCCGCACTTGCAGAAACAGATTCGCCAGTTCCGTTCCCGAACCAAACAACCGCAGGACTTCTTGCGGATGCTTGAAGCGCGTCATCCCGACTTCCGGCAGCGGATTGATATGCACCAGCTTGCAACCGTTTCGTTTCGCCCGCTGCAGCGACGTCAACATGCGCGGATGGTTCGTGCCGGGATTTTGCCCGATAACAAAGATCGCCTGCGCCCGATCGAAGTCTTCGAGCGTGACCGTTCCCTTCCCGATGCCGATCGTTTCGCTCAACGCCGTGCCGCTGGATTCGTGACACATGTTCGAACAGTCCGGCAGATTGTTCGTGCCAAACTGCCGGACGAACAGTTGATACAGAAACGCCGCTTCGTTACTCGCCCGGCCTGACGTGTAGAAGATCGCCTGGTCGGGATAGTTCAACGAATTGAGCTCCCCGGCAATCAGCTCAAACGCGTTGTCCCACGCGATCGGCTCGTAATGCGTCGCTTCACGGCGCAACAGCATCGGGTGTGTGATCCGTCCCTGCGCGCCCAGCCACTCATCGGACTGCAACGCCAGATCAGCGACACTCCACCGCGCGAAGAACTCCGGCGTGACGCGCTTCGTCGTCGCTTCGTCAGCGACGTGCTTCGCGCCGTTTTCGCAGAACTCAAAATGCGAGCGCTCACCGTCCGGCTCCGGCCACGCGCAACCCGGACAATCAACGCCACCCGGCTGGTTTACTTTCAGCATCGTCCGCGCGCCGCGAACGAGACCCATCTCCGACGTGAGCGCCTTGAACGTCTCGACAATCGCCGGCACGCCGCCCGCTGCTTTGCTCTTCTTTGCTTGATCAGGCATCGTTTTCAAAAACCGTCAGATCTATGTTAAAAGCCTGCCGAGGAAAAAACCATATGCCCCTTCCGCGCCGCGTTCGGTCGCTCTTTCTCTGCCTTTTCTGTCTCGCAATTTTAACCGGCACAAGCAAAGCCCAGATCAAACCGGGCCGCGATCCCAACCAGCCAATCGATCAGGAATACACCAACAAGATTCGCGAGTATACAACTGCCCCCTACTTCAACTCGCCCCTGACCGACTACTTGCCCGCGTCACCCGACGTGCCTACGCCGAAAGCGGTGCTTGGCGACGTCGCGGGCGCGCCCGGCAAATTGCCGTACGCCGAAGACGTTTACAAGTACATGCGGATGCTCGAGCGCGCTGCCCCGGGCCGGGTGAAGGTCTACTCGATCGGCACCACTGAAGAAGGACGCGAGATGATCGCCGTCGCCGTCGGTTCCGAACAGTTGCTCAGCAAACTCGAAGAGAATCGCGCGCGGCTGGCAAAACTCGCCGATCCGCGAACCATCAACTTCGATGAAGCGGAAGCGGATCGCCTGGTCGCCGCGTCATTCCCCGTTTACTACATCACCGGCACGATTCACTCGCCCGAAACGGGTGCGCCGACCGCCTTGATGGAGCTCGCTTACCGGCTCGTGGTCGACAACAGCCCTTACATCAAGTTTATTCGCGACAACGTGCTCACGCTGATCACGCCCGTCGTCGAAGTCGACGGACGCAACCGGATGGTCGACGTTTACAACTGGCACCTCGCGCATCCGAACGAGAATTGGCCGGCACTCGTTTACTGGGGCCACTACGTCGCACACGACAACAATCGAGATGCGATCGGGCTGTCGTTGAAGCTGACGCGCAACGTGATGAATACGTATCTCGCGTGGAAGCCGCAGGTGCTGCACGACCTGCACGAGTCAGTTCCCTACCTTTACGATAATACGATCGGCGATGGCCCGTACAACGCGTGGGTCGATCCGATTCTGACCGACGAGTGGCAGATGATTGGTTGGAACAACGTGTCGGAGATGACGAAGTTTGGCATGCCCGGTGTTTTTGCGCATGGCAACTTCGACACGTGGTCGCCTGGTTACCTGATGTTCATCGCGGCCACGCACAACGGCATCAGCCGTTTGTACGAGACGTTTGGCAACGGCGGCGCCGACACGCTCGAGCGCACCTTGTCGCCGAGCGAGTATCAACGCACCTGGTACCGCCAGAATCCGCCGCTGCCGAAAGCGAGATGGTCGCAGCGAAACAACAACAACTACGAGCAGAGCGCGCTGCTCACTTCGCTTTACTACTTCGGCAACAACAGCAAACTGTTTCTCAAAAACTTTTATTTGAAGAGCAAGCGTTCGATCGACAAGCCGAAGAACGAAGGCCCGGCGGCGTACGTGTTGCCCGGCGATGAGGTGCGTCCGGGAAATCAGGCGGAGTTGTTGCGGACGCTGCAGGCGCAGGGCGTCGCAATCAGCCGCGCGACCGCGCCGTTCACGGTTTCTTTGAAGCGTAAATCCGGTCCCAATCCGCGTCCATCTCCCTCCCCCGCGCAAAAAACCGAGGATCGCACGTTCCCGGCCGGCAGTTACATCGTTCGCATGGACCAGCCGTACAGCCGCATCGCCGACGCTTTGCTCGACTATCAATACTGGGCGCCGAACGATCCGCAAACAGACATCTACGACGACACCGCCTGGACGATGGGCGAGCTCGCGAACGTTGAAGTCCTGCGCGTCACCGACACGAAAGTGTTAACCGCGCCGATGGAACGCGTCACGGGTGACGTGCGTGCACCCGGCGGCGTGGCGAATGCCGGGTCGGTGTTTCTCATCAATCACAACGCCGACAACGCGCTCGTCACACTTCGTTACCGGCTCCCCAACGTCGAGATGGATGCGGCGGAAGAACCGTTCGACGCCGCCGGCCGCAAGTTCAACCGCGGCTCGTTCATTATTCGCCGCGCGAATGGCGACGAGCTGCGACGCGTGGCGACCGAGCTCGGCATTCAGGTTTACGCAGTCAGCGAGGCGCCGACCGTGAAGACGCACCCGACTCGCGCCGCCCGCGTCGCGATGATGCACACGTGGCTGAACACGCAGGATGAAGGCTGGTATCGCGTCGGGCTCGATCAGTTGCAGGTGCCGTTCACGTACATCAGCACGCAGGACGTCTCGCGCGAGCCGAATCTCAAGAGCAAGTACGACGTGATTTTGTTTGCGCCGGTCGGACGCGGCGCGCAGCAAATCATCAACGGCCTGCCCATGTACGGCAATCCTTTGCCGTGGAAAAAGACGCAACTGACGCCCAACCTCGGCAATATCGATGAGACTGACGACATGCGTCCGGGTCTCGGCTGGACCGGTTTGCAGAACCTGCAAAAGTTCGTGAAGGACGGCGGGCTGTTCATTACCGTCGACGACACTTCCGAGTTTGCGGTGAATTATGGTTTTACGGCGGGAGTTTCAGCGTCGCGCTCGCAACGTCTCCGCGCCATCGGCGACATCCTCAGGATGAAGACGGTCGATGCGGCGAGTCCGATCGCTTACGGTTACGGCGACTCACTCGCGATGTACTGTTTCAATGGCGCGATCTACAACATCAATAACGGCGTCGGCGGGCGTGGGCCACGCAACCAACCGCGTGCGACTGGACGCGGCACGCCTGACGATCCCGACGTGCCACAGGGGCGTCCGGTCGCGGAAATTCCCGAGCCGCCGCCGCGGGTTGAGCCGTGGGAAGCGCCGCCCGTGACTGACGAGCAACGGCGCAACTCGATTGGTCTGATTCCGCCGGCTCAGCGTCCGCGCGTGGTCTTGCGCTATGCGGATAGTCGCGACCTGTTCGTCTCGGGCCTGCTCGACGGCGGCGACGAGATCGCGCAGCACGCCGCGATCATCGACGTGCCGTCAGGCAACGGTCACGTGCTGTTGTTTTCAACGAACCCCTTTTGGCGCGGGCAGACGAAGGGGAGCTACTTCCTGGTCTTCAACGCCATTTTGAACTGGGACAACCTGAACGCGGGAAGAAAACTGGCAGAGAGATAAGCCACAGATAAACACAGAGAGACACGGATACGTACCTGTCTGCATCAGCCGTGTTATCCGTGGCTCTACCGCTCCCACTCCTTCAATCCTTCGACGAGGCGCAGCACTTCGCTGCGCTTCTTTTCGAATACCGCGAACATGAAGATGATCGTCGCGCCGGTGACGATTCCCGCCACGTACCACAGCCACGTCCAGCCGAGGTTCGCAGACGCGTACCAGATCATCGTGATGATCGACAGCAACAGAAACACCGAGCCGAGCAGCAACAGTCCGCGGATGCGAAAGATGATGCCCGCAAACACGCCGGCCAGCGAAAACGAGCCGAGAATCAGCGGCAACCAGGGTGAGTTTGCGACGCCGTTGATGAAGATGTCGGCGGTTGAAGAGACGTAGATCGTCACCAGCGAGAGATACCTGATGCCCGCCATCTGGTCGTCGCTGAGGTTCTCTTCGTTCAAATACGCCGCCACGAGGGCGGAGAGCGCGACCGGAATCAGCCACAATTGCGGATGCTGGAGAAACTGGTAATCGTCCGTGCGGTGCAGGATGTACCAGAGACCGCCGTTGCCCGCGACTGCGGCGAGTATGCCAAACACAAACGAACGCCGCAGGATCGATACCAAACCGTAGAGCCCGCCCACGACAAACAGCAGCACTGAGAAATCGACTGCCGACGACGCCAGCCAGAATCCCAACACCGGGAGCAACGGCAGAAACACGCCCGTGCGTTCGAGCGGTTGTGACAGCACCAGCAGTTTGCGACGGCGCAGCGATTCGCTCGCCACCACGCCGAGATAAGCGATGACCATCACCGCCAGCGGCCAGTAACGTTCGATGAAGCCGGTGAACAGCCACGGCAGCGTCAAGCGAACGTGCAGGAACAGCAACGCCAGCATGACCTCGGCGGCGTAGACGTATTTCATCCGCCCGCGTTCGGACAGGGACAAAGGATCGTGTTGCGGTGAGAGCGCGAATAAAACAGGGATCACGACCGCGGCGATAAGCGTCAAGCCGATGGCCGTGAGCGACAACGGATGGATGCGGACGGCGCCGAAGTTCAGTTGATAGACGACCTCAGTTCCCAAACAGAAGAACAACGCCACGACGCCCGCGCCGAGCAATGCCGGCACGCAACTCTGCGCCGCGCTCGTCCAACTCGCGGAATAGGCGCGCGCACGTTCGAGCACGAGACCGTAAAGCGCGGTCAGTCCGAATGTCAGCAACATCAGCATCACGCTGCGATTCAGCCACGTGCCGGTTAGTCCGGGCGTCAGCCACGACCAGCCAAACAGCGTCAGACCGAGAATCAGGACAGCAATCGCCACGCGCTGCCAGCGTCGCTCCGCGATGCCTTGGGCGAGCAGTGCAAAGGTCACAAACTGCGCGGCGACGGCGAGTGCTGCCGTTGCGCGGAGTCCGAAGCTGCTGACGTTGAGCACGATCCAGTAGGCAAAAGAAAAGAGGATCCCAGCGCTGATGATGGTGAGCGCCAGGAACCACGGTAACTCTGTGTCGGGTTCGAGCCGCCGTGGAATGCCGAGTCGTTCGGCAAACGCGATCACGTGTTCGCGCCAGTGCCAGATTGCGGCCGCGCCGAGTCCGTAGAGCGCGAGGAAGATCACGCTGGACCAGCGCAGAGTAATGCGCGGCAAATCGAGTTGGTAAAACGCCATTCCGGCCGCGAGCCAGCCAAGCAGGTAAAGTTCCGCGACAGCGTATTTCGCGTGCTTGTCCCAGAGCACGGAAACTGCCAGAGCAACCGTCGACGCCAAAGTGAACCAGTGGAGCAACGGCAGCTTGGCAACTGCTGTTCGGCCACTGCCGGGACTCACCAGCACTAACAGCGCCAGCAGGAGCGGCCAACCGATGGCGCTCAGGTTGTGGAACGATAAGGCGTCGCCGCCCGGTGAGGCATCGGTTCGCAACGCACGCGATCGCAATTCCAGCCACAGCAGCCCGATTGCCGCGAGTGACCCGGCGAGAATGTTGATAGCGAAGAAACCGTCCGCGCCAATGCGCGTCGGCAGGATAACGAGGCACCAGATCGAAACCGCCAGCGTGAAAAGCATCCCGGCCGCGTAAAGATAGCGACGGCGAAACGTCAGCCAGTTGAGTGTCGCCGCCAGCGCGACGATGCCGAGCAGTGGCCCAACCGACCACCAGCCCGCCTTCGCCCCAAGCAATGCCAACCACGCGGCAAACGCGCCGATCGCCACCGCGACCTGGAAC
>Ga0081539_10006060_pt1 | contig 11833 bp, 11 predicted proteins | sample TabmetS4T2R2_FD_71023 | JGI IMG/M metagenome (GOLD analysis project Ga0081539, IMG submission 71023) | Tabebuia heterophylla rhizosphere microbial communities from the University of Puerto Rico - S4T2R2 | ecosystem: Host-associated > Plants > Roots > Rhizosphere ...
CGCATCGACGAGGAGCGTACCTTCTTCGCCGATCTGCACGGCGATGTTGCTGCGGCCGCCGGCGATCATGAAGACGTTGCCCAGCACAGGCAGCACTTCGAGCGGGTTGCCTTGCGGGAGCGAAATCCGTCGTGCGCTGGGCTGCGGCTGTTCCTGGCTCCGCGACTGAATCATCAAGTCGGTCGCGCTTTGCTGCGCGTGCACCCCGTGGTCGACGGCCGACGCAAGCACTGGCAATGCAACGGCGACTCCGAGCCTGTATAGGCGGAGCATAAAGGTCCGCGCCGCATACCACTTCATCGCGTAGCTTCCTTGCGCGGGGGCTGTTCCGCCTTCGTCGGCGCTGCGGCGGGCAAGTCGCGTTTGAGCTGCTCGGCCTTTTTCATGTATTCGGGATACAGCGACTCCTTCCCGCCACGCGTGATCTCGAAGGGCAGCCCGAATCGATTGGCGAACTCGGTTTGCCTCGTGCCGAGCGGCCAGTGCGGCACCCAGCCGCGCGGTCGATCCGCGAGTTCGTCGACGATCTCGAACGGAATGGCCGGCCCGACGTGCTGATTCTCCGCCAGGACCCAGTTCTGGGTGCGCACCAGCGGCTCTTCGAGATAGACCGGGTCGTCGACGATGCTGAGCATCAGCAGGTTGTTGCCGTGGCGGACGAAGAATTCGGTCATTACCGCCCGGTAGCTGCTCGGCACACCGTTCCGCTGGATGAAGGACGTCTTCATGTGCGTCGTGGTGACCTTCAGCGCGTTGTCAACCCATTCGCCGGTGGAGAAGCCGGCGTATGTGTGCTCGGCGAACGCGGATGGATGGGGACGGCCGTCCATCCAGATCGTGCGATCGGCGCGACCGAACGTACCGACCACCGTGTAGGCGATCAGCCGGCCGCTGACCGGGTCGACGATCTTCGTCCAGCGCACATCCGGCCGCGGCCCGCGCATGAAGTACTGCGCCGGGTGCGGTTTCGCCTGCTGCTCCGGCTGCGACAGGATCGACGCATCCCAGCTGTCCGCCTTCTGCCGCGCCGCCTCGTTGATCGGGAGGCCGGTATAGTCCCCGAGCTCCGCGCCCGGCACGCGGTGCGGCTGGTCTTCGTCGGTGTGCGCCACCCACTCGCCGGAGAGATCCATCTGCGCGGCCGCGGGCGAGGCAAGCAAGATGGCGAGGGCAAATATACCGAGAATCTCTTTCATATGAACAACACCACTCGCCTACGTCACACCGAGGCAGCGAGGCAGTGAGGTCCGAAAAATCAAAATCTCGGAGCCTCAGTGCCTCGGTGTGTCGTAGTCGGGTGAACGACGTGTCGAATTATGCGCGCGCGGTTGATGTCGCTGGACTGACGCTCTTCTCGATCCAGCCCCGAACGACCTCGAACACCTGCCTCCGGTTGTTCTCGAACATCGCGAAGTGGCTGTTGCCGAGGATCCCGCGATCCTTCAACGCGATCACCTCCGCCTTCGCACCCGACTTGATCAGCGCGTCGAGAATCGGCGCGCCGTTGCGGCCGCCACGCTCCGACAGCAGATACATGATCGGCATGTTCTTCAGATTCGGCAGCGTCGTACCCGCGGCGCCCCCCTGACCGACCAGCGGCGCGGTTGCGCCCTCGAACGACACGAGTGCCTTCACGAGATTGGGGCGTTCGTTGGCCACGATCCAGCCAAAGGGCCCGCCCGCCGAGTGCGTCATCACCACGCACGGACCGATGCGGTCGATCAGCTCCGCACCGTGGCGTCGCCACAGATCCTGGGCCAGCTGTCCGTTGCGCGGCGCGGAGTTGGCCGCCGCAACGAGCTGATCGACCAGCGGGTCGCCTTCATCGCCCGTCGTGCCCGGCCATTGCTTGTTCGGCGACGCAGCCGACGTTTTGGTGTCGCGCGTCAGCAGGTCGTAGGTGACCAGCGGTCCGATCTCCCCGAGCGCGTCGGGGTGAAACGGAGAACGCCCGTGACCGGGACGATCGACCAGATAGACCTTGTAGCCGGCCTGCACGAAATGGTGTGCCCACCCTGAAGCGCCGCCCAGCCCCATGTAGTGGACCATCTGACCGCCGCCGCCGTGCACCAGCAGAATCGGCAACGGATACCGCTGCTGCGCCGGCTCGAGATACTGCACGAACATCTGCCCGAGGTGAATCGTGCCGTACGGCATCTCCTTCCGTTCGGTCCCGATCCAGAAGATGCCCGTATCGGCGAGCTTCAACGCGAGCTGGTCGTTGGCCTGACGCGGCTGCGGGCTCTTCGTGTTGGTGCCGGTCACGTTCTTGTTGATCCAGTCCATGATCGGCTGCAGCACCTGACGGCTGTTCTTCTCGACCATCATCATGTGCCCGTTGCCCTTGATGCCGGCGCCGACGAGCCGCAGCTCCTCGGCCTGCACGCCTGCCTGCTTCAGGAACGCGACGCCACCCGGATTTCCTGGCGATGCGAACGACGCTTCGGCGGTGACGAACAGCACCTTCGTGTTCTTCAACCTGGGAAGCTTCCGGACGGGCTCTTCCTGCAGGTAGTAGCCAGCGACGTTCTCTTCGGGCTTGTCGATCCAGCGCACCTTGATCTCGGACGGATCGCTGACGGGTGGATCGTAGGTCACCGGGATCGTCGACATGCCCCAGCGATTGCCGCCGCCGAAGCCGCTGCCTGCGCCTTCGATGATCACGGTGGCCTTCACCAGATCGGGACGCGCTTCCGCGACGAGCAGCCCAAACGGCCCGCCGGCCGAGTGGGTCATGATCACCGCAGGCCCGATCTTGTCGAGCAGATCCGCGCCCGCCTGCCGCCACGCCGCGTGCTGAATCGCCTGCGCGTTGGCCTGCGCCGGCGCCTGGTTCGCGGGCGTTGGCGGTGCGTTCGGTGCGCCGCCCTGACGTCCAGCGGGCGCGCCTGGCGCGCCTTGCTGCGGCAAAACGACGTAGCTGCCGCCCTGTCCGGCGACGAGTTGATCGAGATCAGGCGAGCCGACGTGACCGGGACCTGGCCACTGGGTGTGCAGACGCTGATAAGGCCCCGGCGTTGCTTTCGGGTTGGCGCCCGGCGGAGTGAATCGCCCGGCGATGTTCTCGAGCACGGCCGCGGTCATCGGGAATCCGCCATGCAGTTCCGGATGCAGTGGTGACCGTCCGTGCCCTGGCCGATCGACGACGAACACCTTGTAGCCTTCGGCGACGAGGTACTGGAACCAGCCGGGCCGGCCGTCGGGCGTTCCCATCCAGTCGGTGCCCTGACCGCCGCCGCCGTGCACGAGCACGATCGGAATGGCGTGCTTCACCTGCGCCGGAATCATGTACTCGACGTACATCTGCTGGCCGCCGACGAACGTGCCGCGCGCGGTTTCGGCGCGGTGCACGTTCACCCACATGTAGCTCCACTCGGCCACATCGAGCGGAATCTTCGTCCGCGTCGCGGCCGCTGCTTGCGCCGCCTGGGCCGCGGCCACGCTGGTCGTGACACCAGGCACCAGCGATCCAACCGCGGCGGCTGCCGCACCTGCCGCTCCAAGCGTCGCCGCGCGGCGCATGAACTCGCGGCGACCGATCCCACCGGACACGTACTCGTCGAACAAGGTTCTCAGATCCTGCGATGTGACATCTGCATGCATAAAGACTCCGAACAATCGCCGGACCTCACAAGGTCCGGTCTGCTGAGCGCGAATGATCCTTGACCGCGCGGAAGCGGACGATTAACGTCAGGAGGTTGGACCGCACGCGCGAAAGGCCTCCGTCGGCCGGACCTTGTCGGGTCCGGCGGGGTGGCGAAGAGGAGACGACATCGTGACGACAATGACCGGTACGCGAACCTACAAGATCGACAAGGCTCACTCGGAAGTGGCGTTCCAGGTACGGCACCTGGTGACCAAGGTGCGCGGACGCTTCACCGACTTCGAAGGCAGCATCCTCTACAACGAGGCGAATCCGGAGCAGTCGACGGTGACGTTCACGATCCAGGCAGTCAGCGTCGATACGGCCGAGCCGGACCGCGACAAGCATCTGCGCACCGGCGACTTCTTCGACGTCGAGCAATTCGCGACCATCACGTTCCGGAGCACGCGCATCACCAAGCGCGGACCCGAGACCTACGACGTCACCGGGACGCTGACCATGCATGGCGTGAGCAAGGAGCTCGTTCTTCCCGTAGCGCACATGGGCAAGGCCAAGGATCCATGGGGCGGCGACCGCCTCGGGTTCGAAGCCGAGACGACGCTCAATCGCAAGGACTTCGGCTTGAACTGGAACGCCATGCTCGAAGCCGGCGGCTTCCTGGTCGGCGACGAGGTCAAGGTCAGCATCGAGATCCAAGCTGTCGGCCAATAAGGCAGTTGGGTTGCCGCCCATCTGCCTAGCGACCTAAGTGGTTCGTCGCCGCGCCGCGGCGACGGCCGCCTTCTCCTCCCCGTACGGGTTGTTCACCACCTTCACCTCGGTGTTCCACACCAGCGTCGGCCGCTGGCTGACGTTATACGCCGGCCAGTGCGGGATCGTCGGGTTGTCCGGGTTCCCCGTCCTCGCAAACGCCACCATCGTCGTCGACATCTTGTCGGCGAGCGGCATCACGTCGGGACCGCTGCCGAGTTCCGCGTGTGCGGCTTCGTAGTTGTAGAACACGAACGGCACGTCCATCGTGTGCATCGACCGCAACATCCCGCCGCGCACCGGCGAATACCACTGGAAGTAGTACTTGTAGACCGGCGCCTTCCCCTGCGCCGCTTTGCGATCCGCCTGCGTGTCGGTGCCCGTGCGGAAGTTGCTGGCGTCGGTGGCGATCAACAAGTAGACGTCGAGATTGCTCGCGCGCGGACGGTTCCGCTTGTAGAGATCGATCACCCGCTGCGCCGCCGCTTCGTCCGACCGCAGCGCCTGCACGACGTCCTCGCGCAGCTCCGCGTCGGTGAGTGCGTCGTACGACTGCGTGGCGTTCCATGTCTGCTCGGTCTCGGTGGAGCCGATCATCAACGGGATGTCGCTGGAGATCTCGGTCGCCACTGGATCGAAAGGATGCGCGGGCAGCGTGCGGCCGTCGACGACCGGTCCCCACCCCACGCCGGTGTCATTGGCGGCGAGCGCGGCGCGCAGCTTCCGCATCGGAATGTCTTGCAGCTGGCCGAGATTGCCCGGACTGACATTCAGCTTTGCCAGCCATGCGCGCGCGTTGCGGGTCGCCTGATCTCGATCCATGCTCCGGACCTGCGATCCGCTCATCGCATAGGCGCGGTGGAACAGCCCTTTGGCTGACGGCATTCCAAGCAGGGCGCTGACCTTGCTGCCTCCACCTGACTGCCCGAACACCGTCACCGAGCCTGGATCGCCGCCGAAGCGCTCGATGTTGTCGCGCACCCACTGCAGCGCGGCCACGATGTCGAGCATGCCGACGCTGCCCTGCGAGTACTTCTCTCCGCCGACGTCGCCGAGATAGAGGAACCCGAAAGCGTTCAACCGATGGTTGACGCCGACGACCACGACCTTGTGCTTGCGCGCAAGGTTGGCGCCGTCGTACGCCAGAGAGCCATTCGAGCCGCCGGTAAAGCCGCCGCCGTGCAGCCACACCAGCACTGGTCGCTTGCCGTTGTCGGCGAGCCCCGGCGTCCACACGTTGACCACCAGGCAGTCTTCGCCCTGCGGTTCCGTGCGGTCCATGACGAACCATTCCGGCACGCGCGGATTATCGAGCTGCGGCGCCCGATGCCCGAGCTCGATCGCGTCGCGCACGCCCGTCCAGGGCTGCGCTTTCTGGGGAGGCAGAAAGCGGTTCGCGCCAGCCGTGGATGCCGCGTAGGGAATGCCACGGAACGAGTTGATGCGACTGTCGACGTAGCCGCGCACGCGGCCGAGCGTGGTCTCCACGCTGACCGTCGGCATCGGTGTGGTGATTCGCGATTGGCCGGCGGCGCTACCCGCCCGAACCAACGCGCCCGCGGCGGCCAGCGTTCCCGATTGCAGAAAAGCGCGACGCCGCATGGGCCCTCCCGGGAAGTGGAAAAGTGGAAAAGTAACTGTAAAGTAGGGCTGATTCTACCCTGACCGCTTACTTGTCCACTTACTTTTCAACTTTTTCCACTTTTCAACTTTTCCACCTACGTGATTGGTTTACAGGGCGTCGGGTCCCACTTCGCCCCGTTGGCCTCGCGCTTGAAGTGCGTGCTGGTGATGAAGTCTGTATTGAGGAAGCGCGGGTCGGCCACAATCGTCGTGACCACCAGCCATTCGTCTCCGTTCGGTGCGGCGAACCGATCGAAGTACTCGGTCATCGTGGCCGTATCGCTGTAGGGCACACCGTTCTTGCGCAACCAGCCGGCGGTGAGATTGTTGGTGGCCACTCGCAGATCACCGCCCCGGGGATTCGTGATCTGTCCGACGTTGCCTCCGCCCGGGGCGCCACGGCCACCGGGACCGCCGACACGTTCCCACTGCGCGCGCGAGAAGCCCTGCAACGTCTTCTGCGCGGGCGGCTGCGCCGTTGGATCGAACATGAGACGTCGCGTCTGTTGACCCGCGTCGGTTTCGATCTTCAGCGTGTTCTCGTTTTCCCAGGTGATGTGCAGCCGCGTCGGCATCCGCATCAGCCCCGCAGCGCCGTAGGCGAGGCAGGAACCGTCCATGGCCGGGTCCCACGCGTTGGCGACCTTCGTCCCCTCGGCGTTCAGCGGCACGCTCGCGACGTCGCCCTTGGGCGGCGTCACCATGCGCCAGCGCCAGTCCTCGTTGACGATCGACACCCAGTAGCCGGTGAGATCGATCGGCGCCGAGGCCCAGGGCGATTGCGGCGGGCCCGGCGGCGGGCCACCGCCGCGCTGCGCGGTAACCGGCGCAATCGAAAGCAGCGCTGCCAAACTCGACGCCGCGGCAGCCAAGATCGCGCGGCGAGTCGTCCTTCCCTTCACCATGCTAGTTGCTCCGTGTAACGGCTTGCGGCTGGCTCAGACTCTTGTACGCAGCCTCGACGAACGCGTCCGTGGTCCAGAATCCCTGCGTCGCCCCATAGCGACCCTCGTAGTCGCGCGCGAGCCGCGCCGCCTTGACCTGCTCGAGCGTCTGTCCGCGCTTGATCGCGTCCTGGAACCGGTCGCGGATGATCGTCGTCATGTCCCGATACTCGACGACGTCGGCCTCGTCGACCAGACGACCGTGACCGGGAATCACGAACGTCCCCCCTTCCTGCTTCTCCTTCGGGATCGTGAGCTTGATGATGGCGTTGAGCGACTTGATGATGCCGTTCAGATTGCCACCCTGCTGCATGTTGATGACGGGAAGCAAGGTGTTGACGTAGACGTCGCCGGTCACCACCACGTCCGACTTGCGGAAGTAGACGACCGTGTCTCCGTCGGTGTGCGCATTCGGCTGGTGCAGGAGCTCGATCCCCTCGCCGTTGAAATACAGGTCCTTCTGCGCCTCGATGTAGGTGTCGGTGGGCCAGGCCGCAAAAGGCGGCATCGGCTCGCCCGCCGCCGGCTGGCTCATTCGAAGCTGGACGTTCTCGTGCGCGAAGATCTGCGCGGAGTTCGCCGCCGCCTGCCCGACCTGTCCGGCGAAGTTGCCGCCAACGATCGAGCGGCCCGCCTTGGCGATCTTCTCGTTGCCTCCGGTGTGGTCCGGATGGACGTGGGTGTTGACGATCATGCGGATCGGCTTGTTGCCCGCAATCTTCCGGATCTCGGCGATGAACTTGTCGGCCAACGGCTCGACGAGCGTGTCGACCACCAGCACGCCTTCGTCGCCCACCTGGATGGCCGCGTTGACGAAGCCGGCGTTGATCATCCAGACGTTGCCCTGCACGTGCAGCGAGCGCACCTGGACGTTGTCGAAGTTCTGTTGGGCGCCGCCCTGGCGTCCGGGCGCGGGCGCCGCGCCGCCCGCGCGTCCCTGCTGCGCGCGACCCGCAGTCCCCATGAACAGCGCAATGGCAACCGTGCTGATCACGCCGAGTTTCGTGAGATGTTTCATATTCGCCTGCAGGTCCGCTCTACCGTTTCGTCTTCTTCATGTATTCGGGCAGCGCTGTCTCGGCGCCGCCGCTGGCCGCTTCGGCCGGCAGGTTGTGTTTCGCGGCAAAGCTGCCGACGAAGGGATTCCTGTCCGGCAGATGATGCGGAACTTCGCCATCCTCGCGCACGACTTCGAGGACCGACGCGCACGGATAGGGCGCCATCGTCAGATCGGTCGTCAATCGAAAACCGTTCGTCTTGATCAGCGGTTCGGACAGGTAATACGGGTCCTCGATCATGTACACGTGGGTGAGGACGTCGCCGTGGCGGATGAACCGCTCGGTCATGTGTGCCTGGTCCGTCAGCGCGAGGCCATTGCGGCGAATCCAGCCCGCCTTCAAGTGGTCGGTTTCCACGACCAGCACGTTGCCTTCCCAGTGTCCCGTCGAGAATCCCTGCCACGTATGCGGCGCGAATTCGGGCGGATGCGGTCGCCCGTCCATCCAGATCTCGCGCTCCTGCTCCTGCCACGCGATGTGCGTGAAGAGCTTCGTCACCTGCTGCGTGTCGGGATCGACCTCGGTCGTGATGCGCAGGTTGCCGACGCCGCGAAATCCATACGTCGACGGGTGCGGCTTGCACTGATGCTCCGGCACCGTCAGCAGCGACGCATCCCAGCTCTCCGCGCGCAGCCGCATCGCCGCGGTGATCGGCAGCCCCAGGTAGTCGCCGATCTCGGGACCGGGCCCACGCTCCGGCTGATCCTCGTGCATCAAGGGCGCCCACACGCCGGACAGATCGGCCTGCGCAAACGCAGGCGCGCTGACCAGCAGCGTGACGGCGATCAACGAAGCCGTGCGTCGGTTCATTTCCTGATCTTTTTTGCGAACTCGGGAAGCGCCGTTTCCGCACCGCCGCGCGTCGCCTCCACCGGCAGGTTGTGCTTCTTCGCGTAGTCGTTGATGTACGGATTCTTGCCCGGCAGGTTATGCGGCACGTCGCCGTCTTCTCGCTGCACCTCGATCACCGACTGGCACGGGTAGGGCTGCATCGTCAGATCGCTGGTCAGCTGGAAGCCGTTGGTCTTGATCAGCGGCTCTGACAGGTAATACGGATCTTCGATGATGTAGACGTGCGTGAGGAGATTGCCGTGACGGATGAAGCGCTCCGTCATGTGCGCCTTGTCGCTCAGCGCGAGACCGTTGCGCCGGATCCAGCCGGCCTTCAGGTGATCGGTCTCGACGACCAGCGTGTTCCCTTCCCAGTGCCCCTTCGAGAAACCCTGCCACGTGTGCGCGGCGAATTCCGGTGGCACCGGATGATCGTCCATCCAGATCTCCCGCTCCTGTTCCTGCCACTGGATGTGCGTGAAGATCTTCGTCAGCTGCTGCGTCTCGTCATCGACGACATTGACGATGCGCAGATTGCCGACACCTCGGAAGCCATAGGTCGACGGATGCGGCTTGCACTGATGTTCGGGGAGCGTCAGGATCGAGGCGTCCCAACTTTCACCGCGCAGCCGTTCGGCGTCGGTGATCGGCAGCCCCGCGTAGTCGCCGACTTCCGGTCCCGGAACGCGCTCGGGTTGATCCTCGTGAAACAGCGGCGCCCACACGCCCGAGAGGTCGACCTGTGCCGACGCCGGTGTGGCGGCTGCCGCCAGCATCAGCACGAAAACCGTTGAAAAGGTGACGAAATGACGGTGCATGCGAGCCTCTTTCGATGCGCTGCGCATGTTAGCGGCACGGCCGGGGAAAAGTCCACGCAGCCGGCCGACGGGCACCGTAAGCGAAGGAAAAAGTCAGAAGATTTCCTGATACACTGCCGGGGTTTCTCCAGAGGCCATTAGATGGACCTGTCACCCACACACATTCATCTGCTGCTGAATCATTTCCCGACGATTGGCTTCATCATCGGCCTGACGCTGTATGTCGCCGGTTTGTACGCGAAAAGCGATCACATCAAGCAGGCGGCGCTGGTCGTGTTCGTCGGCATCGCGCTGATCACGATTCCGACCTATACCACCGGCAACGCGGCTGAAGAGGCCTTGTGCCTTCCCGTCACCGACAACCCGAACGCCTGCGAAGACAGCGGCCTCTCCAAGCCGCTGATGGAGCTGCACGAGGGCGCCGCCTACCTGTCACTGCTTTTCATGATCCTGACCGGTGGCTTCGCCTGGCTCGGCCTGTGGCAGTACAGGCGGATGCTGCACATCGCGCGCTGGAATTCGTTCCTGATTCTCGTGCTCTCCATCGTCGCGCTGGCGCTGGTCTCGCGGGCGGCCAACTTTGGCGGCGAGATCCGCCATCCGGAGATTCGCCTCACGCAGGAGATTGCGGCGAATCCGACGCCGCCCTTGGGCCGGCTGGTAGGCAACTTCATTCGCGACACGCCGTGGACGTGGGTCACCAGCGAGACGCTGCATTTCATCGGCCTCTCGCTCCTCATCGGCGTCCTGCTGCTGATCAATCTGCGGACGCTCGGCATCATCAAGACCGTGCCGTTCGGCGCGCTCGATCGACTGCTGCCGTGGGCCGTGCTGGGATTCGGCCTGAACATCATCACCGGCATGCTGTTCTTCGCCGCCGCGCCGCAGCAGTACACGAAGAACCCGGCGTTCTACTGGAAGCTGATCTTCGTGCTCGCCGCCGGATTCAACACGCTCTATTTCTTCTTCGACAAGGGATGGGCAGTGGAGCCCGGCCACGACACGCGCCCCATCTCCAGGCTGGTGGCTGCCTCGGCGCTCTTCCTGTGGGTGGGCGTCATGTACTGGGGCAGCATGCTGCCGTTCATCGGGAACGCATTCTGAGCGCGGTGGATACGTACGCGCTCGATGCAAAATTCACAATGCACAATTCAAACACCGTGTGTTTCGCAGCGGTTGTGTGAACGGCGTGGCGCCGCACACCGTTGCGAGGACCCGCTGGCGGTGTTTGCATTTTGAATTTTGCATTTTGCATTACACATTCGAGGCTTATTGATGCAGCTGGCGCTCACTGTTCTGTCCATCGTGCTGGGGGTCACCGCAGTGTTGGGCATCGTGGGGTACTTGATCGATCGCAGCGCGGCACGTCACGAGCGCACGGAGGGCGATAGACGATGAGCGACTTCTTCAACTGGCTGGAGAACCTCGGGTTCAGCAGCTGGGTGCGTGAATCGGACAGCCTGCTCGCCTTCCCCACGTTCCTGTTTCTCCACACCCTCGGCATGTCGCTCGTCGCCGGCGGCGCCGCGATCATCGACTTCGCGCTCCTCGGCATGTGGCCGAAGACGCCGATCCGGCCGCTGGTCCGCATGTATCCCGTGATGCTCTGGAGCTTCCTGGTCAACGCGATTACCGGCGTGTCGCTGTTCATGGCCGACGCCAACACACGCGGCATCAATCCCGACTTCTACATCAAGATGGTGCTCGTGTTCACCGGGTTCTACCTTCTGCTGCGGATGCGGAAGAGCGTGTTCGAGGATCCGAATCTGGACAACGGCCCGGTCAGCAGCAAGCACAAGATGCTAGCCTGGGCCTCACTCGTGTGCTGGTTCGGGGCGATCGTCGCCGGCCGCTTGATCGCGTACGTAGGGCCGGTCGCGGGGTTGTAGGGAGCGACTTTCGCCCCAATCACGAACCACAGAGACACAGAGGCTCATGGATCTTCTTTTGAGGATCCTTGCCTATGCCTCTGCGTCTCGGTGATTCCAAAGCATTGCACCGACCCGCGCAATGGAGCATCGGACCGACAGGCGAAGCGCGCATTGCACCCACCAGCGAAGCGGTAATTGCACCGACCATCGAAGTCGACATCGCACCGACACAGACACCCCGATCAGAGATCAGAGGTTTCAGAGATCAGAGGATCAAGAACGAAGACGGGAGGACACCAGACGAAAACCGACGAAGTCGAGGCGGAGCTCGGCG
>Ga0081539_10006061_pt1 | contig 11833 bp, 10 predicted proteins | sample TabmetS4T2R2_FD_71023 | JGI IMG/M metagenome (GOLD analysis project Ga0081539, IMG submission 71023) | Tabebuia heterophylla rhizosphere microbial communities from the University of Puerto Rico - S4T2R2 | ecosystem: Host-associated > Plants > Roots > Rhizosphere ...
CGTGACCGGCGACGCCGCGACCGATACCCTGCTTGGCAACGTGGCCCCGCTGTTCGCGATCCTCCTCGACGAGCTTACCGATCGACAGCGTGAGATTGCGCGGCTGGTCCTTGTCGAAGGACTGCGCCAGTCCGAAGTGGCGGAGCGCCTGAACATCAAGCGGCCGACGGTCTCGGTCGCGTACGAGAGAGCGCGGATCCGGGAAATCGGCCGATTGCGGAACGCGCTCCTGGCGCTCCTCCACGGAGGCCTGGCCGATGACGTGTCGGAGGGCGCTGCGTCGTGACGGCCGATCCCGTCCTCGTCGTTGCCTGGCTGGTCCTCGCTCATCTCGGCGCGGACTTCGTCCTCCAGACCGACCGCATGGTTTCGGACAAGACCAGCAGCGGGCGACGGGCCTGGCGGGGCTTGCTGACGCACGGCGCCGTGGTGGCCGTCTGTCACGTTCCGTTCGCGGCGGCGTTCGGCGTTCGCGGCGTCGGGTTCGCGATCGTCGTGACCGTGGCGCACGTCCTGATCGATCGCTGGAAGGTCCGCGCGACGCGCCATGCGGAGGCGGTCGCCCTCGCGGAGGCTCATCGCCGCCACGCCGACACCGGATCGCCGGCGGGACTCGGGCCGGCGTGGACGCCGATCCCCGGCGCGCTGTTTCTCGTCGACCAGGCTCTCCACCTCGTCGTCGCCGTCACGGCCTGGATCGTCCTCATCGCCTTCGCCAGCCTGGTTCCGGAGTTCGCCAACGGCGTCGACCGCCTCCTGGGCAGTGTCGATCCCGCGACCTTCCATGCCGCCGTGCTGCTCGTGGTCGTCGTGGCCTCGCTTCTGATCGTCAACGTCCGGGCAGGGGCGATGTTCGTGGCGACGCTCGTCCATCCGCGCGAGGCCGTGACCGGCGAGCCGCCGGTCGACGACCGGCCGACCGTGTCAGCGGATCGTCCCTGGTGGCAGATCCGGCTTGGACCCTTCATCGCAATCGCGGAGCCGGCACCGTCGGCGGCGGCTTCGGCACCCTCGGCGAGCTCCAGCCCGGGTCCGCCATCAGGGTTCGCGTCGCCAGCCAGGATCGGCGCGACGATCGGTGTGCTCGAGCGGCTCCTCATCGTCACGTTCGTCCTGTCCAACGCGACCGCCGCCATCGGCCTCGTCGTCGGCGCGAAGACCCTGGCCCGCTTCAAGCAGCTCGACGATCGCGACTTCGCCGAGTACTACCTCCTTGGAACCCTGGCCAGCGTGGCGGTCGCGCTCGTCAGCGCGCTCGTCGCGGACGCCGCCCTCGCGACGGTCGGTCTGTAGCGCGGGAGCCGCGCGGTCGCGTCACGCCCGAACGGCGATCTTCGCGAGGCGATCGGCGGCAGCCTCGAGCGTTTCGATCCTCTTCGGGAAGGCGAAACGGACCTTCGTGCGGCCGAGCTCGGGTCGCGAGTAGAACGACGAACCCGGCACACCGGCCACGCCCGGCTCAGCAATCAGCCGCCGGGTGAACGCCACGTCGTCCTCGCCGGTGAGACCCGTGATGTCGGTCATGACGTAGTAGGCGCCGTCGGGGGTGTAGATCCTGAAGCCGGCGGCTTCGAGGGCCGGCAGGAGCGTGTCACGCCGCTCGCGATATTCAGCGGCGAGCTCGTCGTAGTAGCCCTCTGGAAACGTCAGCGCGACGGCCGCCGCCTGCTGTAGCGGAGCCGCGGCACCGACCGTGAGGAAGTCGTGCGTCTTGCGGATGCCGCCGCTCAGCTCAGGGGAGGCGATGACCCAGCCGACCCGCCAGCCCGTGACGGAATAGGTCTTCGAAACCGAATTGACCGCGACGGTCCGCTCGGCCATCCCGGGCAGGGTCGCGAGCGGGATGTGCTCGCCGTCGTAGACGATGTGCTCGTAGATCTCGTCGGTGAAGGCGACGAGGTCGAACTCCTGGCAGAGCGCGGCGATCGTCTCGAGTTCGGCCCGGTTGAAGACCTTGCCGGTCGGGTTGTGGGGCGAGTTGAGGACGAGACCCCGCGTCCGTGGCGTGATCGCCGCCCGCAGCTCATCGGGGTCGAAATGCCAGTCGGGCTCGTGAAGGGTGACGTAGCGGGCCGTCGCCCCGGTCAGGATCGCGTCGGGGCCGTAGTTCTCGTAGAACGGTTCGAACACGATGATCTCGTCGCCCGGGTCGAGGACGGCGAGCATCGCCGCGATCATCCCCTCGGTCGCCCCGCAGGTGACCGTGACCTGGGTCTCCGGATCGACCTCCCACCCTGGGTAGGTCCGGGCCGTCTTCGCGGCGATCGCGTCACGAAGCGGTTTGGCACCCCACGTGATCGCGTACTGGTTCACGTCGGCGAAGAGGGCGTCGGCGGCGGCCTGCTTGAGTTCCGGCGGAGCGGGGAAGTCGGGGAAGCCCTGCGAGAGGCTGACCGCGCCGGCCTGCACCGCGAGCCGGTTCATCTCCCGGATGACCGATTCGGTGAACCGCTCGGCCTTGGCGGAGATCCTGGGCATCGCTGAAGTCTATCCGCGCTCGCCCGGAGGCCCGAGCCCAAGGCGTCTGAGCGCCCCACGAATGCGCCGCGTCCAGGGCCGTGGCTCGAGTCCGAAACGCCAGAGCCCGTAGGCAGCCAGACCGCCGAGGAGCAGAACGACAACGGCCTCGACGAGGGACGGCGGTCGTCGGTCGAACGGATAGCGACTGAATAGGAACAGGACGGTCAGGACGCCGGTTACCACGGCGATGAGGGCGCGCATCTCGGCGGTCACCATCAGACGAGCAGCCTCGGAATTCGTTCGTGCCACGAGCGGTCGAAGAACGGCTGGCCGTCGAGGGTTACGGTCACGTCCAGGTCGATGACGAAGCTCTGCGCGTCACTGGCGATGGTGCCCTGAGCCACGATCTCGGTGTCGAACGCTCGCTCGTGCCAGCGGTAGACGACGGTCGTCTCGAGGCTTGCCCGGCCCGGGTCGGCGTCACGGGCAGTCATCGTCAGCTCTTCGGACGAGAAGAGCGAGCGGCCGTCCGGAAGGTCCGTCGTGCCGGCTTCCCGGAGGCGGACGCGGACTGCGCCATCGATCACATCCTCGACAATCTCCCACGTCGCAGGCTCGTCGCTCCCGCCGCCGATCTCCTCCACGCCCGGCGGCGTCGTCTTGAACTCCTCGGGCGGCGCGTCGCCGGCGCCGTCGGCGGGCGGGATGACCGGCAACAGCAAGCGAGAGGCGGCCTCCGGCCCGCGGTGGACTGTGATCCGACACGAAAGCGGAGACGGCCAGAGCACCGGCCAGTACTGCGATGCCAGGGAGAGGCGGATCCGATGACCGGGCTGGAACCGGTAGCCGCTCGCCCGCATCGGGACGCGGACCTCGTAGCGCTCGCCCGGCACCAGCGGTGAGGGCCGCTCGTGCGACTCTCGATGAGTGAGGTTCAGGGCACCGATGGCGACCTGAGCCGACGTGCCGTCTGGCGCGACGTCCGTAAGCCGGGCGACGATCGTCGCGATCGGCGCGGACGCCTCTACCGAGAGGATGGCTACCGGGAAGCCGAGGATCGAGAGCGGCTCCTCGAGCGGAGCCGAGGTGTAGGTCGGCCCGAAGGCCTCGTCGGGTCGAAGGTCGCGAGCGAGGCCGTTCGGCGCTGATCCGGCGCCCCACGACAGGGCGCCGCGCGTCCCGACCGTCGCGCGATGGTCGAACGCGTCCATGCCCGTTTCGCGCGGTGGCTCGAACGACAGGCGACCGACCAGCGGGAGGTCGCCGCCGGACAGGTGGAATGTCTGCTCTCGGACCGCCGGATGCGGAAATGTCGACGTGGCCCGCCATCGCCCGGGAAGCTCACGCGGGAACGGCTCGGGCGGCGCGTAGTCCCTCTCGAACCACGTCAACGCGGGGTCATCCATGACGCCGGGGTCGTGGCCCTTCAGCCAGCGGTCGAAGAAGCGGACGAGCTCATGGAGCCAGTCGATGTTCGGCGCGGGGTACGCCGAATCCGGCAGCCCGTGGACCCAGTTGCCGACGATCGAGCGCGTCGGTGCCGTGCAATGGGCCTGCATCCGGAAGACCGGATCGACATAACTGTCCATCCAGCCGCCGATCTGGAAAATCGCAGCCTCGATGCCCTCGTAATCGGGAGCGAGCGAACCCTGTCGCCAGTAGGAGCCGTCGTGTTGCTGGCGGAACCATTCGATGAGCCACGGCGGCGTCGCGTCGAGCCTGGCTCGCCACTCGTCTCGCCAGGCGTCGCCCCGGAACACCGGATCAGGAGGCATCGCGTTCATCGCGACCTGGCTGACCGCGTACTGGGAGTACTCGCTCATCGTCTTGCAGCCGCCGCGGTAATGGACGTCGTCGAGGTAGCGGTCGTCGGTCGCCATGACCGGTACGATCGCCCGGAGATGGGGCGGCCGCAGCTTCGCGACCTGGATCGCCGTGAAACCGCCATAGCTGATGCCCCACATCCCGACGTTGCCGTTGCACCACGGCTGGCCGGCGAGCCACTCGACGGCGTCGTAACCGTCCTGCGTTTCGGCGGCCGTGTACTCATCGAGGGCGACGCCCTCCGAGCTGCCCGTGCCCCGCACGTCGAGCCGGCACAGGGCGAAGCCACGTGCGGCGAGCCAGCGGCCTCGGGCTTCGTCGGCGTTGAAGCGCCAGCTGTCCTTGCCGTACGGGATCATCTCGAGGATCCCCGGAAATCGATCGTCGGGCGCGGCTGCGTTCGGGATCGGGAGCCACAGGTTTGCCGAGAGCTGGATCCCGTCGTCGGCCGGGATCCGGACGTCCAGCCGCTTCTCGACCTCGTGGACGGCGGCGGAAGCGCTTGGTTCGGGCATCGTCGCCGCAGTCTACGAGGGCCTGTTCGGCGTTCGGCGCGGCGTTGCGCCGCTACGATGCCGTCAATGGACGAGGCGACGATCTCCCCGTGGCGGCGACTGAGCCGGCGCAAGGTCTACGACAACGCGTGGATCACGGTCTGGCACGACGAAGTCATCCGGCCCGACGGCGAGCCCGGCATCTACGGCGTCGTCCAGTACGCGAACCAGGCCGTTGGTGTGGTGCCGATCGATACCGAGGACCGCGTCGTCCTCGTCGGCCAGTACCGGTACACGATCGACGCGTACAGCTGGGAGATCCCCGAGGGCGGCGCGCCGTGGGGCGAGGATCCGCTCGAGGGCGCCCGGCGCGAGCTCCGCGAAGAGACCGGCTACGCCGCCGCCGAGTGGCGCGAGCTCGGCCGCCTGCACCTGTCCAATTCAATCTCCGATGAGCGCGCGACGCTCTTCGTCGCCACAGGACTGACCGCGGGCGATGCAATTCCCGACGCGACCGAAGACCTGCGGCTGCGGCACGTGCCGTTCCAGGAGCTCCTGGCGATGACCCTCGACGGGCGCATCACCGACGCGATGACGGTCGCCGCGGTCCAGTGGATCGCTCTGGCGAGACAGGGGCTCGGCCCGGTTCCGGCGACGGCTACGATCGGCGCCGCGGAGCCGGCGGGAGGAGAGAGCGATGGCTGAGGGTCTGCTCGAGCGGCTGGAGCGCGGGCCCGTTCTCGGCGACGGCGGCTACCTCCTCGAGCTCGAGAAGCGTGGTTACGTCCAGGCCGGGCCGTTCACGCCCGAGGTCAGCATCACGAACCCGGAGGCCCTGGCCGAGCTCCATCGCGAGTTCCTGCGGGCCGGCGCCGAAGTCCTCCAGGCACTGACGTTCTACGCCTCCGAGGAGAAGCTTGCGACCGTCGGACTGGCCGGTCGTGTGGACGACATCAATCGGGCGGCTGTCGGCATTGCGAGAAGGGTGGCCGACGAGGGCGACGCGCTCGTCGCCGGAAATCTGTCGCTGACCTGGGCCTATGACCCGGCCGACCCGGCGTCCGCTGACCGGGTGCGGCGGCTGTTCGATCGGCAGCTCGATGTCCAGGTGGCGGAGGGCATCGACCTCGTCATCGGTGAGACCTACAGCTACCTCGGTGAGGCGCTGATCGCGCTCGAGCGAGCGAGAACGACCGGGCTGCCGGTCGTCATCACGATGTCCTTCGAGTCGGCGGATCCGCACGCTTACGAGGGCGACAGCGTGGCCGAGTGCGCGAATCGACTCGTCGATGCCGGCGCGGACGTCGTCGGCATCAACTGCCTGCGCGATCCCGAGCGGACGCTGCCGCTCGCGGCCGAGATGCGCGCCGCCGTGCCCGACGCCTGGATCGCCACGCAGCCGGCCGCGTTCCGCGTGACTGACGACCGGCCGGACTTCACGTCGACACCCGAGTTCCCGTTCGCGCTCGAGCACCTCGCACTGTCGCGAAGCGAGATGGCCGCCTATGCGACGCGGGCCCGAGAGATCGGGGTGCGCTACATCGGCTCGTGCTGCGGGTCCGTCGCGAACCATGTCCGGGCGATGGCGCGGGCTCTTGGCAAGATCCCGGCCGACGACCGAGCCTGGCGCTCGACGAGCGGCAAGGCGATGTCGGCGTACGAGTACTACGGCCACACCGAGGCCGAAGTGCCGACGGCTTGAGGCGAGACTACGCGGCGATCGTCGTCGGGCTCGGCGGGATCGGCTCGGCGGCGGCGTACTGGCTGGCGACGCGGCTCGGCGACGACGTCCTCGGTCTGGAGCAGTTCGAGCTCGGCCATTCGAACGGCGCCTCGGAGGACCACTCGAGGATCATCCGGCTCTCCTACCACCGGCCCGACTATGTCCGCCTTGCGAAGCGCGCCTATGAGACGTGGCGGCTCGTTGAAGCCCAGGCGTCGGAGAGGTTCGTCCTGAGGACCGGCGGGCTGGACGTCGCTCCCCGCGAGGCGGCCATCCCCCTCAGCGACTACTCGGACAGCCTCGCCGCGGAGGGCGTGCCATTCGAGCACCTCGATGGGCCCGAAATCGTGCGCCGCTGGCCGCAGTGGCGTCTCGACGACCGGCATCACGGGTTGTTCCAGGCGGACAGCGGGGTCGTCGATGCGAGCCGGGCGAACTCCGCCCATCGACGCCTCGCCCGCGAGCTCGACGCGACGTTGCTGGAGCGCACGCGTGTCGACGGCCTCCGGGACGCAGGCGGCGAGATCGAGGTCATCGCCGGAGACGAGCGGTTTCGGGCCGGCCAGGTGCTCCTCGCCGCGGATGCCTGGACGAACGACCTGCTCGCCAGCTTCGATCGACGCCTGCCACTGACGATCACGAAGGAGCAGGTGACCTACTTCGCCGTCGGTCGGCCCGACGACTTCGCCCCGGACCGCTTTCCGATCTGGATCTGGATGGACGACCCATGCTTCTACGGCTTCCCGAGCTACGGCCTGCCCGGCCCGAAAGTCGCTCAGGACGTCGGCGGTCAGGAGACGACGCCCGCCGAGCGGACGTTCGATCCCGATCCGGCCGCGGCGGAGCGTGTCCGCGGCTTCCTCGCCCGCTACCTGCCTGGCGTCCTCGGGCCCGAGCTCGCCACACGGACCTGCCTCTACACGATGACGCCGGACCGCGACTTCGTCATCGACCGGTTGCCCGACCATCCAAACGTTCTCGTCGCCCTGGGTGCCGCGCACGGCTTCAAGTTCGTCTCGGTCTTCGGTCGAATCGCGAGCGAGCTCGTCGTCGATGGCCAGACGCTTTCGGCCGCGGAGATCGCGCGCTTCCGGATCGATCGGCCGATCCTGCTCGAGGCGAACCCGGCCACGAGCTTCATGGTATGAACCGGCAATGACCAGCCAGGCCGACGTCCGAAAGCCGCCCCGGCTCCGCGAAGGCGACACGGTCGGTGTCGTGGCCCCGGCGAGTCCGTGGGAGAACCGCAGCGAGCTCCTGCGTGGACTCGATGGCCTCGCCGCCTGGGGGCTGAGGGTCAAGCTGGGCGACCATCTCGACGACCGCCACGGGTTCATGGCCGGACGCGACGAGGATCGGGCCGCCGACCTCCACGCGATGCTGGTGGATCCCGAGGTGCGGGCGATCGTCTGCCTTCAGGGCGGCTACGGCTCGCCACGGCTCGTCCCGCTCCTCGACGAGGCCGCTTTCCGGGCCAATCCCAAGGCGATCTGTGGCTACAGCGATCTCACGACGCTGCACCTCGCCGCCCAGAAGTGGTCGCAGACGATCACGTTCTACTCCAACGGCCTCAGCGGCATCGGCAGTCCGGAGGTCACGGACTTCTCGAAGGAGAGCCTGCGGCGGGCCCTCTTCAGCGCGGAGCCCTACGGACCGATCGGACCGAACCCCGACGATCCCTACGTCCGCACGATCACCGGCGGTCGCGCGACCGGTCGCCTGACAGGCGGATGCGCCGGACTCGTCAGCTCGTCGGTCGGCACGCGGATCGAGGTCGACACGCGCCGCCGGATCGTCGTCCTCGAGGAAATCGAGCTCGAGGGCTACACCCTCGACGGCATCCTCACCCACCTCAGGAACGCGGGCAAGTTCGACGAGGTGGTTGGTGTCGTGATCGGTGACATCAAGGCCAAGTGGTCGGGTGGCAACGGCGAGCTGTCGGTCGAGGACATCGCCGAGGAGCTTCTCGGGCCGCTCGGCGTGCCCGTGATCGTCGGGCTGCCGATCGGCCATGGCAAGCACCACGCGACCGTGCCGCTCGGCGCATTGGCGACGCTCGACGCGGATGCGGGCACGCTCGTCGTCGAGGAGGTGGTCACCGCCGACGACTGACGTTGATGGCGCACGATGTGGTTCGGTCTTGCGACGGTGAAGCGCGCTATGCCAAGCTCCCGAGCGCCGGACCGGCGGCGTAACCGAGGAGGAGTCGGATGAACGTGCCCCTGCGTGCCCGGGTTGCCCGGTTCGTCGCTGCCGTGGCGCTCGCCACGAGCTCGCTCGCGCTGGCGACCACCGCCCATGCCGCGGACCCGCTCGTGCTGCGAGTGGGCACCGACCAGGACCTGCAGGTCCTCAATCCCTGGTTCTCAGTCGTCGTCGCCGACTATGAGGTCTTCACGCTCAACTATGACCTCCTCGTCGGCTTCGACATCAATCTCCAGCCTGCGCCCGGTTTCGCGGATCGCTGGGAGTCGTCGTCAGATGGCAAGACCCACACCTTCCACATCCGGGAGGGTATGACCTGGTCGGACGGCGAGCCGGCGACTGCCGCGGATGCCGAATACACCTACCAGCTGGTTCTCGATGCCGTCGCCTCCGAGGCGGGCTACATCGGGTCAGGCTACCTGGAGCCGTACCTGACCAACGCCGGACTGAAGACCGTCAAGGCGACGGACGAGCACACGCTCGTCGTCACGACCGAGTTCCCGACGACCCTCCTGACGCAAGCCTACGTCCCGATCCTGCCCAAGCACATCTGGTCGAAGTACAAGCTGAACCAGATCGGTGACACGAAGGCAAAGGGCTTCTTCAAGAACGAGCCGCCGGTCGTCGGCACCGGGCCGTATCAGGCCGTGGAGTGGGAGGCTGGCGACTTCATCCGGTTCAAGCGCAACGAGTCCTACTGGGGCCAGAAGGGCGCCGCCGACGAGGTGATCATCCAGCACTTCTCGAGCATGGACACGATGGCCCAGGCCCTGAAGAACGGCGACGTGGACTACATCCGGGGTGTCCAGCCGAACCAGTTCGACGCGCTCGGCACGGATCCCGACATCAAACCGGTCGAAGGCTTCGCCAACGGCTACGACGAGCTCGCCTTCAACACCCGCGGCAAGACGCAGGGTGCCCGCGGCTCGACGAACGCGCTGACAGATCCGAAGTTCCGTGATGCCCTTGGCTACGCGATCGATCAGCAGAAACTCGTCGAGTCGACGCTGGCCGGCCACGGTGTCGCAGGCACCACAATCGTGCCGCCCTACCACACCGCTTTCCACGTCGAGCCAACCACGCCCCGGCATTTCGACCTCGAGGAGGCGAAGCGGCGTCTCGATGCGGCCGGCTACAAGCTCGACGGGCAGGGTCGCCGGCTGGACAAGGATGGGCAGCCCATCAGCCTGCGACTGACCTGGCCCGATTCCGAGGGCGAGCACGCGACCGACGCCCAGTTCATCGCCGGCTGGTTCAAGGAGGTCGGCGTCGACGTCCAGGCGTCGGTCACCGAGGAAGGCAAGCTCATCGACGACCTGATCCCGAAGGAGGGTGACGGGCCGGCCAACTTCGACATGTTCATCTGGGGCTGGGTCGGCGATCCCGACCCGCACTCACTCCTCTACGACCTCACCACGGACTCGATCGGCAGCCTGAGCGACAGCTTCTTCTCGAACGAGCGATACGACGAATTGTTCAAGCTCCAGCAGCGGGCGACCGACCCCGAACAGCGCAAGACGTACATGGCCGAGATGCAGAACATCGTCTACGACCAGGCGCCGTACATCGTCCTGTACTACGACTCCGAGCTGCATGCCTATCGAACCGATCGGTTCGCCAACTGGACGAACCAACCACCTGATTCGGGGACGCCGCTGTTCGGGTATGGGCCCGTCGGCTACACACTCCTCCAGGTTGCCGGGGCGAGCCCATCGCCGGCCGAGTCCAACGCCGCTCCGAACGGCGGATCAGGCAGCCCGGCCGGGTCCGGCAGCGGGACACCCGCGCCCACATCCGGAGGTGGCGACAACACGACGCTGTTCGTGGTGCTGGCGGTCGTGATCATCGCTGCGATCGGCGGCGGCATCCTGGTGCTCAGGCGACGCCAGGCCGGCGTCGAGGAGGAATGACGACGCGGATCCAGTGGGGCTGCCGGCAGCTCGCCGGTGGCCCCGCCGTACCTCGCCCATCCAGGATTTTCTGAGAAGGCGATCGGGTGGGCGGCGGTTTCCTCGCGCGGCGACTCGGGCAGGCCGCCATCACGATCATCCTGATCGTGCTCATCAACTTCCTTCTGTTCCGGGCAATGCCCGGTTCGCCCGAGCGGGTCCTGCTCGGCCGCGTCCCGAACATCACTCCCGAGGTCCTCGCCGCGGTTCGGGAACGATGGGGTCTCGATCGACCCGTCTTTCCCGACCAGTTCGTCGCCTACATCGGCGCGACTGCTCGTGGCGATTTCGGGTTCTCGTTCCTCGCCCGCGGCCAGACCGTCGTGGAGGTCATCGGCCAGCGCCTGTGGCCGACGCTCCTGCTGTTCGGTGTCGGCGAGCTGATCGCCGTGGCCGTCGGGCTTGCCCTTGGTGCGTACACCGGCTGGCGACGCGGCGGCCCGATCGACTTCATCGGTAACGGCCTTGCCCTGATCCTCTATTCGGCGCCCTACTTCCTCATCGGGATGCTCCTGCTCCTGGTGTTTGCCACGGGGCTTGGCTGGTTCCCGACGTTCGGGATGGTGACCCGCGGCCAGTCAGGCGGTCTCGTCGAGCGCATCGTCGACGTCGGTCGTCACTTCGTGCTGCCGGTCACCGCGGTTTCGATCGGCCTCATCGGCCAGTACGCGATCCTCATGCGCTCCTCGGTGGTCGAGACGCTCACCGAGGACTACATCACGACAGCTCGCGCCAAGGGCATCAGTGGCGGCCGGATCCTCCGGAATCACGCCATCCCGAATGCCCTCCTGCCGGTCGTGACGCTTGTCGCGATCAACCTCGGCTACGTCGTCGCAGGCGCGATCACGGTCGAGGTCGTCTTCAACTGGCCGGGGCTCGGCACGCTTACTGTCGAGGCACTGGCAGCCCGCGATTACCCGGTCCTACAGGGCGTCTTCCTGCTGTTGAGTATCGGCGTCGTGCTGGCCAACCTGGTCGCCGACCTCGTCTACGGCTATCTCGACCCGCGAGTGCGGACGTGATGGAGCCGCGCGGATGACCACACCGGCCGCAACCGTCGAACTGACGCGGTCGCCGAGCGAGCTCGCCGGCGAAGCGCCGCACCTCGCGAGGCGGCTGCTCAGGCGCGCCGATGGCGCCTTCGGCGTCGCGATCATGATCGTGTTCGTTCTCCTGGC
>Ga0081539_10006062_pt1 | contig 11832 bp, 8 predicted proteins | sample TabmetS4T2R2_FD_71023 | JGI IMG/M metagenome (GOLD analysis project Ga0081539, IMG submission 71023) | Tabebuia heterophylla rhizosphere microbial communities from the University of Puerto Rico - S4T2R2 | ecosystem: Host-associated > Plants > Roots > Rhizosphere ...
GGCGGGCGAACCCGGTCAGGTACTCCGAGGTGGCCCCGGTGAAGGTGTAGATGGTCTGGTCCTCGTCCCCGACCACGGCCAGATCGCGCCGCTCCCCCAGCCAGGCGTCCAGCAGGGCCTGCTGGAGCGGGTTGGTGTCCTGGTACTCGTCGACCGAGAACCAGCGGTACTGGCCGCGGAACTCCTCGGCCACGTCCTCACGGGTCTCGAACCCCTCCAGCATGCGGACCAGCATGTCCTCGAAGTCGATCTTGGCGGCCCGCTCCTTGGCCCGCTCGTAGCGCCGGTACAGCCCGGCGAACAGGTCGCCGGGGATCGGCGGGGTGCGGCCCATGGCCTCCACGGTGGCCTGGTAGGTGGATGGGTCGAGGCGGCGCGCCTTGGCCCACTCGATCTCGTCGGCCAGGTCCTTGACGGCCGTGAACTTGTAGCCGCCGGGGAGGCTGCGCTGGAGCGGGCCCAGCAGCGGGGCCTTGGAGTCGAGCACGTCGGGCAGCCGGCCCTCGGACAGCCGCCCCCAGAAGTAGCGGAGCTGGCGGAAGGCGGCGGCGTGGAAGGTCTGGGCCTGGACCCCGGGGAACCCGAGGGCGGCCAGGCGCTCGCGCATCTCGTTGGCCGCCTTGTCGGTGAACGTCACCACCAGCACGTGGCCGGGGTGGACGGCCCCGGTGGCGATGGCGTAGGCGACCCGCCGCGAGATCACCCGGGTCTTGCCCGTCCCGGCCCCGGCCAGGATGCACAGCGGGCCCACGGTCGTCTCGACCGCCTCCCGCTGCGCCGGGTTCAGGTCATGGGTGAGGAACTTGGGATGCACGGCTGCCGAGTCTGCCATACGCCCCCGACGGTTCCAGCCCGTCATCCACAGCCGGGGTGCTAGAGCCGGCCCGGCAGGGGGTCGTGGTCAGGGGTGCGGTGGGCGACCCGGACGGCTTTGCCGAGCTCGACCCGGGGGACGGTGCCGCCGGGCAGGACCCGGACCTCGCAGGTCAGGCCGAGGCGCTGGAGGAGGGCGGCGCCGACCTCGGCGGCCACCCGCTCGCGCTCGGCCTCTTCGGTCTCGGCGCAGATCGACCAGCCGGCGGCCAACTCGCAGGCCACGACCAGCTGCGGCATGGTCGCGGTGCGGTCGACGACCAGCAGGTAGTGGGGGGCCACGGCCCGCTCGGCGACCAGCACCGCCTCGACCTCGCTCGGGTACACGTTGACGCCCCGGATGACCAGCATGTCGTCGCGGCGGCCGGCCACCTTGGACATCCGGGCCAGGGTGCGGCCGCAGACGCACGGCGAGCGGTCGAGGGCGGCGATGTCCCCGGTGCGGTAGCGCAGCAGCGGCATCGCCTCCTTGGTCAGGGTGGTGAAGACCAGCTCGCCCCGCTCTCCCGCCGGCAGCGGCCGGCCCGAGTCCGGGTCGACGACCTCGACCAGGAAGTGGTCCTCGTTGACGTGCAGGCCGGCCTGGGCCTCGACGCACTCGCAGGCCACCCCGGGGCCGATGACCTCGGAGAGGCCGTAGATGTCGAGCGCCTTCAGCGGCAGCAGGGCCTCGATCTGGGCCCGCATGGCCTCGCTCCAGGGCTCGGCCCCGAAGATCCCGGCCCGCAGCGAGATCTCGTCGCGGGCCACCCCGGCCTCGCCCAGCGCCTCCCCCAGCCGGGCCGCGTACGAGGGGGTGCAGCACAGGACCTCGGGTTCCAGGTCGCGGAGCAGGGTGACCTGGCGCTGGGTCTGGCCGCCGGAGACCGGGACCAGCGTGCAGCCCATCAGCTCGGCCCCGGCGTGCATGCCCAGCCCGCCGGTGAACAGCCCGTAGCCGTAGGCGTTGTGGACCACGGCACCCGGGCGGGCGCCGGCGCAGCCGAGGGCGCGGGCGCACACCTGGGCCCAGAGCTCCAGGTCGGCCCGGGAGTAGGCGACCAGGGTGGGCCGCCCGCCGGTCCCCGAGGAGCCGTGGACGCGCAGGACCTGCTCCCGGGGCACAGCCAGCAGCCCCCACGGGTAGGCGTCCCACAGGTCCTGCTTGGTGGTGAACGGCAGGTCGGCGAGGTCGTCCAGCCCCACCTTGGCCCCGGCTTCGACCCCGGCGGCGGCGAGGCGCTCCCGGTACACCGGGCTGCGCTCGGTCAGGCGCCCGAGCAGGTCGTTCAGGCGCCTGGCCTGGAGTTCCGCGCGCTCCTCGGCCGGCATCCGTTCGGCCTGCGGGTCCCAGATGGTGCCCATGTTCACCAATCGACCTCCTGGCCCGATGCTGTCCTGCTCCTGTCCGATCCTACCCATCCGGGCATGGTCCGACTGTCGCCGCGTCCGAGGGGTATCGTGAAGGGGCGGCGGGGCGACCTGCCGCCTTCGACCCGGCAATGGCGCTGGGCGGGCCCGCCCCTGCCCCGCGTACCCCGAGCGCAGGAGGGCGATGTGGGCGTCTTCGACAGGATGGCCGAGCACGGCCACGAGCAGGTGGTGTTCTGTTTCGACCGGCAGACCGGGATGCGGGCGATCATCGCCATCCACGACACCGCCCTCGGGCCGGCGCGCGGCGGTACCCGGTACAAGGCGTACGCCACCGAGGAGGAGGCGCTCGAGGACGCCCTGCGGCTCTCCAAGGGCATGACCTACAAGTTCGCGTTCACCGACCTGCCGCGCGGGGGCGGCAAGGCGGTGCTGCTCAAGCAGGACGGGGCGGCCGACAAGCGGGTCCTGCTGCGGTCGTTCGGGCGGTTCGTGCAGCTGCTCGCCGGGCGGTTCGGCACCGGGCCCGACCTGGGCACGTCGGCCCAGGAGATGATCGACATCGCCCGCGAGACCGACTACGTGTGGGCGATCGACCAGCGGTTCGGGGGCACCGGGGACTCGACCCCGCTGACCGCCCGGGGGGTGTTCGCCGGGATCGGGGCCGCCCTGGACGAGGTGTACGGCACCCCGGACGTGGCCGGGCGCCGGATCGCCATCCAGGGGCTCGGCGGGGTCGGCGGGCACCTGGCCGAGCTGCTGGTGGCCAGCGGGGCGGTGGTGACCGGCTCCGACCTCGACCCGGGGCGGGCCAAGGAGCTGGCGGAACGGCTCGACATCACCCTCGAGGACCCCGACGCCCTCTATGAGGTCGACTGTGACGTGTTCTGCCCCTGCGCCGTCGGCGGGGTGCTGAACGAGCACACCATCCCCCGGCTGCGCTGCCGGATCGTCGCCGGCGGAGCCAACAACCAGCTGGCCACCGCGGCCGACGGACGGCGGCTGCTGGAGCGCGGGATCCTCTACGCCCCCGACTACGTGATCAACTCGGCCGCGCCCTATGCGGTGATCGGGGCCGGAGAGCTGCGCTACTCGCCCGAGCGGCTGGACGTGTCGGTGCAGGGCGTGGCCGAGGCGCTGCGGCTCATCTTCCGCCGCGCCCGCGCCGAGGGCGCCCCCACCGCCGAGGTCGCCGACCGGATCGCCGAGGAGCGGATCGCCTCCGCCGCCCACTTGCGCGCCATGGCCCCCGGCACCGGAGCCGTTCCCCGGGCCTGATCCGCGGAACCCTGGCAAACTGCGCGTACCGGCTGTACGAGGAGACGCGCATGGACCAGCACGCGGGGCGGATCACCATCATCGCCTCGTCGACCATGGTCCACCAGCGTGTCCGCTGCATGATCTGCGGCCAGCCGGTCGACCACCGCGTCGTCTTCATGACCAACGACGCCCGGGTCCTCCACGCCGGCTGCATCCCCGACCACGTGAAGGTCCCCACCACCGTCCTCCTCCAGGCCATCCGCCGCCTCGAACGAATGGTCGCGAGAGCCCGGCAGGAGGACGGGGTCGGAACCGTTCCGGAGGACCGGGGTCCCGAGGACCGAGGTCCCCAGGACCAGGGTCCCCAGGACCAGGGTCCCGAGGACCGGGATCGCGAGGACCGGGATCGCGAGGACCAGGGTCCCGAGGACCGGGATCGCCAGGACCCGGGTCGCGAAAACCGGGATCCCGACCGGAATCCCGACCGCGGCTCCGGATTTGCGCCTCGGTAGGCCCCGGCTCACCGCCTCCTGGACCAGGCCACGGTCCCCGCCTCGACTACGCCCCGGACGCCGGCACCTCGGCCGGACCCGGGTCGGCGGTCGGGTCGCGGTTGTCGCGGGACCGGATGACGCCCACGACGTGCTCGACCGCCTCGTCCAGGGGCACGAAGTTGCGCTGGGAGCCATCCCGGAAGCGGAACGAGACGCTGTCCCGGGCGACGTCCTTCTCCCCCGCCAGCAGCATGAACGGCACCTTGGCCCGCTGGGCCTCGCGGATCTTGCGCTGCATGCGGTCGTCGGAGTCGTAGACCTCGACCCTGACCCCCTCGGCCCGGAGCCGCTCGGCCAGCTCCTCGAGGTACGGCACCTGGTCGGAGGAGATGGGGATGGCCGCCACCTGCACCGGCGCCAGCCAGGCGGGAAAGGCCCCGGCGTAGTGCTCCACCAGGATCCCGAAGAACCGCTCGATCGACCCGAACAACGCGCGGTGGATCATGATCGGCCGCTGCCGGGACCCGTCGGACGCCTGGTACTCGAGCCCGAACCGCTGCGGCAGCTGGAAGTCCACCTGGATGGTGGACAGCTGCCAGGTCCGCCCGATGGCGTCCCGCCCCTGGACCGAGATCTTGGGGCCGTAGAAGGCGGCCCCGCCCTCGTCCATCACGTACTCGAGCCCCTCCTCCTCGATGGCCCGCCGCAGGGTCTCGGTGGCGTCGGCCCACTCCTCGTCGGAGCCGACGTACTTCTCCTTCTCCTCGTCCTTGGTCGAGAGCTCGAGGTAGAAGTCGCTCAGCCCGAAGTCGGCCAGCAGGTCGAGCACGAACCGGAGCAGCTTCCTGATCTCCTGCTCGGCCTGGTCGCGGGTGCAGAAGATGTGGGCGTCGTCCATGGTCAGCCCGCGGACGCGGGTCAGGCCGTGCAGCACCCCCGACTTCTCGTACCGGTACACGGTGCCGAACTCGAACAGCGGCATCGGCAGCTCGCGGTAGCTGCGGCTGCGCGACCGGTAGATGAGGATGTGGAACGGGCAGTTCATGGGCTTGACGTAGTACCGGGTGCCGTCGCCCTCCATCGGCGGGTACATGTACTCGGCGTACCAGCCGAGGTGCCCGGACTCCCGGAACAGCGCCTCCTTGGTGACATGGGGCGAGTTCACGAACAGGTACCCGGCCTCCTCGTGCCGCTGGCGCGAGTACTCCTCCATGGTGCGGCGGATGATGCTGCCCTTGGGGTGGAACACGGCCAGTCCAGAGCCGATCTCGTCCGGGAACGAGAACAGGTCAAGCTCGACCCCGAGCCGGCGGTGATCCCGCTTCTCGACCTCCTCGAGCAGGTGGAGGTGCTGGGCGAGGGCATCCTTGGACTCCCAGGCGGTGCCGTAGATGCGCTGGAGCTGGGGGTTCTGCTCGCTGCCGCGCCAGTAGGCGCCGGCCGAGCGCAGCAGCCTGAAGGCGGGCACGGCCCGGGTGGAGGGGACGTGCGGGCCCCGGCACAGGTCGCGCCAGCGGCGCTCGCCGGTCCTGGCGTCGAGGTTGTCGTAGATGGTGAGCTGGCCCTCGCCAACCTCGACGGCCTCCTCGTCGCTGGCCCGGCTGCGCTGGTCGATGATCTCGAGCTTGTAGGGCTCGTCCTTCAGCTCGGCCCGGGCCTCGTCGTCGGTGACGGCCCGGCGGGCGAAGCGCTGGCCCTCGTTGACGATCTGGCGCATGCGCTGCTCGATGCGCTCCAGGTCCTCGGGCCGGAACGGCTGGTCGACATCGAAGTCGTAGTAGAAGCCGTTCTCGATCGGCGGGCCGATGCCCAGCTTGGCCTCGGGGAACAGGTCCTGGACGGCCTGGGCCAGGATGTGCGCGGTCGAGTGGCGCATGATCATCCGGCCGTCGTCGCTGCCGACCGCCACCGGGGCAACCTCGTCGCCCTCCTCGACCACGTGGCCGAGGTCCCTGAGCACCCCGTTGACCCGGGCCGCGACCACGTCCCGGTCCCCGGCGAACAGGTCCCCCGCGGTCGTGCCCGCGTCCACCGCCCGCTCGTCGTGATCGACGTGGACGGCGATGCGCAGGTCGGACATCTCAAGCTCCTGGAAGCGACGGGGAACGATCGGCCCGAATGCTAGCGAGCGGCAGCCCACAACCGCCATGCGGTTTCCACAGCCCCGGTATCCACAGCCGCCCTGACCATGCTTGCACCGGTCGAACACACGTTCTAGGGTGGGCCCGTGCAGACCTTCTCCGACCTGCGGGGGCAGGCCCGGCCATCCACCGACCTCCCCCTCTTCGACGCCCCGGCAACGGTGCGAACCTTCGACAGCCCCGAGTTCCGCGACATCACCTTCTACGAGGTCGAAGCCAAGTCCATCCTCAACCGGGTCCCCGCCGCGAGCAGGATGCCGTTCGAGTGGACCATCAATGTGTATCGGGGATGTTCTCATTCGTGCACCTACTGCCTCAGCGGGGACACCCCCATATTGATGGCTGATGGACGCACGAAGCTGCTGTCCAATGTACGTGTCGGCAACGCTGTCTATGGGACGGTTCGAGATGGCAACTATCGTCGGTATGCAGTCACCCATGTGCTCGATCATTGGTCAACGGTGAAGCCCGCCCACAGAGTTATACTCGAGGATGGAACGGAGCTAATCGCCAGCAGTGATCACCGATTTCTGACGCGACATGGCTGGAGATATGTTGCCAGCTCGGAGCATGGCGGCCTCCGGCGACCACGTCTGAGAGTGAGGACCGAAGTGATGGGCCCGGGACGATTTGCGGCACCGCTTCAGCATGGTCCGGAGTACCGGCGTGGGTACCTCTGCGGCCTGATCCGAGGCGATGGCCACCTCGGATCCTACAGTTATCAGCGTCCTGGTCGAACCCGTGGTGATGTGCATCGGTTTCGACTTGCCATGAGCGATTTGGAGGCGCTCCAGCGAGCTCGCGCATACCTCCGGGGTCTCGAGATCGCCACAGAGGAGTTCACATTTACGGAAGCTGTAGGCGGTCGGAGGCCGATAACTGCGCTACGCAACCAGACGCGGCACGGTGTCGCAGCCATCATGGAGCTCATCACTTGGCCCCACGCACCATCAGACGAATGGCGGGCGGGATTTCTGGCAGGCATATTCGATGCTGAGGGTACCTGCCGCAGCAAGGGTGCCTTGACGATGTCCAACACCGACGGGGCGATCCTTGACTATATAACGTCGAGCCTGCGGCACTTCAAATTCTCGTTTAGTACGCACGCCAGACCACAGGGGAATAGACCCCTTAATCTGGTGTGGCTGGTCGGCGGTCTAAAGGAGCGCCTCCGCTTCTTCCACATGACCGATCCAGCCATAACAAGGAAGCGGACGATCGAAGGACTGAGCATTGGGCGTCACGCTCAACGCGTCGTATCCATTGAGCCGCTTGGTGTTGAATTACGACTCTTCGACATCACCACTGGAACTGGAGATTTTGTAGCAAACGGTACGATAAGTCACAACTGCTTCGCCCGACCCAGCCACACCTACCTGAACTTCGACGCCGGGCGGGACTTCGAGCGCAAGATCGTGGTCAAGGTCAACGCGCCCGAGGTGCTGCGGCGGGAGCTGCGGAAGCAGTCCTGGACCGGGGCGCATGTGGCGATGGGGACCAACACCGATCCGTATCAGCGGTGCGAGGGGCGGTACCGGCTGACGCGTGGGGTGCTGGAGGTGCTGCGGGACTCTGCCAACCCGTGCTCGGTGCTGACCAAGTCGCCGTTGCTGCTGCGGGACCTTGACCTGTTCGTGGAGCTGGCCGAGACGGCGGGGTTCTCGGCCAGCTTGTCCATCGGCACCCTGGACGAGGAGGTGTGGCGCCGCAGCGAGCCGGGGACGCCCCATCCCAAGGCGCGCATGGCCGCCGTCAAGCAGCTGGTCGCGGCCGGGATCCCCTGCGGGATCCTGATGGCGCCGATCCTGCCGGGGATCTCGGACTCGCCCGAGCAGCTGCGGGCGGTCGTCCGGGCGGCCGCCGATGCCGGGGCCAGCCACCTCACCCCGCTCACCCTGCACCTGCGGCCCGGGGTGAAGGAGGAGTTCATGCCCTGGCTGGAGGAGACCTACCCGCAGCTGGTGGCCGGCTACCGGCGCCTGTACCGCGGCTCCAACGCCCCCAAGGCGGTCCGCGAGCAGATCAGCGAGCGCGTCCGGGCCGAGAAGCGCCGCCACCGCACGTTCGCCACCCCCACCACCCCCGCCGACGCCCGGCGCCTCCCCGACCGCCGGTCCCACGGCTCCGCGGCACCGGAACCGCAGCCCGGCGACCGCGCCGCTCCGGACCCCAGGGCTCGCGGCTCCTCCGACTCCATCGCGCGGTCCCGCGACCCCGAATCCGACCACCAGCCGCGCGACTCCCCGCTCGCCGACCCCGGACCCGCGGTCCAGCTCTCGCTCGGCCTCGGATGACCCGCAACCGCCGACCACCCCCAGAGGTCTGGACCGTCCCGGTCCGGGCTGGTTACATGCGGTAGGGGGCCGATGGCGGCCGGTGGTGCCGGCTGGGCCGGACGCGGTCGCGAGGCGGGACGCGAAGGACCGACAACCGGGGGCCGGACTCGAAGCCTGCAGAGAACCTGGGGCCGGACTCGAAGCCTGCCGAGAACCGGGAACCCGACCCGAAGCCTCCTGAGGACGACATCGGCTGGCTGATCTATCTGGCGATCGGCATGGTGGTGTTCCTCGCCCTCGTGGTCTGGTCCGGCTTCCACAACGCCATGGGGCACTGACTGGCGCCGGAGCTACCGAAATCTCGTTGCCAGCTTCGCCCGGGGCAGTGGAGGATGGTGGGCTGCTGCCGCGGGTCGCCCGTGGCGCTCCACTCCCCTCTCGCGACCAGGTGGTGACCTCGTGTGAGCCGAACGCTGGAGCCGTTGCCCGACGCTGAGCTCCAGGCCGAGCGGGAGATGCTGGAGCACGCCCGGTGGTGCCTGGCGGCGATGCGGCGCCGGACCCGGTCCCTGCGGGCCGCCGGGGCCGACCCGTACGCGGTCGAGTCGGTGGAATGGCGGCTGCGGCAGCGGGTCGCCTCGCTCGCCGACGACGGGCGGACCGGGCTGTTCTTCGGCCGGCTGGACTATGACGCCACCGCCGACCCGCCGGAGGCGCGGTTCTACGTCGGGCGGCGCCATGTCAGCGACGCCGAGGGCGACCCGGTGGTCATCGACTGGCGGGCCGGGCTCGCCCATCCCTTCTACCGGGCCAGCCCGACCCGCCGCTACGGCGTCCGGGTCCGGCGCCGGTTCGGGTACCGGGGCGGCACCCTGACCTCGATCCAGGACGAGGTGCTCGACCTGCTGGACGAGGCCGAGGCACTGGCCGCCGCCGACCGGGTCCTGGTGGCCGAGATCGAGCGCCCGCGCATCGGCCCGATGCGCGACATCGTCGCCACCATCCAGCCCGAGCAGGACGACCTGATCCGGGCGCCGCTGGCCGACACCATCTGCATCCAGGGCGGCCCTGGGACCGGCAAGACGGCGGTCGGCCTGCACCGGGCCGCGTTCCTGCTCTACGAGCACCGGGACCGGCTGGCCAGGGACGGCGTCCTGGTGATCGGTCCCGGGCCTGCCTACCTCGCGTTCATCCGGGACGTGCTGCCGGGCCTTGGCGAGGTCGACGTCGCCCAGCGCTCGATCGATGACCTGGTCGCCGAGGTCGAGGTGACCGGGACCGACAGCCCGGGGGCGGCGGCGGTCAAGGCCGACGAGCGCATGGCCGAGGTCGTGCGCCGTGCCGCCTTCGCGCACGTGCGGCCGCCGGCCCTGCCGCTGGAGGTCCACTGGCGGCACCGGGTCGTGCGGCTGCCGGCCAGGGTCCTGCGCCAGCGGGTCGATGAGCTGGTCTCCGGCGACCTGCGCTACCAGGTCGCCCGCGACCACCTGCGGGACTGGCTGGTCGAGCGGTGCCTCCGGCACCTGGAGCACACCGAGGGCCTGAACGCCCTCGACAACCCGGCCGAGGTGCAGCGCAGCCTCGGGGCCCGGCCGGAGGTCCGTGCCTTCCTCAAGCGCACCTGGCCCGTGGTGGACCCCGTCCGGCTGGTCTTCCGGCTGCTCACCGAGCGGGAGCTCCTCGCCGAGGCGGCCGACGGCATCCTCAGCGACCACGAGCAGGAGCTGCTGCGCTGGACCAGGCGGCCCCGGAGCCGCAAGGCGGCTCCCTGGTCGGTGACCGACGCGTTCCTGGTGGACGAGGCCGTGGACGTCATCGGCGGAGCCCCGACCTTTGGCCACGTGGTGGCGGACGAGGCCCAGGACCTCTCGCCCATGCAGCTCCGGGCGATCGGGCGGCGCTGCCGGTTCGGGTCGGCCACCCTCCTCGGCGACCTCGCCCAGCGGACCACGCCGTGGGCGGCCGAACAGTGGGAGGACGCCCTCGACCACCTGGGCCGCCGCTCGATGCGGGTCGAGCACCTGCCGCGGGCGTTCCGGGCGCCGGCTGAGGTCCTCGACTTCGCCAACCGCCTGCTCCCCATGATCGCTCCCGGGGTCCGGCCGGCCCGGTCGGTCCGCAGCGTCCCCGGATCGCTGCGGGTCCGGGCCGTGGCGCCCGGCGAGGCGGCGGCGGCCTGGCACCAGGCGCTGGAGGACGCGCTCGCCGAGGACGGGTCGGTCGGGCTGGTGGTGGACGACCGGGCGGTCCCGGACGCCAGGACCGAGCTGACCGGACACGGCGTCGAGTTCCGCGAGGTGGACCGGTTCGACACCGGCACCCGGCTCGCGCTCGTACCCGCGTCGGCGGTCAAGGGGCTGGAGTTCGACCAGGTCGTGCTCGTGGAACCGGCCGACATCGCGGACCCGGCCCTCGGGGCGACCGGCCTGCGCCGGCTCTACACCGCCCTGACCCGGGCCGTGCTCGGCCTGACCATCGTCCACACCAAGCCGCTCCCCGCCGCGCTCGGGCCGGGCCCGGCAGGGTAGCCAGGGGCGCCGGCCGGGCCGGTCAGCGGCCTTCGTACTTGTCGGGCAGCAGGACGTTGAGCACGAAGGTCACCACGCTGATGACCAGGGCGCCGAGCAACGCCGACCAGAACCCGTCGACCTCGAACGCGAGGTCGAACTGGTCCGCGATCCAGGCCGTGAGCAGCAGCATGAGCGCGTTCACGACGAAGGTGAACAGCCCCAGGGTGATGATCAGCAGCGGGATCGAGATCAGCCGCGCGATCGGGCGGACGATCAGGTTGACCAGCCCGAAGATCACCGCCACGAAGAGCAGGGTGAGCACCTTCTCGCCGGTGGTGCCTGGCCCGATCGAGATCCCATCGATCAGCCACGCCGCCACGGCCAGCGCCACCGCCCCCGCCACGAGCCGCACGATCAACCGCATGGGACACCTCCATCCCGACCACCCGATCCGAGCAGGACAGGGCGACCATACCAAGCTCGCTCCCCCGCCGCGCCAGCCGGGGCCGGACCGGCCTGGTGGAAGCGCGGCTGCTTCAGGTCCGCTGGAACGCGGTGATGCCGGCCTGCCAGGCGGCGTCGAGGTCGGCGTCGGGGGGGAACCGGTGGTCGAGCTCGAGCATGACCATGCCGTGGGCGAACGCCCAGATGGCACGGGCGCGGGCCATCGTGCCGGCGATGCGGAGGAGGGGAGCGGCGGCCCGGTCTCGAGGCCGGGTGGGAGGTGCTCGCGGGGCAGGGGGTCGGTGTTCATCAGGCGGTACAGGTGGGAGTGGTCGAGGGAGAACCGGCGGTAGGCGGCCGCCAGGGCGGAGAGGGGCGCGGATGCCAATGCATTCGGCCAGCCGCCGCATGGTCAGGGACGCCGGCCCCTCCTCCTCGAGGAGCCGCCTGGCCGCGGCGACCACCTCCTCCGCCCGCGCGGACC
>Ga0081539_10006063_pt1 | contig 11829 bp, 10 predicted proteins | sample TabmetS4T2R2_FD_71023 | JGI IMG/M metagenome (GOLD analysis project Ga0081539, IMG submission 71023) | Tabebuia heterophylla rhizosphere microbial communities from the University of Puerto Rico - S4T2R2 | ecosystem: Host-associated > Plants > Roots > Rhizosphere ...
CGTAGTTGGTGAGTCTCGCGAGCCACCAGTCGAGCTCGCGCGCGTGCACCTCGAGGTGCTCGGCCGCATAGCGGTCCGACACTTCCACCGCCTCTTCGCGCGTCTCGCAGAACACGACCTCGCCGTTATCCCGCCAGGCAGCGCTCGCCGTCTCGCGCGCGAGCCGCGGCAGTTTCTCGATCAGCTCCGGCACGCGGCGCAGCACGTCTTCGCCGAGCTCGCGTGACAAGGTCACGAGCCACGCCGGCGAATCGGGCCCATGTTCGGCCTGGCCGACGAGATCCGAGGCGACGATCGCGGCATCGGCCGACTCGTCGGCGATGATGCCGATCTCGGTCGGGCCGGCGAGGACATCGATGCCGACGCGGCCGAAGAGCACGCGCTTCGCCTCCGCCACGTACTTGTTGCCCGGCCCGACGATGATGTCGGCGGGCTTGCCAGTGAAAAGGCCGTGGGCGAGCGCCGCGACCGCCTGCACGCCGCCGAGCGTCAGGATCGCATCGGCGCCGGCCACTTTCATGGCGTAGAGCACATACGGATGGATGCCCTCGCCCTTGTAGGGCGTCGAGGCGGCGATGACTGTTTTTACGCCCGCGGCCTTGGCGGTGGCGATGCTCATATAAGCGGAGGCGATGTGGGCGTAGCGCCCGGTTGGCACGTAGCAGCCGGCGACGTTCACCGGCACGAGCTTCTGCCCCGCGACCATACCCTCCACCACCTCGGTCTCGAACTCGCGGATCGAGTGGCGCTGGGCAAGGGCAAACCGGAAGACCCGCTCGGTGGCGACCTCGATGTCGCGCCGGATGTCCGCCGGCACATCGCGCGTGCGCCGCTCGATCTCCTCGGGCGAAAGGACGATCTCGCCCGTCCAGCGGTCGAGCTTGCGCGCATATTCACGCACCGCCTTCTCGCCGTCCTTCTCGATCTCGGCCAGCATCTCGGCGACGACCCAGCGCACCTCGTCGTTGTGCGCCTCGGGCGTCTTCGCCGCTTGCTTCAGGTAGGACGGCATGGCGCGAGCCTAACATCTGGCTCGCTCGCCGCAAAAACGATGCGGCCGCGGCCGCTAGGAGTTCTTGAGCGCGACTCGGTAGCGCTTGGCGGCGAGCCGCAGGGCGCGGCCGTGCCGTGCCAGTTGAACCCTTGCCTGCTTCTTGAATCTTGCGAGCTGCAATTTGGCTTTGGCCAGGTTCTTCTTCGCCTTCGCCCGGCGCTTCATCGCATCGGTCCGCTTCGCCATCTCGTTCTCCCTTATTGGTTTGTTATCTTGCTGCGGCGGCATCGTATCAATCTTTCGCGGCGGCCGCCGTGAGCGCTCCTAAGCCGCGGCGCGCTCCGCCTGCGGCTTCAGCTCCACCTTCATGCGACTGCGTATCTTGCGTCTGAGGGAGGCATCTCCTAAAGTCAGTCTTGGACCGCAAGCAAGGAGGCTGCGATGCCGCTGGATACGTTCATCGATAACGCCTGGTTCGTCGCCGGCCGCTCGAGCGAGTTTCCGGTCAACGAGCCGAAGGGCCTGCAGATCTGCGGCAAGCCGGTGCTGGTGTGGCGCACGGCCGAAGGCAGGGTCGTCTCGTTCGATGACCGCTGCTGCCACAAGCGCATGCCGCTCTCCGAGGGCCGGGTGCTCGCCGACGGCGTGCTCGAGTGCGCCTACCACGGCTTCTGCTACGACGGCGAAGGCCACTGCGTGCGCATCCCATCGCAGCTCGACCTGCCGATCCCGACGCGAGCGAAGCTGCGGCCTTTCCCGGTCGTCGAGCAGGACGGCCTGGTGTGGGTGTGGCCCGGCAATCCGGCGCAAATCGGCGAAGCCGTGCCGCCGCGCACGCCCGAGCTCGCAGGGCCCGAGTGGCACTCGCACATGTTCGACCCGGTGCACGTGCCGTCGAACTACGTGCTGCTGATCGAGAACCTGATGGACATCACGCACTTCTATCCGCTGCACGACGGCAACATCGGCGACATCGAGCAGAGCAAGATCCCGTTCGATCTCGTCGAAGAGAAGCTGCACGGCGTGCCGACAGTGAAGACCATTCGCCGCGTGCATGGCTACAAGCAGCCGCCGTTCATGGCGAAGTGGTTCGGCTATCCCGTGGTCGACCGCTGGCACACGCATCACATGATGGGACCGGGCCTGACGCGCGTGGAGCTGCGCTGCGCGCCGCCGGGCGAGCTCGGCAACGCGCCGCTTGAGCGCGGCTACGTCATCCACCATTCGCACACGCCGATCGACGGCACCAACCACACCTGGCGCCTGTGGGTGAGCACGAAATCGAAGGAGGTTACCGCCGACATCGCCAGCACCTTCCCGGTGGTGATGGAGGAAGACCGCTGGGCGCTCGAGCACCAGCAGAAGATGTTCGCCTACGCCGACGAGGGCTATCACGAGGTGTATCTGCGCTCGGACAAGGCGCTGCTTCGCTGCCGCAAGATCCTCGAGGAAATGGAGCGCGCGAGCCGCGCCGGCGCTGCACCCGCCGCGGCGCAGAAGGTGGCTTAGAAGCACGGGCTGCGGTCGCCGATGCTGACCGCGAGCGCCCTCACGAAGTCCTTCGGCGGCTTCCAGGCGCTCTCGGGTTGTTCGCTCGAGATCGCAGCCCAGAGCATCACCGGCATCATCGGTCCGAACGGCGCGGGCAAATCCACGCTCTTTAACGTGCTGGGCGGCCTGCTCGCGCCGCAGTCGGGCGACGTCGTCTTCGAGGGTCGAAGCATCCTCGGCCTGCGCGCCGACGAGCGCGCGCGCATCGGTCTCGTGCGCACGTTCCAGATCTCGCGCGAGCTCGGCGAGCTCACCGTGCTCGAAAACATGCTGCTGGCGAGCCCGCGGCAGGACGGCGAGGCGCTGTGGCGCGCGCTCCTCACGCCGGCACGCGTGCGCGCCCAGGATCGCGCCGCCATCGCGCGGGCGCGCGCGCTCCTCGAGCAGGTCGAGCTCTGGTCGCACGCCAACGAGCCGGCGAAGAACCTCTCCGGCGGGCAGAAGAAGCTGCTCGAGATCTCGCGCGCGCTGATGCTCGAGCCGAAGCTCATCCTGCTCGACGAGCCGACCTCAGGCGTGAGCCCGGCGATGACCGAGTCGCTCGGCCGCACAATCCAGAAGCTCCGGAGCGAAGGACTTACCTTCGCAATCATCGAGCACGACATGGACGTCATCGCGCGCCTTTGCGCGCCGATCTATGTGCTGGCGGAAGGAAGGACCTTGATCAAAGGAAGCTTTCGGGAAGTGGCGAGTAACGAGGAAGTCATGAAAGCTTATTTGGGTAAGGCCGCATGATTTGCCCCCCGGCGACCCAATGACGGAGATCCTTCGCGTCAGCGCCCTCCACGCCGGCTACGGCGCCGGCGACATCCTGAAGGGCATCGACGTCGCGCTCGAGAAGGGCCGCATCGTGACGATGATCGGCCCCAACGGCTCGGGCAAGTCCACCTTCGTGAAGACGCTCGCCGGCCTCCTGCCCGCGCGCCAGGGAACGATTGAGCTCGAAGGCGCGCCGCTCAACGATCTCACCCCGCCCAAGCGCGTGCGCGCCGGCGTTGCCTACGTGCCGCAGGAATACAACGTCTTTCGCAATCTCACGGTGCTCGAGAACCTGAAGATCGCGCGCGAGTTCATGGCGGAAAAACGAGGCAATGGAAAGGCGGTGGACGAGGAATTGGTGGCGCTCTTTCCCGAGCTTCCCGCGCATTTCGGCAAGAAAGCGGGAAACCTCTCCGGCGGCCAGCGCCAGATGCTCGCCTTCGCCTGCGCGCTCGCGGTGCAGCCCAAGGTGCTGATGCTCGATGAGCCCTCCGCGGGCCTGTCGCCGCTCCTCATGAAGGAGGTGTTCGACAAGGTGAAGAAGGTGAACGAGAGGGGCGTGAGCATCCTGATGGTGGAGCAGAACGCGCGCGAGGCGCTGCGCATCTCCGACACCTGCATTGTGCTCGCGGGCGGCCGCGTGAGGAGCTGCGGTCCTGCCGATGCCATCCTCGGCATGAAGGATTTGAACAAGCTTTACCTCGGTGCAGACGCTCTTTAACGGCATCATCACCGGGGTCATCATGACGCTGCCCGCGCTCGCGGTGACGCTGCTCTTCGGCGTGCTCAAGTTCCCGAACTTCGCCGTCGGCGCGATGATGACGGTCGCCGCCTACCTCGCCTTCGCGCTCAACGCGCAGCTCGGGCTGCCGCTCCTCGTCGCCTCCGTCGTGGCCGCCGTCGCGATGGGCTTCGCCTGCATCGCCATCGACCAGGTGACGTTCAAACCATTGCGCGAGCGAGGCGCGATCACGCTAATGGTGGCCTCGCTCGGCCTCGGCTTCATCCTCGAGAACATCGCCCGCTTCGCCTACGGCAACACCGCGCGCAGTTTCGAGCTGGAGCTCGCGCGCCCGTTCCGCTTCTTCGATATCCGCATGAACAAGGAGCAGATGATCACCATCGCCGTAGCCACCGCCGCGATGCTCCTCATGTGGATGCTGCTCACGCGCCTGCCCATCGGGCGCGCGATGCGCGCGGTCGCCGACAACGCGGAGCTTGCGCTGGTGCGCGGCATCGAGAGCGCGCGCATCATTCGCTGGACCTGGTTCATCACCGGCATCCTTCTCGGCGTGGGCGGCGTGCTCGTCGGGATGGACCGCGCGCTCGAGCCGCCGATGGGCTCGAACTACCTGATCAGCGTGTTCGCCGCGGCGATCCTCGGCGGCCTCGGCAGCCCGCTCGGCGCCTTCGCCGGCGCGCTCCTCATCGGCATCGTGAGCGAGCTCTCGACGCTCGTCATGGCGCCCAACTACCGCATCGGCGTGCCGCTGGTAGCGATCGCGATCATCCTGATTTTTCGCCCGCAGGGCCTCTTCGGCCAGCCATACATACGTAAGTGATTTCTTTCCTCGTCCTCCTAAGCATCGTGGTCTGCTTTTCGGCCATCTTGGCGCTCGCGCTCAACTTCCAGTGGGGCCTGGGCGGCATGGTGAACTTCGGCCTCACCGGCTTCTACGCCCTGGGAGCGTATTCGGCCGCGCTCCTCATGCTCAAGGCCGGTGCGAACACCTTTGTCGCCACGCTCGGCGCGATCGCGGTAGTCGCCGTGGTGTGCGGCGTGGTGGCGCTCGTCACGCTGCGCGTCGCCGAGGAGGACTACTTCGCCATCGTCACTCTCGGCGTGGGCGAGATGCTGCGCCTGGTGGTGCTGAACGAGGACTGGCTCACCAAGGGCGCGCTCGGGCTCACCGGCATCCCGCGCCCGCTCGGCGACGTGGTGCCGCCCGAGCAGTACCAGTACTTCCTCCTCGGCCTCGCGCTCGCCCTCCTGCTCGGTGTTCTAGCCTTCCTGACGGTTATCCAGCGCTCGCCCTTCGGCCGCGTGGTGCGCGCGGTGCGCGAGGACGACGTGGTGGCGGCCACCCTCGGCAAGAACGTCCTCTGGGCCCGCGTGCGCATCTTCGCCATCGGCGGCGGCATCATCGGCTTGGCCGGGTCGCTCCACAGCTTCTACTACCAGTACATCGACCCGACGCAGTTCACCAACATCGTCATCGCCTACACCTTCATGGCGGTCATCGCCGGTGGACGGGGCGCGCACCGCGGCGCGATCCTCGGCGCCGCGGCGGTGATGGTGCTGCTGGAGGGCTCCCGCTTTCTCAAGGACGCGATCCCGGCGCTCGACTCCGACCAGCTCGCGGCGATCCGCATCATCCTCATCGGCGCCGGCCTGATCGCGCTTCTCATCTGGCGTCCGCAGGGGTTTCTGCGCGAATATAGGCTCAAGGTGTCCCCCTGAGGAGGAGGAGATGAACCCGACCCGCCGTGACGTTCTCAAATCGATCGGCGCCACGCTCGCGGCGCCGTATCTCAACCTCGCGCACGCGCAAGCCTCGCCAGTACCGATCGGCGTCGCGCTGCCGTTCACCGGCAACGCCGGCCCCTACGGCCCCGACATGGCCGAGGCGGCGAAGCGCACCGCGGCCAAGATCAACAACGCCGGCGGCATCCTCGGTGGCCGCAAGCTCGATCTCTTCATCGAGGACTCGGAGTCGAGCGCCGCGGTGGCGGCGAATCTGTCGCAGAAATTCATCAACGTGCATCGCGCGCAGTCGCTCGTGGGCTACTGGGGAACGCCCGAGGGCATGTCCTCGCGGCCGATCGCGATCCAGAACAAGGTGGTGCTGATGGTGTCGAGTGCCGCGAACGCCATCACCGAGGGCGACACTCAGGGCTACGTGTGGCGCTTCCAGATGAAGGCTACCGACTGGGGCATCGTCATCAGCCGCGCGACGCTCAAGCTCGGCTTCCAGTCGGTCGGCGTCATGGGCCTGCAGAACGCCTTCGTGCTGCCGATCATGAAGGTGTTCGAGGAGCGCATGCGCGAGAACGGCCGCAAGGTAGTCGACTCGCTGATCTACAACCCCGAGCAGCCTTCCTACCGCGCGGAAGTCGAGCGCGTCTTCGGCAAGAAGCCCGATGCCGTGTACTGCTTCGGCCTGCTGCCCGATTTCGTCTCGATCATGAAAGAGGTCTACCGCGGCGGCTTCGAGAGCAAAGTGGTGGCGCTCTCCATCATGGCCGACGCCGAAGGCAAGTTCGTGCAGGCGGTCGGAGCGCAGGTCGCCGAAGGCATCCGCCATTTCCAGCCGATGCCGGACGTCAACGCTTCCGGCTACAAGAAATTCCTGCAGTTGATGGGCGCACCCGCCGAGAAGCTCTATCTCTTCCCGCCCAACACCCACGACCAGATCTGCATCACCGCGCTCGCCATGGAGAAGGCGAAGAGCCCGATGGCGGCCGACTGGTCGAAGCAGATCATCACCGTGGGCAACGGCCCGGGGCAGGAAACCGACGACATCGTCGAGGCGCTGAAGCTGGTGCGCGCCGGCAAGCCCGTCAACTTCCAGGGCGCCGGCTCCACCTGCGACTTCACCCCGAACGGCGATCAGCTCGGCCGCGGCATGGGGCAATGGATCAACAAGGGCGGCAAGAGCGTCTTCGTCGAATACGCGAAGCCCTGAGTCGCTCCTTATTTAAATAGGGTTATGCCGCGGCGCGTTCGCGCTCAGGCCTGAGCTCCACTTTCACCCAGCCCGACTCGCGCCGGTCGAACGCCTTGTAGGCCTCGATCGCGTCGTCAAGCGGCTCGGATTGCGTGAGTATTTGCGCCGGATCGATGACGCCGGCCGAGACGAGCTCCACGAGGTGCGGCAGGTACTTGCGATGCGGCGTGTTGCCCGCCTTGATAGTGAGGTTCTTCTCCATCGCTTCGCCGATCGGAAAGAGCCGGCCCTCCGGATAGACGCCGATGATCGAGAGCGTGCCCGCCTTGGCGAGACAATTCACCGCCCAGTCGAGCACCTGCGACGGCGCGTCGCCCGCGCGCCACTGGTTGCCGCGCGTGTTCGCCTTCGGTGCGACCTCCTTCAGCTCCTTGCGAAATTCCGCGCGGTGCTCCTTTGCCTCCTTCGCCGCCGGGCCCGAGCTCGGCGCCACCGCGTCCACGCCCACCGCGTCGATCGCGCGGTCGGGGCCGATGCCGCCGGTGAGCCGCAGCAGCACCTCGGTCGGATCCTCGCGGTTGAAGTCGATCACTTCCGCGCCCTGCGCGCGCGCCATCTCGAGCCGCGCCTCGACGCAGTCGACGGCGAACACGCGGCACGCGCCTTTGAGTTTCGCGCTGGCGATGGCGAACTGCCCGACCGGCCCGCAGCCGAACACCACCACCGTGTCGCCGTCGGTGATCTCCGCGAGCTCGGCGCCGAACCAGGCGGTCGGGAAAATATCGGAGAGCATGATGGCCCGGTCGTCGTCGACCTCATCGGGCAGCTTCACCAGATTCGCCGGCGCGAAGGCGATGCGTGCGTACTCGGCCTGCAGTCCCGCGAACGAACCGCCGGCATCGCCGCCGCCGTAGAACGCGGTCCCGGCGCGCGGCCCGTTCGGGTTGGCGACATCGCATTGCGCCTGATAGCCGGCGCGGCAATAGGCGCAGTAGCCGCACGAGATGGTCGATGGCACCACGACGCGGTCGCCGGGACGGAAGTTGCGCACGTCCTTGCCGACCTCCTCGACAATGCCGACCGCCTCGTGGCCGAGAATCGTCCCGGGCTTCATCCCGGAGAGCGTGCCGCGGATGAAATGCAGATCCGTGCCGCAGATCGCGCTCGCGGTGATGCGGATCAGCGCATCGGTCGGCTTCTCGAGCTTCGGGTCGCGCACCGTATCGAGGCGGATATCGCCGATTCCATGGAAGACGACGGCTTTCATCGGGCTCGCTCCTTTGCGGGAAGATGCGGGCCCTTCGCAAGCGCCATGCCGGCCGCTGGAAATAAAAGGTCGCGCGCCGACATCCGTGTCAGTGTGGGCGCAGAAGGTCAGCCTTATCCCGCGCGCGCTAAACGGCAATCCGGCCGTCACGCCCTTGGGTCTCACCCGGAGCGTGCATGGAACCGACGAAGCCATCCCGCGCCAACGGCGCGCCGACGAGCGCTGCACTACGCGACATGGCCATCGAACTGCGCAGGACCGCGACCGCACTGCGGGAGGAGGCGCGCAAGGCGCAGACACGCGCATGGCGCACGCGCGAGGTGTCGAAGGCGCTGCTGAGATCGCGCGCCCGATAGCTCAGAGCAGCTGCTGCAGCGAGGCGACGTCGACGGGCTTCGCCAGGTGCGCATCGAAGCCAGCCTCGCGCGTGCGACGGCGGTCTTCCTCCTGCCCCCAGCCGGTCTGGGCCACCAGCTTGATCGTCTTGCCTTCGCGCGAGGCGCGCAGGCGCCGCGCCACCTCGAAGCCGTCCATGCCCGGCATGCCGAGGTCGAGGAGCACGATCTCGGGCCGGAACTCGCGCGCTTTCTCGAGCGCCGCCGCGCCGTTGTAGGCCACCTCGACCTCGTGGCCGAGGACGCGCAAGAGCGCCGCCTGGCTGCTCGCGGCATCGACGTTGTCATCCACGACGAGCAGCCGCCGCCCCGATTTCTGCGACGCGCCGGGGAGAACGGCGACGGTGCGCTTCGGCTGGCCGGCGCGCGGCAGGCAGACGACGAACCGGCTGCCCTTGCCGGCGCCGGCGCTCTGCGCGGTGATCCGGCCGCCGTGCAGCTCGACGAGCGCCCTGGCGAGCGCAAGGCCGATGCCGATGCCGCCGGAGGCGACGCTGCCGCGCGCATCGAGCTGCGCGAAAGGCTCGAACACCCGGTCGAGCAGCGCCGGCTCGATGCCGATGCCGTTGTCCTCGACCGCAATGCCGGCTTCGGTGTCGCCGTGCGCGATCTCGAGGCTGATGCGCCCGCCGGCGGGCGTATAGCGAGCGGCGTTATTCAGGAGGTTCGAAATCACCTGCGCGAGCCGCACGCGGTCGGCGTTTACCCACACCGGCTCGGTGCCGAGGTCAAGGCTCAGGCGATGCTTCGCGGCGGCGAGCACCGGCTCGCTCGTCGCCACCGCATCGCGCGCCACCTCGCGCACGTCGATCGCCGCGCGCTGCAGCTGCACCTTGCCAAAGGTGATGCGGCTGACGTCGAGTAGGTCATCCACCAGTCGCGCGAGCTGCGTCACCTGGCGGTCGATCAGCTCGCCGATGCGGCGCAGCTCATCGTCGGCGTCGGCGCGCATCTGGACGAGCGACACGGCGTTGCGGATCGGCGCGAGCGGGTTTCGCAGCTCATGCGCGAGCGTCGCCAGGAACTCGTCCTTGCGCCGCGCCTCGTCCTGCGCCGCTTGCTGCGCGCGCACCCGGTCGGTGATGTCGTAGAAAAGGATGCCCACCTGGCGGCTACCCTCGCCGCCGACGCGATAGGCAAACACCTCGTACCAGCGCCCGAGCGCGCGCGCCTCCTCGATGAAGCGAGTGGGCTCGCCGGTCTCGGCGACGCGCGCGTAGATGTCGAACCAGAGCTGCTCGTGTTCGGGCACGTGCTCGCGCATCGTCTTTACCGTCGCGTTGGCGAGCCCGGTCTGGCGCTCGAACGCCGCGTTCACCTCGAGGAAGCGGTAGTCGTGCGCTCGGCCGTGCGCGTCGTAGATCATCTCGATCATGCAGAAGCCGGCGTCGAGCGACTCGAAGAGCGTGCGGTAGCGCTCCTCCATTTCTTCCTTCTCGCGCTCGGCCGCCTTGCGCGCGCTGACGTCGATCACGTACTCGATCACCGTGCCGTCCTCGAGCACCGCGCCGACGAACAGCATCCACCGGCGCTGTCCGTCCTTCGCGAAGTACTCCTTCTCGTACGGGCCGATGCGGCCGGTCGTGCGCATGCGCGCGAGCTGCTGCTCGCTCTCGGCGACGTACTCGGGCGGCGTCAATGTGCGCCAGGTGATCTCTCCCGAGGCGATGTCTTCCTGGGTGAAGCCGGTCCAGCGCAGGAACGTGTCGTTCGCCGAGATGACGGTGCCGTTGCGGTCGAAGAACACGACGCCGATCGCGTCGACCCCGAGCACCTGCCGCAGCCGCGCCTCGCGCGCGCGGTCGGTGACGTCGTCGGCGACGCACACGATGTGCGAAACCTCGCCGTCGGGGCCGGTGAGCGGCGAGAGCAGCGCGTGCCAGTAGCGCCGCTCGAAGCCGCCGCCGGCGGCGGCCGGCCGCGGCACGTCGTAGCGTTGCAGCGCCATGCGCTGCGGCTTGCCTTCGCCGAGCACGCGCTCGAGGAGCTGGCGCACCACCGCCTCGCCGGAGAGCTCCGGATGCTGCGGATCCGACGGGAAGACGCCAAAGAGCGGCTGGCCGAGCACCGCCTCGCGCGTCGTCATCGTCGCCGCGCAAAACGCGTCGCTCGCCGCGACGATGCGCAGCTCCCGGTCGAGCACCACGGCGAGGACGGGCGCCGTTTCAAAGAGGCGGCGGTAGTCGAGGGCGTCCATCGCCTCAATGGCGTGCAATAAACGCACCGCTCCCGCAAGCCCGACGCGCCGTCCTATGATCGCGGCCGAGGAGATCCCGATGCGCTTACTTCTTTCCCTGCTGGTCTTTATTCCGCTCTTCGCCGCCGCGCAGGTCGGGCCCACCCGTACGTGGCCGGAACTGAAGGAAGCGGTGCAGGACCGCGTTAACCGCAATGCGTACCCGCTCACCGGCTACGACGCCGGCGAAGTCCGGGAAGTCCTCTCACGCATCAACTCGCTCGATCGCGACGAGTGGGCGCGCTCGTGGATCGAGCAGGGCGATAAACACATCGCGCAGGCGAAGGCCGCCGGCGATCGCGCCAAGGCGCGCGAGGCCTATCTCAACGCCTGGCGCTATTACGGCTTCGGCGCCTGGCCGACGCAGAACTCGGAAGGAAAGCGCGACGCACACCGCCGCGCCACCGCCGCCTTCCGCAACTACGCCGCGCTCGCCGAGCCGGCGATCGAGGTGCTGCGCGTGCCGTTCGAAGGCAAGGAGATCACCGCCTATCTGCAGCTCCCGCCCGGTGCGCGGCCGGCACCGCTCGTGATGAGCGTCGGCGGCCTCGATTCCTACAAGGAATACGTGGTCGAGCAGTACGGCCCCGGCTATCTCGCCGCCGGCCTCGCCTACCTCGCCATCGACATGCCGGGCACGGGCGAAGCGCCGATCAAGATCGATGTCGGCGCCGAGCGCATGTTCAGCAGGCTGCTCGACGCCCTCGCCGCGCGGAAAGACGTCGACGCGAAACGCATCGGTTTCATGGGCGTCTCGTGGGGTGGGCACTGGGCGGCGCGCATCGCGTTCGCCGAGAAGGATCGCTTGCGCGCGGTGGTGGACTGGGCCGGGCCGACCGACATCTACTTCTCGCGCGAATGGCAATCGAAGGCGCTGCAGACGCGCGAATATCTCTTCGACCTCTTCGCCGCGCGCGCCGGCGTGTATGGCGTCTCGACGCTGGAAGAGTTCTACGCCT
>Ga0081539_10006064_pt1 | contig 11821 bp, 8 predicted proteins | sample TabmetS4T2R2_FD_71023 | JGI IMG/M metagenome (GOLD analysis project Ga0081539, IMG submission 71023) | Tabebuia heterophylla rhizosphere microbial communities from the University of Puerto Rico - S4T2R2 | ecosystem: Host-associated > Plants > Roots > Rhizosphere ...
TGGAATACTATTCAAAAGCCCGCGGGTTGTAGCTGCCGCCGTCTCTGGCGGCAGAATAACGGGTTGTATTGCTTCTGCTGTCAGTGACGGCGGCAGCTACAACGCTTCCACTGCGTCACGAATGTCGTCGAGCGTTACGTCGCGTGACAGGAAGGCGGAACCGATCCGTGGCGTGACGACGAACCGGACTTCGCCGCGTTCGAACTTTTTATCGCGCGCCACAGCGTCCAGAATTTTGTGACGCGGAAAGTTTTTTGCTAGCCGGGTCGGCAAATCGAATCGGAGCAAAAGATCGACAATTGCATCGCGCTCGGCGGGCGAAAGCCCGGCGCGACGCGTCGAGATATCAGCAGCGCCAACCATGCCCAGCGAAATCGCTTCACCGTGCATAAACTCGCGGTAATCGCCGGCACGCTCGATGCCGTGACCAATGGTGTGACCAAAATTAAGCAGGGCGCGCTCGCCGGTTTCGTCGCGTTCGTCCTGCTCGACGACGCGCGATTTAATTTCGATGTTACGCCGGATGAGCGGCACCCAGTCGATCTGCGCAGGATCGACAGCTTGCAAAATGCGAAACATCTCGGCGTCGGCGATGACTGCGTGTTTGATGATTTCGGCAAAACCCTGGCGCAGCTCGCGTGGTGGTAACGTTTGCAGAAGATCGACATCGTCGATGACGAGCGCCGGCTGATGGATCGCGCCTAACAAATTCTTGCCGGCGGCGGTGTTCACGCCCGTCTTGCCGCCGATCGAGCTGTCCACCATCGCAAGTAGAGTGGTGGGAATCAGGACATGCGGAATACCGCGGTGAAAAATCGCGGCCACGAAGCCTGAAATGTCGCCAATGACGCCACCGCCAAGTCCAATAACAAACGATTGTCGGTCGAGTTTGGCCGCAATCATCTCGTCGCAAATCGCGCTGACCTGCCTGAGCGACTTTGCTTCTTCGCCGGGAGGCAGCGCAATGGTGAGCGCTTCAATGCCCGCCGATTGCAATGCGATTTCGAGCCGCGTCCCAAATCGCGCGGCGACGTTCGCATCTGTAACGATCGCGCAGCGCTTGGCCGTGAGTCGATTATTGATCAGCTCGCCGGTGCGATCGAGCAAGCCGCGGTCAACGACAATGTCAGGCACGGGCGAAACGTTTCGCACCGGGATAATGACAGGAGATGAACGTCACGGCGACCACCGGTATTGCGCGGCCGGGTCGCTTTGTGAGTTGGTCGTGCAGAATGTGCTCCACGACATGTTTTCCGCGTGCGTATCGGCGCAGATGGCAGCGATTTTTTTGCGCCGGCTGTGGGTTCCGCCAATGGCTTGGCCGCCAGGATTGCTGGTCGCTCTGTCGTTGCCGTTGCCGAGAACCGTAACGCCGGGCGCACCGGGGCTTGTTCCCAGACCCTGAAATGCAGTGCTAGCGGAGCTATCCTGCGCTGGCGCGAACAAAATGAATACAGTGGCGTTGTTAATCTTACTCGCGTCCAACGGGGTTGGATTCGCTGTCGTGATGCTGCGGTTGATGCCATAGCTGACCGGAGCACTGGCGTCGATTTCGGAAGCACTACGTTTGTCGAACCCGGACTGAAAAACCGACCAGGCGGGCAGGTACTTCGGATGCAGCACCGTCATCCACGAATCGGTGTTTTTGAAATAAGCGTTGTCGTTATCGCTTAGATAACTTTGCGTGGCCAGGGCGAGCTGGCGGAGGTTGTTCATGTCCTGGGTGACACGCGCGCGTTCCTGCACGCCGGTGTAAACGGGATACGCGAAGGCGATGAGGATCGCGATTATCGCGATGACAACGAGCAATTCTATGAGGGTAAAGCCGCGAGAAGACGATTTCGGCATTGCAGCAATCGACTCACGCTATTGCATCTCGGCCGAAGCGAAAGCAAAAAGCCGATTGCGCGCGACCAAAACGCGAAAGCGCGTCCGATTCGAAGTTGACAAAGCCCGAGTGAGCTTGTGTAACTACATTATGCCTGATCCGCTGGACCCGACCCAGCCGTCGGCGCCGCCACCGCCACCACCGCTCTCGCCTCCACCCATGTCCGCCGACCCAAGCACAAAATCGACATCTACCGGGCTGCCTTCGAACATCGCTGCGGCGCTCGCCTGCATCCCGCTCGTCGGCGGCATCATCTTTTACATCCTCGAGAAGCACGATCCCTTCGTGCGCTTCTACGCCATGCAATCGATCATGTTCGGCGCCGCGTGGATCCTCTTCGACATCGTCTCAAAGATTTTGTTCGCGATCTTCGGCTCGATCCCGGCCATCGGCGGGCTGCTCGTCTTTTTCTGGGCAATCATCCAGGCGCTCATCCACATCGCGTTCCTGGTCGTTTGGATCATCGCCATGGTCAAAGCATTCACCAATGTGCGCTGGGACATTCCCTACGTCGGGCCAATGGCGCGCAAGCAGGTCGGCGAAGCGTAACTGGAGGGACGGGCTCAGTCGCGTCCTTGGCGTGAAAGGACGACATGGAGGTCGTCCCTCCAATTAACGTTGGAGCAACTTCACCACGAGCTCGGTTAGGATCACCTGGTGATCGAGTTGGGTCGTAACGATTTTCAGGTTCGCCTCCAAACACGCGCTTAAACCATCGACGAGTTGGTCCGTTTCGAATCGTTGTGCATGCTGCGCAGCGAGACCGAGGGTATAGGCGTTGATCGAGCCGTCTTTTTTTCGTGGCAGATGCGAGGTAGCCTGCGCGGGCAACCGATTCAGCGCGGAGATGAATTGAAAAGGGACGTGCGGCGCGCGCAACTTATGCCGCTCCATCAGGTCCTTGGCGAGCAATAGGTTCCGCACTGTCGGAATGATCGCGACGAGCAGGATGCCGATCGCGCTTTCGCCTTGATCGAGTAACCGCCGGACGAGTCGCAGCGCACGCTCGATATCGCGCTGCGCCAGCGCATTACCCAACTCAAAAATCACCCCCGAGCGCGCGAGCGGCACCAACTCCCTCACCACGTTGATGCCCACCTCGCGCTTGCTGCCGAGATAGACGTCGATCTTCTCCAACTCGTTATCGATTTGTCGGGTGTCACCGCCGGTGAGCATGACGAACAACTCGAGCGCGTCCTCGTCAAAGCGGAGTTTGCGCTTTTTCGCCCGCGCGCGCACCGTCTCGATGGCAGCTTCTTCCCAGCCACTGCGCGACGAGTCGAGCCGATCGAACACCTGGAGCTCGGCCACTTTGTTTAGTATTTTGTAAAAGGTCCGACGCTTGTCGACTTCGGTTGCGCTCAGGACAAACGCGACGTCTGGGCCGAACTGGCCGGCGCTGATCACCGCGGCAAGTTCCTCAAGGGCGTCGGTGACCGCGACCGAGCGACCGGCAGGAGTATCACCGAGGAAGTTGGCATTTTTTAGCCACACCACTTTGCCACCCCCCATGAATGGAAGAGTCTGCAACGCTTCGATTGTCGATCTTACGCGCGCGGCAGCTTGCTCGGCGTTGTCCGCCGCGCCATCGATTATTTCGAGGCCAAAATCGCCCGAGCCCGCGGGAGTGAGTTTCTCCGCCAGTTCGGCGGCGACGCGTTTCACTTCCATTTCATCCGACCCGACCACGCCGTGAATGCTCGCCGTCGGCGCTTTGGTTTTCGCTGAGGTTTTTGGCATCGGCTGCGATGCCAAGCGTATCAATTGCTCGCCTGTTGCAAAGTCGATCCGAAATCTTTCGCCGCGTAGTCGCGGAATTTTTGTTCGAGCACTGCGATGGTTGCGAACTGGCCCGGATAGACGCGCCCGAGCGCGCTTTCAAAAGGCTGATGCCGCCCCAGCGCGTCGAGCAAATTGAGGAAACTTCGTTTGTCGGTCGTGGCGAGAAACCGGACGAGCCGCTCCGATTCATCGTAAAAGGTGGCGACCCGTTCGTTTGGCGGCGACGTGAAGTTGGTGAGCTCGTTCAACGGAATGAAGTCGCTGGCCGAGATTGCGTCTGACTGGGGTTTGGCGAGGTAACCGCGCGCCCGGTAATAGCTGGCGTAAGCGGGCTTGGAGATGTATTGGGCGAGCCCTTCGTTCAACCAGCGGGGCATGCCTTCGGAATAAAAGCGATGGATGACAAGGTGAACGATCTCGTGTCCGAGAGTGTTGTTGGCGAACTTGTATTTCGGGTTTCGCTGAATGAACAGGCTTCCTTGTGAATGAATCCCGCCCGTCCACTGTTCGAGATTGCCGAATGCCTGGAACTGTCGCCATTGCTCGGGATCTTCGAAAATGTAGATGTGCGATTTGATGTCGCCCGGCGGTTGCTCGCGCTCGAGTTCCTTGGCCACGACACGGTAATGAAACTCCGCCTCCACCGAAACGGGCGTGGCGACGTAGCTATGCACGAAGTGGTAAATGAAATGCTCGGTCTCGGCGTGCTTCCATTGTTCGGGTTGAATCCCAAGCGCCACCGCCCCGAGCGGGTTCGGGTCACGCTGGCTCAGCTGCGAAAATTCGACCTCAGCTAACGAGCTCGATTCGTTGATCTGCGCTTGGGCGGTAAGGGCGTAAAGGATGGACAGCGCTAAAATCGACAATCGCATTTGGGTATTCGATAGCGACTTTCGTGCGAGCGCGCTTTCTTCTGCTGGGGAGCGCAGGCCACTGGCCTGTCGTGTTCGGCGGCTCGCCGAACACCTTCTTTTCGGCGAGCCGCGGAAAAGCGCACGCGAGCCGCGTGCGCTCCCCAGAATGCAGATTACACGCGCGAGCGGCGACGCCCGGAGCCGCGCGAGTATTTCACCGGCCGCCGTTTCGGCTCGATCTTGGCGATGCCGGCGCCGTTTTTCACTTCCATGATCTGATCGCGCAAGAGCGCGGCACGCTCGAATTCAAGGTTGGCGGAGGCTTGTTGCATTTCGTCTTCCAGCTCGCGCAATAGCTCGACGAGGTTGAAGTCGCCGCCGACTTCGCGGATGACCGACGCCTCGATTTCGCGACCGCGCAAGATCGTGTGGAGACTTTCCTGCACGGCACGGCGAACGGTTTGAGGTGTGATGCCGTGCTTCTCGTTGTATTCGATCTGTTTCGTGCGCCGATATTCGGAGATGTCGATCAATGCCTGCATGCTTTGGGTCACGATGTCGGCAAAGAGCACGACCTCGCCGTTGACGTGGCGCGCGGCGCGGCCGGCCGTCTGGATGAGCGATGTCTGGCTGCGCAAAAATCCTTCCTTGTCCGCGTCGAGGATGCAGACGAGCGAGACCTCGGGAAGATCGAGACCTTCCCGAAGCAAATTGATGCCGACGAGGATGTCGAAATCGGCCGCGCGCAAACCGCGCAGGATCTCGACCCGCTCGATCGTGTCGATGTCGCTGTGCAGATAACGCACTTTCAAACCGACGTCGCGCAAGTAATCGGCCAGGTCTTCGGCGGTGCGTTTGGTCAACGTGGTAATGAGGACGCGCTCGCCTTTTTCGACGCGTTGCCGGCAAAGCTCAATCGTGTCGTCGATCTGGTTCTTGAGCGGCTTGATCGTGATCTTCGGATCGAGCAACCCGGTCGGCCGAATGATTTGCTCGACCACGAGCGGCGCGCCGGCTGTGGCAACATCGAATTTGTCGGGCGGCTCGTCGGTCGGAGAAAGTGGCGCAAGCCTCTGGCTTGCGTTTTTATCAAAACGCAAGCGGGACGCTTGCGCCACATTTTCGCCCGGTAGAACAAACGGAACCAGCTCTTCCTCGCCGATGCGCTGACGTTTGTGCGGGAAGTAGCCTTTGTTGCCGACGACGCTGTTTTGAATTTCGAACTCGGCTGGCGTCGCGCTGACGTAAACGAGCTGGTTCGTCAGCTTCATGAACTCGTCGAAATTGAGCGGCCGATTGTCGAGAGCGCTAGGGAGACGGAAACCGTATTCGACCAGCACGGTTTTGCGCGAGCGATCGCCTTCGTACATCCCGCCGATCTGCGGAATGGTCGCGTGGGATTCGTCGATCACGGTGACAAAATCCTTCGGGAAAAAGTCGATGATCGTGTAGGGCTTCGAGCCCGGTGCGCGACCGGAGAGATGGCGCGAGTAATTCTCGATGCCGTTGCAGAAGCCCATTTCCTGCAACATCTCGAGATCGTACTCGGTGCGGAGGCGGAGGCGCTGCGCTTCGAGCAATTTGTTTTGCGACTCCAGCACTTTGATCCGGTCTTCGAGCTCGGCGCGGATGGTGCGCAGGGCGCGGTTTAATTTGTCCGCCGGCGTTACGAATTGTTTCGCGGGATAAAAGGTGATAACGGCGAGCGCCTCGCGGGCGTGTCCGGTAAGCGGATCGAAGCGCGTGATCGCTTCGATCTCGTCGCCAAAAAATTCGATACGCACACCTTCCTCGTCAGCGGTGGCCGGATACACTTCGACCACGTCGCCGCGGACGCGGAACTTGCCGCGGGCGAAATTGATGTCGTTGCGCTCGTAGAGCATGTCGATCAAGCGGCCGAGGACGGCTTCGCGAGAGATATGCTGCCCGCGTTTCACCGTGAGCAACATGTTGAGGTAATCCTCCGGCGAGGTGATCCCGTAAATGCAGGACACGCTCGCGACCACGATGACGTCGCGCCGCGAGAGCAACGCGCTCGTCGCCGCCAGCCGGAGCCGCTCGATCTCCTCGTTAATCGACGAATCCTTCTCGATGTAGGTGTCGGAGCGCGGAATGTATGCCTCGGGCTGGTAGTAATCGAAGTAGCTGACGAAATATTCGACCGCGTTTTTCGGGAAGAACTGTTTGAACTCGGAGTAAAGCTGCGCGGCGAGTGTTTTGTTGTGCGAGATCACGAGGGTCGGCCGGTCTATCTCGCGGATGACGTTGGCGATGGTGAAAGTTTTGCCCGAGCCGGTGACGCCGAGGAGCGTCTGGTGCCGATTTTGCGCTTCGATCGATTTGATCAGCTTGGCGATCGCCTGGCTCTGGTCGCCGCGCGGTTTGTAGTTCGATTCGAGCTGAAACGGCATCGGCCAAATTTAGCATTGCCGGCGACGTTGCGCTTGTGATTCGGCGGCGGACGTTTTAACTCGGCGTGTCCATGGACATCGGCAAATTTTTCGCCGAGCTGAAGCGGCGGAACGTATACAAGGTCGCCGTCGCCTACGCGGTGGTGGCGTGGTTGCTGATTCAAATCGCGACGCAACTTTTTCCGGTATTCGAGATACCGAACTGGGCCGCGCGCCTGGTCGTTCTTCTCTTGGCGATCGGGTTTCCGGTCGCGCTCGTCATCGCCTGGGCGTTCGAGCTGACGCCGGAAGGAATCAAACGCAGCGAAGATGTCGATCTTGCGCGTCCGCATTCGCGTGGCGGAGCGTGGATTTACATCGCGCTGATTGGCGCGGCCATCTCGCTCGGGTTGTTCATGCTTGGCCGATACACCGCGCCGAAACCGCCCTCCGGCGATGGTGTTTCCGATAAATCGATCGCCGTTCTGCCGTTCCAAAATTTCAGCGCGGACAAGGAGAACGCGTTTTTCGCCGACGGCGTGCAGGACGACATCCTGACCAGCCTCGCGAAGATCAAGGATTTGAAAGTGATCAGTCGCTCCTCGGTCATGCAATTTCGCGACACGGCCGCGCACAATCTGCGCGAGATCGGAAAACTGCTCGGCGTGGCCAACATTCTCGAAGGCAGTGTGCGCCGCGTGGCTGATCGCATCGTGCTCAATGTCCAATTGATCGATGCCCGCAACGATCGCCACATCTGGGCGAACCGCTACGACCGGACGCTGGCCGATTCGTTAGGCCTGCAGGGCGAGCTCGCCACCGAGATCGCCGACGCCTTGCGCGCGACGCTGACCCCGGAGGAAAAAGAGCGGGTGGAGCGCAAGCCAACCAATAATCCGCGCGCCTACGAGCTTTATTTGCAGGCGCAGCAATATCAATTTAATCCGGACACCTTCCTGCAGGATTACCTCACGGCCGAGAAACTTTACGAACAGGCGATAACGCTCGACCCGAATTTCGCGCTCGCCCACGCTCGTCTAGCCACCACTCGGGCGCGCATCTTTCATTTTTACGAACCGACCGAGGCGTGGAAGAAACGCGCCCGTTCCGAAGCCGAGCTGGCATTGCGCCTGCAACCGAACTTGGGGGAGGGGCACCACGCGCTCGGCCTTTGTTATTACTGGTTTGAGCGCGATTACGAGAACGCGTTGCGCGAGTTCAGCATTGCCCAGTCGCTCTTGCCTAACGACAGCGGAATTCCGTGGCACATCGCCGCGATCAAACGACGCCAGGGCAAATGGTCCGAGACGGTCGCCGCGTATCGCAAGATCCTCGATGTCGATCCGCAGAACGCGAACATCGTGCGCGATCTGCTCTACGCCTATTGTGCAGTGCGCGACTGGCCGAATGCCCGCGCCGCCGCCGAGCGGCTGATCGCGATTGCCCCGGATTCGCTCAATGCCAAAGCGCAAATCGGCTACGTCGAGTTCTGGGAAAAAGGCAGCACGGCGCGCATGAAAAGTGAGCTGGCAAAGATTGCACCGGGGAAAGATCCCGACGGCGCAATCACCTCCTTTCGCGTCGACGTGGCGTTGATCGAGCGCGACCCGAACGCGGCCGATGCCGCGCTGAAAGCGTCGCCGCTCGATAACTTCTCTTACTTCAACGCGGTCGACACGCCCCGCAGTTTTTTCGCCGGTCAGATCGCGCTCCTGCGCGGCGACAATGAAACGGCGCGACGCGAATTCACGCATGCCCGCGACATTTTCGAGGCGCGGCTAAAGGAAGCGCCCGATGTAGCCGAGCGGCACGCGTTTCTCGGCCTGGCCTGCGCGTTTCTGGGCGAAAAAGAGCGCGCGATTGCGGAGGGCCAACGCGGCGTCGAGCTGCGTCCGGAATCGGTAGACGCGCTCGACGGCGCGATTTTGAATGCAGTGTTGGCGATGATCTATGCGCGCACGGGCGAGAACGCCCGCGCCCTGACGCTGCTTCAGCATTTGATGGCGACGCCCGGTTCGGTCGATAGCGCCGACTACAGCATCACGCTTCAGGATCTGCGTTTGCGCTGGGAGTGGGATCCGCTGCGCAACGAGCCGGGCTTCCAGCAGCTGCTTGCGCAATATTCTCGTTAGGTCGATGCGATTCTTCAGCGAGCTCAAGCGACGCAATGTTTACAAGGTGGCCGTCGCCTACGCCGTGGTCGCGTGGGTGTTGATCCAGCTCGGCTCAATCGTCTTCCCGACCTTCGGAGCGCCGGCCTGGGTGATGAAGGTCTTCATCGCGCTTGTCGTGCTCGGGTTCCCGATTGCGCTGCTTTTCGCGTGGGCGTTTGAACTTACGTCCGAAGGCATCCGTCGTGCCGAAGATGTCGATCTTGCGGAGCGACACTCGCGCGGCGGCGCGTGGATTTATATCGCGCTGATCGGCGTCGCGCTGTCAATCACGTTGTTCTTCGTCGGCCGCTACACCGCGTCGAACAGCAAGAGCACTGATGTTTCGGAAAAATCGATCGCTGTGCTGCCGTTCGAAAGTCTGAGCGAAGACAAGGCGAACGCCTATTTTGCCGAAGGTATCCAGGACGAAATCCTCGCCCGGCTTTCCAAGATCGCCGACTTGAAGGTGATTTCGCGAACGTCCACGCAAAAATACAAAAGCGCGCCGGCGACGAACCTGCGCGAGATCGCGCAGCAGCTCGGTGTCGCGCACGTGCTGGAGGGCACCGTGCAAAAAGCGGCCGACCAAGTTCGCGTGACCGTGCAGTTGATCAATGCGCTCAACGATTCGCACCTCTGGGCGGAAAGCTACGACCGCAAGCTGGTCGATCTTTTTCAAGTCGAAAGCGAGATTGCGCAGAAAGTCGCCGGCAGTCTCGAAGCGAAACTGACCGGCCGCGAGAAGCAGCAGATCGCGACGCGCGGCACAAAGAACACTGAGGCGTACGACACGTATCTGCACGCGCTCGCGCTGGTGCAGGCGCAAAGCGTCGAGGACACGCAAAAATTCGTCGAGCTGAGCGGGCGTGTGGTCGAACTCGACCCCAACTTCATGGAAGGCTGGGCGCTGCTCACCCTCGCCGAGACGCAGCTCTACCTCATCCCTGATCATACCGCGGCCCGCCTGGAGCGGGCGCGACACGCCGCCGAGCGCACGATGCAACTCGGACCCGATACGGCCGAAGCGCATCGTGCGATGGGCGTTTATTATTATTGCCTGCGCGAATACGACCGCGCTTTGGCCGAACTCGCCCTCGCCAAGGAACGCGCTCCGAACAATGCCGACGTGCAGTTTTACATCGGACTAGTGCAACGGCGGCACGATCAGGTGCCACAGTCGATCGAGTCGATGTTAGCGGCGGCCAAGCTTGATCCGCTCAATATCGATATCTGGACGAACATCGCCCGAACCTATCGCGGGTTGCGCCAGTTCGAACAGGCACGGCGGATGTTCGACCATGCCTTGGCGATCAGGCCCCATGAATTCGACGTCGTCATGGAAAAGGCCGAAGCATTTCTGGCGGAAGGCAATCTCGCCGCCGCGGCGGCGCTCACTGATCCTCTCGATCTACGCCGGCTCGGCCGTGGCCCGGTAATGGCCGCAGCCATTCTCACTTATCAACGCCGTTTCGACGACGCCATTGCTGCGCTTTCCGAACCGCCCGGCGCGCCCGGACTCGGCGCGCCATTGTTCGTCGCTCTGCGGCAGACGCTCCTTGCCGATACCTATCAAGTCAAAGGTGAGCGCGACAAAGCCAGGCCCTTCTTCGAACAGGCAGCGCGCACATTGAAAGAGCTCCGCGCCGGCGGAGACGACGGTTTGTTATTGCTCGACAACCTGATCGATGCGGCCGCTTTTCTCGGCGATCGGACCGAAGTCGAGCGCACCGCCGCCGACATTCAGCGGCAACTCGCGCAGGACCACTGGGGATTCTTCCGCGAAGAAGAAGCAATTGCCCGCGCTTATACGGTGCTGGGCGACTTCGACCGCGCGCTGCCACTGTTGCAAACGGCTCTGAGTAAACCGGGGAATTATTCAGTTACCGCAGCCATGTTGCGGCTCGACCCGTTCTGGGATCCAGTGCGCAGCGATCCGCGTTTCCAACAACTCGCCCACGCGCACCCGTGAAGATCGACAAGTTCTTCGCCGAGCTGAAGCGGCGGAAAGTTTACAGCGTGGCGGTGAGCTACGCGGTCGGCGGCTGGTTGCTGGTGCAAATCGCCACGCAGACGTTTCCGTTTCTCGAAATCCCGGCATGGGCGACGCGGCTCGTCATTGTGGTGGTTGCGGCCGGTTTCCCGGTCGTCCTCGTGCTGGCGTGGATTTACGATTTTACTCGCCACGGTCTCCAAAGAACAGTTGACCGGCCTGCGCAGAGCTTTGGCTTGGCCGGCAAGATCGACATACCCGCGGTCCCGAGCAGCGAGCGCTCGATTGCGGTGTTGCCGTTTACTGATCTCAGTCCTGGCGAAGAACGCGATTACCTGGGCGACGGCATCGCGGAAGAGATTCAAGCGGCACTCGCGAAGATTGATGGCTTGCGCGTGGCGGCGCGGCGTTCCGCCGTCTGGTTCAAGGACAAACACGCCGACCTCAACGAAATCGCGGAAAAGCTAAACGTTTGTCACGTGCTGGAGGGCAGTATCCGGCGCGAAGGCAACCGTGTTCGCATCACCGCCGAGCTGACCGATTGCAGCAAAGGATTTTCGCTCTGGTCGGAAACATTCGAGCGCGAGTTCCGCGGAATTTTCGCGCTCCAGGATGAAATTACCCGCGCGATTGTCGACGCGCTGAAATTGAAACTCGACATCACCGCGCCGCCGATGTCGCGCCTCGTGCCGAGCACCGAGGCATACGACGTTTATTTGCACGGCCTTTTTTATTCCGACAAAAGCACTGAGGAAACCCTGCGC
>Ga0081539_10006065_pt1 | contig 11821 bp, 9 predicted proteins | sample TabmetS4T2R2_FD_71023 | JGI IMG/M metagenome (GOLD analysis project Ga0081539, IMG submission 71023) | Tabebuia heterophylla rhizosphere microbial communities from the University of Puerto Rico - S4T2R2 | ecosystem: Host-associated > Plants > Roots > Rhizosphere ...
CACCGCCGCCACCTGGTACCTGTGGGAGGACGGCCGCGTCCTCGTCAACATGGACGAGGGCCGCAGGCGCCTGGGGTACATCCGCGACGACCCGCGCGTCTCGATCACCGTCCTCGGCGGCGGCGACGACTGGTACCACCACGTCACGCTGCGCGGCCGCGTCGTCGAGCTCGACGAGGAGGGCCTCGACGACATCGACCGCATCTCGCGCCACTACACCGGCCAGCCGTACTCGCGGCGCGATCGCGGCCGCGTGAGCGCGTGGATCGAGGTCGAGTCGTGGCACTCGTGGGCGGTCAACCAGCCCTGGGCGGCATAGGCTTCACGGCCATGCCCACCGAGCAGTATCACGAGCCGCCCAGCGAGCTGGCCGCCGACGTGCGCACCTACGCGCGCGTGTGCACGTCGCTCATCGAGGAGGCCGAGGCGATCAACTGGTACGCCCAGCGCCTGGCCATCGAGCGCGACGAGCAGGCCGCCGCGATCATGCGCGACGCCCAGGACGAGGAGTTCAAGCACTTCAGCATGGACCTCGAGTACCTGCTGCGGCGCACGCCGATCTGGCGCCAGGTCGCCCAACGCGTGCTCTTCCAGCCCGGCGACATCGTCGAGAACGGCGATGCCGCCGAGGCCGCGTTCGAAGCTGGGGCAGACGACGAGGCGCCCGCGCCGGCGGGCGACTCGCTGGGCATCGGCAGCCTGAAGGGACGCGAGCGATGAACCACCTCCTGCGCGATCTGGCGCCCATCACCGACCGTGGCTGGGAGCTGCTGGAGGACGAGGCGCGCCAGCATCTCGTCTCGGCGCTCGCCGCACGCAAGCTCGTCGACTTCTCGGGCCCCCACGGCTGGGAGCACTCGGCGACGAACCTCGGGCGCATCGAGACGGTGCCGGGGACGCTGGTGGAGGGCGTCCGGCCGGCGCGGCGCAGCGTGCTGCCGCTGGTCGAGCCGCGCGCGGACTTCAGCGTCGCGCGCACCGAGCTCGACGCGATCGGACGCGGCGCGGAGGACCCGGACTTCGACGCCCTCGACGAGGCGGCGCGCCGGATCGCGCTGGCCGAGAACACCGCGGTCTTCAACGGCTGGGAAGACGCCGGGATCACCGGCATCGTCGCTGCCACGCCGCACGACCCGATCCCGCTCAGCGGCGATCTCACCGCCTGCCCGCGCCACATCGCGGCGGCGGTCGAGGTGCTGCTGGCGCACGGGATCTCGGGGCCGTACGGCCTGGCGCTCGGGCCCGACGTCTACAAGGGCGTCATCGAGACGACCGAGCACGGCGGCTATCCGCTCTTCGACCACCTGCGCAAGATCCTCGAAGGCCCGCTGGTGTGGGCGCCGGGGGTCGACGGGGCGGTGGTGGTCAGCCTGCGCGGCGGCGACTTCCTCTTCGAGTGCGGCCAGGACATCGCGATCGGCTACGACAGCCACGACGGCGAGGCCGTGCGCCTGTACCTGGTCGAGAGCTTCAGCTTCCGCGTGGCGACGCCCGAGGCGGCCGTCGCGCTGCCGGGACCGCGCGCGTAGCGGCGCGACGTCCGGGCGCTCGCGTAGCGTCCGAACGCGTGTTCGTCGATGTGTTGAACGAGGAGCAGCGGGCCGCCGCGACCCATCCGGGCGGGCCGCTGCTCGTGCTCGCGGGTGCGGGTACCGGGAAGACGACGACGCTCGCCGCGCGCGTGGCGTGGCTCATCGAGCAGGGCGCGGCCCCCGAGCGGGTGCTGCTGCTGACGTTCACGCGGCGCGCCGCCCGCGAGATGCTCGGGCGCGCGCGGACCTTCCTCGGGCGCTCGTCGCGCGGGCGGCACGCGGGCCGGGTGGTCGGCGGGACCTTCCACTCGGTCGCGCACCGGTTCGTGCGCCGGCATGCGGCGGCGCTCGGGCTGCCGGGCGGGTTCGGCGTGCTCGACGCCGGCGACGCGGCCGACCTCATGGACCTCGTGCGCCAGGAGGCGGGGCTCGGGCAGACGGGCAAGCGCTTCCCGCGCAAGTCGACGCTGCTCGACATCTACTCGCGGACGGTCAACGCCCAGCGGCCGCTGCGCGAGCTGCTCGCCGAGGCGTTCCCGTGGTGCGAGCGCCATGGCGAGGAGCTCGGGCGTCTGTTCGTCGAGTACGGCGCGCGCAAGCGCTCGCTCGGGGTGCTGGACCTCGACGACCTGCTGCTGCACTGGCGTGCGCTGGCCCGCGATCCGGCGATCGGCGGGGACATGGGGCGCTCGATCGAGCACCTGCTCATCGACGAGTACCAGGACGTCAACGGGTTGCAGGTCGATCTCGTGCGCGCGCTGCGCTCCGAGCGCCGGGACGTGACCGCCGTCGGCGACGACCTGCAGGCCATCTACGGCTTCCGCGCCGCCTTGGCGCGCCACATCCTCGAGTTCCCCGAGCACTTCCCGGGCACGGCGATCGTGACGCTGGAGCGCAACTACCGGTCGACGCAGCCGGTGCTGGACGTAGCGAACGCGGTGGCTGAGCAGGCGGAGGTGTCGTATCCGCGGCGGCTGCGGGCGGAGGCGAGCGGGGAGGCGGGCGGCTTGGCCCCTTCGAGCGAGGGCGCGCACGCGCCCGCTTCGCCCCCCGAGCTCGTGCTCTGCCTCGACGAGGCCGCTCAGGCCGGCGAGGTCTGCGACCGCGTGCTCGACGCGCGCGAGCGCGGGGCGCTGCTGCGCGAGCAGGCGGTGCTCATGCGCGCCTCGCACGACTCCGACCTGCTCGAGCTCGAGCTCGCCAGGCGCGACATCCCGTACGTCAAGTACGGCGGGCTGCGGTATCTGGAGGCGGCGCACGTCAAGGACTTCCTCGCGCTGCTGCGCCTGGCCGACAACGCCGCGGACCGCTTGAGCTGGTTTCGCTGGCTGCAGCTGCTCGAGGGCGTCGGGCCGGCGATCGCGCGGCGCGTGCTGGAGGCGCTCGAGCCCGACGCGGGCGGGCTGGCCGACGTGCTCGCGCGCTGGCCGAGCGCACGCGAGGCGCTGCCGAGCGAGGCGCGCGAAGCGGCTGACGCGGTGGTCGGCGCGCTTGCGGCGGTGGCGGGCGAGCCCGGCGCTGTGGCGGGCGAGCGCGCTGCGGGCGTCGGCGGCGACGGGCCGGGCGCGCTTGCCGCGGGCGTGCGCGCCGAGCGCCTGCGCGATGCGCTCGCTCCGATCGTCGCCGCCCACTACCCCGACGGTCCGGTGCGCCTGCAGGACCTCGACGCGCTCGTGGCCGCCGCCGGCCAGGCCTCGGACCTCGGCCGCTTCGTCGCCGATCTCGTCCTCGATCCGCCGGCGACGAGCCAGGATCTCGCCGGCGACGGCAGCCTCGACGAGGACTGGCTCGTGCTCAGCACCGTGCACTCGGCCAAGGGCCTCGAGTGGCGGGCGGTCCACGTGCTCGCGCTCTACGACGGCAACTTCCCGTCCGATCTGTCGGCCGGCGACCGCGAGGCGATCGACGAGGAGCGCCGGCTGCTCTACGTCGCGCTGACCCGCGCCCAGCGCGAGCTGCACCTCTACGTCCCCGTCCGCTACTACCACCGCCCGCGTGGCAGCGACGACGGCCACGGCTACGGCAAGCCCTCGCGCTTCCTCACCGACGACGTCCAGGCGCTGTGCCGGCGCACCGACACCACCGGCATCGGCGTCGACCCCGAGGGCGAGATCGCGGCGGCGCGCGGGGCGGCGCGGATCGAGGTCTCGGTCGACGCGCTGTTCACGTAGCGGCGGGCTCGGGCACCGCGCCGAGCTGCTGCAGCAGTCCGAGGCGATCGACGACGTTCCAGTGCTCGACGATCCGGCCGTCCTCGACGCGGACGATGTCGATGACCTCGATCTGCACCGCGCGCCCGGTCGGCGGGATGCCCATGAGCTCGCCCTCGTGGGTGCCGTGGAAGACCTTGCGCGTGACGACCTTGTCGCCCTCGGCGATCTGGTCGTGGATGACCGCGCGGAAGTCCGGGAAGGCGGCGCGGAACGCCTCGAACTGCTGGTGCACGCCGTCAGCGCCCTCGGCGATGCCCGGCGGCCGGCTGCGGTCGACGACGTCGGGGTGCAGGAGCTCGGCGAAGCTCTGCTCGTTGGCCGCGGTCTGGTACTCCTCGACGAACCGCCGGACGACCTGCTTGTTCGCTTCTGCGTGCATGGCGGCGAGCATGGCGGGACGCAGCAAGCCGGCGCATCGGTAGAGCTACCAGTCTTCGATGGGGCGCTCAGCGCAGCAGGTCGTGCTCCATCGCGAAGAGCGCCGCCGCCGCGCGGCTCGACACCCCGATGCGCGCGTAGATGTCCTGCACGTGGCGCTCGGCGGTGCGCCGCGAGACGACGAGCCGCGCCGCGATCTGCGGGTTCGAGAGGCCCTCGGCGACGAGCCGCAGCACCTCGACCTGGCGCGCGGTCAACCCGGCGGGCGCGGGCACGCGCGGCACCGGCTGGCCGGCCGCGGCGAGCACCGCGCCGACCGCGTCGGAGGACAACCGGCCCGCCGCCGCCTCGGCGGTGAGCTGCGCGGCGGCGGCCTCCGGCGCCAGCGCGGGCCGGTGCGCGCGCGGCTGGGTCATCGCCTGATAGGCGTCGGCGGCGGCGAGCACGCGCGCGCCCATCGGGATGCCGCTGGCCGTCGCCTGCCGGTGATAGCCCGATCCGTCGAGGCGCTCGTGGTGCATCCCGACGAGCCCAGCGAGCGCCGCGAGCGGCCCGCAGGCCGCCAGGACCCGCTCGCCGTGGTAGGCGTGCAGGCGCACCCGCTCCCAGTCGCTGGAGGTCAGCGGCCCGGGCCGCTCCCAGATCCCGTTGGGTACGGCGGCGCGCCCGAGGTCGTGCAGGAAGCCCGCAAGGCGCACCTCGGCCACCTCCTCGGTCGAGCGCCCGAGGCGCTGCGCCGCGCCGGCGGCGAGCTCGGCGACACCGGCGCTGTGGCCGTGGTGGAACGGCGACTTGAGGTCGACCGCGTCCCCGAACGCGCGGCAGACCGCGTCGAGGCCGGCGTCGGAGACGAGCACCACCGGCACCGGCTCGGCTTGCACTGCCGTCTCGACGGCGTCGGCATCGGCGAGGCCGCCGAGCACCCGCTCGGCGCGCCGGCACAGCGCGGCCGCGAGCATCGGGTCGAGCGACCGCCCCGCACGGCGCTCGAGCGTCTCCATCGCGAGCTCTGGCCCGCCGACGCGATCGAAGAGCGCCGCGGTCGCCGCCACCTGCGCCACCCGCGCGGGCAGCGCGATCGCCTCCGCGGCCGCGCCGCGCGGGCCGCCGCGTCCGTTCCAGGCCTCGTAGATGTCGGTCAGCCCGCGCGCGACGCCCGGACCGAGCCCGACCCGGCGCGCCGTGCGCGCCGCCACCTCGCAGTTGGCCTGCGTGTAGCCCGCGCTGATCTGCCGCGCCCGCAACGCCGCGACCCCCGCCACGCGCAGCCGCGCCATCGCGCCGGCGTCGGGAGCCAGCCGCGGGAGGTACCCGCGCAGCACCGCGCCGGGATCGTCGAAGTCGGTGCGCGCGGCCGCCGCCTTGACCGCGATCTCGTCGCCGCCGAGCAGCGCCGCGGCCTCGTGGGCGTACGCAGTGCAGCCGACGTGCTGCAAGAGCGTGACGTAGTAGATGTCCGACGGCTCGGCCAGGTCGAGCTCGCGGGCGAGATCGGCGGCGATCACCGCCGCGCGCGCCGCCTCGCCCGGCTCGAAGCCCATCCCGATGTCGGCGATCCGCGAGAGCCCGACGAGCAGCTCGGAGAGCCGGAGGCTCGACATACGCAGAGCATGCCGTCCCGCCGGGGGTGTTTGCAGGGTGAGAGGTTGCGCTGCCCCCGCTTGATGGGGAGACTCGCGCCATGGGGCAGGACGTCGCCGCGAGGGTGTTCAGCCGGGCCGACCGCCAGCGCTACCGCGAGAAGGTCCGCACGTGCCTGGACGTCTTCGCCCGCATGCTCGCCGACGCGCGCTTCGAGTCCGGCCGCGGCTCGTTCGGCCTGGAGATCGAGCTCAACCTCACCGACGACGCCGGCACGCCGGCGATGAGCAACGCGACGGTGCTCGAGGCGATCGCCGATCCGAACTTCCAGACCGAGCTCGGGCAGTTCAACGTCGAGATCAACATCGCGCCGCGGCGGTTCACCGAGGGCGTCTTCTCCGAGCTCGAGGACGGCGTGCGCGCGAGCCTCAACCACGGCGAGGAGCGCGCGCGGACGACCGGGGCGCACATGATGATCATCGGGATCCTCCCGACGGTCGACGAGGCGCACCTCAACGCCGCCGCGTTCAGCGCCAACCCGCGCTATCAGCTGCTCAACGAGCAGATCTTCGCCGCGCGCGGCGAGGACCTCGAGATCGACATCCGCGGCGTCGAGAGGCTGTCGACCTACGCCGACACGATCGCGCCCGAGGCTGCGTGCACGAGCGTCCAGCTGCACCTGCAGGTCGAGCCCGACGCGTTCGCCGCGCACTGGAACGCCGCGCAGGCGATCGCCGGCGTGCAGGCCGCGGTCGCCGCCAACTCGCCGTTCTTCTTCGGCAAGGAGCTGTGGCGCGAGACGCGGATCGCGCTCTTCGAGCAGGCGACCGACACGCGGCCCGACGAGCTCAAGGCCCAGGGCGTGCGCCCGCGGGTGTGGTTCGGCGAGCGCTGGATCACGTCGATCTTCGACCTCTTCGAGGAGAACGTCCGCTACTTCCCGGCGCTGCTGCCGGTGTGCGAGGACGAGGACCCGGTCGAGACGCTCGCGCGCGGCGACATCCCGCACCTCGCCGAGCTGCGCCTGCACAACGGCACGATCTACCGCTGGAACCGCCCGATCTACGACGTCGTGCGCGGCCGCCCGCACCTGCGCGTGGAGAACCGGATCCTGCCCGCGGGGCCGACGGTGGTCGACATCCTCGCCAACGCCGCCTTCTACTACGGGCTGCTGCGGGTGCTCGTCGAGGAGGACCGGCCGCTGTGGACGCAGATGTCGTTCTCGGCCGCCGAGGAGAACTTCCATGTCGGCGCCCGCGACGGGATCGACGCGCGGGTCTACTGGCCGGGCGTGGGGGAGGTGCCGGTCGCCGAGCTGGTGCTGCGCCGGCTGCTCCCGCAGGCCCACGAGGGCCTCGAGCTCCTCGGGATCGCCGCCGCCGATCGCGATCGCCTCCTCGGCGCGATCGAGCGCCGCTGCGTGCTGCTGCGCAACGGCGCCTCCTGGCAGAGCGCCGTCTTCCACCGGCTGTTCGACTCGGGCCTGGAGCGCGACGAGGCGCTGCGGCAGATGACCGTTCGCTACCGCGAGCTCATGCACGCCAACGAGCCCGTCCACGACTGGCCGGTCGAGTAGCACGGGCAGGGTCGCGACGAAGCAGGCGCCGCGGTCGGGTGTTGGCGTTGCGTCAGGCCGCGTGCGGCTCGGGCTCGGGTCGCTGCAGCTCGGGCAGGCGCGATCGCCCCAGCTCGACCGGCGCGCCGGCGAACGAGCCGCCGGGACATTCCTCGCACGGCACGTCGCGCCGCGGGTTGCGGATGCCCACCAGGCCGAGCACGCCGCCGAGGGCGACGAGCGCGGCGGCGATCCCGGCGCCGGCGTGGAACGCGCTGACCGAAGCGTCCTCGGCCGCGCGCGAGACGCGCGGGCCCTCGGATCCCCGCAGCTGGCCCGGATCGATGCGCGTGAGCGTGCGGTCCTTGGCGTCGGCGAGCACCTGTTGCGCCTTCGGCGACAGGCGCGCGCCGGCGGTCTTCTCGTCGAGCGCCGAGCCGAACTGCGCGGCGACCACCGCCCCGAGCGCGGCCACGGCCAGGAGCGAGGCGATCCGCGCGATCGCGTTGTTGACGCCCGAGGCGATGCCGGCGTTGTTCTCGTCGGCGTCCGCCAGCACCGTCGCGGTGAGCGGTGCGACCGTCGCCGAGAGCCCAAGCGCGAACAGGAGGATCGCGGGGAAGACGTCGGTCCAGTAGTCGGGGTCGGCGTCGATGCGCTGGAACATCAGCAGCCCCGCGGCGGCGACGAGCGGGCCGAAGCCCATGAACCACCGCGGGCCGAATCGATCGGCCATCCGTCCCGCACGCCGCGAGAGCAGGAACATGACGATCGTGGTCGGGAGCGTCGCCACGCCGGCCTGGAGCGCGTCGTAGCCGGCGACCTGCTGCAGGAAGAGCACGAGGAAGAACAGCACCGCCCCGAGCCCGCCGTACATCGCGAACGTCTCGAGGTTCCCGAACGCGAAGTTGCGCCGGCGGAACAGGGCCAGAGGGAGCATCGGATGGGCGGTGCGCGCCTCGTGGACGAGGAACGCGGCGAACATCGCCACGCCCCCGACAAGCGCGACGACGACGTCGATCGCGCCCCAGCCCACGCTCGGCTGGCGGATGAGCGCGTACACCGGGCCGGCCAGCCCGAGCGCGCAGAGCACGGCGCCGAGGACGTCGACCGGCGCCCGCGGGCCCTCGGTGCGGCGCTGGGTCACCGAGATCCGCACGATGAGCACGGTCGCCACCACGAACGGCACGTTGATCGCGAAGATCCACCGCCAGCTCGCCACGTCGATCAGGTAGCCCCCCGCGAGCGGGCCGAGCACGAACGAGATGCCCGACCACGCGGTCCACGAGCCGATCGCGCCGCCGCGCTCGTTGGGCGGGAAGGTGGCGACGATCACCGCCAGCGCGCTCGGGGTCAGCAGCGCGCCGAACACGCCCTGCAGCGCGCGGCCGGCGACGAGCACCTCGATCGTCGGCGCGATCGCGCAGACGACGCTCATCACCCCGAAGCCCGTGACGCCAAGCGTGAAGACCCGGCGCTCGCCGAAGAGGTCGCCGAGCGAGCCGCCGACGAGGATCAGCGACCCGAGCGTGAGCAGGTAGGCGTTCGACACCCACTGCTGCCCGGCAAGCCCGCCGCCGAGGTCGCGCTCGATCGCGGGGAGCGCGACGTTGACCACCGTCGCGTCGAGCCCGGCCACGAACGATCCGAGGATCGCGGCCAGCAGCGCGAGGCGCTTGCGGCGGTCGGTCACGACCATCCATCGTACGCAGGCGCTCCCACGGCCGCCCTGAGGGCAAAAAAGAGACGCGGTCCCGAACCACTTGGGGTGCTCTCCGTCGCGCTGCGTCCCGAGGGACGCTGCGCGGCTTCAGAGCGGCGGGCCTCGCAACCCCTTGGCCTCGCTCTCTGCGGTTCGGTTCCGCGTCGAGGGGCAACTTATGCAGGCCCCCGATCGGGGTCAAGGGGCGGCTGGGGGTGAAGCCGCAAACACCGAGGATTTCCCTTTGGCAAGGCCCGTCGAGATGGCCAGGCGACACGAGTAGCGGACCTCGTACACTGGGAAGTGCCGGCTCAGGCCACCGTTGGCGAGCCCATCTCGCCGCCGGTACGGCCCGCCGGCGTCCTCCCGGTTTCGAGAGAGACACGGCGCGGGCGACCGCCCGCCGCCGTCCGTGAAAACTGCAAGCAAGGAGGTCTCCATGGCCGTTGAGGAGAAGGTCGAAGTCGAAGGCGAGGTCATCGAGGCTCTGAAGAACCTCAACTTCCGCGTCAAGCTCGACATGGGTCATGAGGTGCTCGCGCACCTCGCCGGCAAGATGCGCCGCTTCCGCATCCGCGTCCTGCCGGGCGACCGCGTTCGCGTCGAGCTCTCGCCGTACGACCTCAACCGCGGTCGCATCGTCTACCGCCACAAGTAGACGCCGCCGGCTCGCGCGCGGATGAGCGCTCCCGCCCAGCGCAGGCGGACCCTCCGCGCCGAGCCACTCGCGCCGCCCGGCGCCGACTCGCTTCCTGACGAGCTCGCGCCGCGGCGCATCGCCCGCCGCGTGTTGCAGGCGGGCGCCCTGCTCGCCGTCGTCGTGCTCGTCGCGCTCCTGGCGCCCGGACTGGGCGAGGTGCGCGACAAGCTCGCCGAGGCCAGCCCCGGATGGCTGGTGCTCGCCGTCGTCTTCGAGGCGCTGTCGTGCCTCTCGTACGTGCTCCTGTTCCGCTCGGTCTTCTGCCGGCGGCTGTCGTGGCGCACGAGCATGGAGATCGGGTGGGCCGAGCTCGCCGCCGGCTCGCTCGTGCCCGCCAGCGGAGCCGGCGGCCTCGCGCTCGGGGCGTGGATCCTGCGCCGCGGAGGGATGTCGCTCGACCACATCGCGCGGCGCTCGGTGGCCTTCTTCCTCATCAAGAGCTCGGTGAACTTCGTCGCGGTCGCCGTGATCGGCGCGCTGATGGCGATCGGGATCGTCGGGCCGCACAAGTCGCTGCTGCTGACCGCGCTGCCGGCGGCGCTGTCGGTGATGGTGATCCTCGCCGTGCTCGCGATCCCACGCCTGGGGCCCGGCGGCGATCCGGGGGAGGAGGCGTCGAAGGCGCGGCGGACGTGGTTCGCCGTGCGCGCCGCGGTCATCCGCGGGACCGCGGAGGCCGTCGAGCTCGTGCGCTCGCGCGACCCGCTGCTGCTCATCGGGACCGTCGGCTATTGGGCGTGGGACAACGCGGTCCTGTGGGCGACGTACAAGGCCGTCGGCGCAAGCGTCCCGATCTCGATCGTGCTGATGGGCTACCTCATCGGCCAGCTCGGGGGACTGCTTCCGATCCCGGGTGGGATCGGCGGGATCGACGGCGGCCTGATCGGGACGCTTGTCGTGTACGGCGCACCGGCCGCGGCGACGACCGCCGCCGTCCTCGCCTACCGCGTGATCCTCTTCTGGCTGCCGCTCGTGGGCGGCGCGGTCGCCTTCGTCTCGCTGCGGCGGGCGCTGGACGGCTCGGTCCGGCCGGACCTGTGCGAGTCCCGGCCGCACCCGCAGTTCGTGTGACGTCGCCCACAGTTACCTGCGCGGCTGCGCGGGTATCTATTGAACATGATTCAACGCGTCGTGCGCCGCTCCGGCATGCCCGCCCGCTACGTCGTCCCGGTGCTGATCGCCGCGGTCAGCCTGCAGGTCGCCGTGCTCGGGATGTACTGGGACGTCGGCTACCACATCGACCACGGGCGCGATCAGGGCGTGCTGACCCTGCCGCACCTGCTGATCGTCGCCGGGCTGCAGGGGATCGTGATCGCCGCGCTCCTGCATGGGGCGATGCGCGGCCCCGCGGCGCGCAACGAGCGACGGTTGCCGGCTCTCGGCTTGCGCATGAGCCCGGGCGGGATCGTCATGCTCGTCTGCGGCGGGATCGCGCTGCTCGGCTTCCCGCTCGACGCGGGCTGGCACGCGCTGTTCGGCGAGGACGTCACGCTGTGGGGCCCGACCCACCTGTTCATGATCGGCGGCGCCGGCGTGAGCACGCTCGGGCTGTGGATGGTCATGCGCCAGGGCTTCGAGGTCGGCCGGCCGCGGCGGATCGCGCGGCGGGCGCAGCTGCGCATCGCGGGCGCGCTCATCATCGGGCTGTCGACGTTCCAGGCCGAGTTCGACTTCGGCGTGCCGCAGTTCCAGCTGCTCTACCAGCCGGTGCTCATCGCGTTCGCCGCCGGTGTGGCGCTCGTGTGCGCGCGGTCGATCCTCGGGCGCTGGGGCGCGTTCCAAGTCCTCGGGATGTACTTCGCGATCCGCGGGGCGCTCGCGCTGTTCGTCGGCGTGGTCGTCGGCTACACGACGCCGCACTTCCCGCTGTATCTCGCCGAGGCGGCGGCCGTGGAGCTCGCCGCGCTCGCTGCTCCGCGCTCGCCGCTGCGCTTCGCGCTGCTCAGCGGGCTGGGCATCGGGACAGTCGGGCTCGCGGCCGAGTGGGGCTGGAGCCACGTGTGGATGGCGCACCCGTGGCCGGCGTCGCTGCTCCCGCAGGCGCCGCTTCTCGCGCTGGCCGCCGCGGTGGCGGGCAGCGTCCTCGGCGCGCGGATCGCCCAGAGCCTGGCGATGCCCGGGAGCGAACGCGCCGCGCTGCCGGCGATCCCCGGGCGGCCG
>Ga0081539_10006066_pt1 | contig 11820 bp, 9 predicted proteins | sample TabmetS4T2R2_FD_71023 | JGI IMG/M metagenome (GOLD analysis project Ga0081539, IMG submission 71023) | Tabebuia heterophylla rhizosphere microbial communities from the University of Puerto Rico - S4T2R2 | ecosystem: Host-associated > Plants > Roots > Rhizosphere ...
GCTGAACTGGCCGGCTCCGCTTCGCTCGGCGCGCACTCACCAAGTCTGAAAGTGTCGTACGACCTCGATAGCGTCCTGCCCGACGCGGACGTCGTGATGATGCTGCGGGTGCAGACCGAGCGGATGCAGGATTCCTACTTCCCCTCGGCGCGTGAGTACTCCCGCCGCTACGGACTCGACGTGCCGCGGATGAGGAAGCTGCCGGAGCACGCGATCGTCATGCATCCCGGTCCGATGAACCGGGGCATGGAGATCGCGCCCGGGGTGGCCGACTCGCCCCGCTCGACGATCGTCGAGCAGGTCGCCAACGGAGTCAGCACCCGGATGGCGGTCCTCTACCTGTTGCTGGGAGGAAAGTGATGGCGTACCTGATCAAGGGTGTCTCGGTCCTGGGTGGTGCGCCGGCCGATCTGGTGATCCGCGACGGCGTGCTGGCCGAGGCCGGCCCGGCGGACGAGGTCATCGACGCGGCCGGGCTGGTCGCGCTGCCCGGCCTGGTCGACCTGCACACCCACCTGCGGGAGCCGGGACGCGAGGACGCCGAGACCGTGCAGACCGGTTCACGCGCCGCGGCGGCCGGCGGCTACACCGCGGTGTGCGCCATGGCGAACACATCACCGGTCGCCGACACCGCCGGCGTGGTCGAGCAGGTGTGGCGGCTGGGCCGTGAGGCCGGGCTGGTGGACGTGCAGCCGATCGGCGCGGTCACGGTCGGCCTGGGTGGCCGGCAGCTGGCCGAGCTCGGCGCCATGGCCACCTCCGCCGCGCGCGTGCGCATCTTTTCCGACGACGGACACTGCGTGGCCGACCCGCGCCTGATGCGCCGTGCCCTGGAGTACGTGAAGGCATTCGACGGGATCATCGCTCAGCACGCGGAGGAGCCGAGGCTCACCGAGGGCGCGCAGATGCATGAGGGCGAGATGTCGACCCGGCTGGGGCTCACCGGATGGCCCGCGGTGGCCGAGGAGGCGATCATCGCCCGGGACGTGCTGCTGGCCGAGCACGTCGGCAGCCGCCTGCACATCTGTCACGTGTCCACGGCCGGCTCGGTGGAGCTACTCCGCCAGGCGAAGGCGCGGGGCGTGCGGGTGACCGCCGAGGTCACCCCCCACCACCTGCTGCTCACCGACGACCTGGCGGCCAGCTACGACCCGGTGTACAAGGTGAATCCGCCGTTGCGTACGCGGGCGGACGTGCGGGCCCTGCGACAGGCGCTGATCGACGGCGTCATCGACGTGGTGGCCACCGACCACGCGCCGCACGCGGTCGAGGACAAGGAGTGCGAGTGGGCGTACGCGCGGCCCGGCATGGTCGGCCTGGAGACCGCATTGCCGGTCGTGCTCGGCGTGCTAAGCGATCTGAGCCCCGATCATCGATGGGAGCTGATCGCCGAGCGGATGTCCCGAGCGCCGGCACGGATCGCCGGACTGGCCGAGCACGGCGGCCGGCTCGTACCCGGCGCGCCGGCCACGTTCACGCTGGTCGACCCGGCCGCGCGGCGCGTCGTCGACCCGGCCGAGATGGTCAGCCGCAGCCGCAACACGCCGTTCGCCGGGACCACGCTGCCCGGCCGGGTCGTCGCGACGTTCCTCCGCGGGGAGCCCACGGTCCTCGACGGAAAGGCGGTGCGATGACCGCGGCGATCCTCGTCCTGGAGGACGGGCGCACATTCTCCGGGTCGGCGTACGGCGCGGTGGGCGAGACGTTCGGCGAGGCGGTGTTCACCACCGGTATGACCGGCTACCAGGAGACGCTCACCGACCCGTCGTACCACAAGCAGGTCGTGGTGCAGACCGCGCCGCAGATCGGCAACACCGGCGTCAACCTCGAGGACGACGAGTCCGGCCGGGTCTGGGTGGCCGGCTACGTGGTCCGCGACCCAGCCCGCCGGCCGTCCAACTGGCGTGCCACCGGCTCGCTGGACGAGCGGCTCGCGGCCGAGGGAGTGGTGGGAATCAGCGGCATCGACACCCGGGCGCTGACGCGGCACCTGCGCTCTCGCGGCGCGATGCGCGTCGGTGTGTCCAGTGTGGACCTCGATCCGGCATCGCTGCTGGTGCGCGTCCGGGAGAGCCCCCGGATGCTGGGGGCGGACCTGTCCGCTGAGGTCAGCACGCCGGCGCGATACACCGTCGAGGCGGTGGGGGAGCAGCGCTACACGGTCTCGGCCCTCGATCTGGGCATCAAGCGCAACGTCACCCGCCGGCTTGCCCACCGCGGCGTCACCACGCACGTCTTCCCGGCCTCAGCGGCGCTGGACGAGCTGCTCGCGGTGTCGCCCGACGCGGTGTTCTTCTCGCCGGGCCCGGGCGATCCGGCCACCGCCGACGGCCCCGTCGGGTTGGCCCGCGAGGTGATGCGCCGCCGCGTGCCACTCTTCGGGATCTGCTTCGGCAGCCAGATCCTCGGCCGGGCGCTCGGATTCGGCACCTACAAGCTCGGGTACGGCCACCGCGGCATCAACCAGCCGGTGTTAGACCGGACCACCGGCAAGGTAGAGGTGACCAGCCACAACCACGGATTCGCTGTGGACGCGCCGCTGAACACGGTCATCGAAACCGACTTCGGCGGTGTCGAGGTGTCCCATGTCTGCCTCAACGACGACGTGGTCGAGGGGCTGCGGGCCCGGGACGTGCCCGCGTTCACGGTGCAGTACCACCCCGAGGCGGCGGCCGGCCCGCACGACGCGGACTACCTGTTCGACCGCTTCGTGGAACTCGTGGAACCACGTGGCCGGCACAGTGTAGAGCTCGTTGAGCGCGTCGACCGGAAGGCGGTCTGAGGATGCCGAAGCGGACCGATCTGCGGCACGTCCTGGTGATCGGCTCCGGGCCGATCGTCATCGGGCAGGCCTGCGAGTTCGACTACTCCGGCACCCAGGCGTGCCGGGTGCTGCGCGCCGAAGGCCTGCGGGTCTCGCTGGTCAACTCCAACCCGGCCACCATCATGACCGATCCCGAGTTCGCCGACGCCACCTACGTCGAGCCGATCACGCCCGAGTTCGTCGAGCTGGTCATCGCCCGGGAACGGCCGGACGCGCTGTTGCCGACGCTGGGCGGGCAGACCGCACTGAACACCGCGGTCGCGCTGCACGAGAGCGGCGTGCTGGAGAAGTACGGCGTCGAGCTGATCGGCGCGGACATCGACGCGATCCGGCGCGGCGAGGACCGCCAGCTGTTCAAGGACATCGTGGCGAAGGCCGGCGGGGACACGCCCCGCTCCCGGATCTGCCATTCGATGGACGAGGTGCGGGCCACCGTCGCGGAGCTCGGTCTGCCGGTGGTCATCCGGCCGTCGTTCACGATGGGCGGCCTCGGCTCCGGCATGGCGCACACACCGGCTGATCTGGAACGGATCGCCGGCGCCGGACTGGCCGCGTCCCCCGTGCACGAGGTGCTCATCGAGGAGAGCGTGCTCGGCTGGAAGGAGTACGAGCTCGAGCTGATGCGGGACCGGCACGACAACGTCGTGGTGGTGTGCTCGATCGAGAACGTCGACCCGATGGGCGTGCACACCGGCGACAGCGTCACGGTCGCGCCGGCCATGACGCTGACCGACCGCGAGTACCAACGGCTCCGCGACCTGGGCATTGCGGTGCTGCGCGAGGTGGGTGTGGACACCGGCGGCTGCAACATCCAGTTCGCGGTCAACCCGGACGACGGCCGGCTCGTGGTGATCGAGATGAACCCGCGGGTGTCCCGGTCGTCCGCGCTGGCGTCGAAGGCGACCGGCTTCCCGATCGCCAAGATCGCCGCCAAGCTCGCCATCGGGTACACATTGGACGAAATCCCGAACGACATCACCCGCAGGACGCCGGCCGCGTTCGAACCGGCCCTGGACTACGTGGTAGTGAAGATCCCGCGGTTCGCGTTCGAGAAGTTCCCCGGCGCCGATCCGGAGCTCACCACCACGATGAAGTCGGTCGGCGAGGCGATGAGCCTGGGCCGCAACTTCGCCGAGGCGCTGAACAAGGCGATGCGCTCGATGGAGACCAGAGCGAGCGGATTCTGGACCGTGCCCGATCCGGGCGCTGGCGCGCCGGGCGCTGACCCACCGGGCGCGCTGGACGACGCGCTCGCCGCGTTGCGAGTGCCGCACGACGGCCGGCTCTACACGGTGGAACGGGCGCTGCGGCTGGGCGCGACGGTCGAGCAGGTGCACGAGGCCACCGGTGGCATCGACCCGTGGTTCCTGGGCGAGATCCAGGCGCTGGTGGATCTGCGCGCCGAGATCCTGGACGCCCCGGTGCTGGACGAGACGTTGCTACGGCGTGCCAAGCGGTCCGGGTTCTCCGACCGGCAGCTCGCCGCGCTGCGCCCGGAGTTCGCCGGCGAGGACGGCGTTCGGACGCTGCGGCACCGGCTGGGCGTCCGGCCGGTGTACAAGACCGTCGACACGTGCGCCGCCGAGTTCGCCGCGGACACGCCGTACCACTACTCGTCGTACGACGAGGAGACCGAGGTGGCACCGTCGGACCGGCCCAAGGTATTGATCCTGGGCTCCGGGCCGAACCGCATCGGGCAGGGCATCGAGTTCGACTACTCCTGTGTGCACGCGGTTCAGGCGTTGCGGAGCAGCGCCGCTGTCGGCTCAGCCCCGGCGTCCGGTTCCGGCGCCGAGGGCGACGGTTTCGAGACCGTGATGGTGAACTGCAACCCGGAAACGGTCTCCACCGACTACGACACCGCGGACCGGCTCTACTTCGAGCCGCTCACGTTCGAGGACGTACTCGAGGTGGTGCATGCCGAGGACTCCTCGGGCCGAGCCGCCGGCGGTCCGGGCGTGGTGGGTGTGATCGTCCAACTCGGCGGGCAGACACCGCTGGGCCTGGCCAACCGGCTCAAGGCCGCCGGTGTGCCGATCGTCGGGACGTCGCCCGAGTCGATCGACCTGGCCGAGGACCGCGGGCTGTTCGGCGCGCTGCTGACCCGGTCCGGGTTGCGGTCGCCGGAGCACGGCACCGCCACCTCCTTCGAGGAGGCCAAGGGCATCGCCGACGAGATCGGCTACCCGGTGCTGGTCCGGCCGTCGTACGTGCTCGGCGGCCGTGGCATGGAGATCGTCTACGACGAGCCGACGCTGAACGCCTATATCGATCGGGCCACCGAGATCTCGCCCGACCACCCGGTGCTGGTCGACCGGTTCCTCGATGACGCCATCGAGATCGACGTGGACGCGCTGTGCGACGCCTCCGGCGAGGTCTACATCGGCGGCGTGATGGAGCACATCGAGGAGGCCGGCATCCACTCCGGCGACTCCGCGTGTTCGCTGCCTCCGGTCACGCTGGCCGGGCCGCATCTGGCCGAGGTACGCCGCTACACCGAGGCGATCGCGCACGGCGTCGGCGTCCGTGGCCTGCTCAACGTCCAGTACGCACTCAAGGACGACGCGCTGTACGTCCTCGAGGCGAACCCCCGCGCGTCGCGTACTGTTCCGTTCGTCTCGAAGGCGACGGCGGTGCCGCTGGCCAAGGCGGCGGCCCGGATCATGCTCGGTACCAGCATCGCCGAGCTGCGCGCCGAGGGCGTGCTGCGGTCCACCGGCGACGGCGGCACCACGCCCCCGGACGCGCCGATCGCGATCAAGGAGGCGGTGCTGCCGTTCAAGCGGTTCCGCACCCCTGGCGGTCTGGGTGTGGACAGCCTGCTCGGCCCGGAGATGAAGTCGACCGGCGAAGTCATGGGCATCGACACCGGCTTCGGCCAGGCGTACGCGAAATCCCAGGCGGCCGCCTACGGGTCGCTGCCGACCAGCGGCAAGATCTTCGTCTCGGTGGCCAACCGGGACAAGCGGGCGATGATCTTCCCGATCAAGCGGCTGGCGGACCTGGGCTTCACCATCGTCACCACAGCGGGCACGGGTGAGGTGCTGCGCCGGCACGGCATCGAGTGCGAGGTCGTGCCCAAGCACTTCGAGAGCCCGGGCAGCAACGCGATCGCACTCATCGCCGCCGGCGAGATCGCGCTGATCATCAACACACCCCAGGGGTCCGGCGCGAGCGCGCGCTCCGACGGGTACGAACTGCGCAGCGCCGCCGTGACGGCGGACATCCCGAGCATCACCACCACACAGGGCGCCGCGGCCGCCGTGATGGGCATCGAGGCGATGATGCGCGGCGACATGATGGTCCGGCCGTTGCAGGAGCTGCACGCCGCGTTGCGGAGCAGGCCGTGACGTTCTTCGAGTCCGCCGTCCGTCCGGTCATGTTCCGGCTGGGCGGTGGCGACGCCGAGCGGGCGCACGAGTTCACGGTGCGCCGGCTGGCGCGTCTCGGGCCGGCTGCGCAGGCGCTGCTGCGCCGGGCGTACGCCGTCCGCCGGCCGGTCGAGGCGTTCGGCCTGAGGTTCCCCAACCGGGTCGGGCTCGCGGCCGGGATGGACAAGGACGGCGTGGCCCTACGCGCGTGGCCCGCGTTGGGCTTCGGCTTCGTCGAGGTCGGTACGGTCACGGCGCGAGCGCAGCCCGGCAACTCGAGGCCGCGCCTGTTCCGCCTTCCGGACAGCGAAGCTGTGATCAACCGGATGGGTTTCAACAACGCCGGCGCGGCGGCGCTCGCCGCCCGGCTCGAGGCACTCGGCCCGCTGGAGGTCCCCCTCGGCGTCTCGCTCGGCAAGTCCAAGACGACCCCGCTGGAGGAGGCCGTCGACGACTACCTGGCGTCGTACACGCTGTTGCGGCCGTTCGCCGACTACATCGCGGTGAACGTCTCGTCGCCGAACACGCCGGGCCTGCGCACCCTGCAGGACAAGGCGCACCTTGCGGCGCTGCTGGGCGCGCTGGTCGGGAAGACGCCCGTTCTCGTGAAGATCGCGCCGGATCTCACCGAGGCGGCGATCGCTGAGGTGCTCGACGTCTGCTTGGCGTACGGCGCAGCCGGGATCATCGCCACCAACACCACGCTGCGCCGGGACGGGCTGGCGCCGGCCGACCGGCCGCTCGCCGACGAGGCCGGCGGGCTCTCCGGCCGGCCGCTGGCCGAACGGGCCCGGAAGGTGGTCCATTTCGTGCACCAGGAGACGGGCGGCCGCCTGCCGATCATCGGGGTGGGCGGCATCCTGGACGCCGACGACGCGGCCCGGCTCGTCGACGCGGGTGCGTCCCTCGTCCAGCTCTACACCGGGTTCGTCTATCGGGGACCGGCGCTGGTCCGGGCGGTGGCGCGGTTGTGACGCTCGCCGGCCTGGAAACGCTGCTGGCGCTGGACCGGGCGCACGTCTGGCACCCGTACGGGCCGATGCCCGGTCGGACCGAACCGTACGTCGTGACCGGGGCCGAGGGCGTCCGGCTCACGCTCGCCGACGGTCGCGAGCTGGTGGACGGCATGTCGTCGTGGTGGGCGGCGATCCACGGCTACCGGCACCCGGTGCTCGACGCGGCGCTGGTCGAGCAGTCCCGCCGGATGAGCCACGTGATGTTCGGCGGGCTCACCCATGCGAGCGCCGTCGAGCTGGCCACCATGCTGGTCGAGCTCAGCCCGGACGGGCTCGAGCACGTGTTCCTGTGCGACTCCGGCTCGGTGTCCGTCGAGGTGGCTATCAAGATGGCGCTGCAGGCGCAGCGGGCGCGGGGCCATCCCGGGCGGCGTCGACTGGGCACGTGGCGGGGTGGCTACCACGGCGACACCTTCCATCCGATGAGCGTGTGCGATCCGGTCGGCGGCATGCACGCCCTGTGGACCGGCGTGCTGCCGGAGCAGGTGTTCGCCGGGCCGCCCCCGGCGGACTTCGACCCGGCATACGCCGGTGAGCTGGCCGATCTGGTCGAGCGGCACGCGGGCGAGCTGGCGGCGGTGATCGTGGAACCGGTCGTCCAGGGCGCGGGTGGGATGCGGTTCCACCATCCTGCCTACCTGCGGGTGCTGCGCGACGCGACGGCGGCGCACGGGGTGCTGCTGATCTTCGACGAGATAGCCACCGGGTTCGGGCGGACCGGTTCGTTCTTCGCCGCCGACCGGGCCGGCGTGGCGCCCGACATCATGTGCGTGGGCAAGGCGCTGACCGGAGGCTATCTGTCCCTGGCCGCCGCGCTGTGCACACCGGACGTCGCCATGGCCGTTTCGGCCGGCGCGGCCGGCGGGCTGGCGCACGGTCCCACGTTCATGGGCAACCCGCTCGCCTGTGCTGTCGCGAACGCCTCCATCGGCCTGCTGCGCTCCCAGGACTGGGCCGGGCAGGTGAGGCGGATCGAGGGCGCCCTGCGGACCGGGCTGGAGCCACTACGGGGCCGGCCCGGCGTCGCCGACGTGCGGGTGCTCGGGGCCATCGGCGTGGTGCAGCTCGATCGTGAGGTGGACGTGCCGCGGGCCACCGCGGCGGCCGTCGACGTGGGGGTGTGGCTGCGCCCGTTCCGGGATCTGATCTACACCATGCCGCCGTATGTGACGGACGACGCCGACGTCGATCGCATCAGCGCCGGCATCACCGCCGCCGTGACGGCGTCGACGTGACCGCATCCGTTCCCGCGATCTTGGAGTTGTGGTTGGAACGAATGGGGCGCAAGGCCGCGAAAGACCAACCACAACTCCAAGATCGCGAGGAGAGGTAGGGGTGGGGAGAGGCATGGAGGGCTTTGGAGGACGGCTTCACCGGACCGTGGCCGGGCGTGGTCCGCTGTGCATCGGCATCGATCCGCATCCGGGTCTGCTGGAGCGCTGGGGGCTGCCGGACGACGCCACCGGCCTGGAACGCTTCGCCCGTACGGTGGTCGACGCCCTGGCCGATCGGGTCGCCGTGGTGAAGCCGCAGTCGGCGTTCTTCGAGAGATTTGGGTCACGCGGCGTCAAGGTTCTTGAGTCAACTATCCGACAGTCCCGGGAAGCCGGCGCCCTCGTCCTGCTCGACGTGAAGCGCGGCGACATCGGCTCCACCATGGCCGCGTACGGGAACGCGTACCTCGATCCGGCGAGTCCGCTGTGTGCCGACGCGATTACTGTCAGTCCTTACCTCGGCGTGGGGTCACTGCAGCCGGCGTTCGACATCGCGGCCGCGCACGGCGGTGGTGTGTTCGTCCTGGCGCTCACATCGAACCCGGAGGGCGCCGCCGTGCAGCACGCCGTGACGGCCGACGGACGCACCGTGGCGCAGACCGTCATCGACGAGATTTCGCAGGTCAACGCGGGTGCGCAACCGCTCGGTAGCCTCGGCCTGGTGGTCGGCGCGACGGTCGGCGACACCGGGCATGACCTCACCCGGGTGAACGGCCCGCTGCTGGCGCCCGGCCTCGGAGCGCAGGGTGCGACGCCGGACGGATTACGAACCGTCTTCGGAGCAAGCTTGCCGAACGTGCTGCCGTCCTACTCCCGCGAGGTCCTCAACGCCGGTCCCACGGTGGCCGAACTGCGCGCGGCGGCCGAGCGTGTCGCCACCGCATGCCGCGCCGTGCTGGGGTGAAACAACCTGCTTGGCAGCCCGTCCCAGAAGTCGGTGGGGGGGACCCCACGTTGCCGAAACGGCCGCTGACCGCTAGTTTTCCCCGCGCCGGGATCCACATGCCCCCTTGGTTCCCTGGCACACCACGTTTCACTTAAGCGCCGGTATCGACTACCGCGCGATAGGGACCTGAGGAGAACTGGTGCCGCTCCCGTCACTGAGCCCCGAGCAACGCGCCGCAGCGCTGGAGAAGGCCGCGGAAATTCGCAAGGCCCGGGCCGAACTGAAGGATCAGCTCAAGTCTGGCAAGACCACCCTCGCCTCCGTGCTCGACCGCGCGGAGCGCGACGACGTCGTCGGCAAGCTGAGGGTGTCGGCCGTGCTGCAGGCATTGCCGGGCATCGGCAAGATCCGAGCCAACCAAATCATGGAGAAACTGAAGATCGCCGAGAGCCGCCGCCTGCGCGGTCTGGGCGAGCAGCAGCGGAAGGCCCTCCTGGGGGAGTTCCCTGCGAACTGACTCGTCGGCTCGTGTAGGAATGAGCCGTGAGCCATGACGACGCGCGTCCGCCAGCACGACTCACGGTCCTGTCCGGCCCCTCCGGGGTGGGCAAGGACAGCGTGATCGAGCTGATCCGGGCGCGCTCGCCATGGGTCAGGTTGTCCGTTTCCGTGACCACGCGCAGGAAGCGCGATTACGAGACGGACGGCGAGCACTACCACTTCGTCACCCGGCCGGAGTTCCAGCGACTGATCGACGGGGGTCAGCTTCTCGAGTGGGCCGAGTTCGCGGGCAACCTCTACGGCACCCCGCGGGCCCAGGTCGAGGGCTGGCTGGCGCAGGGCTACCCAGTCCTCCTCAAGATCGACCTGCAGGGCGCCCGGCAGGTCCGTGCCGCGATGCCCGACGCCCAGCTCGTCTTCCTGGCGCCGCCCAGCGTGGAGGAGCTCAAACGGCGCCTCATCGGCCGCGGCACCGACGACGCCGAGACGATCCGGCGCCGGCTCGCACACGCCGACGAGGAGCTCGCCGCGGAGAAGGAGTTCGACCGGACGGTGGTCAACGACTTCGTCGAACGGGCCGCGGACGAGCTGGTAGGATTGCTCGGTTCGTCATACCTGACCCCAGCTCAGGCTCCCGATCATTAAGGATCAAGCACACGTGGGAACCATCGCCAACCCCGAAGGCATCACCAATCCGCCGATCGACGAGCTGCTCGAGAAGACCTCGTCGAAGTACGCGCTGGTGATCTTCGCGGCCAAGCGCGCCCGCCAGGTCAACGCCTACTACAGCCAGCTCGGTGAGGGTCTGCTGGAGTATGTTGGCCCACTGGTCGAGACCACTCCGCAAGAGAAGCCGCTGTCCATCGCCATGCGCGAGATCAACGCCGGCCTCCTGACCGCCGAGGCCACCGACCAGCCCTGACATCGGCTTATCGTTGACCCGCGTCCGGACAAGGGCGCGGGTCTCTAGCGTTCGGACCTTACGGCCCTCCGCGATCTTGGAGTTGTGGTTGGCACGAAACCATACGGAACGTACATAAGGGCAACCACAACTCCAAGATCGCGGGGTTGGGGGCGGTTATGACCGAGGTGGTGCTGGGCGTCTGCGGCGGGATCGCCGCCTACAAGGCGTGCGAGCTGCTGCGGCTGTTCACCGAGTCGGGCCACGGCGTACGTGTCGTGCCCACCGCCGCGGCGCTGCAGTTCGTCGGCGCGCCCACCTGGGCCGCGCTCTCCGGCCGGCCGGTCTCGACGGAGGTGTGGGACGACGCCCATGAGGTTCCGCACGTGCGCATCGGCCGACACGCCGATCTGGTCGTGGTGGCGCCGGCCACCGCCGACGTGCTCGCCAAGGCCGCGCACGGCATCGCCGACGACCTGCTCACCAACACGCTGCTCACCGCGACGTGCCCGGTGGTGTTCGCCCCGGCCATGCACACCGAGATGTGGGAGAACGCCGCGACGCGAGCGAACGTCGCGCTGCTGCGGGACCGCGGGTACGTGGTGATCGAGCCCGCGGTCGGCCGGCTCACCGGTGTCGACACGGGGAAGGGACGGCTCCCCGAGCCGGAGGAGATCTTCCGCATGGCTTTGGACGCACTACGGGGTAAGCGTGATCTGGTCGGTCGCCACGTCGTGCTCACCGCGGGTGGCACCCGGGAGCCGCTCGACCCGGTCCGCTTCCTGGGCAACCGGTCGTCCGGCAAGCAGGGGTTCGCGCTGGCCCGGACTGCGTTGGCTCGCGGGGCACACGTCACACTGATTGCGGCCAACGTCACGTTGCCCGATCCGGCGGGCACCGATGTGGTCCGGGTGGGCACGACCGAGGAGATGCGCAAGGCCACCGTCGAGGCGGCTGCGGGCGCCGACGTGATCGTGATGGCCGCCGCGCCGGCCGACTTCCGGCCGGCCACCATCGCTACCCAGAAGATCAAGAAGACCGCCGACG
>Ga0081539_10006067_pt1 | contig 11818 bp, 9 predicted proteins | sample TabmetS4T2R2_FD_71023 | JGI IMG/M metagenome (GOLD analysis project Ga0081539, IMG submission 71023) | Tabebuia heterophylla rhizosphere microbial communities from the University of Puerto Rico - S4T2R2 | ecosystem: Host-associated > Plants > Roots > Rhizosphere ...
CTCGCGATCGCCGCGTTCGGTCAGGTGCTGATCGTGATGACCGGGGCGATCGACCTGTCGATCTCCGCGATCGTGTCGGTTGCGGCGGGGATCGTCGTCCACTACGCGGACAGCGGCACGAATGTCTGGCTGCTCGTGCTCGCCGCCCTCGGCGTATCCACCCTCCTCAGCCTTGTCAACGGCGTCCTCATCGTCGTCCTGCGGTTGAACGCCTTGATCGTCACGCTGGCCACCGTCGGCGTTATCACGGGAATGATCCAGCTGTGGACCGGGGTAGCGCTCTCAGCCACCGCTCGGACGCCACAACCGCTCGTTGACGTCGCTCAGGCCCAGGTCTGGACGATCAACGCCGTGTTCATCGCCGCAGTGGTCACCGGGGCATGTCTCGCGTACATCCTCAACAAGACTCGGGGAGGGAAGTCCATTGCCCTCGCCGGCTCGAACCCTCGCGCCGCGGAAGTGCTGGGCATTCGGGTCAATGTCGTTCACGTGGCGGCATTCGGCCTCGCCGGACTGCTGTACGGACTGGCCGGCGTGCTGCTCGCCGGCTACGTCGGCTCCCCCGATGTGCTGTCCGGAGCCTCGTACCAGCTGTTGGCCATCACCGTCGCAGGGGTCGCGGGTGTGCTCTTCACCGGGGGCCCCGGCAGCATCGCGAGCGTCATCAGCTCGTGCCTGTTCCTCGTCCTGCTCGACCAGGTCCTTTCGATCGAGGGGATGTCCGCGGGAGCGCGGGTCGTCGTCCAGGGCCTGGTCCTCGCGATAGCCGTGGCTGCCATCACCGCGAGTCAGTACGGCGCCGCCCGATACACCAAGCTGCGGATCCGCCGAACGACGACCTAGGCGGCTCCACAGCCGCACCGCACTCCTCCACGAAATCGGGCCTGATGCGTCATGAGGCGCGGCATGCCCAAGCCGTCGAAAGGTCACCATGTCAACTACGTCAATGCACCCACGGATACGAGGTCCCCGTCGTTACGCCTGGGCATGTGCCGCGGCCGTCGGCGTGCTCATGCTCGGGGCGTGCTCCAACACCGCCGGTTCCCCTGCAGCCGAGACGGGTGGCTCGGCCAGCGGATCGTTCACGGTGCCTGAGGCGTCAGCCGAGGCGCGTCAGACAGCCACCGAGAAGGGCTTCCTGAACAAGGACCTGAAGTACGACGACCTCAACCCGGTCGTCCAGGCCACGATCAACAAGGTGGCAACACCGTTGACCGATGCCCAGTGGAGCAAACTGCAGGAGTGCCTGAAGGCGACGTCCTGTAAGACCGGCAATGGAGGCAAACTCGCGGTCGGGTTGGCTTGGGACGGGATCAACCCGTGGCGCCAGACATCGCGGGCCGAGACGACCGCGGCGGCCATCCAGTCCCCCGAGGTGGGGAAGATCGTGTACAGCCTGGGCGAGGACGTCCCGAAGCTGCTGGCCAACATCAACAGCATGATCGCGCAGCGGGTCGACGTCGTCATCATCAACACCGTGTACGGGGCGGCCGTCCTTCCCGCCGTCCAGGCAGCAAAGAACGCGAATGTGGCCATTATCCAGGTCGGCTCGCCGTTGCCCGGCCAGGTCGTCTCGCAGCTGGCGGGCCAGGCGAGCGAGGACCTCTGCAAGCCGCAGGAGCTGACGGCTGACCAGCTGGTCAAGGACTTTCCGCAGGGAGGCAAATACGGCCTCTACACCGGCGTGCCGGGCAACGGCAGCGCCGCCGTGTGGCAGCCCTGCTTGACCAAGAAGCTGGATGCCGCGGGCTGGACCAAGGTCATCCAAGGGTTCACCCAGTGGACTGAACAAGGTATGGCACAGCAGGGCAACGCCTTGTTCGCGTCCGGCAAGAACCCTGACTTCGTCGCCTACGACTACACGCTCAAGGACTTCGCCGCCCCGTACCTCAAGGCCGGGAAGATCCCTCCGGTCCTGGGCTCGGACGCGGAGAACTACTCGCTGCTCGCTCAGGTCAATGAGGCCAAGAAGCAGGGGGTCGACATGAAGGCGTACATCTCCACCGGACGCTCGTGGTTCCCTCGCGTGGGTGTCGACTACGGGATCATGCTCAAGGCCGGTCAGAAGATCGAGCCCTTCATGATGCCGACCGGCGCGGCGTCCCTTGAGGACCTGCTCGCGACCTATGACCCGGCGATGCCGGCGAACGCGCCGATCCCGACCTACTTCACCGCTGAGCAGGAGCAGTGGATCCTCTCCGCTCAGGGCTGAACTAATCCCTCACGTGGATGACCCCTAGCCGGGCCGCGCCTGCGGCTCGGCGGGGGAACCCGGACAACACCCAGGAAGGAGCAGCATGGACACGAGCGCCGTCGTCGAAGACAGCACCCCGGTTCAGCAGCGATCCCAGGTCCCTGCCCTACAGGTCATCGGCGTATCAAAATCATTCCCGGGCGTGCGCGCGTTGTCGAGCGTCCACTTTGACTGCCTTGAGGGAGAGGTTCACGCCCTCGTCGGTGAGAACGGCTCCGGCAAGTCGACGATGATCAAGGCCGCGTCCGGCGTGTACGACATCGACGAAGGTCAGATTTTCATCGGTGGACAGGAGCTGGGCCGCGAAGGCGTGCAACGCTCGCGTCGCTTAGGCTTGATCACGGCCTATCAGGACACGTCGCTGGTGAACGAGCTCACTGTCGCAGACAACATCGCCCTGTCCTTCAATGCCATCGGCGAATCGAAGCCTGCAGACGTCCTGCAGTATCTCGAGCGGTTCGACCTTCCTTTCCGGCAGACGGACCTCGTGGCTTCGCTAGGTCCCGGCGCTCGTCAGCTCCTCGAAGTCGCTCGCGCGATGGCCCACAAGCCCAAAGTCCTGATGCTCGATGAGCCGACAGCCGCGCTCGATCTCCGACTGGCGGACAAGCTCGAGGAAATCATCAGACAAGCACGCGACGATGGCACGGCCATCGTGTATGTGAGCCACCGGCTCGCGGAGGTGCGCCGTCTCGCCGATCGGCTGACGGTGATCCGCGACGGTCAGATCCAGGGCACCTACGGCCATTCGGGGTGGGCCGTCGAGGAGATCGTCGAGCTGATGGTGGGAGCACCCACCTCGCTGGAGTTCCCCGACCGGGCGCCACCCACCAAGCCGGCCACTCGTCTCGAGCTCAGGAAGCTGACGGGGCAGGGTTTCGGCCCGGTCTCCCTCACGGTCGGCGCGGGGGAGATCGTCGGAATCGCGGGGGCGGAGGGAAACGGCCAGAGGCAGCTCCTGCGAGGAATCATCGGGATGGACGTGTCGGGCGGCTCCGTCGCGGTCGACGGCAAGGAGCTGTCCCGGGTCTCTCCCGCTCAGGCGTTGAAGTCCGGAATCAGCTTCCAGAGCGGTGATCGGGTCCGGGAATCGATCTTCCCCGTCGCCTCGGTGCTCGACAACGCCACGAGCCAATACGGCCGGGAGTCCGGCCCGATGGGAACCTCCCTGGCTCGGCGAATATTGCCGGCATTCCGCAAGGCGAGCAAGCGGCTGAACATCGTCGCGGCCTCCCCGTACATGCCTGTGGAAGGCCTGTCCGGTGGTAACCAGCAGAAGGTCGTCCTGGCGAGGCCGTGGTTGCGCGCACCCGAGGTTCTCATCGTGGACGAGCCGACGCAGGGGGTCGATGCACGAGCTCGCCTCGACATCTACGAGGTGCTCTCGAGTGCTGCCCAGACCGGGGTCGGAGTTCTGGTCAACTCCTCAGATTCCTCCGAGCTTGCCGGACTGTGCGACCGCGTGTACGTCATGTCACGAGGGGTCGTGGTCGAGGAGATCGTCAAGCCCGAGTCGGAGGGCCAGATCGTCCGCAGCTTCGTGGCTGCAACCGACGTGTCGGACACGCAGGTCTCTCTGCGCAAGAGCGCCGGCCTTCGATGGTTCGACCGTCTGGCCGTGCACACCCCCATCATCGTCCTGCTCATCCTGATCGCGGCCCTGGCGCTCTACACAGGCAGCCAGAACCCGGTGTTCTGGAACACCTTCAACCTCAACAGCTGGCTCATCCTCACCCTCCCGCTCGCTTTCGTCGCCCTCGCTCAGCAGTACAACCTCATCTCGGGGCTCTTCGACATCTCGATCGGGTCGGTCATGAGCCTGACCGTCGTGATCCTGTCGTACACACTCCCCGACATGTCGTCCGGCAATCTGCTCAAGTCCGTCGCCGCGCTCGCTGCCACAGTCGTCGCCGTCGGAACCTTCAACTCGCTGCTCATCGAGACGCTGCAGGTCACGCCGATCGTCGCGACGGTCGCCTCGTTAGGAGTCGTGCAGGGAGTCGCCATCTGGCTTCGCCCCGAATACGGCGGCCTCATCGCTCCGAACCTGAACCAAACCTTCGCCTTGGGCATCGGGTTGGTCCCGACGACGTTCCTCGTGGTCGTTGCCTTGGCGATCGCTGGAGAATGGTGGTTGTACAAGAGCAGGCGTGGGCTCGCCCTGCGAGCGACCGGGCTGCGATCGGATTCCGCCCTGAGGGTGGGATGGCGGGTCCGACGGATTCGTACCGGCGCCCTATTCGTTTCCGTCCTGGGCGCTGTGGTTGGCGGTGTCGTCCTGGCCAGCCAGGCGGGCGCGGGCTCGAACGCTGTGGGCGCGACGTACGCGCTGCCAACGTTCGCGGCGGTCTTCCTCGGCGGTGCCGTGATGACGGGCGGACGTGGGTCGTTCGTCGGGGCCCTGCTCGGAGCCCTGTTCCTGTCGCTCATCAACAACGCCGTGCCGTTGCTGGAGATCCAGCCAGCCTGGGCACAGATCCTCAACGGCCTGGTGCTGCTGATTGCCATCGCGGCGTACGCAGGGCTGGACAAGGCCCGCCTGCGAACCCTGAGAAATCGCTGACCATCTTCCATTGGCCGGCACGACTGACAGTCGTGCCGGCCAACGCCTTTGCCCTACGGCTAGACGGTTTGGCCGCCGTCAGCCACCATGGCGTGCCCGGTCACGAAGGAGGCCGCGTCGGAGCACAGCCAGAGCACCGTGGCGGCAATCTCCTCAGGACGGCCGAGCCGTCCGATCGGCTCCTGCGCCACCATGCGTTCGTAGCCCTCAGCGGTACCGCCGGAGAACCGCTCGATCATGGCCGTGTCGATGATGCCCGGACAGACGGCGTTGATGCGGATGCCCGAGGCTGCGTAGTCCAGGGCTGCGTCCTTGGTCACTCCGATCACGCCGAATTTGGAGGCCGCATACGCGCCACCGTTGCCGAAGCCCTTCAGGCCGGCGCCGGAGGAGGTATTGACGATGGCACCGCCACCCCTGGCGAGCAGCAAGGGGATCTCATGCTTCATCGACAGGAAGACCCCGCGCAAATTCACCGCGATGACGCGGTCCCATTCGTCCTCGGTGAGCGAGTGCAGTGGCGTCCCGGACTGCTCGATGCCCGCGTTGTTGAAGGCGACGTCGAGGCCGCCGAGTTCGGCGACGACCCGGTCCAAGCCGGTCTTCAGCTGTTCGGAGTCACGCACATCGACAGTCAGCGCGACCGCTCGAGCCCCGGCGGCCTCGACCAGACCTGCCGTCTCCTTCACCGCCGCCTCCGTCAGGTCGGCCACGGCAACGTCGGCGCCCGCCTCCGCAAACGCGATCGCGGTGGCCCGCCCGATGCCGCCACCGGCCCCGGTCACGAACGCAACCTTCCCCTGGTAGAACCCGTTACCTCGTGAGGTGGTCATGTCTGTCCTCCTTGTGCTGTGTTGTCAGGCGTGCACCCACCGTGGTGGCGGGACGATGTAGGACGGTTGGCAAGCGGCTCTGCATTTCTCCTGTCGAATCGGTGGCCCCCGGGTCACCCGAGCAGGCGGACCAGCGTCGCGCAGTCGCCCACGTCCTCCAGGTGCTGCGCCGAGTGGAGCGCCTCCCTGACCCGCTGCGCCGCCGGCGCCGAGATGGCAACGCTCGCACAGTCCATGAATTTGCGGCCGAGGTCCTGCCAGGTCAGCGGCGCCTCGGGGGTCCCAGGGACCCGGTGCCCTGTTCGTGTAAAACGTCGGCCGTCACGCAGCACGATCTCCACCCGACCGGTCGGAAGATCCAGATCCCAGTTCAAGGAGGCATCGGGCACTGGCACGACCTTCTGCGCCACGGCCAGGACCTCCGGTGACCGCAAACCCTCAGCGGAGAAGTCCGACACCCCTACCCCACGGCAGACGGCTGCCACAGCCACCAGGAACGGCAGACTGAACTTGGCGTCGATCAAGGTCGTGGGCGCCTTCCGCACCTCCAACGGCCGGCACATCACCTCGTGGTAGTCGCCGACGTGGACGCGGATCTCACCGATGTCCTCCGCGGCGATGTCGTTGTCGACCACCAGTCCGATCGTGGCGCTGATGTGGCTGTGCGATGTTCCGACCGCGGGCCACAACTTGTACAGAGTGCTCGATCCCTGGAAGTCCCGGCCGAGGTCTGTCAGCATCGCGTCGCGGTCGTAGTGGCCTCCGAAGTACGTGGCGAACACTCCGTACTCGCCCTCGAAGAGGTGCTTGACCCCGGTCACGCCCTTCTCGGCCAGGAGCGTGGCGAGGACGGCACCCTTGGCGGAGAAGCCGGCATACACGGCGCGCAGATTGCTGCCGGTGCCGGCCACAATCTCCATCACGCCGCTCGATTGCATGCTGGCGACACTCAGGGCGTGGGCCACCTGTGTCTCGGTGAGGTCGAGGACGTGGCTGGTTGCGGCGGCGGCCGCGAAGACCCCCAGGACCGTGGACAGGTTCCAGTCCTTGCGCCATCCGACGTGGCGGCGCATTCGTGCGAAGACGTCTTGTCCCACTGCCACTGCCGTGATGAGCTGTTTCCCGCTCACGCCGCCGCGGCGCTCGGCGACAGCCAGGGCAGCAGGGACGATGGAACTGGCCGAGTGCTGCCCCCAGGGGGTCTGGTCATCGAAGTCGAGGCAGTGCGCCATGGCGCCGTTTGCGAAGGCGGCCCACAGGGCCGGTACCCGGTCACCGAAGGCGAGCACCGTGGACTCCGGTTGCCCGCCGGCTTCGCGCACGAGGTCGATGACGCCGTGGACCGTTGGCTCCATTCCGCTGGCCGCCAGGATGACGCCAAGGGTGTCCACAATGGTCTTCTTCGCCGCGTCCCGGGCAGCGGGCGGGAGCTGGTCGTAGGTGGTACTGGCGATGTGGTGGGCGAAGTGCTCGACCACGTCTGAATGAGGCGCGGTCATCGTCGGTCTTGTTTCACGGCCCGGGTTGTTCGCACTGGCTCCTACTGGCTCCCCGCGAGACCGCCGGGGGCGCTTTGGGCCGCCCGGGCGAGGGCGGCCTCGACGGGGGCGTTGTCGACATAGATCCTCTGGTCGATGAACTTCTCGTCGGCCACGGTCAACACCGTGCAGGCGTTGATCGAAATCTTCGTCCCGTTGAAGAGGTTCCAGACACCGATGGACTCGTAAAGGACCACTCCGTCGCCCTGTTCCCACACGTTGACCAGGTCGTGATGCAGCGAGCGGACCTTGCCCAGCACCTCTGCGAAGGCAGCGATCACGTTCTGCCGGCCCGTGATCGTCGGGCTGTTGCCGAAGGTCAGCGTCATGTCCTCGGCGTAGTAACCGCCGTACCGGAGCGGGTCGTTGGTCTCCATCGCGGCGTAGTACTCGGTGAGGAGATCCACAGTCGCTCGACTTGCGTTCACAGCTGCGCTCCTTGTGTCGGTTGTACACATCCGACTTACCGGGACAGCGGGAAGGAGGTGTAGACGAAGGTGGCATCGACGTCGTGCCGGTTGCGCAGGTCGTGCACGCTCGCCGGAAGCACGATCGTGTCGCCCGGCTCCAAGGCGACCTCCTCCACCTCGAGGATCACGTCGAGCTGCCCGCTGATCACGGTGATGACATGCATCGAGTCGTCATGGTGCAGATCCACGCTGCGGTCCACCGAGGTGGGCGGAACAGTGAGCACCCTCACCACCCCTCCGCCGGGAGGTGCGGCCAGGCCGATCGACCCCGCCCGGACTCCGTCGTCGTTCAGCCGCGCCGGGACCTGACGCTGCCACCACACCTCCTGGATCGTCACGCCGGTAGCAGGGTGGGCAAGCGCCATGTCACGCGCGTCCCTCACCACACTCGACCGTCCTCGGTGATCCAGCCCCGCGACGACACGTCGATGTCGTGCTTCCATGCCTCGTCCTTCCAACCTTTCGGGTTCCTCGACCCCGCACCACGGCATGGCCAGGCACGGTTGCGTCAGCGCACCACACTGATGTGCACGGCCATCACCGTGCATGGCGCCTGGGAGCGGTTGCGCCATGCGTGCCAGGTGCCACGCTGTACGACCGTGTCGCCCGCCCGGACCAAGGTCTCCCCTGTCTCCACGACAGCCCAGATCTCCCCGGCGATGACGGTCACGATGTCGATCGTGTCGGTCTGGTGCATGCCGGGGGCCGCCCTGAGGTCATGCGCGGGCGCGCCCGTGTCGGCGTCCGCCTCGCCAACTCCGGCCTGCGCCAGCGCTGCGCCGTAGCCACCCTCGTAGTCCCACTCGCTGTCGGGCGGGAAGGTGCTGATGTCGCAGTAGTAGCCGGCAGGGGGCGGCGGGATGGTGGCCGCTTCGGTCATCGCGTTCTCGGCCATCACCGGGGTCGGGACGACGTCGGCACCCCAGATCACGTTCCGCGTGAACGCCGGGGTCGCCAGCCGGGTCTCGACCAATGCGTCCGAGACGATCGTCGAGCGCCCGGAGTCGTCCAGGCCGACGAGGACCCGGCGGGCGCGGGCCTCAAGGTGTTCCCCAGCCATGCTCGTTCGTCCTCTCATCCCCTGGACCGCGCCCGGCCCGTCGCCTGGTCTAGAAGGTGTGCAGCACGGCTCGGAAGAACTCGGTGGGCTCGAGCGCCTCGAGCGGCACCGGGCCCTCGTTGGCCAGGAACTCGTACCCGGTCTGCGGGCCGTATTTCGAACCACCGGCCGAGACCTGACCGGTGATCTGGAACAGGATTTCGATCGAGGGATGCAGACCGGCCTGGTAAACCGCCCCCGCGTCCAACCGCAGGAAACCCAACTTCAGGTTGCGCTCGGTGAAGGTCCCCACCCACTTCTCCTGCACACCCGCATCACCCTGCTCCAGCCACGCGAACGCCTCGGGGTTCATCGCGATGACGTCGGTGTACCGCGGCTCGGCGAACTCCAACGCGTGCCCCATGGCCCGCTCGAAGATTGCCAACGACCCATCCACCGCCTGCTCCACACCCTGCTCGTCGGTGTAGTGGTACAGGCCCTTGCGGAACTCCCCCATCGTGGCCAGCTCGGCATTGACCGCCTCACGCCGCGCCACGCTCAGGTACCCCTGACCACTGGCGCCCCCACACTGCAGCACCATCGTGCGCAAACCCTCGGAACGCTCCTGCGGACCGTAGTACACGCTCTCGGGGAAGTAGCCCACCCACCCCTGCGGCAGCGACTCGGTCTCGGAGTACGGCAACGTCCCCTCGATTACGTACCGGATCTGGTCGAAGTTGTGCCGGTGCCGAGGAGTACGCCACCCGCCACTACCGGTCACCCCCAGGTTCAGGTCGTAGTTGTTCGGCGACCCGTCCATACCGAACAACAGGTGCTTCTGGTCCAGCTTGCCTTCACGCATGCTCCCGACCTGTTCGCTGCCGGTCTCGGCCGCCGTACTTACTCGCATGACCTGCTCCTTCTGAGTCGAACCTGTCCCACCGCATCACAGCCATGGGCGCAGGCGTCCGGCGCACCTGCGTCCTCGCACGTGACGTGGGATCGTGCCCGCCTGCATGATATCCCATAGTGCAGGATATCTTCAATAGGTGTCCTGCCTAGCGAGGGCTGTTGGAGAGCACCACGCCGCCCGCCGGCCGACCATCACCCCTGGGGGACTCGCCGGAAGCTGGTGGCGTCGATGACGAAGCGGTATCGGACGTCGGAGCGGAGAACGCGCTCGTAGGCCTCGTTGATGGCTGCCGCGTCGATGAGTTCGGTGTCCGGCACGATGCCGTGCTCGGCACAGAAGTCGAGCATCTCCTGGGTTTCGGCCAGGCCGCCGGTGGATGATCCGGCGAAGGATCGCCGGTTGCCGAACAGGGTGACCACGGTGACGGGGAGGGGTTCGGGCGGGGCGCCCACGCTAACCAGGGTGCCGTCGCGGCGCAGCAGCCGCAGGTACGCGTCGAGGTCGACTGGGGCGGAGACGGTGTTGATGATCAGGTCGAAGCTGTTCGCGAGGTGGTCGAAGGTGGCCGGGTCGCTGGTCGCGTAGTAGGCATCGGCGCCGAGGCGCAGGCCGTCGTCACGTTTCGACAGTGTCTGGGACAGCACGGTCACCTCGGCCCCCATGGCGTGGGCCAGCTTGACGGCGAGGTGGCCGAGTCCGCCCATACCGACCACGGCCACGCTGGTGCCGGCTCCGGCCCGCCAGTGTCGCAGCGGCGAGTAAGTGGTAATGCCCGCGCACAGCAGCGGGGCGATCTTGCTGAAGTCGAGCGAGTGGGGGATCCGGAGGACGAAGTCCTCGTCAACCACGACGTGGGTGGAGTATCCACCTTGGGTAATGGTGCCGTCCCGGTCGACGCTGCCGTACGCCTGCGTGTTGCCCTCCAGGCAGTACTGTTCCTCTCCGGCCCGGCAGTTGTCACACTTCCGGCAGGAGTTGACGATCGTGCCGACACCGACCCGGTCCCCGACGCTGTGTTTGGTCACGTCGGACCCGACTTCGATGACGGTGCCGGCGACTTCGTGCCCGACAACCTGCGGGTAGTTGATCGGCCCCCAGTCGCCGCGGACGGTGTGGATGTCGGAGTGGCAGACGCCGGCGTAGGCGATCTCGATCAGGACGTCTTTCGGTCCGACATCACGCCGGACGATGGTGGTCGGCACCAGCAGGGCGGTTGGCGAGGTGGCCGCGTAGGCGTTGACGGTCAACATCAGTGCTTCCTTTCGTGGGCCACCAACGTGCTGACCGTATGGGAAGACAACCGTAGGTGGGATTCCCTGTCAGTACACGTCTCGGTAGGGGCTACCACTCCCGGCCGGAACGGTGTTTGCTTATCGCGGATTGTGGGATTCTATGACCAGCCCCAGCTTAGGCCATCTCGATTCGTGTCAGGAGTGCCCATGCGTGTTGCCGTGATGACCGCCCCCGGTGAGGTCCGGGTCGAGGACTACGCCGAGCCAACCATTCTGAAACCGACAGACGCGGTCATCCGGTTGTCGGCGACCTGCATCTGCGGATCGGATCTTTGGCCGTACCGCGGTATCGAGCCGCTGGCCGGGCCGCGGCCGATGGGGCACGAGTACTGCGGCATCGTGGAGGAGGTCGGCTCAGCGGTCACCACCGTGCGGCCAGGCCAGTTCGTGGTCGGGTCGTTCTTCGCCTCCGACAACACCTGTGAGATCTGCCGGTCCGGTTATCAGCCGTCCTGCCCGCACAAGGAGGCGTTCGGCTCATCCGGTGCCGCGCAGGCCGAGCGGATGCGGGTGCCGCTTGCCGACGGCACCCTGGTCGCCACCCCAGAGGTGCCTGCCGATGACTTGGTACCGCACTTCCTGGCCACCTCCGACGTCCTGGGTACCGGCTGGTTCGCCGCCGTCGCCGCGGAGGTCGGTCCCGGCAAGACCGTTGCCGTGGTCGGCGACGGCGCAGTGGGGCTGCTGGGAGTGCTGGCGGCGAAGGAACTGGGTGCGGAGCGGATCATCGCGATGAGCCGGCACGAGCCGCGGCAGCAGCTGGCCTTGGAGTTCGGCGCCACCGACATCGTGACCGAGCGCGGCGTCGAGGGCGTGGCGGCGATCAAGGACCTCACCGACGGGCTCGGCGCGCACTCGGTGATCGAAGCCGTCGGCACTCAGGAGTCGATGACGCAGGCCATCCACTCCCCCCCCC
>Ga0081539_10006068_pt1 | contig 11818 bp, 9 predicted proteins | sample TabmetS4T2R2_FD_71023 | JGI IMG/M metagenome (GOLD analysis project Ga0081539, IMG submission 71023) | Tabebuia heterophylla rhizosphere microbial communities from the University of Puerto Rico - S4T2R2 | ecosystem: Host-associated > Plants > Roots > Rhizosphere ...
GGCACGCGCCCGGAACAACGCCTCCCCCGACATCGGCGCGGTCGTCGTGTCGGTCTCCAGTTCTTCGATGTTCACGTGATGCTGCGCGAGCGCGCGTGAGATGTCGCGCACGATGCCCGGATGATCGTTGCCGACCAGCTCCAGATGCAGCGTACGGAAGGCGCCCGGCTGCAGATCCGTCGTCCGCGCCACGACGACAGCGAGGCTCGGGTCGAGCGTCTGCAAGCGGGCGGCGAGCGCGTCGGCGTGTTCCGTATCGATGCTGACGCGCAGCAGACCGGCAAACTTGCCGGCCAGTCGCGCCATGCGGCTCTCCTCCCAGTTGGCCCCCGCCGCGAGGATCTGCTCGGACAGCCGCTCGACGATGCCCGGCTTGTCGTCGGCGATCACGGTCAGCACCAATGACGTTCGCATTCCCCGCTCCCTTCAGCGGCCGGGGCCGCTTTTCATCTTCTTGCGGTAGTCGGGGTACAGCGTCTCGGGATACCCAAGGACCACCTCGCGCGGCAGGCCGTACTTCCTGCTCATCTCGTCGATGAACGGATTCGTTTCCGGCGAATAGTGCGGAACCTCGCCCGGTGTCGCCCCTTCGTAGGTCGTGATGCACGCCAGCACCTGCGACGGCACCTCGGCCTCGGCCAGCTGGTAACTCTTCGTCCACACCATCGGCTCGGTCAGATAGTACGGATCCTCGATCACCGAGAGCATCGTCAGGACGTTGCCGTGCCGGAAGTAGCGCGTCGTCATCGTCGCCTCGTCGCTGATCGGCGGGCCCGTCTTGCGCAGGTTACCGGTCTTCATGTGCGTGGTGTGGGTGACGAGCGTACTGCCCTCCCAGCGTCCGGTCGTGAACCCGCTCCGCGTGTGGAGCGCGTACTTCGATGGGTGCGGCCGGCCATCCATCCAGATCACGGTCGGCACGCGGTCGGACCAGGCGGCGATGGTGTAGGAGACGGTCGCGCCTTTGATCGGTTCAGTCTGACGAGTGACGAGGAGCGCGAAGCCACCGGTGGCAAGGTAGGTCGGCGGCCACGCCTCGCACTGATGTTCCGGCATCGACAGCTGCGATTCCGAATAGGTCAACGCTCTCGCTCGCCCCTCGTCGGTCAGCGGCAGGCCCATGTAGTCGACCGGGAGCGAGTCGTTGGAAAGGTCCTCGGTGCCGACGTAGTTCCACGCGCCGCTGAACTCGAATTGCGCCGCGGCTGGACGCGCCAGCGACAGCACGACGACGACGATTGCGGCGACGCGGACCCGCCCTACCATCGAGAGGTGCATGGCGTGGGACTCCACTTCGATCCGTCGCGTTCTTTCTTGAAATGTGAGCTGACGATGAACGGCCGCTGCAGATACTGCGGATCCTCGACGATGGCGGTGATCACCAGCAGCTGTCCGCCGTCGCCGTGCGGTGCCAGGTCGAAGTGCTCGGTCAGCGTCGCGTTCTCGCTGTACGGCACGCCGTTCCAGCGCAGATAGCCGGCGCGCATGTTCGTGGTCACGACTTTCAGCGATCGCGCCGCAGCGTCCCAGCTCGCGATCGAATGGCCTTGCCAGCTGCGCTCCGCCGCGGGCGCCGCCGGGGCGAAGCGCAATGTCCGTGTTTGCGTTCCGGTGTCGGCGTCGACGCGCAGCGTGGTCGGGTCCTGCCACGTGATGTGGAACCGGCCCGGAACCCGCATGATGTTGGCGGCGCCAAACGCCTTGCACTGATTGCCAGCGGACTCGTCAGCGGCGGGGTTCCAACCGTCGGCGGTCTTGCGCCCGTCGGACGTCAGGGGCACACGCGCGTAATCGCCTCTGGCTGGCGTCACCATGCGGAAGCGCCAGTCCTCCGTGACGAACGACACCCAATAGCCGGTGAGATCGATCGGCGCCGCTGCCTGCGCCGTTCGCACGACGGCATTGCCGCGACCCTGCGCGACGAGCGACGCCGCTGTCAGGACGATCATCGCTACCGCCACGGTGATGTCGCGGCCTATACGTCTCACGATTTCGCCTGCGGGAGCGTTCGATAGATGGCGTCGATGAAGCTGTTGGTCGATCCCGCGCCGGATCCCGATCCGTATCGACCCGCATAACCCTTGGCTGGCGCCGCGGCGGTTATCTGGTCCAGGGTCTTGCCAGATGCCTTCATGTCGCGGACGCGATCGCGAATGATGGTCACCATGTCACGGTAGGCGACCACGTCGAACTGATCGCACACGTGTCCGTGGGCGGGCACCACCAGCGTCCCTTCCTCGCGCGTGATGATCGGCACCGATGGAATCGCGAGATTCACCAGGCGATTCAGCGCGTCGATCTCGCCCTGAATCGAACCGCCGCGCGAGACGTCGATCACCGGAAACCGCGTCGTGTCGACGACGTCGCCGACCGCGATGACGTCGGATCGCCGGAAGAACACCACGGCGTCGCCGTCGCTGTGCGCGGCCGGCTGGTGGATGATCTCGATCCCCTCACCGTTGAGGAACATGTTCTTCTGGCCGGTCGGAAACGTTTCGGTCGGCCAGCCCGCCACCGGGAAGGGGGCGGCTTGTCCCGTCGGTGCGCTCATGCGCGCCAGCACCTGCTCCATCGCCAGAACAGACGCTGGCCCGGGACCGGGCCCGTTGAAATTCGACGAGTTGGGCAGACCGGTCACGCGCGTCCCGAGCAGCGTCACGCCAGCCTTCGCGATCGTCTCGTTGCCGCCCACATGATCGGCATCCGCGCTGGTGTTGATCACGTAGCGGATCGGCGCGCTGGTGATTTTCCTGATGGCCGTGAGAATGGCGTTTGCGCCACCGGTGGACCCCGCATCGACGACAACCACGCCGTCGTCGCCGACCTGGACCGTCACGTTCGCGCCCGCGCCCGCAATCATGTGAACAGCGGGCCGCAGCTGCAGGACCTCGACGTCTTGGGCCTGCGGATCTGACAAGGTCCGCCCTACCTGCCGCGTGTCCTGGGCTGCTGTGATCGCGACGACCGCGGGAATGAGTCCGGCACCGACGAGCAGGCGTCGCATGGCCGGGGATTCTACTACCGAGCCTGGCGGCGAACGATCCGAACGATTCGAACGACCCGAACGGTGTAGACTGGCCCGATCTCATGAAACTGCTGCGAAAAGTCCTCATCCTGACGCATCGCTATCTCGGCATCGTGTTCAGCGCGCTCATCGTGATGTGGTTCGTCACCGGCATCACGATGATGTATGTCGGCGGCATGCCGCGCCTGACGCCCGAGTTGCGTCTCGAGCGGATCGCGCCGGTCGACGTCAGCCAGGTGCGAGTGACCCCTGGCGAGGCCGAGGCGCGAGCCGAGCTGAGCGACCCGCCCTCGCGCGCCACGCTGCTGTCGGTTGTCGGGCGGCCCGCGTATCGATTCAGCGTCGGACGCGACAGCGTAACCGTCTTCGCCGACACCGGCGAAGTGGCCGACGAGCTGACCATCGCACAGACAGGCGATGTGGCCGCGCGCTTCATGCGTGTGCCGATGGACAAGGTCCGGCACGTCGCCACGCTCGAGGAAACGGACCAGTGGACGTTGGGCCTGGGGCGCGTCGTCCCCCTCCACAAGTTCGCCATCGATGATGGTGAAGGCAGCGAGTTGTATGTCTCACCGGTAACCGGTGACGCGGTAATGTTGACGACCGCGAAGACGAGAGCCTTCGCGTGGATCAGCACCATCCCGCACTGGCTCTACTTCGAAGGTCTGCGCGAAAACCAGCCTCTGTGGTATCGCATCGTGGTCTGGACGTCAGGGATCGCGACGGTGATCGGTGTGCTCGGCTTGATCCTCGGTATCACGCAATATCGCCGTGGACGAAGCACGTGGGCGGGCGCGATCCCCTACGGCGGATGGCTGCGCTGGCACTACATCACCGGCATCGTGTTCGGCGTGTTCACCGTGACGTGGGCGTTCAGCGGACTGCTGTCGATGGAGCCGTTCGAGTGGACGAATGCGGAGGGCATCGCCGTGCCGCGTCAGGCGCTGAGCGGCGGTCGACTGGAACTGGCGTCTTATCCGTCGATGGACGCGTCCGCATGGAACCGAGTGCTCGACGGCGCCGCGCTCAAGGAAGTGGAGTTCGTGCGGATGCAGGGCGAGCACTACTACGTGGTGCGCCGCACGGTCGAGGACGGACGCGATCTCGGCAAGCGCGAGCGCCTGCATCAACCGTATCCGGTGAACGGCCGCGTTGGTCCCGATCGTCTGATCGTCGCCGCCGCGACACTGCAGCCGCGCAGCGACCCATTTACTGCGGACTCGATCGTCGAGCGCGTGCGGGCGGCGGTGCCCGACGCGGCGATTGCGGATTATCAGCTGCTCACCGAATACGACTCGTATTACTACTCGCGCAACCGCCAGACGCCTCTGCCCGTGGTGCGGATCCGCTTCGCCGACCCGACCGGGACGTGGCTCTACATCGATCCCGAGATGAATCAGGTCCTGGCGTCGATCCCGCGGCTGGCGCGCGTCGAACGTTGGCTCTACAACGGTCTGCACAGCCTCGATGTCGGCTATCTCTATTCACGCCCGCTGTGGGACGTCGTCATGCTCGTCCTGTTGATCGGCGGATTGGCGTCGAGCGCAATCGGCCTGTATCTGGGCATGAAACGGGTCCTTCGAGCGGCGGTTCGCAAGATCCCGGGTCCAGCCACCGTCCCGGCCGGCGACGTGAGTCTTCCGGCGCGTTGAAACCGGTCCGTCATTAAATCATCGGCTCGTCACTTCTCTGCCACACACTCCGGACAAAGTGGAGGTGCGCCTCCACGACACTTTCTTCAGGAGTAGAAATGGCAGTTCACGACAACCCGGCACGCGCGGTGCCCTCGGATGCGGCGCGGACCCTCCGCCTTCGCCAGCAGGCTACGGCGGACGCGGTCATGGTCCGCGAATCAGACCACGACGATTTCGGCGGCCTTCATCGCGACATTAGGGCGACCGCTGCGGCCATCGGCCGCCGGCGCCTGTTGCGGCTCGCGGCGGGAGTCGGCCTGAGCGGTGGCGCGTTTCAGCTCTTCGGCTGCGGCGGGAGCACGCCCACGTCGCCAGACTCGGCGAGCACGACGACCACGACCACCACGACAAGCGGAGGCACCGCGTCTTCGGCGTGCAGCCTGATTCCGAGTGAAACGCAGGGACCGTATCCCGGAGACGGGTCGAATGGGCCGAACGTGCTCGGTCTCAGCGGTGTCGTGCGCAGCGATATTCGTTCGAGCTTTGCGGGCCTGTCGGGGACGGCGAGTGGCGTACCGCTGACGATCTCGCTGACGATCGTGTCCGCTTCGACGTGCGCGCCGCTTGCCGGTCGGGCGGTTTACATCTGGCACTGCGACGCGCTCGGACGTTACTCGCTCTACTCCGCGGGTGCGACGAATCAGAACTATTTGCGCGGGGTGCAGGAGGCCGACTCGAGCGGCCGCGTCAGCTTCACCTCGATCTTCCCGGGCTGTTACGCGGGTCGCTGGCCGCACATTCATTTCGAGGTCTATCCAACGCTTGCCGCCGCGGGAAACGTGGCTAACAAGATCGCCACTTCGCAGATCGCGCTCCCCAAGGACGTGTCCGATCAGGTCTACGCCCTGAGTGGATACACAGGCAGCGCGTCGAATCTCTCGCAGATCTCGCTGGCCACCGACAACGTATTCAGCGATGGCGCGGCCCTCGAACTGGCGACAATGTCGGGCAGCGTGAGCGGCGGATTGACCGCGGCCCTGAGCGTCGCGGTCAACGCCTGACCGCCGAGTGATAGGCTTTGTCGCCATGTCACAGTTCAGTTCGCGATCGATGACGCGCCGCGAGGCGCTCGAAGTGATCGGAATGAGTGCGGCCGCCGCGTCGGTGTTTCCGGCGCGCGCGCTGGCGCAGGCGCCCACGTTTGCGAAGGGCGCCATCGTCCGAACGCTGTTCAGGGACTACGCGCCCGAGGAGCTCGGCGGCGGCGCAACGCTGTTCCACGAGCACATGTCGCTGGCTCCCGACTTCATGGATCGGTTCCGTGCGGCGACAGCTGCGGTGCGCGCGGCCCAGGGCCTGCCGCCGGCTCCGGCACGCGGCGGCGGACCGCCGAATCCGTCGCCGGCCGCGGATCCGATGCGCGACGTCACGCTCATGACGCAGGAGCTCGTGAAGGCGAAGAGCCAGGGCGTCGCCTGCATCGTCGACGCCGGGCATCAGGATATGGGTCGCGACTTGAGCTTCGTCCGCGAGGCGGCGATGAAGTCGGGCGTTCCTGTCGTCGCCTGTGCCGGCTTCTACTCGCAGCCGTATTACCCCAAAGAGATCTCGACCATGAGCGAGGAGCAGATCACGCAGGCGCTCATCAAGCAGGTCGACGACGCTCCAGCCGGAGCGTTCGGCGAGATCGGGTCATGGGACGAGATGACGGCCGACGAGCGCAAAGTATTTCGCGCGATTGGCAAGGCGCACGTCGCGACGAACCTGCCGATCTTCACGCACACGGGAATCCCGGGAAAATCGGCGATCGAGCAGCTGGATCTCCTGGAAGACGCCGGTGTGAAGCCGGAGCATGTCGCGATCGGTCACCTCGGCAACCTCGTCGATCCGAACGTGTACGTCCACAAAACGATCTGCCGGCGCGGCGCCTTCATCGGGTTCGATCGTCAGGGCGGCAACGGCGACGCGCAGCAGGTGCCGATGGTGATGGCGCTCATCGAGGCGGGGTTTGCCGACCACCTTCTGTTCTCGGCCGACGCGTTCAACGACTACGCGAAGACACTCACCGTGTTCCTGCCGAAGCTGAAGGCCGCCGGTGCGAGCGAGGACGTGCTGCGCACGATCACCGTGGACAACCCGCGCCGGTTCCTCGCGTTCGTCCCGAAGCGCGCGCGCAGACGGTCCGCCTGATCAACCGCCGCCGAGCCACGGTCCGCGCTGATCGCGATCGGGATTCGCGGGCGGTCGATCGCGCCCCTCGACCCGCTCGCCCGGGTCTTCCTGTTCGTTCGGCGGCGATTCACGATCGCGACGTCGCGGCTTCACGACATCTTCATCGCGTGGCCGTTGTCCTTGCTGATCTGCCATCAAACTGCTCCTCGGAATGAGTGACGCACGCGGCGTGCCGCTTGCATCGCCTCGACTTTTGACGACACGAGTAGCTACGTGGCTAGGTAGGCGGGTCGCTTGGTGTCTGAGGAGGGCGCTTCGTGCCCAGCTACCCAGCCACATAGCTACCTTGGAACCCAAGGAGGCATCGAATGTCCGCGAATTCACTGCACGAGCTCTTCCTCGAAGAGCTCCGCGACGCGTACGACGGGGAAAAACGATTGACGAAGGCGTTGCCCAAGCTCGCCAAGGCCGCATCATCGCCGGCGCTGCAGTCGGCATTCACGAGTCATCTTCGCGAAACGGAGCGCCAGGTCACACGGCTGGAGCAGGTGTTCCGCACCATGGGCGAGAAGCCGCGCGGCAAGACCTGTGACGGCATCATGGGTATCGTCGAGGAAGGCAACAAGGCGATTCAAGAGCTCGACAAGGGACCTGTGCTCGATGCGGCGCTGATCGCGGGAGGTCAGAAAGCGGAGCACTACGAGATCGCGTCGTACGGGACGCTCGCGTACTTCGCGGAGCTGCTCGGCCAGGAGGATGCGAAGAATCTCCTGGGGCAAACGCTGGACGAGGAGAAGGCCGCCGACGAGAAGCTGAGCACCATCGCCAAGTCGAAGGTCAACCGCCAGGCGCTCATGAGCGACCAGTCCGAGGACGAAGAAAGCGAGGGAGCCAGCGGCGGCTTCATGTGGTCAGGTGTCCGCCGGGCCGCTTCGTCGATTGGCCTCGCGCAGGATCGCGGGACGACGGGTTCGCGTTCATCGGCGCGGAGGTCGCGCTCGGCGGGATCGTCCCGTTCGAGCAGCCGCAGTTCTTCATCGGCGCGTCGGCGGACGAGCAGCAAGAAGCGTTAGTCCAGCCGGCGGCCATATATTCGGTAGGCCGGACCTTTTCAGGTCCGGCGCATCCTTGCGAGGAGATTACCCGTTTGGGTAACCGCGGCCAGACGCCGCTGTGTTGTATAACCGCCGAGGATGTCGCGACCTGTACCATCCGTTGCAACCGCATTTCGCCTTGCCGGACTCGTAGGCATCGTCCTCACGACGGTCCTGCCCGTCGCCGTCCACGCCTCGACGCGCGAATCGCTCACCGACTACACGATGACCGTCTGGTCGTCGGAGAAGGGCGCACCCCCGGGCGACGTCTTTGCGCTGGCAGAGGATGCCGACGGGTACATCTGGATCGGAACGCCGACCGGACTGCTGCGATTCGACGGCTCGAAATTCACTCCCTGGACTGAAATCAATTCGCGCGAGCCGCTGCCGACCGGACCCGTGCACGTGTTGCTCGTCGCGCACGACGGCAGCCTGTGGGTGGAGGTCGGCGGCGGTGGCGGCGTGGTCCGGATCGCGCGCGGACACCTGACGCGCTACCAGGCGGCGGAAGGCGCGCCGACCGGTGCCACCGCGCTGCTCGAGGATCGCGAGGGCACGATCTGGGCAGCAGGGCGGCGCGGTCTGTTTCGCTATGCCGACGGCAAGTGGAGCCTCGAATCGCGCGGCGGCTATCCCGGCTCGGAAGCCTTCGCCCTGTTCGAAGATCACGCGGGAACGCTGTGGGTCAGCAGCGCATCAGGAATCTACAAGCGCACCGCGGCGGGATTCACCCTTGTCGATGCCACCCCGACCAACGTGCAGAGCCTGACCGAAGATGCGTCCGGCAACATCTGGGTCAGCGACACGACGAAGATCGTCATGCGACTGTCGGATCACTTCGTGCCGAAGCATGACGAGCTCGTGCGGCTGCCGGCCGCCGGCTGGCGCGTCATGGCGGACCGTCGTGGACAGATGTGGGTGGCCACGTTTGGCGGCGGCGTCCTCCGGATCGCGCCCGACCGGGCCGCATCGCCCGCGCTGCGGCGCTTCGAGTACGAACAGCGGTTCTCGGGATCGCCGCGGGCGATCCATGAAGACCGCGACGGCAACATCTGGATCGGGATGCGCGGCGGGTTGATCAGGCTGTCCGAACGCTCGTTCGACACCTCAGTAGCGCTCGACGGGCTCACGCACGACGGCGTGCGAACGATGGCGATTGGACGCGACGGCAGTACATGGATCGCCACCGGTCACGGCGTGAACCGTTTTCGCGGCGGCACGCGCGACGTCTACGACGTGCCGTTGACGCTGGCGCTCCACGTGGATCGCACGGGAACGGTGTGGGCGTCGACCGCGCAGGGGCTCCGGCGTTTCGACGGAGCACGATTCGTCAGCGCCGCCATCGACGCGCCGGTCGAATGGAGCCGGGTGATGGCGCTCACGACCGATGCGCAGAACCGGCTGTGGCTGTGCAGCACGCTCAAGGGCGTGGCGATGTGGGATGGGAAGGCGCTCACGACGTTTCACCACGTGCCCGCCGTCTCCGATCGTGGCTGTCAGTCGATCGCCACCGATGCCCAGGATCGCGTGTGGATTGGGTTTCAGTCGGGTGACGCCGCCGTGTTCGACGGCGGAACCTTCCGCGCGCTCGGCGAGCGCGACGGCATCACACGCGGGACCGTCCTCGCGATTCTGCAGGGCCAGGATGGCGCGATCTGGTTGAGCACGTCGGAAGGCGTCAGCCGTTATCAGAACGGTCGCATCACCGCGGTGACACGAGTCCATGCGCCCCTCGTGGATGTCGTGCCGGTCCTCGTCGAAGATGCCGAGGGCTACATCTGGGTCGGCGTCAATTCGGGGCTTGGCATCATCCGCTTTCATCCGCACGAGGTCGATCGCATCGCGAACGCCTCGTCGCATCAACTCGAATATGCCCTCTACGACGAGACCGACGGGCTGCAACAGTCGCCGTTGACGTGGCAGAGCGGCGTCGGCGGCGTCCGCGCGAATGACGGGCGCTTGTGGGTCACGTCGGGCGGGGGAGTGGCGCTGATCGACCCGAGCCAGTTGCCGCGCAGCCGCCGGCCGCCGATCCCGTACATCGAATCGGTGGTCGCCGATGGCCGCCGCCTCGCGCCGGAGGGCAACCTGCGTCTGCCTGCGGGCAGCTCGAACCTGAGTATCGAATACGCGGCCATCAGTCCCGGGGCGGCGTCGAAGCTGCGGTTTCGCTATCGCGTCGACGGTGTCGACGACGACTGGGTGTATGCAGGCACCCGTCGAGAAGCGATCTACGCCGGACTGGGATCGGGACAGTACCGGTTTCGCGTGAACGCCACCTACGACGGGCAATGGGCCGAGGCGGGGCAATGGGAGTTCTCGGTGGCGTCCCCGGTCTACCTCCAAGGCTGGTTCCTGACCGTTGCCGCCGCGACGATATTGCTGCTGATCGGTGCGGCGTGGTGGCTGCGCATGCGGGTGATGAAGCAGCGATACGCGCTCGTCTTCGCCGAGCGGGCGCGCGTGAGCCGCGAGATCCACGATACGCTGCTGCAGAGCCTTGCCGGACTCGGCGTCGAGCTCGAGGCGCTGGCGACGCAAATCGATCCAGGCCAGCCGGGTGTGCGCGACACCTTGCGCCGGCTCCGTCGCGAAGTCGGGCATGCGCTGCGCGACGCGCGCGAATCGATCCTCGAGCTGCGACGCGATGCGATGATCACTCGGGAAGTCGCCGATGCGTTGCGGGACGTTGCTGCCAGGACCAGCACGACGCGAAACGCGCGCGTCGAAGTGTCCGTGTCCGGGCGCCGCCCCTCACAGTGCCCGGCCGATGTCGATCTGCAGTTGTTCCGCATCGGACAGGAGGCGATCGCCAACGCCATGCGACACGGTGACGCGTCCAGGATCGATATCGCCATTCGCTATGAGAAAGATCGAGTCGTGCTCACGGTTCACGACAACGGCTGCGGGTTCATGCCCGACGCTGAGGATCCCGCGCGGGAGACGGGCGAGCACCTCGGGCTCGTCACCATGCGCGAGCGTGCCGCGCGCCTGCGCGGACGTGTCGATGTCCTCAGCCGGCCCGGCGCGGGCACAACGGTCGAAGCCATGATCCCGGTGGAATCGTAGGGCCACTTTTCCCTTGAACTTGTAGGGGCCACTTCAGGCGGCCCATTGTGGAGTGAGGATGCCTGCTGCCGTGAGCTCACACGTCCCGAACCAGCGCGCCCATGCGCACTCTCCCATTCGTGTGCTGTGCGTCGACGATCACCGCCTGATGCGCGAAGGGATCGCACGTATCGTCGGTATTCAGCCCGACATGCGGGTGGTCGCCGAGGCGAGCAGCGGCGAGGAGGCGGTCGAACAGTTCACACGTCATCGGCCCGACGTCACCCTGATGGATCTGCAGCTGCCCTCGATGAGCGGTCACGACGCCATCCGCGCCATCCGCGCGATCGATCCCAACGCGCGCATCGTCGTCCTGACGATGTACGGCGGCGAGGAGGACGTGCATCGCGCGATCGAGGCCGGGGTAATGGGATACCTGCTCAAGGACTCGGTGCCAGACGCGCTCATCCAGGTCGTACGCGACGTCCACGCCGGGCATCGGTCGTTACCGCGCGAGGTCGAAGCGGTCCTCGAGTACCGTGCGTCGCATCCGTCGCTCACGTATCGGGAATTCCAGGTGCTGCAGCTGTTGGCGACCGGCAAGCGGAACAAGGAGATCGCAGCTGAGCTCGGCATCAGCAACGATACGGCGAGCGCGCACATCAAGAGCATCTTCCTGAAATTCGGCGTCCACGACCGCACGGCGGCGCTGGCCGAAGGCATCCGCCGCGGGATCATCCATATCCGATGATGCGTCGCTAGTCCGTCGTCGTCTCCTCGACGCGCAGCGCCGTCGCCGCGAGCAATCCCAGCAGATGAAGGGAGACGGTGAAGAAGCGGTCGAG
>Ga0081539_10006069_pt1 | contig 11817 bp, 12 predicted proteins | sample TabmetS4T2R2_FD_71023 | JGI IMG/M metagenome (GOLD analysis project Ga0081539, IMG submission 71023) | Tabebuia heterophylla rhizosphere microbial communities from the University of Puerto Rico - S4T2R2 | ecosystem: Host-associated > Plants > Roots > Rhizosphere ...
GGCTTCTGGTAGTCTTTCAGCAGCTCGTCGAGTAGTTCGGGTCTGATCGGTGGCATAATCAAATCTCCTTCCGAGACTGAACGGTTGATTATCGCCACTTACACAGAATTTAGAGAACCTCCCCGTCCCGCCTTTCGGCCGTCCCCTACTGCCTTCGACATCTACCTTGATCCGGCGATCCTCGATAACTTGCGCATCGCCTTTAACGCGGGCCGCCTAGACGTCTCGGTCCTCATGCCAACCGAGGACTATCTTAGGGTCGCACGCCCCACGATCTTCACGATCTTCCGGTTCGCGTTACAAGACTAACCCGAATCCATCATGAGGGGCATTCTCACCATGCCCTCCCGTTTCCCCTATAACACTGCGGTGTGCAGGGGCATTCTCGCCGGACATTTACCTGCCCGCGACATTCCTGGCGATGAAGAGAGAGGCTCACTTAACCATCAATTCGCTTCGAAATTCGCTCGCTAAACTTATCCCGCTTGATCGCGATGCTTTCCAAATAGATGCGAGTCGTCGCCAGGTCCTCGTGGTCGAGCGCCTCCTGTGTCTCTATCAGCGAACCCGTCTCTTCGTTAATCATTCGCGCGAAGGTGTGGCGCGTCATGTGATTATGAATATGATCAAGGCCGGCCTCTTTAGCGTAGCGCTTCAGATTCTTGACGAAGGCGTGCGACGTAAGCGGCGCGCCGGGCCGGCCTGCGCGGTCGTGCCTGGTCCACAGGGGCCGCTCGCTTTTCATCACCTCGAGACGGTCGCACGCGCCGAGATAATCAAAGAGCGCCTCACGCACTGCCACGTCTCGCAACTCGGTCGTGAGATACCGCCCGCCCTTGATCCGGTAGCGCACTATCAGCACTTCTTCTTTCGCCCCATCTCGGACCAGTTCCCTCACCTGCACGTCCGAGCCGCGCAGGGAGATCACCTCATTACGCCGCCTCCCGGTCTTAACGTACCACTGCAGCAGCGCGTAATCCCGTTTGGCCGCGATGTTCTTCGGCTCGGCCGCTTTAGCCTTGACGTGCGCGACGAGCGACCGCAGCTCGTCATCCAGGAGCGACTTGGTTTGCTTGGCCCTGTAGGGCTTCGGCTTCTTCGGGCGTGCGAGGGCGACGGGGTTGGTTGCCAGTTGCCGCCCCAAGGGCGTGTTGGCCATCGCCCAGCGGTAGAACGAGGAGAGCATGGAGGTGCGGATGTAAATCGTCGAAGCGGTCAGCCCCTGCTCCTCCATTTTCCCCTGCCACTCCTTCACGTCAGACGCTCTGACTTCTGAAGGGCCTTTCCGGCTGAAGGCAAAGAAGGAAGCTACTATCTTTGATTTGTCGTGGGCGAGGTCGGCGCGGCGGTCCAGGGACCGGTCCGTGGTCGCCTCGGCCCAAGCCTGTGCGGCGGCGCGAACTGCCGGGTGGATGTCCCCGTCACCTATTCTCTGTAGGGCAGTCTCTTCCACCGTTCTCTTCAAAAGCACTGTCACATCAGGGTTTACCCGCAAACATACCCGCAAATACCCGATTAGAGCGTGTGTACCTTGGCGGGCTCCGTGCCACAACCATCAAGGGCCAGAGCTACCACGCAACTGCCCGGATCAGCCAAAAGTGCGCTTGAACGCTTCGGCCGCCTGCCGCAGCGCCTCGTTCGGCCCCTCGTCTGAGTCAAGCAGCGCGAGGAACTCGTCACGGTCGCGGTCGGACAGAGAAATACGGGGTCGTCGGCCCGGAAACTCTTCGTCCACAGGCCGAGGGGGTGAATCAGTGCGCTGCCAGCCGGTCTGATCGGAGGCTGCGTCCGTCCGCTCAATACCCTCTTCCGCCGCATCACCTGGGCAGGCATCAAGGCATTCGTCGGCCTCTGACGGGGAAGCCTGATCTGGTTTCTTTGGCTCCGACATGGCGAACTCCTCTCTAATCCTGATTGGTATGATGCCACATGGCATCCCGCCATTCCGCGTTATCAGTCATCACTTCACGCGCTTGCAGCTCCGTCCGTGGGTCACTCAGCCAGTTTGCCGAGCGCATCATCGTCTTCGCGCATTACCTGTTCGGCCGCCTCTAATTGGCGAGCAGACTCGGACTGCAATTTCGGCGGTTCGTTCACAGTCGTCTCTTCCCCGGCTGTGCCGAGCGTTCCGTCCTTCCCCGTAAGACCGCGCCCGGTCTCTTCTTCGAACATATCCAGGTACTTCTGATAGGCAAACCGGCGGTTCCGGCGATAGCCTGTCATCTCGACGAGTACATCTGCGTCAACCAGACGTGCGAGCAGATTATTGGCTGTAGCGTACTGGATGCCGAGGGCCGAAGCGAGAAGCTGCGGCGTCGTCACGGGCTGGGCGAACAGGTGGTCGAGCGCGCGCAAAAGATTGCCACTCGCCTTCCCCTCTTTTGCGAGTCGCGCCCGGTCTTCTTCGCGCAGCGTGAGAATCCGACGAGTGGTTCCGGTCGACTCGTCGGCGGATGAGCGCACACCCTCAAGGAAGAACCTGACCCAGGCTTCCCAGTCCCCCTCCCTGCGCACCGCCTGAAGCCGATCGTAGTACTCGGTCTGGTTCCTCTTCAGGTAGAGGCTGAGATAAAGAAGCGGGCGCGACAGCACGCCGCGCTCGTACAGGAGCAGCGTGATCAGGAGCCGCCCCACACGTCCGTTACCGTCGAGGAACGGATGGATCGTCTCGAACTGCGCGTGGGCAAGCGCCGCCGTAATGAGGACAGGCTCAGACCTCGCGTGCAGGAAAGTCTCCCATTCCCCGAGGACTCTTAAGAGCTCGTGCGGGGGCGGCGGGACGAAGCGCGCGTTGAGCAGAGTCGAGCCGCGCGGGCCGATCCAGTTCTGCGAGCGGCGGAACTCGCCCGGCGTGCTCTGCTCGCCACGGACGCCCTGCATCAGCTCGCGGTGGATCTCGCGGACGAGCCGCAGGCTCAGGGGGAGGTCCGTGAGCCGGCGGAGCCCGTAGTTCATCGCCCGCACGTAGTTGACAACCTCCTCGATGTCGCGGAGGCGCTCCGTTTCTCCTGCGTCGCCCCCGGCCTCAAATTGCAGGACATCGGTCAGGGACGCCTGCGTGCCTTCGATCTGGGAGCTCAGGACGGCCTCGCGCCTGACGTACATCGCCACGAAGAGGTCCGCGTTCGGGAGCATCATGGAGGCACCGTCGAGGCGCCCCAGGGCGAGATCGGCCTCCGATAGGAGGCGCGCGATCTCGGCGTCCATCATGAGAGGCGGATCGGGCGGAAGCGGCGCGGGAATGAAGGCTGAGTATTCCGCCGTCTGGCGGACGTAGTGGCCTGCGCGGTGTGGGTCCATATTCATCGATGATTTAATTAAGCTGTCCTCTTGCATAGTATATTAAACGATTCGTTTAATACATTGAATATGGATAGTAACACAAAACCTGTTCGGATGGTTACAAGAATCCCGGTTTTGTGCAACCTTAATTTACTGGAGGTCGAATTATTACCCTTTTGATTGGCAAAATCGGTGTATGATGGCCCGGTCGTGAAACATCCCGCCCCGGGAGGCTTTGAGAACACCCGTGCGCGCCACACGCCGCCGGCACCGTGAACCGGACCCGCTCGCCACGCCCGAGGCCGTCCGCGCGATCTGTCAGAGCTTGCGCGAACGAATGCCTGATACTATCCCCTCATCTGAAAAGCATTTACTGCGCTTCCTCTTCGCCGTGCGACACGTCGAGCGAAGGCCCGCGACCGACACCAGGAGGGGCCGCCCGGCACGATGGCCGCGCGAAAAGCTCGTTGAAGCGGCCGGACAGCTCCGTGGCCTCCTCCAGCGTGAAACATCCGGGCGCATAGACCTGCAGAGCTTCATCGGGCAGTACCTTCCGATCCTCGGATTCCCTTCTGACGTGGTGGACGCGCTCACCTCAGGCCAGATCAACCTCCAGGAAGCCGCCCAACTCGCCCGTCTTACGCCGGAGCGGCTGGACTGTTCGGCCCAGGCCGCGCGGGCGCGCCGTATGGAGTTGCTCAAACAGCACTTGGCTGTGCAGGGGTCGCAGACCCGCTTACGCGCGCGCGTGAAAGAGATCCTCGGCGAAACGGACGCCCAGGCCGTCTCCTCGGAAAATATGACTGAGGTTGTGGCGCACATGGACGAGCTCCTGGGGATTGACCCGCAGGACGCGCGCCACCTTTTCTGGGAGGAGATGAAGCGGATTTTCTTCGCAATGCGGGAGGTTCAGCTCGAAGACCTGGACGAGGAGACGATGGAAGAGTTCATGGCGGCCATGGACGGGGTCTCGAATGTTCTCTATCGGATTGAGAAGAGGCGCAAAGGTCGTGAGGTAAAGATCGAAAAGCTCAGAATCTGAAGCCGCAGACACCCCTGCAATGAGGATTGCAGCCCCTGTAATGAATATTGCAGGGGTATCAGTCCTCTTCCCCGCCGATGTGGTAGCGGCGGTTGGAGCCGGCCGCAGGCGTCTGCGGCGAAAGAAAGAGCCGAAAGACCGTCCCTTTCTTGGTCGGCGTATTGAAGATCTCAGGCCGCTCGATAAAGCCCAGCAGTTCGAGCTGCGCGACCACGTTATAGCACTGGCGCTCTTTCAGGCCGGCGGCCTCCGCCAGCTTAGGCATCGAAGTGAAGCATTCCGCCTGGCCTGCCTCGTAAGTCATGTCGAAGAGCACGCGACACACGCTCATCTGCCCGGAGCGCAGGATTGGAGACCAGCGCTTGGAGAATTCCGCGAAGGAAATTTCCGCGACCTTTTCCGGTGCAGACCGGGCGGTGTCGGCTCTTGACACCCCTGCAATGTTCTGTGCAGGGGTGGTATGCGCGGCCGTCCCCGAAGACTGGGACACCCCTGCAATCCTCTTTGCAGGGGTGGTGCGGACCTGGGCTTCGGTCTTGGCGAGCGCCTCTTCCTGGGCCCTGGCCTCCTGAAGTATCTCCCGGAGCGGGTTGGTCTCAACGACGCGCGGCGGCCTTTCCGGCAGGCGGAATTTACTGCGGCCTGCCACCCTTCTCTCGGGTTTTGTTTTGGGTTCGGCCATCAGGCGCGCGACTCCTCACCGGCCAGCTTCAGCTTGCCCTTGTTCTTGCGGGCGCCGAGCCGTTTCAATATCTCGTCCGTCAGCTCGGCGTAAAGCAGCGCGCCGCGCGAGCCCGGCGCGTAGAGCTGCACGGGCTGGTGAAAGGCCGGTGACTCCTCCAGTTTGACGTTGCGGTGAATGATCGTCTCGAACACTTTTGGGCCGTACCGCTCCTTCAGGCTTCGGTAGGATTCCGCCGAGACCGACGTGCGACCGTCGAAAAGCGTGCAGACCATTCCGAGCAGCTCAAGCTCCGGGTTGGTGCTCCTCACCTCCTCGAACGTGCTCATCAGGTCGTCCAGTCCGTCCTGGGCCAATGGCGATGCGGCCACGGGCACGAGCATGTGCGTCGAGGCCAGAAGCGGCGTCGTCAATATCTGCCCCAGCGTCGGCGGAGTGTCTATCACCGTGAAGTCATACGTTGTGGTGAGAGGGGCGAGCTTCGACCGCAGGCGGTTGATCGCAATCGCAGGCTCTTTCTCGAAACGGGCGAACCGCAGTTTGGAAGGAACCAGGTCGAGGTGCTCCATTTCGGTCGTGACGATGGCCGCCTCCAGCGGCAGCTTCTCGCGCTGCTCTGACTCGATCAGTATGTCGGCGATTGATAAGTTGATCTGGTCCGGCGCGAGGAAGTGTGAAGTGACGTTCGCCTGCGGGTCGCCATCTACGAGAAGCGTCTCGTAGCCTCGCATAGCGAGTTCAGCGGCGACGCAGGCCGCCGTGGTGCTTTTGCCCACGCCGCCTTTCTGATTGGCGATGGCGATCGTCTTCATCACTCTACGCGGCCTTCTTCTCCGTCACAAGCATTTCCAGAAGTTTCAAAAGCTTCTGCACCGGCGGAGAAGGGCACAGCTCCTTCCTCTCGTAACGCGCGATCGTGTTGGCCGTGACCCCGACCTCTTCGCCGAGCCGCGCCTGCGTGTACCCCAGAGCCTTCCGTAAATTTTTAATCTGTTCGCCTGTCATGACCTGAATCCCTCTTATAAAGCGGCCGCATATTACTATACGAAGCGTATATACGTCACGAATATCCTCAGGCGCAAGACCCCTGCAATATTCGCCGCAGCCCCTGCACTAATCATTGCAGGGGTATGGCTTCCCCCCTGTAACTTCAGAATTAACTGCAAAAACGACAAAACACCCCTGCATTTTCCATTGCAGGGGTATATACCCCTGCAATCCAGATTACAGGGGCTGCAATGATTCTTACACCCCCTGTAATTCTCATTGCAGCGGATGCAAAGATCGTTACAGGGGGTGCAATGAATAGTGCAGGGGAATTTACAGACTGGAATTCTTAGTGTAGGAATGAGCGCGACGAAAATGGGAGTACAGGTGTACTCCCAAAGTAATTGACCTGAAGCGCGCTCAAGTTTGGCGACTGCGTGCGCTCCAGGCCAACGGTGAAACTCGCTTTGATGGTGAGCCGGTATTTGTGTGTCTGATTCTAGGAATCAAGGCCGGCGCTGTCAAGCAACTTGTATCAGAAGAGGCGCTCATGTCAGCACAGGCACTCGAAGCCCCGCGATTCATCCGCAAGACGCAGCTCGCGCCGAATGAATACCGCAAAAATTTTCATCAGCTAGATAACGACATTATCCTGACGGTCACATCATCTGAGGCAGATAAAGTTACCCCGCTCATGAGCAAGATTTATTTGAGGCTCACGACGGCGCCGGCCCAGTACTGGGAGCGCGACGGCGTTCTGCACTTTGAAGCTGAGTGGAGGGAAGGGAAGCACTTCAAGGCATGGTCCGTGCTCTGCGAGGTTCTGTGCGTGGCCAGTGCCACGGCCAGCAAGGCCCTCGCCTGGATGCACGATGTCGGCGTGATCGGCTATTTCTCGGGGAAGAACGGCGTCGGGATTCGCATTTTTCTCAACCGGGCGGCTAACTCCATCGGGTCGAGAGCGAATCAGGGTGGCAAAAAAATTTTGGCCTTTCCTCCTGCTTCAAACAATTACTCTCCTGCTTCACCAAATGAACCAGCCTTTAATGACAGCTTCGCTGTTCCAGATGTTGGTTCAGATTCTGATTCATCCCCGCGCGCGCCAAAAAACGGCGCGTCGGACAAAAAGACGGCTGACAAAAAAGAGTCCGACCCCCGCCCCGCACCTATAGATGAAATTCATGATGATCAGGAGGGAGAGGAAAAAACTCCTGTTGACTCTCACGTAAGTCCGATGATCTCTATTGACGAAATCGTTCGAAGAATTCGCGATGAGATTGAGCCTGCTGTCGAAAGCGCCGCCCAGAGAGCTGCGCACCGGGAGCATGAGCGTACGCGTGAATGGCTGGAAAACCGAGGGTTACCGAAAGCCGCGCGAGTGGCCCAGCACGAGGCCTACAACGTGCTGAGGAAGTACGGTGTAATCAGTGAATCTCCGCGCAACTCGCGCGCACGCTCGGACGTCGGTCAAAGTGACTATACCCCACCCGAACCGCACCCGCTTTCACAGGAGGAGATCACAGACATGGCCGGCGTCTGCGTCGCGATGCTGGAAACTAGGGGACAATCCATTGAACTCACGCTATCTGAGATGAGCACGGAGGCGGGAGGATTTCTGCTACCTGAGGATGCCCCGCGGGTGCGCGAGAAGGCAATCTCTTTACTCTCTGATCGCAACAGCAGGGAAGTGTGAGGAGAATTCATCTCATGTTAGCTAACACCAATGTTCAACGATTAGCTCTTGTCCCCGACGCCGAAGATTTCGGTCCTGAATCGCATTCCTCGTCACCAACAACGGAGCCAGAGGTCTGCTCTTTCTGCTACGGTACTGGGATGGAAGTGGTAGCCGGGAAGGGGGCACGCCGCTGCCGTTGTCGCACACGTGACGTACAGGCGAAACTGCTGGAGGCGGCACGCATCCCTCGCCGCTACAGCGAGTGTTCATTGTCGAACTATCACCCGGCGAGTAACAACGGCTCGCAACATCGCGCCTTCAACTACGCCTACCGGCTCGTGAGGGAGTATCCGTCTGTTGACCGCGGACTTCTCCTTATGGGGCCGTGTGGGGTGGGGAAGACACACCTCGCTGCCGCGATCCTCCACAGCCTTATTGAGAAAGAAACCCCCTGCCTTTTTTACGAGTTCGGCGCGCTTTTGAAAGAGATCCAGATGTCCTATAACCCGCTTTCGCAGACCTTCGAGTCCAGGGTGCTGGAGCCGGTTTACCAAACCGAAGTATTGGTACTCGACGAGTTAGGCACCTCAAAGCCGACTGACTGGGTGCGCGACATAATGATGCAGGTCATCGGCACGCGCTACAATAATCGAAAGCTGACTATCTTCACGACCAACTACATGGACGACCGGCGAAATGAACGTGACGAGACGCTGGAGGACAGGATCGGAGTGCGCTTGAGAAGCCGCCTGTATGAGATGTGTGAGGCGGTAGCCATTGAAGGGGAAGACTACAGGAGGCGATTTGGCGAATCATAAATTAGTGGCAGCCTGCCCAAAGGCATCGGTTTTGAACATAATAAATGATAGAATGCAGTTAAACTAGGTCTTACGAGGTTTTGATAGTTCCCGGGTTGTTTCCATCCTTACCAGGAACTCTTGCTTCTCCAACAATGTTTTATGAGTGTGTAAATAAATCAAATGGATATAAATGTTAGCTGGACAAAACTAATGAGTTAGACTTTCCCACTTCGGCATATCCTATAATGGCAGTAATGCGATACGATAGGGCTCTGAATAACTTAGATCACAACCCAGTTAACTCGTTTAACTATGAGGAGGTGGAAACTGCATGATTCATGATGAACCTCACCGGGTACATCGCCACACATCTGAAAGCTGCAAACACTCACTCAATAAGAGCGTATACATCATCCCACGTGATATGTAGTTCCTTATCTACCTTGTGATGAGTGCAGTCAATAAATATTCTTTCAATGAGATTGAGTCTGTACCCGAGGAGCCCGGTTTATACGCTTGGTATTTAGAAATCGTTTTCGGCAAGGCCGATATGGTCACGGCGGAAGACTGGGTGGCACGCCTAGTAGAGTACATCAATCAAAATAGAAGGCCTGACTTGGAGGTTAGGGCGGAAGCAACTTTAGGATTAAGATTTAAGGGCCATATTGAGCATGACGTCCTCGAAGCCAATACGGGTTGGCAATTTCTATCACCCGGCATCATAGATAGGGTGAGTGACGTCCTGCTTCGCGCAGTGCCGTTAGCAGCCTCGCCACTCTACGTGGGGATAGCGACAAAAAGTCTTCGCGAGAGGCTTATGACCCACAAGCACCTCATCAAGGGTATCAGGGATGGCGGTGGTGCAGAGGTAGCTTCCCTCTTGAAGGGGGGAGATGAACAGCTAAAAGCTGATAAGACTTTTGCGGAGCGTGTCGTAAGCAGGTCGATAGACGTGAACACACTTTCTGTTCACGTCTTGCCACTCCCGCTGAAAGGTAATGCACAAGAAGTTAAGAAGGCCTTGGAGACTGCGGAATACATACTCAACAGGCTCTACTATCCCATCCTCGGGAGAAGGTAATTCGTGAATAAAAGGGGCAGGACCGCGAACAAATTCATCCCTTATGTCGGCCTCTGGGGACAGTACGAAATCCCCAATCATCTGAAAGTTGAATACGTGCTGGCCAGCATTGATTTGCGAAATGATAAGGATAAATTGAGGGATATACTGGCCGTAAGGGAAGTCTTTGACGTTGGCACCCTTCCATTCGAGCACCTATTGCAAAGAGACCTTGACGACGCGCGCATTGCGGACGAAATAGTCAACGAGTACCTCGCCGGCCCGGAATCGGTGTCGCCTATATTCTTCCCCCCTATCACGGTCGTGATACTCCCGAAAGAGGACGGGAAGGTCGGCACCGCATACCCGCCAATGACGACAAGAACCGGAAGTAACGAGCAGGGGGATTACGAGGAACGAGTGGCGGAGGAAACCTTCTCAATTAAGATTTTTACGGACGGGGGCAAAAAGACCCAGGACTGTGAGTTGAGTGTTAACCCAAGTAAGTCGTATCTGCTGGCCATTGACGGCCAGCATAGGTTGATGGCGGTGAAGGCCTGCGTCCTCGGCACAAAGGATGTCCCCGACATCTACCAGCCGCTGTACGCAAGCATTAAACCCGCGCAGCTCGAGATGGTGAACCTCCCGGTCTGCTTCCTCTACTTCCCGGATCTGGACGGTTCTGGCAAGGTGAAGGGCCCGAACCTCGTAGCGACCTCTAGGCGAATATTCTTGGACGTCAACAGAAACGCCCGGAAGCCCGTTAAGTCGCGAGAAATCCTACTGGACGATTATGACCTTGTGAACATCTTCGTGCGTGAGACCTTCGGTCTTATCAAGTCGAACACAGGGCCGCTCAAGCTATACCATACCGAGTATGACACGCAGTCTGGCACCAAGATGACTAGGCCCATGGCCATCACCGACGTATACAACCTGGAAGAAGTCATAAAACACCTACTCAAGGCCGGGACGACCACCTGCAAGTCTCTGGAACGCGCCAGGTACGAGGACAATGATGATTTCATGCGGCAGGAGTTAGCCATCATAGATAAAATCCCTATCAAGTTCTGCACAGAACATGGCATCAAACGGCAGGAGATTAAATCAGACAACCTCCCCCCGGCCGTGTCTAAGAAAATCGCCGAGGATTGCTTCAGCCCGTTCTGGGGCAAAGCTATAGTCAAGGTGCTGGAAAGTTTCTATCCGTACAAGATTCACAATGAATCTGTTTCGCGCCTGAAATCAAAGGTAGACTCTGGGACCATTTCGACAGAAGAAAAGCTGGCCGCGGCCATGCTCTTCGCCGGGCAGGGGCTGTGGTGGATTTGCAACGAGAAAGCGCGAAAGGACGGAGCAGCGAGCCAGGTGGGTAAGGCATCGAAGCGGGCCTCTGAGTGGGTGGAGCAGTTCCGCGAGGAGAGGGCAAAAAAGTACCTGCAGAAATCGCGGGTGAGTAAAGAGGACATACAGCGCACGAATGATCTGTATGATCTGTACAACTCCAAAGCGTTTCAAGTCGGATTGTTCATGGCGATAGCCTACGTGAAGCACACACAGGCCAAAGCGATGGAGATAGAGGACGTGCCGCAGCTCGCGGAGGAGTTTGTCAATGCCGTCAACGAGTCGTTCGAGAATAATAAGTCAGTGAGGGAGAGGCTCTTCCATAAAGATGACAGCGAGAGTATTAGGTACTTGTATAAACCGAGCAAGCTGGTCAAAGGCGACTGGCCGGTCATGAGGGCGGTACTGCTCAGCCTTCTGTAGGGACTTGAGCGGGGTATTCCATAAAGTGGATTGGGGGAAGATGACTTGCCGATACTGACAAACAAGGTGCGCCAGTCGTTGAGCACGGAAGCCGGGAAGTACGTTTGTAAGCAGGCTTACGACGGAGCCAAAAAGGAGCTGCAGAGGCTGAGTGAATACGAAGATCTATATTCGGACCCTAAGGAACTCGAGAAGGCGCTAGATAAAAGGGTGAAGAATGCGTTCGTCGCATCCTATAAAGACCGATGGGCGAGGGGAGTGATTGACACGTTTATCAAGCAGGCTAAATCCAAAAAGCTCCACGCGAATACAGAGGAAGAGTAGTATCAGTGGAAAAACTGTATCGATTGGGTAACAGCCCAAGCACAGTTTGTCGATTGTCGAAAGGAATCGAATAACTAAGTAGTCGGCAAAAAGTTCTTTGACATGTATTCTGGGTCTCAACCTAAGACCCAGAGAACGACAGATGACTGACTTCTCGCTCAACCGACGCGAGCGTCGCTTCCTCGAAGGCTTCGTCGC
>Ga0081539_10006070_pt1 | contig 11817 bp, 12 predicted proteins | sample TabmetS4T2R2_FD_71023 | JGI IMG/M metagenome (GOLD analysis project Ga0081539, IMG submission 71023) | Tabebuia heterophylla rhizosphere microbial communities from the University of Puerto Rico - S4T2R2 | ecosystem: Host-associated > Plants > Roots > Rhizosphere ...
GCATCGTCATCAACGACCCGGCGCTGAGTGCCTCGCAGCCCAGCCACGAGCTGGCGGCCAGCGCCGCCAACTCGCTCGGCCATGCCGTCGAGGCGCCGGCGACGAGCGCCGTCTCCCCCGTGCCGGTCCTCGCGGCGCGAGAGGCAGCGCGCCTGCTCGCCCGCGACGACGACCGCGACGCGCTGGCGCTCGGGGCGCTGCTCTCGGGCTACGCGCTGGACTCCACGGGCATCGGCCTGCACCACGTGCTCTCGCAGTCGCTCGCCCGCTTCGCCGGCATGTGGCACGGCTTCGCCAACGCCGCGATGCTGCCCCACACGACCGCGGCGCTGCGCCTGCGCGCGCCCGAGCAGCTCGCCGCGCTCGACGAGGCGGCCGGCGTGGCGATGGAGGCGCTCGCCCGGCGCCTGGCCCAGCGCGCCGGCGCGCAGCGCCTGCGCGACCACGGCGTCACCGAGGAGGCGCTCGAGACCTGCGTGCGCGAGGCGCTCGCGCGGCCGCAGCTGGCCAACACGCCGCCCGCCCCCGAGGAGGACGAGATCCGCGCGATCTACGAGGCGGCGTGGTGAGCGTCCTCGACCTCCTCACCGACCTCATGTCCGGCGCCGAGGGCCGCTGCGCCTACGCCGAGGCGCGCCACGTCGACATGCGCGACGAGTCGCTCGCCGTGCTCAGCGGGCGCATCGACGCGCTCGACAGCACGACGTCGGAGGGCATCGGCGTGCGGGTGCGCGTCGGCGGCGGATGGGGCTTCGCCGCCACCCGCGACGTCTCGGCCGCCGGCGCCCAGGACGCGCTGGCGCGGGCGCTGGCCATCGCCGAGGCCCAGCCGGCCGGACCGCCGCGCCCGCTGGCCCCGGTCCCCGCGGCGACGGGCCATTGGTCGTCGACGTGGGAGGTCGATCCGTTCGAAATCTCGCTCGAGGACAAGCTCGCGCTGCTCTTCGAGGCCGAGGGCGCGCTGCGCACCGGCGACGAGCAGCTCGTGCGGACCGCCGCCACGCTGCGCGCGTGGCGCGAGCGCAAGGCGTTCGCCTCGACCGAGGGCGCGGCGTGCACCCAGGAGCGCGTCTCGGCCGGCGCCGGCATCGCCGCGTACGCCAGCGACGACCACGAGCTGCAGGTGCGCAGCTACCCTGGCGCGCACGGCGGCGGGCTGGCGGCCGCGGCCGGCTGGGAGCACGTCCTCGCGCTCGACCTCGCCGGCAACGCGCCGCGGGTCGCGAGCGAGGCGATCGAGCTGCTCACCGCGCCGCCGTGCCCGGAAGGAACGCGGACGATCATCCTCCACGGCGAGCAGGCCGCGCTCCAGGTCCACGAGTCGATCGGCCACGCGCTCGAGCTCGACCGGATCCTGCTCGGCGAGGCCTCGTACGCGGGCACCAGCTGGGTCGGCCCCGGCGACCTCGGCACGCTGCGCTACGGCTCCGAGCAGCTGCACATCACCGCCGACGCGACGCTCCCCGGCGGCCTGGGCTCGTTCGGCTGGGACGACGAGGGCGTGCCGGCCGGGCGGACCGCGCTGATCGAAGGCGGCGTCCTGCGAGCAGCGCTGTCCGATCGCGAGAGCGCCGCTGCGATCGGGCTCGAGCGCTCCGGCGGCTGCGCGCGCGCCGACGGCTTCGCCCGCCAGCCGATCGTTCGCATGACCAACGTCTCGCTGGAGCCCGGGGCGGTGCCGACGTTCGCCGACCTCGTCGCCGACACCGACGACGGCCTGTACCTGGAGACCAACCGCTCGTGGTCGATCGATTCGCGCCGGCTGCACTTCCAGTTCGCCACCGAGGTGTGCCGCGAGATCCGCGGCGGCGAGCTCGGCCGGCTGTATCGCAACGGGTCCTACGCGGGGGTCACGCCGCGGTTCTGGGGCTCGCTCGACGCCGTTTGCGGCCAAGCCGAATGGCGGCTGTGGGGCCTGACGAACTGCGGCAAGGGTGAGCCCGGCCAGGTCATGGAGGTCTCGCACGGCGCCGCGCCGGCGCGCTTTCGCGACGTGCAGGTCGGCGTCGCGTGACGGAGCCGCTCGAGCTCGCCGAGCGCGCGCTCGGCTTCGCCACCGGCGAGGCGCAGATCACCGTCGTGCGCGAGCGGTCGCTGCTCTCGCGCTTCGCGGTCTCCCGACCCACCCAGGCGACCGAAGTCGACGACACGACGGTCTCCGTGCTGCGCGTGCACGACGGGCACACGGGCTCGGCGGAGACCAACGACCTCTCCGACGAGGCGCTGCGCCAGGCCGCCGCGCGCGCCGACGCCGCCGCGCGCGCTGCCGCCCGCGCCGCCGGCGAGCCCGGCGACTACCCCGGCCTGCCCGAGCCGGCCCCGATCACGCCGGGCGACGGCTTCGATCCGCGGACCGCCGACCTGGATCCGGTCGCCGCGGGAACCGCCCTGCGGATGGCCTTCGACGAGTGCGCCCGCCACGACCTTCAGGCCTTCGGCATCTGGACGGCGGGCGTCGTCGATACGGCCGTCGCCTCGAGCACCGGCGTGCGCGCGCACGAGGCGGTCACCGACGCCTACATGAAGGTCATGGCCCGCGATCGCGACGGGCGCACCGGCCGGGCGACGGAGGCGGCGACGTCCGTCGACGCGCTGCACCCGCTCCAGCTGGCCGAACGCGCGTCGGCGAAGGTGACCGGCGAGGACCCGATCGAGCTCGAGCCGGGCGAGTATCCGGTCGTGCTCGAGCCCGACGCGGTCGGCGAGCTGCTGGAGTTCCTGGGCGCACTGGCCTTCAACGGGCTGGCGCACGCCGAGGGTCGCGGCGCGCTGTCGGGCCGGCTGGGCGAGCGGGTGGCGGCTGCCGCCATCAACCTGTCGGACTCGCCGCGCTTCCCGCGCACGCTGCCGCGCTCGTTCGACGCCGAGGGCGTGCCCAAGGCGCCGCTGCCGCTCATCCAGGACGGCGTCGCGCACGCGGTCGTCCACGACACGCGCTCGGCGGCGCGCGCCGGCGCGGTCTCGACCGGTCATGCGCTGGCGCCGGGCGGCGCGGCGTGGGGCCCGGCTCCTACCAACCTCGTGCTCATAGGCGGCGGCGCGGCCGACGAGGCCGAGCTGATGGCGCCGATCGAGTACGGGCTCTACGTGACGCGCCTGTGGTACGTCAACCCCGTCCACGAGAAGTCGACGCTGCTCACCGGCACCACCCGCGACGGGACGTTCCTCATCGAGGACGGCCGCCTCGGGCGGCCGGTCAAGGACGTGCGCTTCACCGACTCGATCCTGCGGCTGCTCGAGGCCACCGACGCGCTCACCTCCGGCCAGCGGCTGGCCAGCGAGGCCGAGTTCTACGGGCGCCGGTTCGCGAGCGGCGTGGTGACGCCGGCCCTGCGCGCGCAGGGGTTCCGGATCACCGGGCAGACGGTCTGAGCAGCGAGCGACCCCGCCGCGCGACCGGGAGGAGCCCTACTCCCAGGGCTTCTTGATCAGCAGGATCGTGTTGACCGCGAACGCGATCGCGAAGCCGATCGTCCAGCGGTTGAGGTTGCGCTCGACCAGCGAGCCGCCGCCCAGCGGACCCTGGCCGGTGCCGACGCCGAAGGCGCCCGACAGCCCCGCGTCCTTCCCCGAGTGCATGAGGATCAGGAAGATCAGGACGACGCAGATGATGACCTGCACGATCGAGAGGATGAGCTCCACGGAGGCAAGTCTACCTCCGCGGGGCATCCGGCCCCGCGTCCTGATGCTGGGGCCCGGCCTCCGGCCGGTCTACCCGAGCTCGTCCAAACGCCGCAGCAGCTCCATCGCCTCCGCCCGCAGCTCGCGGTCGATCGCGCGCCAGTCGTCCTCGGAGAGCTTGCCCGTGCGCAGATCGAGCTCGGCGTCGCGGATCTCGCGGTACTTGGCCTCCTTGGCCGCCTCGAGGTCCTCGCGGCGCGCGGCATCGACGTCCTCGGCGGCGGTCGCGCCGGCCCGCAGCGGCCCGGTCACCAACCACACGACGACGCCGAGCAGCGCGATGACCAGAAGCGGGGCCAGGACGTCCAAGCCTAGGTGGACTCGGTCACCTTACGCGCGGCCGAGCTCGCGGGCCACGCGCCCGGCGTAGCCGGCGGTGACCCGGCGCCGCGCGGCGTCGGGGGCCGGCCACAGCGCGATGAGCCCGCCGGCGAAGACGATGATCCCGCCCAGCCAGATCCAGGTGACCAGCGGCGAGGAGATGAGGCGGAACTGGGCCGGGAAGGCGCCCTGCTTGTACGTCCCGAGCAGATTGCCGACGACCTTGAACTGCTGGTCGATCGGCTGGTTGCGCGTCTTGACGACCAGCGCGTCGATGACCTTGTTGAGGTACTCGGGGTCGGGGCGGATCGCCGTCCACAGGTCGCGCGTGAGGCCGGCCTTCATCCCGACCTCGGAGGTCGCGTCGCCGTCGAAGATCCCCTGGACGATGCTGCCGGAGGCGAACGCCGCGGTCGAGGGGTAGTAGCCGCGCTCGGTGCGCAGGGTGGTGACGTGCTTGCCGTTGCGCTTGACGTCGAGCACGGCGCCCAAGGCGACGCGCTCCAGGCGGTCGCCGCGGTAGTCGGCGCGCGCCGTCGCCCGCTGGTAGGTGATCTGGTAGCCGCCGATCGTCGCGCTCTGCGTCGGGCTCAGGCGCACGTCGCGCGCGTGCTGGAAGGCGGTCGACGCCGCCACGCCGACGAAGAGCACTGCCATCCCGACGTGGACGGTGTAGCCGCCGTAGCGCCGGCGATTGCGGCGCACGAGGCTCACCAGTGCGCGCGCCGGCCCCTCGCTGGCCATCGCGCGGCGAGCCGACACCCCGCGCGCGACCTCCTGGCCGACCACCGCGACCACGAACGCGCCGAAGGCGAACATCGTCACCGCAGCGACGTTCGAGGTCACGCCGAAGGCGATGAGCAGCGCCAGCGTCACCACCGCCGCGCCCACCGGCCACAGGAAGTTGCGCCGCGCGTTGGCCAGCGTCGCCCGCCGCCAGGCGATGACCGGCCCGATGCCGGACAGGAGCACGAGCACGAGCGCCAGCGGGACCGTGTAGCGGTCGAACCACGGCGGGCCGACAGCCGCCTTCTCGCCGGTCACCGCCTCGGAGATCAACGGGAAGAACGTGCCCCAGAAGACCACGAAGGCCAGCCCGACGAGCACGAGGTTGTTGCCGAGGAAGACCGCTTCACGCGAGAGCAGCGAGTCGAGCCGGTGCTCGGAGCGCAGGCTGTCGCGCCGGGTCACGATCAGCGCGACCGAGCCGGCGATCATCAGGCCGATCAGCGACACGAACGGCACCCCGAGCGTCGAGGCGCCGAAGGCGTGGATCGAGTCGAGGATCCCGGAGCGCACCAGGAAGGTGCCGAGGATCGCCAGCGTGCCGGTGGCCAGCACCAGCGAGACGTTCCACACCTTCAGCATCCCGCGCTTCTCCTGCACCATCACCGAGTGCAGGAACGCCGTGCCGGTCAGCCACGGCAGCAACGAGGCGTTCTCGACCGGATCCCACGCCCAGTAGCCGCCCCAGCCGAGCTCGGCGTAGGACCAGCGGGCGCCGAGCAGGATCCCGACGCCGAGGAAGAACCAGGCGGCCAGCGCGAAGCGCCGCGTGGCCCGGATCCAGTCGGCGTCGACGCGGCGGACGACGAGCGCGCCGATGGCGAACGCGAACGGGATCGCCCACAGCGTGTACCCCGAGTAGAGCATCGGGGGGTGGATCATCATGCTCGGGTGGCGCAGCAGCGGGTTGAGGCCGGTGCCCTCCGCGGGCGCCGCCGCCACCGTCTCGAACGGCGTCGCGGCGAAGATCAACAGCGACGTGAAGAAGGCCCCGAAGCCGAGCAGGACCGCCGTCGCGTAGGGCGCGACGTCGCGCAGGCGCCGGCGGACCAGGAAGAGCACGAGGCTCGACCACAGCGACAGCAGCCACACCCACAGCAGCAGCGAGCCCTGCTGCGAGGACCACGCGGCCGCCGCCTTGTAGAAGGTCGGCGTGGTGGTCGACGAGTGGGTCGCCACGACCGAGTAGTGGAAGTCCGAGCGCAGGAACGCCGACTCGAGGATCACGAACGCGGCGGTGGCCAGCACGGCGAGCGCGTAGACCGCGCGGCGGCCCGAGTCGACCCAGTCGCGCCTGCCCGCGATCGCCCCATAGAGCGACGCGCCGATGCCGTACGCGCACGTCAGGAGGGCGAGGATCAGGCAGGCCTGGCCGACGGTGGCCATCGCGCTAGGTGTTCGAGGCGGGCTTGTCGGTGAACTTCGAGGGGCACTTCGTGATCAGCGAATCGCGCTCGCCGACGAACGTGTGGCCCTTCTTGCGCACGGTGACGATGACCTCGCGGCCGTCGCGGAACGGGTCGGGAACGGTGCCGACGTAGCTGACCGGGACCGAGGCGCGGCCGTTGCGGTCGCGGACGCGGAAGAGCGTCGCGTCGCCCTGGTGGCGGATCGAGCCGTCGACCACCTTCCCGGTCAGCTGATATGTCCGCCCGCTGTCGGTGCTGGCCAGCAGCTTCGACGGCTGGACCGCCGCGCTGGAAGCGGAGAAGCTCGTGTAGGCCAGCGCCCCGGCCAGGATGAGGGCAGCCGTGAGCGCGACGATCAGGCGGATGCGGCGCTTGCGGGACGGGTCCATGCGCGGGGCCAGAGTCTACGGAGCGCTCCGCCGGGACGGCTCGGTCGAGCCAGCGGCGACGCGCCCGTTGCAGGAGATCGTGCCCCAAGAGGAGAAACCTTCGGGCCGTTGGAGCGTCCTTACACCTAGACAGACCATGCGAGTCCGCCCAAATAGCAAGCCAACCGAGTCTCGACGGCGCTCCGGCACCCTGCGGCGCCGCCAGCCGTCCGAGCGCGCCGAGCCGGCGTCGCCGCCGCCCGAAGAGGTCGATCTGAGCGACGAACGCCGGGCGCGGGAGTCCGGCGGCCCCGAGGATCGCGCGATGTACACCTGCGTGTGCGGCTACGTCTTCGAGGCCGAGGTCTCGACCTCGGTCGCCTGTCCGCACTGCGGCGCCGCGCAGGCCTGGTAGCCGATACTTCAGGGCCGGGATGGCCGGCCGTGCGCTCCTCGCCGCGCTGCTGATCGCCCTGATGGCGATCTTCTCGGTGGTGCTGTGGCTGGGCATCCCGCTCGGCTGGCTGTACCTGGCCTCGCGGATCGCGAAGTCCTCGCAGCCGTCGATGGGGCCGTACGTGCTCGTGCTGATCGGGATCCCCGCGTCGATGATCCTGGTCGGCAAGCTGCTCTCGCGGCTGAACCGGACCTACGGGGCGGTGACAGGTGCCGCGCAGGCGCCGCGGACGCGCAGCGCGTGGATGAAGTCGCTGCGGGGGGAGCGCGACAGCGGGCGCCCGCGGACGATCCTCGACGTCGTCATGGTCTGGAGCGTCGCGGTGGCGCTCGTGTGCTTCGCGATCTGGTTCTTCGTGTTCGCCGGGTCGTCGCTGCCCAGCTAGGCGGCGGCGGTGCAGCCGCGGGCGATGGCGCCCGCGACCATGCGGCTGCGGTACTCGAAGCCGGCGGCGTCGGGGTGCAGGCCGTCGGGCAGCGAGACGGCGTGCTGGCGCACGACGCGATCCCAGTGCACGAGGACGATGCGCGGGTCCTGCATGGCTGCCTGCTCGAGGACGCGGTTGAGGCCGTGGTAGCGGCCCTTGCGCGGCGGGCGGTTGATGTCGGTCCACACGACGCAGGCGCCGGCGGGGATCGCCTGCAGGGCGCGGTGGATGCGGCTGGCGAAGCGCTTCGGGTCGGGCCCGTCGTTGGTGCCGAGGCTGATCACGACGGTCTGAGGCGTGACCTGGCCCAGCCGAGTGCGCAGGTGGACGAGGCCTTCGGGCGTCGTGCGGCCCGAGCGGGCGTCCCAGACGACCTCGCTGGAGCCCAGCAGCTGGCCGAGATACGGCTTCATGCCGACGGCCAGCGAATCGCCGACGACGAGCACGGGAGAGGGCATCTCGGCCTGCGCCGCGGGGACGGCGAAGAGCGTCAGGGCGATGGCAAGGGCGATGGCGCGGCGCATGGGCACGATCGGTTCCTTCGACAGAACCGGCGAGGAGCCTTAGCGAAGCGGTCCGCTGGGTACGCCAAAACGGGTGTCGTCGGGCCATTCCAGGCGCGAGGAGATCCAGGCGCTGCGGGCGATCGCAGTGCTGCTCGTCGTGCTCTTCCACCTGTGGCCCGACCTGGTCCCGGGCGGCTTCGTCGGCGTCGATGTCTTCTTCGCGATCTCCGGGTTCCTCATCACGGGGATGCTCGTGCGCGAGGTGCAGCGCACCGGAACCGTGCCGCTGGCCGCGTTCTGGGCGCGGCGGGCGCGACGGCTGCTGCCGGCGCCACTGCTGGTCATCGTCGCCTGCGCGCTGGCCACCGCCGCGTTCGTGCCGCTGACCGCGTGGGACCGCTTCTTCGCCGAGCTGCGCGCCAGCACCGCGTACGTCGAGAACTGGCACCTCGCGGCGACGTCGGTCGACTACTTCGCCGCCAACGACGCGCCGTCGCCGGTGCGCCACTTCTGGTCGCTGTCGGCCGAGGAGCAGTTCTACTTGGTGTGGCCGCTGCTCATGCTGGGCGGGGTGCTCTTGGCCCGCTGGCGCGGCGGTGTGCGGCTGCGCGCGGTCGGGCTCGTGCTGGCGGTCGCGACGCTGCTGAGCCTCGTCTGCTCGGTGGTGCTGACCGCGAGCGATCCCTCGATCGCGTACTACGCCACGCCGACGCGCGCGTGGGAGTTCGGCGCCGGCGGGCTGCTGGCGCTGCTGTCGGCGCGCGCGGTCGCCCGGCCGGTCGTCGGCGGGGTGCTGTCGTGGCTCGGGCTCGGCGCGATCCTCGCGGCGGCGCTGGCCTTCACCGAGCGGCTTGCCTTCCCGGGGTTGGTCGCCGTGCTGCCGGTCGGCGGCGCGCTGGCGGTCATGGCCGCCGGGATGCCGGCGTGCCGCTGGGCTCCGACGGCGCTGCTGCGCCTGGCGCCGATGCAGTTCCTCGGCGACGTCTCCTACTCGGTCTACCTGTGGCACTGGCCGCTGCTGATCTTCGCGCCGTACGCGCTCGGCCATGCCGTGGGCGACGGTACGGCGGTGGCGATCTTCGCCGTGACCATCGTCGCCGCGTGGCTGACGAAGGTGCTCGTCGAGGACCCGGTGCGCGGCGCCTCGGCGCTCATCCGGCGCCCGCCGCGCCTGACGCTCGTGGCGGCGGCCGCCGCTACCGCGTGCGTCGTCGGGGTCACCGTCGCCGGGTCCGATCGCGTCCAGGCGCAGGCCGCGCGCGACGCGCAGGTCACGCGCCAGACGCTGGCGCACCGGCCGCACTGCTTCGGCGCCCCGGCGCGCGATCCGCGCCACCCGTGCCACAACGCGCGGCTTCGTTCGATCGTCGTCCCCACCCCGGTCGAGGCCGAGAAGATGCCCAACGCGCCGTGCCGGATCACCGAGCGCGACCGGCGGCTTCGGGTCTGCACCTTCGGATTGGCTCATGCGCGCACGACGGTCGCCATCGTCGGCGACAGCCACGCCTCGCACTGGCGCCCGGCGCTCGACGCGGTCGCCAAGGCCCGCCGCTGGCGCGGCCTGTCGATCACCCGCACCGGCTGCGCGTTCTCGCTCGCGACGCCCGACGTCGTCCCCCGCGCCCGTACCCATTGCAACCAGTGGAAGCGCCAGGTCCTCGACTGGTTCAGCAACCATCCGGAGGTCGGGACGGTCGTCGTCGCCGCGCACGCCGGCGCGGGCGTCGTCGCGCCCGCCGATCGCGACCAGTTCGCCGTCAAGCGCCAGGGCTACGCGGCCGCCTGGCGCGCGCTGCCGTCCTCGGTGCACCGCATCGTCGTCATCCGCGACACGCCGCGGATGCGCGGCACCACGCTGGATTGCGTGCAGGAGGCGATGGACGACGGCGCCGACGCGGCCGGAGCCGAGTGCGCGGTCCCCCGCCGCCTCGCGTTGCAGCCCGACCCGCAGGTCGCCGCCGCGCAGGCGAGCCCGGGAGCGAAGCACGTCAGCGTCGTCGACCTCACCCGCCTGCTCTGCGACGCCCGGACCTGCCCCGCCGTCGTCGGAGGAGCACTCGCGTTCAAGGACGAGGACCACCTGACGCCCGTCTTCGCCGCCACGCTCGCGCCGTACCTGCGGCGCGGGATCGACCGGGCGCTGCGGTAGGAGAGCGCGAGACGCGCTAATCGTGGGGCCATCCGTGGCCCCCGCGGTATTGCCAGAGCGGGGGGCTATCTCTGGCCAATCCACACGCCGATCCTGGGCGATCATCCTTTCGACGCGGGGGAGCAGCGAAGGTTGGACGACCGCCCACCCAAATGGGTAGGCGCCGCGGCGGCCTGAGAGCGGCGGACGAGGCTCGAACTCGCGACCCTCAGCTTGGGAAGCTGATGCTCTACCAACTGAGCTACCGCCGCATGGATCGCGAAGGATAGCCGGCGATTACCCTTTTGTGCGTGAGGCGATCGGCCGTTCCCATCGTCGTTGGCGTGCTCGGAGCAGCGCTCGTGGCGCTCCTCGTGTACGGCGTCGTGGCGCGCCACGACGACAAGTCGCTGGACTCGGCGGTCAAGAAGGGCCAGCTCCCGACGGCCCCCGGGGCGAGCGTGGCGCTGCCGACGCTCGACGGCTCGAGCCGGCAGACGCTGGCGGCCTGGCGGGGCAAGGTGGTGGTGCTGAACTTCTGGGCGTCGTGGTGCGGGCCATGCGAGCAGGAGGCGCCGGTGCTCGAGCGCGCGCAGCGCCAGCTCAGCTCCACCGGCGGCACCGTGCTCGGCGTGACCTACAAGGACGACGCCGACGCCTCGCGCGACTTCATGCGCAAGCACAAGCTCAGCTACCCGAGCCTGCGCGACGACCGCCTCGACCTCGCGCCGAAGTACGGGACGACCGCGCTCCCGGAGACCTTCGTCCTCGACAAGCGCGGGCGGATCGTCGCGCTGTCGCGCGGCGAGGTCGACGAGCGGTTCCTGACGCGCGCCATCGATCGCGCACAGAAGGCCTGATGCGACGCGCCGTCCTTGCCGTCCTCGCGTTGCTGGCCCTCCTCGCGCCGGCCGCCGTCGCCGCCCAGCCCAAGGTGTCGTTCAACGACATCGAGGACGAGGTCATGTGCGACACGTGCAACGTGCCGCTCAACGTCGCCGAATCCGACCGCGCCGACCAGGAGCGCGCGGTGATCCGCAAGCTCATCGCGCAGGGCCTGACCAAGCAGCAGATCAAGGACCGGCTGGCGGCGCAGTACGGGCCGGGCATCCTCGCCACCCCGCAGGACAGCGGCTTCAGCCTCGCCGTGTGGTGGGTCCCGGTGGCGGTCGTCGTGGCGTTGCTGGCGCTGATCGCGCTGCTGCTGCCCCGGTGGCGCCGGGCGCGCGCCCCGGATGGCGAAGAACGCCAACCGGGCCCCGAGCTCTCCAGCACGGACGCCCAGCGCCTCGAGCGCGACCTCGCGAGGTACGACGTCTGATGCCGCTGGCCGCCGCCGCGACCGCGCAGGCCGACACCACGGTCATCGCCGCCTTCGCGGTCGGGTTCGTGTCCTTCGTCTCGCCGTGCGTGCTGCCGCTCGTGCCCGGCTATCTGTCGGCGGTCTCGGGCGTGAGCGTCACCGATCTGCGCCAGGGCACCCACCGCCTCTCGCACGTCCTGTGGCCGGCGGCGATCTTCTGCCTGTCGTTCACGATCATGTTCGTCGCCCTCGGCATGACCGCCACGGGGCTGGGCTCGACGCTGCGCGACTCGAAGGAGACGCTCGACAAGGCCGCGGGCATCCTGATCATCGCGATGGGCGTCTTCTTCCTGCTGACGCCGTTCGTCCCCCGCCTGAACCGCGAGTGGCGGCCCGACGCGCTCATCCGAAGCGCCGGCGCCGGCGGCCCG
>Ga0081539_10006071_pt1 | contig 11816 bp, 8 predicted proteins | sample TabmetS4T2R2_FD_71023 | JGI IMG/M metagenome (GOLD analysis project Ga0081539, IMG submission 71023) | Tabebuia heterophylla rhizosphere microbial communities from the University of Puerto Rico - S4T2R2 | ecosystem: Host-associated > Plants > Roots > Rhizosphere ...
CAACCACGTCCTCGGCGAGTCGCCGCGGGTGATGTACATGCACGTCTCCGGACACGGCGACGCGGCGAAGCTGGCGCAGACCGCACGCGCCGCGCTCGGCGCGACGCGGACGCCGCTCGATCCCCCGGCGTCTCCTCCCGCTGCGGCGGCGATCGACCTCGACACGGCCGCCGTGGCGCGGGCGCTCGGCTACGCTGGACGTGTGAATGGGGGCGTGTACCAGGTGAGCGTGCCGCGCCGCGAGACGATCCGCGAGGCGGGCCGCGAGGTGCCGCCGTCGATGGGCGTCGCGACTGCGATCAACTTCCAGCCGACGGGCGGTGGGAAGGCGGCGATCACCGGCGACTTCGTCATGACCGCGCGCGAGGTGAACGCGGTCATCCGCGCGCTCGCCGAGAACGGCATCGAGGTGACCGCGCTTCACAGCCACATGCTCGCCGAGACGCCGCGGCTCTTCTTCATGCACTTCTGGGCGAACGACGACGCGGTGAAGCTCGCGACCGGCCTCCGCGCCGCCCTCTCCCGGACCGCATCCCGCGCCTCCACGACTGCCTCACGTTAGGCGCTCCGGCGGCGGCATGCTCGCCGTGGAGGCGCGGAGCCGCGGAGAACGGCCGCGGACACTACAACAGCAACGGCAACCTGCTTTGTAACCACAGAGCACACTGAGAACGCAGAGCCCCGGGCGAGACCATCTCCCCCCGCTTGCCCCAAAAACTCTCGGAGCTGGAAGCGCTTTGGGAACGGCACACGCCGAGAGTTCTCAATGGGTGTGCCCTCCTCCGCGTTGCTCTGTGTACTCTGTGTTAAGGCTGTTGCCGTTGTAGCTGCGGCTGCGGTTCTCCACGGTCGTTCTCCGCGGCTCCGCGGCTCCGCGGCAACCAGGCCGGCGCGCGAAGCCGATCGCGTCAGGGCTCCTGCTCGTGGCCGTGCCGGTGGTGGATGTCGGGGTAGTGGGGATGAATGTGGACCAGGGGCTCGTGGCGGTGCGGGTGTGAGTGCGGCTCGCCGTCTGGATCGCCCGGGGCGTGCGGGTGCCGGTGGTGGTCGTCGTGTACGTGCAGGTGCTCGTGGTCCGTCTCGTCGTGCGCGTGCTCGTGCGCGTGGCGCTCCGTGACGTGCAGCCAGACGCCGAGTGCCATCAGCGCGGCGGCGACGGCGAAGCCGATTCCAGGCCGCTCGCGGAAGACGAGGAGCGAGACGGCCGCGCCGACGAATGGCGCCGAGGAGAAGTAGGCGCCCGTGCGGGCGGTGCCGAGGTGCCGCAGGGCGAGCACGAAGAGGACGAGGCTCACGCCGTAGCTGAGGAACCCGAGCAGCAGTGCGGCACCCGCGCGCGGTACGGACGGCAGGCTCGCGCCGAGCACGAGGGCGATGCCCGTGTTGACGCTCCCGGCGACGAGTCCCTTCACCGCCGCGATCTGCACCGGGTCCCCCGCCGACACCTTCTGCGTCAGGTTGTTGTCGATCCCCCACGAGAGCGTCGCCGCGGCGACGAGCAGGGGGCCAAGCATGTCGCCCAGCTCGACCCGTCCTTCCCACGACAGCACCGCGCCGCCGGCGACGATCGCGATCATGCCGAGCGCGATGCGCCGGTCGAAGTTCTCGCGGAAGACGAACCAGGCGAGGAGCGCCGTGAACACGCCCTCGAGGTTGAGCAGCAGCGACGCGCTCGATGCCGGCGTGCGCGCGAGTCCCGCCATGAGCAGCACGGGCGCGAGCGCGCCGCCGAACAGTATCGCGCCGGCGAGCCAGGGAACGTCGCGACGCGTCAGTGCCGTCTCGCGCGACGAGCGGCGCCGCACGAGCCACGCGACGCCGAGGCCGAGGCCGGAGCCGAGGTAGAGCAGTCCCGCGAGAAGCTGTGGCGCGGCGCCACGCAGGAGCAGCTTCGCGAAGGGCGCGCTGACGCCGAAGAGCAGTGCGGCGAGGAGCGCGAAGACGACGCCGCGGTCGACCGGGCGCCGCGGCGGCGCGTCCTCCGCCGCCCCCTGCTCGCCGTCCGACACTCTAGTCCTTTCCGGCCATCTCCAGCGGTGCCGTGCGCGGGGGAAGGGCGGCTTCCTGTTCGACGTACACCGCGCGGCGCCGGCCGCGGATCGCCGTCCAGGCGCCGACCAGGGTCAGGGCGAGCCCGCACGCGCAGACGATCGCCGCACCCGTCGGAAGGTCCAGCTTGTAGGACGCCCAGAGTCCGACCAGGCTCGACGCCGCGGCGACGATCCAGCCGACGATGAGCCGGCGCAGCCATCGCGACGCGAGCATCACGCCACAGACCGCGGGGACGATCAGGTAGGCGAAGGTGAGCAGCACGCCGGCGACGCGAACGAAGCTCACGACGACGATCGCGAACGCTGCGTAGAAGAGGAAGTCCCAGAGTCGCACGCGCATCCCCGACGCGATCGCGGCCGGAAAGTCCGACGAGATGAGCGCGAATCGCCGATGGAACGCGGCGAAGAAGGCGCCGAGCGCGGCGAAGAGCAGCGCGCGCTGGCCGACCTCGCCCTTCGTCACGTTCAGGATGTCGCCCGTCAGCAGGTGCTCGAGCTCCTCCTTGCCGCCGGCGACGCGGCTGAGGAGGAGGATCACCCCCGCCGCGGCGACGACGAAGGTGATGCCGATGATCGCTTCCTGCGGGACGCCACCCTCACGTGCGCTGCGCGTCCAGCTGAAGAAGGCCGCGCCGACGAACGTCACCGCGAGCGAGATCCAGAACGTCGGCCCGTCGCTGAAATGGTAGCCGAGCAGCAGCGCGACGCAGGTACCGAGCGTCGCGACCTGCGCCAGCGCGAGGTCGACGAAGATCACCTCGCGCCTCACGACGTGCAGGCCGAGATAGCCGAGCAGCGGTGGCAGGAGCAGGCACGCCGCGAGCGGCCACTTCATCACTTCCCAGGCGACCTGGAAGTCCATGGTTCATTTCCCCCGGAAGGCGCCGGCGAGCGTGCTCACCATGTAGTCCATCATGCTGAAGTACGTGTCGTTCCCCTTCCGCGCGCCCGGCTGCTGCGGGATGTCGAGCACGACCGCGCCGGTCTGGCGCGCGACCGTCTCCGCGGTGCGCCGGTTCTGATACGGCTGGACGAGGATGACGCGCGCGTCCGCCGCCTTCATCGCCGCGATGACGCGGGCGAGGTGCGCGGGCGACGGGGCGATGCCCGGCTTCGGCTCGAGCGTCTCCACGACCTGGAGCCCGAAGCGCTGCGCGAGGTAGACGAAGTCGCGGTGGTAGGTCACGATCTTCGCGCCCTTGAAGGGCGCGAGCTGCCGCTGCCACTCGGTGAGCTTGCCGTCGACTCTCGAGTTGAAGCTCGCGAGGTTCGCGCGATAGAGCGCGGCGTTCTTCGGGTCGACCTGCGCGAAGTGCTCGGCGATCCCGCCGGCGATGATCTTCACGTTGAGCGGGTCGATCAGGAAGTGCGGATTGCCGAGCGCGTGCACGTCGCCCTTCGAGCGGTCGAAGGTGGTCGGGATCTCGAGGAGCCTGATCCCCTGCGAGGCGACGATGCGCCCCGGCGCGCCGGACGCGATCTTTGCGTTGCGCGAGCTCTCGAGCAGCGGCGGCAGCCATCCGAGCTCGAGCTCGGCGCCGCCCTCGATCAGCACGTCGGCGCGATTGAGCGTCACGATGTGGCTCGGCTTCGCGTCGACGAAGTGCTGGTCCTCGGTCGGCTTGCCGAGCGCGGTGACGTCGACGGCGTTGCCGCCGATCTCGCGCGCGATGGAGGCGAGGTCGGGCGTGGTCGCGACGACCTTCAGCTTCGGGGCGAGGGCCGCCGGCGTCGCCCTGGTCGCCGCGATCCCGGACAGCGCGAGCGCTGCGACGCCGGCGACCCGGAGCGCGGTGAATGTCTTCGTATGCATTGATGGACCTCTAGAATTTGTGTGCAGCGTGGGCGCCGAGCAGAAACTCGAACTGCAGCCACACCGAATGGTCGATGCCGATGCGCTGGCGGTCGTCGTAGTTGTACTGGAGCCGGACCTTGGAGAACTCGGTCGGATACCAGGTGAAGTTCGGCGAGATGCGGGTGCGGTCCGCCCGCAGCGGCGACGCGAACGCCGCGTCCTCGCCTGTCGCGACCTCGGCGCGCAGCCCGGCGACGATGCGCGGCCGGATGCCGTAGAGGATCTGCGCGTACGCGCCGCGGTCGCCTAACGTCTCCTTCGGCAACGTGACCGACGGGTCGTCGGCGGCGATCCGTCGGGCCGCTCCGTAGCGGCGCCACAGCGCCTCGCCCTGGAGCGACACGAACGGAAACCCGGCCGCGGCTGCCGCGGACTTCCACTTGTAGTACGCATCCGCGCCGTAGATCTGCGTCGTCGACGTCGTGCCGCTGTTGTTGGGACCGAAGGCCGCCGACGCGCCGACGAGCAGCGTCTGCGTGTCGCCGAGCTCGAACGAGCTCGCGACGCGCGGCATGACGAGCAGGTCGCCGAAGTCGTTGACGACGCGGTCGGCGGCGACGCCGCCATGGATCGCCGGCGACTCCTCGGAGCGGAAGCTCCAGACCGTGCCGCCGGCGCTGTTCAACACGCTGACCATCGCCTCGGTGTAGAACGGCGTCGGCGCGAGCCAGGAGAGCCGCGCGCCCTGGCTGCGCAGGCCGTCGGGGCCGAACATGCGGTTGAGCACGAGCGGCTGGTCGACGAACGCCCACGAGTGCGGGTGCTGCGGATTCTGTCGCCCGAACTCGGCGAAGAACTGCCCGACCTTGAGCTGGAGGTTGGCGGGCAGCGACGTGGTGAGGAGATAGGCTTCCTCGAGCTCGACCCCCGTCTCGCCGGCGTCGTCGAGCTTGAAGACGATGTTGCTGAACCCCCTGAAGTACGGATCGACCGCTCCGTCGAGGGTGATCTCGGTGTTGGGAATGCTGAAGCCCCGCACGTGCGGGTCATGATCGCCCGGCTCGAGCGCGCCGACGTCGGACGTGGTCGCCCATCCCGCGTCGGTGATGGCGACGAAGCCGATGTTCATGTACTGCCCGCGCTGCGCGGGCGCGGCGGACTGCTGCGGCGCCGCCGCTGCGGGCGCGGGGGGATTGGCGACGATGCTGTCGATCCGCGCCTGCATCTCCGCGAGGAGCGCGGCGAGCGAGTCGAGCGTGCGCTGCTGCCTGGCGGCGGCCGTGTCGGCCCGCTGCTGCGCCGAGAGCTCGACGGTGCACAGCAACATGGCCGCGACGAGCGTCGCGCGCCTGACTGGCAATTGCATTGGTGAGAATCTCCTGGAGCTGGTCTGTCCCGGCGCCTCGTGCGCCGGGGTGCGTCAGATCAGCGATTCAGGAGGGGCTCGGGAGCGGAGTGCGCGATTCGAGAGCGAGCGGAGTCCGCCTTCGCTCCACGCCGCGGGCACGGAGGACGGCGGCACGTCCGGGGCGGGCGACGACTCCTGGCGCATGGCGCCGCTCGAGAGGTGGCGGCAGACCGCGCACTCGTCGCCGTGCGGCGCACGACAGGGCTGCCCTCCCGTCGCCTCGACGTGGTCGGGAGTGCCCCGGCCACGGCTCGCCGCCGCGCCGTCGGACACGCTCAAGGCCCCCGGCAGCAGGAGCTGCACGAGGGCGCACACGAGCGTGAACAAGGGCGTCCGGCGGGAGAAGGGCGTCATCGTCCGGTTTGGTACCCCCCAGCCAGGGTAAGGATACACGCCGCGGCGTCAGACTGCGTGCCGCCGCGGCGGCTGGCGCGGGAGCGGCGCATCAGTCGCCCACCCCCGCCGGCTCCGTCGCGCCCGCCCCACCGACCGCGGTCGCCGCCCGGTGCCGACGCCGCCGCCGCCGGACATGGTGATGGAACGTCGTCGCCCACTGCGGCCACCGCTCCTCGAGCCACTCGTACAGCACCGGCAGCACGAACAGCGTGAGGAAGGTCGAGCTGAGGAGTCCTCCGATGACCACGGTCGCGAGCGGGCGCTGCACCTCGGCCCCCGGGCTCGTCGAGATCGCCATCGGGATGAAGCCGAAGGCGGCGACGAGCGCGGTGAGCAGGTTCGATCGCAGTCGGTCGTCGGAGCCCTCGCGCACCGCGCGGTCGAGCGCCTTGCCGCGGTCGCGGAGGTGATTGATGTAGGAGACGAGCACCACGCCGTTGAGCACCGCGACGCCGAAGAGCGCGATGAAGCCGACGGCGGCGCTCAGGTTCAGGTTGAGGCCGCGCAGCCAGAGCGCGGCGATGCCGCCGACGAGCGCGAAAGGCACGTTGAGCATCACGAGCACCGCCTGGCGCCCATTGCCGAAGCTCGTGTAGAGCAGGCCGATGATGACGAGCAGCACCAGCGGCACGATGAGCCGCAGGCGCTTCATCGCGCGCTCCTGGTTCTCGAACTGCCCGCCATAGGTGACGAGGTAGCCCTCGGGAAGCTCGACGCGCTGGCCGACGGCGCGCTGCACCTCGGCGGCGAAGCCTCCGAGGTCGCGTCCGCGCACGTTCGACTGCACGATCACCATCCGCTCGCCATTCTCGTGGTTGATCAGCTCGGGGCCCTGCACCACGTGGACGTTGGCGACCTGGGAGAGGGTGACTCTCCCTCCTGACGGTGTCGCGAGGAGGAGCTGGCCGATCGCCTCCGGCGTGCCGCGATACTCGTCGGCGAGGCGCACGACGATCGGGAAGCGCTTGCGGCCCTCGATGATCTCGCTCGCCTCGACGCCGCCGATCGCGGCCTGCACCGCGTCGCGGACGTCGGCGACGTTGAGCCCGTAGCGCGACAGCGCCCCGCGATCGAGCGCGAGCTCGACCTGCATCGCGCCCGCGCTCACGTCGACCGATACGTCGGCCGCGCCGGGCACCGTACGGATCACATCGCGGATCTCGGCGGCCTTCCGCTCGAGCACCGGCAGGCTGTCGCCGAACACCTTCACGCCGAGCTCCGTGCGCACGCCGGAGATGGCCTCGTCGAGGCGCATCGCCATCGGGGCGGTGAAGTTGTAGTCGATGCCCGGGATCTGGCGCAGCGCCGAGTCCATCTTCACGATCAGCGCCGCCGGCGATTTCGCCTTCCATTCGCTGCGCGGCTTGAACATGACGTAGACGTCGCCGGCGTAGAGTCCCATCGTCTCGGTGGCGAGCTCGGGCCGGCCCATCTTCGTCACGATGCTCCTCACCTCGGGGAAGCGGAGCAGCGTGCGCTCGACCTCGCGCGCGATGCTCATCCCCTGCGGCAGCGAGGTGCTCGGAAGGCGCCGCGTCTCGATCAGCATCGACCCTTCGTCGAGCTTCGGCATGAACTCGGTGCCGAGGAATGGCACCGACGCGAGCGCGACGGCGAGCAGCGCTCCCGCCGTCACGACCACCGTGCGCCGGTTGGCGAGCGCCCAGCCGAGCGCGGACTGGTACCGCGAGCGCACCGCCTCGTACCAGCGCGACGGCTTTTCCTCGGCGTGCCGCAGCAGGAACGACGAGATCACCGGCACGTAGGCGAGGGCGATGAGCAGCGAGCCGAGGACGGCGACGCAGACCGTGAACGCCATCGGCGTGAACATCCGCCCCTCGAGCCCCTGGAGCGTGAAGATCGGGATGTAGACGGCGATGATGATCGAGACGCCGAAGACGATCGGCCGGCCGACCTCGAACGCCGCCTTCCGGATGAGCGTCTGGCGCTGCTCCTTGCTGACGTGCCCCGCGTGGGCGAGGCGGCGCACGAAGTTCTCGATCATCACCACCGACGCGTCGACGATGAGCCCGAAGTCGAGCGCGCCGAGGCTCATGAGGTTCGCGGAGACGCCGAAGCGCTTCATGAGCAGGAAGGCGAAGAGCATCGAGAGCGGGATCACGGATGCCGTGATCAGCGACGCCCGGATGTCGCGCAGGAAGACGAAGAGGATGAGCGTGACGAGGAGCGCGCCCTCGAACAGGTTGATGAAGACCGTTCGCGTCGTCCGGTCGACGACGTCGCCCTGGTTGTAGAAGGGACGGATCGTGACGCTCTTCGGCAGCAGGGGCACGATCTGCTTGAGGCGCTCCTTGACCAGCGTGACGACTTCCTTGCCGTTCGCGCCCTTGAGCATGACGATCATCCCCGACAGCGTCTCGCCGCGCCCGTCGCGCGACACCGCGCCCTCGCGCGGCATCGGCCCGACCGCGATCCGGGCGACGTCGCGCACGTAGATCGGCGTGCTGCCGCGGGTGGCGACGACGACGTTGCCGATGTCGGTGGTATCGGCGAGGCGCCCGAGGCCGCGCACGGTGAAGCGCTCGCCACGGTGCTCGATGTAGCCGGCGCCGAAGTTCCCGTTGTTCGCCGCCAGCGCGTCCTCGAGGTCGCCGAGCGAGAGCCCGTAGCCGGCGAGCCTGCTCGGGTCGGCGTAGACGTGGAACTGCTGCACCATCCCGCCCCACGAGTTCACCTCGGCGACGCCGGGAATGGTGCGCAGCATCGGCTTGATGGTGTACTCCTGGAGGTTCTTGAGCTCCATCAGCGAGACCGAATCCGATTCGACGAGGTACTGGAAGACCTCGCCCATCGGCGTCGCGGGCGGCCCGAGCGAGGGCTGGAGCCCCGCCGGGAGATTCCCGACCGCGTCCTGCATGCGCTGGGTGACCTGGGCGCGCGCGAAGTACATGTCCACGTCGTCGTCGTACGACACCGTGACGACGGAGATGCCGGCCTTGGAGATCGAGCGGACGCCGCGCGTGCGCGGCAGTCCCATCATCGACGTCTCCATCGGGTAGCTGACGAGGTTCTCGACCTCGTTGGGCGAGAGCCCCGGCGCGACGGTGATGACCTGGACCTGGTTCGGGGTCAGGTCGGGGAAGGCGTCGAAGTTGATGTTCGCGAACGCCCACGTGCCCGCGGCGACGAGCAGCAGGACGAGGCCGATCACGGCGACGCGGAAGCGCAGCGCGAGGGCGATGACGCGTTCGATCATCCGCTCAGCCCTCCGCCATCTTCGAGCGCGAGAACTCCGACTTCACGGCGAAGGCGCCGTTGACGACGACGAGGTCGCCGGCCCTGAGCCCGCGTACGATCTGCGTGCGGCCCGCCATCTTCGCGCCGATCTCGACCTCGCGGCGCTCGAACCGCGCGCCGCCCTTGCCGTCCGGCACGGCGACGAAGACGACCGGCCGCTCGTCGAGGAGCTGGATCGCGCTGTCTGGCACCGCGACGCCGAGTCGGGGCGCGCCTCCCTCGAGAAGCACGCTGGCGAACATCTCCGGCCGCAGCTTTCGCGCGCCGTTAGGCACGAGCGCCCGCACGGGCAGGGTGCGCGTGGCCGGGTCGAGCGCCCCGCCGACGCTCTGCACCCGCGCCTCGAAGGTGTCGCCGGGAAAGGCGGGCACGACGAAGCGCGCGCGGGTCCCCGGCGCGAGCCCGGCCGCGATGCGATCGGTCGCCGCGACCTCGAGCCAGAGCGTCGTCACGTCGCTCACCGTCACCAGCGGCGTACCGGCGTCGACGACGCTCCCCGGCACCGCCTCGCGCGCGAGGACGATGCCGTCGAGCGGGGAGCTCAGCACCATCGCCCCCGACGCGCTGTTGACGCCGAGCTGCGTGAGCGTCGCGCGCGCGCGGTCGACCTCGGCCTGTGCCTGCTCGAGCGCGGCACGCGCCAGCTCGTCGTCGGCGCGAGCCCGCTCGACCTCCTGCCGCGCGATCGCCTTCGCGGCGAGCAGACGCTCGGCACGCTCCGCGTTCGCGTGCGCGAAGTTGGCCGCGGCCCGGCGGGAGCCGAGCTCCGCCGACGCCTTGGCGAAATCCGCCCGCGCGGCGCTCGCCTCCTGGCTCTGGAGGGTGACGAGGGGCTGATCGCGCACGACGCGGTCGCCGAACTGCACGTGCACCGTGACCACCCGGCCCTGTGCCGGCGCGCTCATGCGTGCCGTGCGATCCTCGTTCGCGGCGAGCTTCCCCGGAAGCTCCGCGGTCGCGGCCATCGTGCTCGCCTCCACCGGCGCCCAGCGCACGCCGCCATGCTCCACCTGCTGCGCCGTGAACGACAGCTCGGCGGCGCTGGGCGGCGGTGCGGATTTCGCCTCCGCCGTGTCGCTCTTCGACGTTCCGCAGCCGAGGACGGCGAGCGCCGCGAATCCCGCGGCAAAGGGGACACCGCGCGCGCGGCGGCGCGACGGCATGCTCGAGAAGCTTCTGCCTGACGTGTTCACGGACGACCTCCGGCTCCGGGCAGTCCGTCGGTCGGGGCGGGGCCGGCAGCGGTGGGTGGGGAGTTGCGGGAATTGTCGGACGTCGAGAGCGCAGCCCCGGGCTCGTCACCCGCGGCGACCGCGAGGTCGAGCAGGCTCTGACGCTGCGCGAGGAGGACGCGGTAGTACGTCAGCCGCGCGTCGCCGAGCGCGCGCGACGCGTCGAGCACCTGGAGCAGGTTGGCTGCGCCTTCCTCGTAGGCGGCGAGTGCGATGCGCCGCGACTCCTCGGCGCGCGCGAGGAAGGTGCCCTGCAGTCTCGCGACCTGCGCCGAGAGACGGTCCGCGGCCTCGTATGCGCCCCGGACCTGCGCGGCGACCGTGCGCTCGGCCCACTCGAGCTCGCGCTCGGCGGCGGCGCGCTCCGCCGACGCGCGCTGCACCTCGCCGCGGTTCTGGTCGAAGAGCGGAAGCGGGACGCTCACGCCGGCGATCATCGAGCTCTCGCCGCTGACGCGTTTGCTGCCGAAGGTCGCTCCGATCTGCCTGACGGTGAGGGCACGCTGGTACGCGGTCTCCGCGCCCGCGGCCGCGACGCGGGCGCGCGCTTCGACGAGCTCGGGACGACCGAGCCGCGCGCGGCTGACGAAGGTCACGATGGCGGGCAATGCGACGACTTCGGTCGCGACCGGAGGCTCGGCGACGCGCACCGAGTCGAGCGCCGTTCCGGCGTCGGCCGAGCTGCCGAGGAACGGCAGCAGCTCGGCGCGGGCGCGCGCGAGCTCCACCTGCTCGAGCGCGACCTCGGTGGCCGCGCGGTCGAGCTCCACCTGCACGCGAATGAGGTCGCCCTCGGCGGCCGCGCCTTCCGTGACCCGTACCCTGTTGAACGATGCGAGGCGCTCGATGGCCGACCGGGTCTCCTCGGCGGTCGCGAGCGAGACCTGCGCGAGCGCGACGCGATAGAACGCGTGCGCCGCATCGAGGGCGACCTGGCGCCTGACGGCGACGAGCGCCGCCTCGGCAGCCCTGATCTCCTCGTTGGCGCCGCGCGTGCGCGACCACCGCTGATAGAGCGGCTCGAGCGGGAGCGTGAGGAAGGTCGCCGTCTCACGCTCCAGCCCCGGCGGCGCGACTCGACCGGGGAAGGGCGCGTTCTCCACCTGATAGGTGGCGACGGGATTGGGTAGCGCGCCCGCGGTGCGGCGAGTGCCGCGCGCCGCGCTCACGCGCGCGCGCGCCGCCTCGACGAGCGGATGCCGCGCTGCGGTCGCCGCGAGCACCGCGTCGAGCGTCCACTCCACACGCGACGTCGCCGGGGTGGCCGCAGTCTGCGCGCGCCCGACGGCGGCGCTGCACGCCAGCGCGCTGCCCAGCGCTGCCGCGCGAACCAACGAGATTGAATTCACGAGTCTCCAACAGCCAGTCGTGGCTGATCGGGCGAGTCCGGCCGTGTCCCTTCTCCGGGGAAGGTCGCCGCTGCGCTCGACGCGCCGAACGCCGAGGCGCTCGGGCCGATCAGAAGTGACGTACGTCGCCCGCGCGCCGAGCGCGGGGGTGCGTCAGGCGCGCGGTGGCGCGCGGGACTGGTTGGGAGGGAGGAGCTGAAACTCGGGCTGCGCCGTCGCCACGGCGGTCAGCACTGCCTGACGTTCGGCGTGGGCGACGAGGAGCTGCACGACGGGGAGGAAGAGCGCCGTGCTGTCCGAGCAGCGCGCGCAGCTCCGGCCGTGGAG
>Ga0081539_10006072_pt1 | contig 11813 bp, 10 predicted proteins | sample TabmetS4T2R2_FD_71023 | JGI IMG/M metagenome (GOLD analysis project Ga0081539, IMG submission 71023) | Tabebuia heterophylla rhizosphere microbial communities from the University of Puerto Rico - S4T2R2 | ecosystem: Host-associated > Plants > Roots > Rhizosphere ...
CGCCACCCGCGAGGAGCTGGCCGAGCGCGGCGTCGAGGTCACCGAGGTGTACCACGGGCCGGGCAGCCCGTTCTTCCCGCAGGCGCGGATATCCGGACCCGACCCGGACCGCACGAGCTACGCCTCGTACGCCTCGTTCGAGGACCCGGACGGAAACGGCTGGACCCTGCAGGAGGTCACCACGCGCCTGCCGGGCCGTGAGCCGCGTTCCTGACGGGCTACGCCACACCGCTCGTCCGGACGACAAGTGAGGTGTGCCAACCGCTACGGTCGGCGGCGGTCAGCAGCCTGCGTGCCGTGGCCTCGTCGGAGGGGGCCACCAGCGCGCCGTCCATGATCTCAACTCTCCCCGGTTGACACGACGACGTGCTTGACCTCCGCCATGTACCGGCTGGCTGCCGCGGAAGCCTCTTCCGGGGTGCTTCCATGCTGCCGGGCGTCCAGGTACGCCGCGTACCAGTCCCACCAGTCGTGGGGCGGAGCGACCGCTTCGAACGAGCCGTGATGAAGCGCGGTCTCCTGCAGGAGTTGCGCCAGTTCCGGTACGCCCATCGCTCACACCCGCCCGTGCGCGGCGGCGCCCTTCGACACGGATCGTCGGGTCGGCATGCCCATCGGTTCCTCCTTTGGTCGACCCTCCCGACGGTCGTGCTTCGGCCTCGCGGTCGCGCCCGTGGGAGTCCCTGGTCTCAGCCCTGGTCCGGGTTCGCCCACTCCGCCGGCTACCGGGCCGCGCGCTTCGACCCGCCGCCAGGACTGGTGGATTCGGTGATTCGAACGGGCCACAGGTGCGCCTAGGTTTTTCTCGCGACCACGCGGACGATCCGGTGGAGGTGTCCGGCCATGGCAGACGACGACCAGCCAGCGGAAGCCGGCCGTGCCCGTACCACGCAGTTCGGGCAGGTCTTCCGGTCGGTGGCCACGGGCACGTTCGCCGCCCTCGTGGTGCTGCTCGCCGCGTACGGCGTCTACGTCGTACGCGACATTCTCGTACTCGTGGTGATCGCGCTCTTCCTCGCGGTCAGTCTCGATCCGATCGTGCGCTGGCTGGTACGGCGGGGGATGCCGCGCACCACCGCCGTCGCGGTGGTATTCCTGACGATGGTCGTGTTGGCCGTCGCGTTCGTCTGGTCGGTGGTGCCGCCGATCGTCGACCAGGGCGGCAGGCTCATCCACGACCTGCCCGGGTACCTGAACAGGCTGTCGGAGGACTCGCAAGCGGTCCGGGCGGTCACCGACCGGTACCACCTGACCGAACGGCTGAGCTCGCTGGCATCCGGCCTGCCGGCCCAGCTCGCCGGTGGGACGCTCGGGTTCTTCCAGCAGTTCATCGGTACTGTGGCGTCCACGTTCACGGTGCTCGTTCTGACGATGTACTTCGTGGCCGACATGCCCCGGCTGCGCACCAGGTTGGTGCGGATGTTCCCGCGCCCGCGCCGTCGGCGGGCCGCCGAGATCGTCGATGTGATGGTCGACAAGGTCGGCGGGTACATGATCGGAAACATCCTCATCTCGGTGTTCGCCGGTTCCGCGTCGTTCGTCTGCCTGAAGCTGCTGGGGATCCCGTTCGCGTTGCCGTTGGCGGTGACGGTGGCCCTCGCCGACCTGATCCCGATGGTCGGGGCGACGCTGGGGGCGGCGGTGTGCGTGATCGTGTCGCTGTTCACGGTCGGGCTCTGGCCGAGGACCGTGATCGTGGTGCTTTTCTTCATCCTGTACCAGCAGGTGGAGAACTACCTGCTGGTACCCCGGGTCTTCCGCAACACCGTCGACATGTCGTCGGCGGCGGTCCTGCTGGTCGCTCTCGTCGGCGGGACCCTGCTGGGCCTCGCCGGCGCGGTCATGGCGATTCCGATCGCGGCGACGGTGAAGGTGGCGATGTCGCCGATGGTCGCCTCGTTGGACCAACCGGAAGAGCTGGACCGCCCGGAGGACGAGGCCGTCCCGGAGCAGTCTCCCGGCCCGGCTCTGATTGAGGGTTTCGGTGATGCGAGCGGTCTTCCGCCGTCCCTACCTTGACGGAGAGACCCGAGGAGGTTCGCCGTGACCGACCAGGAGCTTGAGGCGAGGGTTGGCGAGGAACTGTCCTGGGACCCGAGGGTGGACAGCGTTGCGATCACCGTGTCGGTGTACGACGGGATCGTCACGCTCGCCGGCTCGGTCGGCAGTCTCCGGCAGAAACGGCAGGCGAAGAGGGCGGCCGAGCGGGTACACGGGGTCATCCTGGTCAACGACGAGCTGGATGTGAGTCTCCCGGCCGAGCACCGGCGTGCGGATGACGAGCTGCGCGACCGGGTGCGCCAGGCGCTCGCGCTGGACACCGGGGTGCCGGCGACCGTCGACGTACGGGTCGACGACGGCTTCGTCACCTTGGTGGGTACCGCTCGCTGGCAGCACGAGCGCGAGGAGGCCGCGTTCGTCGCCGGGAACGTGCTCGGCGTCACCGGTGTCGACGATGCCGTCGACCTGGCCGGTGCGGAAACGGCCGCCGGAACGCCCGCCGACGACCTGCGGGACTCGATCAAGGAAGCGCTCGTACGCCACGCCAGGATCGAAGCCGACAACATCGGTATCGAGATCGCGAACGGTACCGCGACGTTGACCGGAGACGTCCGATCGGTGTGGGAGCGCGACGCGGTCATCGCCGCCACGTGGGCCGCCCCGGGCGTCCGGATGATCAACGACCGGATGGACATCTCCTACTGAGTACGGGTGGGTGGCATGGTGGGCCAGCAGTCGGCCGATTGGTCCTTGTGGGGGCCGTACCTCAGCGAGCGCCAGTGGGGCACGGTACGCGAGGACTACAGCGCGGACGGTGGGGCGTGGGGCTACCTGCCGCACGACCACGCCCGGTCCCGGGCGTACCGGTGGGGTGAGGACGGCCTGGCCGGGTTCAGCGACAACGAGCAACGGCTGTGCCTGGCCCTCGCGCTGTGGAACGGGCGGGACCCGATCCTCAAGGAGCGGCCGTTCGGCCTGACCGGCCCGGAGGGCAACCACGGTGAGGACGTCAAGGACTACTGGTGGTACCTCGACGGCACGCCGACGCATTCGTGGATGCGCTGGCGCTACCACTACCCGCAGGCCGCCTTCCCGTACGCCGAGCTGGTGGCCGAGAACGGCAGGCGAGGGCGGCACGATCCCGAGTACGAGCTGCTCGACACCGGTGCCTTCGCGGACGACCGGTACTGGATCGTCGAGGTGCGCTACGCCAAGGCCGACCCGACCGACCTGCTGATGTCGGTACAGGTGACGAACGCCGGACCGGAGCGCGAGGTACTGCATGTCCTGCCGACGGTCTGGTTCCGGAACACCTGGTCCTGGCACCCGGGCGCGGCGACGCCGGAGCTCGCCGCGGACGGTCCGGCGAGGGTCGGCATCGCGCACCCGACGCTGGGCGAGTTGGAGCTGCTGGCCGCCCCGGGCCCGGAGGAGACGGACCCGGCGCTGCTGTTCTGCGACAACGAGACCAACACCGACCGCCTCTACGGCGTGACGGGGCCGGAGTACCCGAAGGACGGAATCAACGACCACGTGGTGGCGGGGGAGGCGACGGTCAACCCGGCCCGCCGGGGCACCAAATGCGCGGCCTGGTACCGCGTGTCGGTCGCGCCGGGGGAGACCGCGGAGGTGCGCCTGCGGCTTCGCCCCGTGGCGGCCGTGGCGGCGTTCGGCGCCGGCTTCGACGAGGTGCTGGCGGCTCGCCGTACCGAGGCCGACGACTTCTACCGCGACCTCACGCCGCCGGCCGCCACGCCCGACGAGGCGATGGTGATGCGCCAGGCGTTCGCCGGCATGCTGTGGAGCAAGCAGCTGTACGACTTCGACGTCTCCCGCTGGCTCGACGGCGACAGCGGGCTGCCGACGCCACCCGACTCGCGCCGGGCCGGCCGCAACACGCGATGGCGCAGCTTCGACGCCCACGACATCATGTCCATGCCGGACAAGTGGGAGTACCCCTGGTTCGCGGCGTGGGACCTGGCGTTCCACTGTGTCGCGCTGGCCCACGTCGATCCCGAGTTCGCCAAGAACCAGCTCCTGCTGATCTGCCGCGAATGGTTCCAGCATCCCAACGGCGCCCTGCCCGCGTACGAGTGGGACTTCAGCGACGTCAACCCGCCCGTACAGGCCTGGGCCGCGCTCGAGGTCTTCGCCATCGACGGCGGCCATGACCTGGACTTCCTCGACCGGATCTTCGACAAGCTCCTGGTCAACTTCACCTGGTGGGTCAACCGGGAGGACGCCGACGGATCGAACCTGTTCGAGGGCGGATTCCTCGGCCTGGACAACATCGGCCCGCTGGACCGTTCGCACCTGCCGGTGGCCGGCATGCTGGAACAGGCGGACGCGACCGGCTGGATGGCCGGGTACGCGCTGGCGATGACCACGATCGCGGCGATTCTGCACGGTAGCGGCCGCCGTCCCGGGCTCGACCTCACCGTCAAGTTCCTCGAACACTTCGCCGGCATCCGCGCCGCGATGGATCGGCAGGGGCTGTGGGACGACGCGGACGGGCTGTTCTACGACCGGATCCTCGCGCCGGGCGGCGCCGCCGTGCCGGTCAAGGCGCGCTCGATGGTCGGCATCATCCCGATGCTGGCCGTCGCTGTCGTCGACGAGGGCATGGTGGCGCCGACCGTGGCCGCGGGCAAGCAGTTCGCCGGCTTCCTCGACCGGCACGGCCTGCGCGAGCCGGAGAAGCTGGCGGAGGCCGGCGTCCTGCGCGGCGAGCCCGGACACCGGCGGCTGCTGGTGAGCGCGGTCGGCGTCGACCGGGTCACCCGGCTGTTCCGCCCGCTGTTCGATCCCGCGGAGTTCCTGTCCGGGTACGGGCTGCGGTCTCTGTCGGCGTACCACCGCGACCACCCGTACACGATCGACGTGGAAGGGGTACGCGCCACCGTCGACTACGAGCCGGCGGAGTCCACAACGGACATGTTCGGCGGCAACTCGAACTGGCGCGGGCCGGTGTGGTTTCCGCTGAACTATCTGGCCGCCGGCGCGCTGGAGCGCTACCACCGGTTCTTCGGCGCGGACCTGACGGTCGAGTACCCGACCGGCTCGGGACAGCAGACGACCCTGGACGCGGTCGCGGCTGACCTGTGGGCCCGGCTGGTGTCGATCTTCACGGTCGGTGCGGACGGCCGGCGGCCCTGCTTCGGCGGGATCGACCGGTTCCAGCACGACCCGGCCTGGAAGGACAATCTGGTGTTCTCCGAATACTTCCACGGCGACAACGCGGCCGGGCTGGGTGCCTCACACCAGACCGGATGGACTGGGATCGTCGCCGACGTGATCCGCCGCCGGCACGGGATGGTCGCGTCGATCGACGACGTGCTGCTGCGGCTGCGCGAGCCGGGCGGACGGTCATGACCGCGGCTGTCCTGCCCGGGGCACCGTTTCCGCTCGGCGCCACACCCGAAGGTACGGGTACCAACTTCGCGGTGGTGTCCGGCGGTGACGGCGTCCTGCTCTGCCTGTTCGATGCCGCCGGTGCGGAGACCCGGATCCCGTTGCGGGAACGCGACGGCGAGGTCTGGCACGGCTTCGTGCCGGGGATCCGGCCCGGTCAGGCCTACGGCTACCGGGTCACCGGGCCCTACGCCACCCGCCGGGGCATGCGCTGCAACCCCGCGAAGCTGCTGCTCGACCCGTACGCCCGGGCGATCGACGGCGACGTGCGCTTCGGCCCGCAGGTCCTCGGGCACGCGGTGGACGACCCGGACGCGCCGAGTGCGCTGGACTCCGGTGCACACGCGCCGCGCAGCCTGGTCGTCGACACCGCCCACGGCTTCGGTGACCGGCCGCGCCATGTCTACGCCGACACGGTCGTCTACGAGGTCCACGTCAAGGGCCTCACGGCGACCCACCCCGGAGTACCGCCGGAGCTCCGCGGCACGTACGCCGGCCTCGCCCACGAAGCCGCACTCGCGCACCTGGTCGGCCTCGGCGTCACCGCGGTCGAACTGCTGCCGGTGCACCACAGCGTGCCCGAGGCGTTCCTGGGCGAGCGCGGCCTGACCAACTACTGGGGATACAACACCATCGGGTACTTCGCGCCGCACGCCGGCTACTCGGCGGCGGTCCGGGCCGGGCGGGCCGGCGGGCAGGTCGCCGAGTTTCAGTCCATGGTGGATGCCCTGCACGGCGCCGGCCTGGAAGTGATCCTGGACGTGGTGTTCAACCACACCGCCGAGGGCAACCATCTCGGCCCGACGCTGTGCCACCGGGGCCTGCACAACCCGGCGTACTACCGGCTCGATCCGGCGGATCGGCGCTTCTACGTCGACACGACCGGCACCGGCAACTCGCTCAACGCCGGGCATCCGGTGAGCCTGCAACTGATCATGGACTCGCTGCGGTACTGGCTCACCGACATGGGTGTGGACGGCTTCCGGTTCGATCTGGCGCCGACGCTGGCCCGCCAGGACGGCGGTTTCGACGCGCTGTCGGCGTTCTTCGACCTGGTGGCCCAGGATCCGGTGGTGTCGCGGGCCAAGCTGATCGCCGAGCCCTGGGACGTCGGCCGGGCGGACAGTTACGACCTGGGCCGCTTTCCTCCACTATGGAGCGAATGGAACGGCCGGTACCGGGATGTGATGCGCGACTTCTGGCGCAGCCACGACGGACTGATCGGCGAGTTCGCCGCCCGGTTCGCCGGCTCGTCGGACCTGTACGCCGCGTCCGGCCGGCGCCCGACCGCCTCGGTCAACCTCATCACCGTCCATGACGGGTTCACGCTGGCCGACCTGGTCTCGTACGACCGCAAGCACAACGAGGTCAACGGCGAGGCCAACCGGGACGGCACCGACGACAACCGCTCGTGGAACTGCGGGGCCGAGGGTCCGACCACCGATCCGGAGGTGGTCGCGCTGCGGGACCGGCAGCGCCGGGCCATGCTCACCACGCTCCTGCTCTCGTTCGGCGTGCCGATGCTGCTCGGCGGCGACGAACTCGGCCGCACCCAGCACGGCAACAACAATGCGTACTGCCAGGACAACGAGATCAGCTGGTACGACTGGTCCGCGCCGGATCACCGGCTGACCGCCTTCACGCGGACCCTGATCGCGCTACGCCGGGCCCACCCGGTGTTCCGGCGCCGCCGGTTCCTCACCGGCGTGGAGGCGGACGAGTTGCGGTGGTTCACCCCGGCCGGCACCCGGATGACGCCCGGCGACTGGCGCGACCGGGGAGCGCGGTGCATCGTGCTGTACCTCGACGGGGCGGACGACCCGGACGAGGACGCGAACGGCGTCCCGCTCGTCGACGACGACTTCCTGCTTCTGGTCAACGCCTGGTGGGAGCCGCTGGACTTCGTCGTACCCGCGACCCGCGAGGACCAGAGGTGGCACCCGGTGATCGACACGTACGAGCCGACCGGCATCGCGGCGCCCATCGAGGTCGCCGCCGGAGATCGGCGTACCGTCCGTCCACGGTCGATCGTCGTCCTGCGTGGCCGTCGCACCGCGGGTTGAATTCCACGCAGACGCCGGCCTCCCTGTTCGGCAGGGAGGCCGGCGTTCGGGTGTGCCGGATCAGGCGGGGGAGTCGGCGAGCCGGTGGGTGGCGGAGGCCACCTTCCGGGCCTGGAAGGACAGCATCAACGTGGACGTGCCGTAGAAGATGCTGAACAGGCCGAAGACGGTGGCCAGGGACAGCGCGCCGATGTCGGGGCGGATGAACAGGACGACGCCGAGGGCGACCGAGACGAGGCCCGTGATGGCCCACATGGCGCGTTCGCCGGCGGTCTCGCCCTGCCGGAAGGCCAGCGCGACCTGGATAGCACCGGTGAGGACGGCCCAGCTCGCGATCCAGATGACCAGGACCAGCGCGGTGATGTTGGGCCACACCAGCGCCACGACACCGGCGACGACCGAGAGGACGGCCAGCAGCAGGTAGCCGAAGACCGGTCCGGCGCGGGAGCTGCTGAAGGCACGCACGGTGTCCATGGCCGCGGCGATGAACGCGTAGACGGCGAAGAGAATGACGAAGGCGCCGACGGTGACGTTGGGCCAGGCGACGGAGACGACGCCGATCGCGACGGCGAGCAGGCCACGCCACAGCAGGGAGGTTGACAGGGACACGGAGCTACTCCTTCACTAGTGGATCAACTGATGACGCCGGGAGCCTCGTATGGGGCCGCCGAGACAAACGTATGAAGCCCGGACCGGCGTCGAATCACCGAAGTCCCTAGTCGTGGCCTGCGGGTGAGCGGGGCGTTCCGGCGGGTGCGCGGCGGACTAGGGAATTCCGGGATGCCGGGGCGGAACAGGGCCGCCTACGTTGACGACTATGCCCAGCCGGGTCGATTCGGCAGACCGTTGACTTCGCCGCGGTAGGTGCCGCGCGTCGCCGTCCCGGCCAACTCATCACCAGGGAGGCTGCCATGGCAGTATCGGATCAACTGTCGCGACTGTCCACACGGGCCAAGCAGGCCGAGGACAACGTCGCGGCGGCCAGGACGCAGGCGCGCGACCGGATCGAGCAGGACGTCGAGCACGCCCGCCAGCAGACGCAGGCGGCGGCCGAGAAGCTGCGCGCCGAATCCGCCGCGGCGACCGACCGGGCCGACGCGTGGGCCGACAACCTCCAGCGGTCCTGGAACGAGCACATCGCCCAGGCCCGCGACCGGATCGACGCCCGCATGGCCCGCCACGACGCCAAGGTCGCCGAGCGCGACGCCGAGGACGCCGAGGACTACGCGGGCTTCGCGATCGACTTCGCGTACTCCGCGATCGAGGAGGCGGAGTACGCCGTCCTGAACGCCGTGCTCACCCGGCTCGACGCCGACGCGGCAGGCGCGAGTGCGCCGGCTTCCTGACCGTCCGGCACCGGTGAAGGGCTCGACGGCCCTTCACCGGTACCCGGAGCAAGTCACGTCGTGCTGGACCGCCGGCTACCGGGCCGGCGCGTGCGAGTCGAAGAGCGAGGTCCTGCCATGCGACTGAACAAAGGCGCCGCCGTCGACGTCGGCCAGGTCATCGACCGGCGCGGCCTGATCGGCCGGCTGGCCGCCGGGCCGAGCAACTGGGCGCTCGGTCTCATCGTCGCGATCGCCGGCCGCCGGGGCGGCCTGCCTGCCGTGCTCGCGGTGCTGGCACTGCTGTTCGTCGGCAGCCTCGGCGTGCACGCGATCACCAATCGCGGCGACAACTCCACGATCCGGCAGGAATGCGCTTCCGACGACGCCACCGAGCAGCTCGACTGCCGCAACGTGCTCTATATCAACTCCGTCCAGGAGTACTGGTCGGAGGCGTTGCCGAAGGTCTTCGGCGTTACGTACACCGAGAGCGACACGGTCTTCTACAGCGGCCGGACGAACACCGGGTGCGGGAACGCCGACTCGGGTACCGGGCCGTTCTACTGCCCTGCGGACCAACTGGTGTACCTCGACCTGAGCTTCTACGAGGAACTGGCCGACCAGCTCGGCGCGCCCGGCGAGTTCGCCCAGCCGTACGTGCTGTCCCACGAGTACGGGCACCACGTACAGGATCTGATCGGCACCGAAGCTGCGATGCGCCGTGCCCAACAGGCGAACTCGGACAACACCAACAAGCTCTCGGTCATGCTGGAGTTGCAGGCGGACTGCTACGCCGGGGTCTGGGCGAAGAACGCGACCGGCACCACCGACGCCAAGGGCAACAAGATATTCGAAAGCATCAGCGACGACGACATCCAGCAGGGCCTGGACACCGCCGCCGCGATCGGCGACGACACCCTCCAGAAGGAGGCCGGCCAGCCGGTCGACGAGCAGGGCTTCACCCACGGCTCGTCGGCCGACCGGCAGAAGTGGTTCCGCACCGGCCACGACACCGGTGACCCCAAGTCCTGCGACACGTTCGGCAACGCCATCTGAACGCGGGCCGGCCCCCCATCGGTCAGGGAGCCGGCCGCCGGCCGATCAGTAGACGACCTCGAGCCGGTCGTCGACGTTGTTGACGCCGGGAGCCGCCCAGGCCGCCGCCACGACGGAGTCGTGCTCGGCCCAGGAATGCACCTTCCCGGTCAGGATCGCGGTGCCACTGAGCGTCTCCACGCCGACGTTGCCCGCTTCGATCTTGGCGTCGCGTTCGAGGGCTTTCGTGATCGAGGCCTTGACGTCACCGGCGTACGGCGTGGGTGCGGTGAGGTAGACGTCGTTGTCGATACCCGTGACGCCGCGTACGTTTCCGGCGACGAACTCGGCCTCGCTTCGCTGGTACTGCCAGTTGGCGGTCCCCGTGAGAGTCACGATGCCGTTCTCGACGGTGGCGTCGACGGTGCTCGGTACCTGGGTGTCGAGCATGAGGGCCCGGAGGACGTCGCCACGCAACTCGGCATCCTCGCGCCGATGCTCGGTGAGGATCCGCACGTCCAGCTCGTTGTTGACGTAGGTGACGCCGTACATGCGCTCGGCTGCCTTCTGGGCCTCCCGCTTCTGCCGGAAGCTGCCCACCGTGCCGCGCAGCGTGATCGTGCCGCTGTCGGCGGAGACGGCGATGGTCTCGCTGTCGACCGCCGGGTCCCAGGCGAGCTCGTCGGCGACCGACCGCTCCAGCTCCTGATTCGTCATCGCGTTGGTCATCGTGGACTCCTCGGCTAGCGACTCCGCCCGGTGCGGAGGTCGTTCGTGGCCAAGGTAGAGGTCGCGGCGGCCCGGTCGAATCACCGAATCCCCCAGCATTTTCAACATCTTCCGAAGCGACGACCGTTCGGCGCCTCGAAACGACCGCTGGACGGCCGCGGACGACCGTCGAACTGGTTGGTAAAGGGCTTTAAGTCACGTTACTCAAGCCAGCCGCACACGCATTGGCAAGTATCAACAGCAGCGCCAATGGAGTACCGGGCGTAATACCGCGCGTTGGAGAGATCACATGACTGAGATAGCCGCTACTGCCAACAGCCGGGTACTGCTCGACCGCCACGAAGAACGGGCCGCGCTGGAGCGTGTGCTGGCGAACGCCCGAAGCGGTACCGGCGGCTCGCTGGTGCTGCGTGGTGAGACCGGTATCGGCCGGACCTCCCTGCTCGAGTACACGATCGGGCACGTCCAGGACATGCGTGTGGCCCGGCTGGCCGGCATCGAGGCGGAGCTGGGGCTCGGCTTCGCCGCGCTGCACCGGCTGCTGACCCCGATGGTGTCCGCGCTGGACCGGCTTCCCGGACCGCAGCGAGATGCCCTGTCCGCCGCCTTCGGCCTGATCGCGGCGGATCCGCCGGACCGGTTCATGGTCAGCCTGGGCGTCCTGGCCCTGCTGACCGACATGGCGGCGGACCAGCCGCTGCTCGTCGCCGTCGATGACGCCCAGTGGCTCGACCAGGCGACCACCGAGGTGCTCGCCTTCGTGGCGCGCAGGATGACGACCGAGCCGATCGTCTTGGTGATCGCCGTGCGTGAGCCCACCAACCGATGTCAGCCCTTCGACGGACTGCCCGACATCCACCTGACCGGTCTACCCGACCGCAACGCGCACGAGTTGCTGGCCGCGGTCGCGACCGGGCCGCTCGACGGGCGGACGGCGCAGCGGATCGTGACCGAGACCGGCGGCAACCCCCTCGCCCTGGTCGAGTTCGGCCGGCAACTGATCGATGGCCAGCCGGCCGCCGGCGTGCGGGTACCGCAGCCGCTACCGATCGGCGGTCGGTTGAAGGGTCAGTGTCTGCGGTGGGTGCGGACGCTGCCGTCCGGTACGCAGACGCTGTTGCTGCTCGCGGCCGCGGAGCCGTCCGGCAGCCCGGTCCTGCTGCGCCGCGCCGCCGAGCGACTCGGGCTCGGCCCGGACGTGGGCCGGCCGGCGGAGGCCGCCGGGCTGCTCACCAACGCCGATCAGGGG
>Ga0081539_10006073_pt1 | contig 11812 bp, 10 predicted proteins | sample TabmetS4T2R2_FD_71023 | JGI IMG/M metagenome (GOLD analysis project Ga0081539, IMG submission 71023) | Tabebuia heterophylla rhizosphere microbial communities from the University of Puerto Rico - S4T2R2 | ecosystem: Host-associated > Plants > Roots > Rhizosphere ...
CGGGGAGAGCACGAAGTAAGCCGCCCAACCATTGCGCGGGGAAGGCCGGGATGTCCTGGCTGTACCTGTCAAACCCGTGTGCGTTCTTTCTACCCATTGCACACGGTGCTGCGGGTGCCGCCGGCGCCCGGCCTTCCCTGCGCCCTCTATTCAAGAGAGGGCCAACGAGATGCACAACCCGGGCGAGATCGCGCCGCGGGAACGCGAGCGCTTACCCTCAACGCTGTTTGAAATTTGAATCCGAAAATGCCGGCGCGCGCTCTTGCCCTCCCCTGGAGGGGCCCTCCAGGGGAGGGTGGCCCCATCCAGGTTCCAGCCTCCGCAACCCGCTGGCGGCGGCCATAATTCCCCGAGCGGATTTCCCTTTGGTAACCTCGCATTAACCGAGATTATCGTTTGGTTAGGGTCGTAAAGTCGCGCGGGAAAGCCTTGGTTTTGACATGTTGGCAGGGGAATCCGGACCCGGCTTTGGACGGGCCCCCAGACGACAACAACGAAGGCTCTCGCGCAGGCATGTCGCCACGCCAATCGCGTGGCTGTGGAGCCGGCAGCCATTTGCTCCCGGACGTTTTTGGGACGGAGCGTGATCCGAAAAAGCGGGGACCGGCTTTTCGAACGATCATGCTGAAGGGAAGGGTGGAGCGCGGTGACAGCCCATGTCATCCCGCTTCGTTGAGAGGATGCCGCCGATGGATACCGCCGCCTTGCCGATCATGCCGGCTGCCGACGTATCGCTGATCGCGCTGTTCCTTCAGGCCCACTGGGTCGTGAAGACGGTCATGCTCGGGCTGCTCGCCTGCTCGGTCTGGGTCTGGGCGATCGCCATCGACAAGATCTTCCTTTATTCGCGCACCCGCCGCGCCATGGACCGTTTTGAGCAGGCCTTCTGGTCCGGCCAGTCGATCGAGGAGCTCTATCGGGCGCTGTCGGCAAAGCCGACGCAGTCGATGGCGGCCTGTTTCGTCGCCGCCATGCGCGAGTGGAAGCGCTCCTTCGAAAGCCACTCCCGCTCCATTGCCGGCCTGCAGGCCCGCATCGAGAAGGTCATGAACGTCTCGATCGCCCGCGAGGTCGAGCGCCTGGAGCGCCGGCTGCTGGTGCTGGCGACGGTCGGTTCCGCCGGGCCCTTTGTCGGCCTGTTCGGCACGGTCTGGGGCATCATGTCGAGCTTCCAGTCGATCGCGGCGTCGAAAAACACCTCGCTGGCGGTGGTGGCCCCCGGCATCGCCGAGGCTCTATTCGCCACGGCAATAGGCCTGATCGCCGCAATTCCGGCGACAATTTTCTATAATAAGTTCATTTCGGAGGTGAACCGCCAGGCCCAGCGACTGGAGGGGTTTGCCGACGAGTTTTCGGCGATTCTCTCGCGCCAGATCGACGAACGGGGCTGAGGGGCGGCGGTATCATATGGTGGCAACGGCGGTGAGCACCATATCATGGGTATGAGCGCGGGAAGCTCTTCCGGCGGCGGTGGCCGCCGCAGGGGGCGCAAGGCCGTGATGGCCGAGATCAACGTCACGCCCATGGTGGACGTGATGCTGGTTCTGCTCATCATTTTCATGGTGGCGGCCCCGCTGATGACCTCTACGATCGATATCGACCTGCCAATCGCCCGCGGCGGTAACGCGGCCTCCTCCAACGCGCCGCCGCTGACGCTGTCGGTCAAGCGAACCGGCGGCAGTTGCAACTCCAATGTGGAGCTGTATCTCGGCGACACCCAGATTTCGAGCGCTGAGCTTTTGCCGAAGATCAAGGCGATCCGCGAGACGCGGACGGAAGCGGATAACGTGGTCTTTCTGCGCGGCGACCGCGATGTCTGCTACACTGACATGATGAAGTTGTTGGGGAACATCAAGGCGGCGGGGTTCAAAGCGAATATCGTGATCATTCCCGAGCAGGGATCGTAAGGTGAAGGTCAAGGTCGACAAGACGGTGGTCGCGTCCGTGATCCTGCACGTGGTCGTGCTGGGATTTGTGATGCTGTCGTTTTCGACCCGGGCGCTGGAAGTGAAGCCGGAAGAATCCGTCGGCGTCGACATCTCCCTGGAATCGCAAGTCGCCGCCGGCATGAAGACCGGCAAGAAGGAAGAGAAGAAGCCGCTGGTCGAGAAGGTTGCGGAAGTAAAACCCATCGACGACGCCGTCGGCAAGATCGAGGAAAAGAAACAGCCTGTCGTCACCGAAACTGCGCCGCCGCCACAGCCCAAGGCCGAAGAGAAGCCGGTCGAGAAAAAGCCCGATCCGCCGAAGGTGACCGAGAAGAAAGAAGAGCCGAAGCCGGAGGAGAAAAAGCCGGAGCCGGCAGTCGATCCGATCGCGGAAGCGATCAAGAAAGAGCAGAAGAAGCCGACTCCGCCGAAGCCGCCCGTGCAGGCCGCCAAGCCCCCTGAGGAGAAGAAGATCAAGGAGCGCGTGTTCGACCAGTCGAAGATCGCCGCCCTGATCGACAAGCGCGATCCTGCCCGGCAGGCCGCGACCGGCGAAACCCTGAACTCGAATGCGTCGCTCGGTCTGTCCAAGGGCAGGGCGGGAGACAATTCGGCGACCTGGGGCTCGATGTTCCGCCGGCAGGTGGAGAACTGCTGGAAGAAGCCCTATGGCGGCATCGAGCAGGAACGGCCGGAGGTCGCCTTCAACATCCGCCTGAAGAAGGACGGCACGCTGGAAGCAATGCCGGTGCCGGACGGCACGCCGTCGACTCCGTACGCCCGCGCTTATTCGGAAAGCGCGCTCCGCGCCATCATCCAGTGCCAGCCCTACAATTTGCCCGCGCAGTTCTTCGACGAATGGAAGGCCTTCGTTCCGGTCTTCCAGGAGCGGCCGATTTGAACATTTGCCACCCCATTTCGATTCCAAGCTGAAGTGACCGATGACCAACCAAGATAAACTGCGCCAGAAGCTTCTCCTTCCCAATCGCCGCGAAATCATGTCCGGCATGGCGGCGCTCGGCGCTGCCGCGACCATCCTGCCACGCGGCGCGCTCGCGCAGTCGAAGCGCGTTCCCATTACCGAAGGCGATTTCGCGCCGCTGCCGATCGCGATCCCGAATTTCGTGGCGGGCACGCCGGCCGACGGCGAGGTCAGCGCCGGCGTGACGGGCGTCATCACCAACAATCTCAGGCGCAGCGGATTGTTCGCGCCGATCGACCAGGCCGCCTTCATCGACAAGACCATCAACGTGGATCAGGCGCCGAATTTCCAGAACTGGAAGACCATCAACGCGCAGGCGCTGGTGACCGGCCGCATGATGCGGATGCAGGACGGGCGGCTGCGGGCGGAGTTCCGCCTCTGGGACGTCAACACGGCGCAGCAGCTCGCCGGGGAGCAATACAACACCACGCCGGAATCGTGGCGCCGCATCGGCCACATCATCTCCGACAAGATCTACGAGCGCCTGACCGGCGAGAAGGGTTATTTCGACAGCCGCGTCGTGTTCGTCGACGAGACCGGCGCCAAGGAGCGCCGCGTCAAGCGGCTGGCGCTGATGGACCAGGACGGCGCCAATGTGCGTTACCTGACGCGCGGCAGCGACCTCGTGCTGACGCCGCGCTTTTCGCCGAACAGCCAGGAAATCACCTATATGGAATTCGGCCAGGGCGACCCGCGCGTCTATCTCTTCAACATCGAGACCGGGCAGCGCGAGATCGTCGGCAATTTCCCGGGCATGTCGTTCGCGCCGCGCTTCTCGCCGGACGGCCAGCGCGTGATCATGAGCCTGCAGCAGGGCGGCAACGCCAACCTGTTCGTGATGGATCTGCGCTCGAAAACCACGACGCGGCTGACCGACACGCCGGCGATCGACACCTCGCCCTCCTATGCGCCCGACGGTGCGCGGCTGTGCTTCGAATCCGACCGCGGCGGCAAGCCGCAGATCTACGTGATGCCGGCGAACGGCGGCACGGCGCAGCGCATCTCGTTCGGCGAAGGCAGCTACTCCACGCCGGTGTGGTCGCCGCGCGGCGATTACATTGCGTTTACCAAGCAGGGCGGCGGACAATTCGCCATCGGCATCATGAAAACCGACGGTTCGGGCGAGCGCATCCTCACCTCCGGCTATCACAACGAGGGCCCGACCTTTGCGCCGAACGGCCGCGTCGTGATGTTCTTCCGCGAGCCCGGCGGCAATTCGGGTCCGTCGCTCTATACCGTCGACGTCTCCGGCCGCAACGAGCAGCGCGTGCCGACGCCGGGTTTTGCCTCCGATCCCGCGTGGTCGCCGCTACTATCGTGATGCGAGCATAAGGGGGGCCGAAACACGCCTGACGTTAATCGGCAAACATTGCCTAGCCTGCTGATTTTTCGGGCAGATTTTCGCCCTGCGCGAACAAAAGCAATGACTCGCTAACCCTGTTCCCTCAGAAAGACTTCATCTGCGCTCGGTAGAACTACGCCCTGAACAGGACGCGTGCGCTGCCGATGCAGTTGGTCGATCAGAAGAAGCGAAGCAGTCAGGAAGAGCTGGAGCCCGTGCTCTACGCCGCGCTGATCGATTCCATGTGCCAGAACTTCTGGCCGATGATGCTCGGCACGCTGTGTACCGCGGTCGCCGCCGTGCTGACCGCGATGAAGACCGGCAACACGCTGTTGTGGCCGGTGGCGCTCGCGATCGTCGGCATCGGCACGCTGCGCGCCTTCCAGATGCGCAAATACGAGCGACGCACCCAGGTGCTGTCGTTCGACCAGGCCAGATATCTGGAGCCGCGCTATGCGGTCGGCGCCATCGTCTATGCCGGCGTGCTCGGCGCCTGGTGCTTCCTCACCATCGTCGGCAGCGACGATGCGATCGCGCACATGCTGTGCGTTGCGGTGACCGTCGGCTACACCGCGGGCGGTGCCGCGCGCAATTACGGCCGGCCAAAACTGTTGCAGCTCCACATCCTGTTCGCCTGCGGCCCGATGTCGGTGGCGCTCGCGCTGCATGGCGGCTTCTATTATATCGGCCTCGCCATCCTGCTGGCGCTGTTTTTCTTCGGCCTGAAGGGCATCAACCTCAGCCTGCACGCCATCTTCGTCAAGGCGCTGACCTCGAGCTTCCGCGAGGCGGCCCTTGCCGGCCAGTTCGACACCGCGCTCAACAACATGCCGCATGGCCTGTGCATGTTCCGCGCCGACGGCCGGCTCGCGGTGATGAACCACCGCTTCAGCGACATGATGCGCCTGTCCGACGATCTCGTGCAGCGCGACGCCTCCGCCTCCGACATCATCGACGCCTGCGTGCTGGCCGGATCGATCTCGGCCGCGAGCGGCAAGATGATCCTGGCCGAGATCGAGAACACCCGCACCCGCGACATGATCACGACCGATCCCGACATCGCGCGCGGCCGCTTCATGTCGTGGACGTTCCAGCCGATGGCCGGCGGCGGCGCCGTGGTGCTGGTCGAGGACATCACCGCGCGGCGCAATGCGGAGGCCCGCATCAGCCATCTGGCGCGCTATGACGAGCTCACCGCGCTGCCCAACCGCGTCAATTTCCGCGACGAGATCGGCCGGCTGCTGGCGACCCAGCACGGCAACGACCGCATGTCGGCGCTGCTGTTCGTCGACCTCGACCAGTTCAAGCAGGTCAACGACACGCTTGGTCATCCCTGCGGCGACCAGCTGCTGTGCGCGGTGGCGGACCGGTTGCGCGAAATGCTGCGGCCGGAGGACTTCGTCGCCCGCTTCGGCGGCGACGAGTTCGTCGTGTTCCAGCAGAACATCCATTCGGCCGAGGACGCCTCGGGCCTTGCGCGCCGCATCGTCGAGCGCCTCAGCGAGCGCTACAAGATCGACAACCATCTGGTCGAGATCGGCGCCAGCGTCGGCATCGCCATGACCGCGCCCGGCGTCTCCGCCGACACGCTGCTCAAGAACGCCGACATGGCGCTGTACCGCGCCAAGGCCGACGGCCGCGGCACCTATTGCTTCTTCCGCGACGAGATGGCGCAAACCGTCGAAGCCCGCCGCATCCTCGAGCTCGACCTGCGCAAGGCGCTGGCCAACGAGGAGTTCGAGCTGTTCTACCAGCCGCTGGTCAACCTGAAGTCCGGCAAGATTGCCACCTGCGAGGCGCTGCTGCGCTGGAACCATCCGGTGCGCGGCACGGTGTCGCCGATCGACATCATTCCGATCGCCGAGGACATGGGCCTGATCGTCGATCTCGGCCGCTGGATCCTGCGCAAGGCTTGCATGGAATGCATGAAGTGGCCGGCCGGCGTGTCGGTCGCCGTCAACTTCTCGCCGCAGCAGTTCCACCAGCGCGATATCCTCAGCGAAGTCCGCTACGCGCTCGAGGTGTCGGGGCTCTCCGCCGACCGGCTGGAGATCGAGATCACCGAATCCTCGCTGCTGCGCAACACCCAGCTCACCCACGACGTGCTGGCGCAGTTGCACGCGCTCGGCGTGCGCATCTCGCTCGACGACTTCGGCACCGGCTATTCCAGCCTCAGCTACCTGCACAATTTCCCGCTGCAAAAGGTCAAGATCGACCGCTCCTTCCTGGAGGGCATCGATTCCGACCGGCCGCTGACCCTGCTGCGCGGGGTGGCGCGGCTGTCCGCCGACCTTGGCATGTCCGTGGTGGTGGAGGGCATCGAGACCAACGAGCAGCTGGAGCGCGTCTCGGCAGACGGCACGGTCACCGAGGCCCAGGGCTATTTGTTCAGCCGGCCGGTCCCGGCCATCCGCATCCGCCAGTTGCTGAACGCCTCCCACGGCCGCCGCCCGGCCGAGGGCACCCTGCACATCGTCAGCTCCATCGCCTGAATACTTCGACCAAAGGACTAGCCGGCCGGGGAATTCTACGGGGCCAAGTAGTTAACCCTAACATTGCTATAGCTTTGCAATTTCGTTAAGAGGCTGTTAAGGTTTTGCCTCACTCGCGTTAGTTGAACGGACAGCACCTTGGAAGTGTTCAGGAGTAACGGAATGCATTCCCCGGCCGCAAGCCGCCCCACGGCCTATGGACGGGGTTCTGATCTTCTCGAACAAGTCGATTACCGTCTGGCTCAGACCCGCGAGGAAAAGGAGGAGATCTACAACCTCCGCTACCGCGCCTATCTGCGCGAGGGCGCGGTCAAGGAATCGGCCGAGCAGCGCGTCACCGACCAGTATGACGACCTGCCGAATTCCTGGACTATCGGCGTTTACTTGTTCGGCGAGCTCTACAGCTCCGTCCGCATCAGCCTGTTGACCTCGGAATGGCGGCAATCCTGCTCGGCGGAAGCCTTTGGCGAGATCCTTTTTCCGCTGCTCGATCAGGGCAAGGTCATCGTCGATCCTGCCCGTTTTGTTGCGGATCCCGACAAGGTGCGCCGGCTGCCGGAGCTGCCTTATGTGACGCTGCGGCTCGCCTACATGGCGTGCGAATATTTCGGCGCCGACCTCGGGCTCGCCATCGTGCGCGCCGAGCACCAGGCGTTCTACCGCCGGGTGTTCCTGCACGAGACCATCGCCGAGCCCCGCATGTTCCCCGGGCTCTTGAAGCCGGTCGGGCTGATGGCGGCGGATTTCCCGCGGCTGAAGGAAAAGGTGTTCGAGCGCTACCCGATGATGCGCTCGACCGCCTTCGAGCGCCGCATGCTGTTCGACCGCCCGGGCTTTGCCCAGGTGACGCCGGGCATGATGGTCGCCAACGAGGTGACCTCCATCGTGCCCCAGACCTGACGCGTCGACGTTCATCTAGCTGAACGGTGGCCGGCCTCTAACCGCCTGAAACCGTTGCCGTCTTGCCGCGGTCCACGGAAATCCTGCCCGAACAGGCAGTTCCGCCCCCTCCGGGCGCTTGCCTCCACCCTCGCGCCATATTTACAAATGATTAACTACCGCAGTCGCTTTTCGCCGATTGGCGGCATTTGAACGGTGCCGGCAACACCCCATCAAGGTTGACGGAACGTTCGCTTAACCAACGCCCTGTAGACCGGATGACAGTATTGAGAACGTGAGCGTGGAGGCTCCCGGAATGAAAAATCAGATGCGTATCCTCCAGGGTTTGAAGCTGGCCGCCGTGCTGGCCGTGGCGCTTTCGATGGGTGCCTGCGCCAATAAGAATGTCGGCACGGACGCGATGGCGAGCGCCGCTACCCCGGGCAGCCAGCAGGACTTCGTGGTTAACGTCGGCGACCGCGTGTTCTTCGAAAGCGACCAGACCGACCTCAGCCCGCAGGCGGTCGCCACCCTGGAAAAGCAGGCGCAGTGGCTGCAGACCTATAACCGCTACTCCTTCACCATCGAAGGCCACGCCGACGAGCGCGGCACCCGCGAATACAATATCGCACTCGGCGCCCGCCGCGCCCAGGCCGTGCGCTCGTTCCTGGCTTCGCGTGGTATCGATGCGAGCCGCATGCGCACCATCTCCTACGGCAAGGAGCGCCCGGTTGCCGTCTGTAACGACATCTCCTGCTGGTCGCAGAACCGCCGCGCGGTCACTGTGCTGAACGCCAGCTCGTAAAAAGTTCGTCGCTTGGGGTGAGTAGCCGGCGTCCCTCGGGGCGCCGGTTTCGTTTTGCCGCCATCAGCGGCGCTCAATGAACGCCCGCATCACCGCCATGGCCCGTTCGGGCGCATCGGGCACGACCGCGTGGCCGCAGTCCGGAAACCGTTCGAAGTGCACCAGATGCGCGGGCAGGGCGGCGGCGATGTCGGCCTGGCTTTCGATCGGATGGACCGGATCGTCCTCGCCGCCGAGGATCAGCGTCGGACATCGGATGCGGTGGAGATCGGCGAACAAGTCGAAGCGGCGGCTCTCGCCGCCGGGTCGGGTAAACCAGTGCAGCACCTCCGGGCGGTTGAGCGCTCGTTGCGCGACGTTGGGATCGCGCGGGGTGCGCGTATAGAGCGGGAGGGCATGCTTCAACCAGCCCTGCAGCGAGGCCTGGTCGGGATGGCCCTCCAGTTCAAGAAACCTCCGCCGCGCCAGTGCGCCGACCTCCGGGCCTCCGAAGCGCTCGAACAGCTCGACCCGGCGCTCGAGGTATGAGCCGCCCCGGGCCTCGGTGCTGATCAGGATGAGCTTTGAAGGATGTTCGGGATGGCGCGTGGCATAGGACAACGCGACCATGCCGCCGAACGATGCACCCAACACGATCGGATCGATAATGCCGAGGGTGTCGCAGAACGCCCGTACGTCGTCGCCCCATTGGGCCAGATTCCAGCTTTCCCTCGGACCGTCATCGCTGCGGCCATTGCCGCGATGATCGAGGAAGATGATTTGGGCGATGTCGGCGAGCGCGGAGTAGGCGGGCCTGTAGATCGAGTGGTCGAAACCGGGGCCGCCATGGAGCAGCAGCAGGGTCGGCCTTTGCCGCATCGTTGGGCCGTCGGGCGCGAGCTTGGCGCCCTCGACGTCGAAGAACAGGCGCACCCCGTTCACGGACACAAGCATGGCCCGATCTCCTTCATATTGATGAACGGTCGACCCGACCCAGGCGCTTGCTTGTTTGGCAGCCGGCACTAAACCATAGCGCACGAAACCAAAGCCCAGTCACAATTCCGGCGTACTCCGTCCCTCATGTGATTCCCGCTTGTCGCGGAAATTTCGCCGTCAGGACAACATGTCATCCAGACTTCACAGAATTTCCTGTGCCGTGGCCGCCGCCGCGGCTCTCGTCATCGCCCCGCAGGCCCTCGCGCAGGATGTGGACCTCGAGATGCGCGTCCAGCGACTGGAGAATCAGCTCCGCCAGGTCACCGGCCAGAATGAGGAACTGCAATACCGGAACCGCCAGCTCGAGGAGCGGCTGCGCCAGCTCGGCGCCGCGCCTCCGGGAGCGTCGGGCGCCCAGCCGCCGCCGGCGGCTCAACCGAACGTAGCTGCCGTGCCGCCGGCCCAGGTCAATCCGGGCTACAGGCAGCCGGCCTATCCGCAGCAGGGCGGCTACCAGCAACCCCAGCCGGGCTATCCCGCGCAGCAGCCGGGGTACCCGCAGCAACAGGGCACCTACGAGCAGCCGCAGATTGCCGCCCCGGCGCCGATCATGCAGGAGCCGGCATCGCCCGGTGTCGGCAACCGCCGCCGCGGCGATGCGTTCGATCCCTCGCAGAATCCGAATGCGCCTGGTGCGCCGAGAGCGCTCGGCGGCGGTCAATTGCCGATCAGCGACCAGGCTGCGGCCGGCGCTCCTGGCGGGCGCGCCCCCGGCGAGCCGCTCGACCTCAGCGGCGTCAGCCCGCGCGGGCCGGTTGCGGCGGCGCCGCCGCCGCAGGGGCCGACCGCGTCGCTGACCACGCTGCCGCCCTCGGCGACGCCGCGCGACGAGTTCGACCTCGGCATCGGCTACATGCAGCGCAAGGACTATGCGCTCGCCGAAGAGACCATGAAGAATTTCGCGCAGAGATATCCCAACGATCCGATGATCGCGGATTCGAAATACTGGCTCGGCGAAAGCTATTTCCAGCGTCAGCAATATCGCGAAGCCGCGCAGGCTTTTCTCGGCGTGACCAGCGATTACGAGAAATCCGCGAAAGCCGCCGACGCGATGCTGCGGCTCGGCCAGTCATTGGCGGCGCTGAAGGAGAAGGAGGCGGCCTGCGCCGCCTTCGGTGCGGTCATCCAGAAATATCCGCGCGCATCGGCCGGCGTGAAGTCGGCCGTCGACCGTGAGCAGAAGCGGGTAAAGTGCTAAGCAGTCGATGACGGGGCCGAGCGGCTCCGCATCGACGGCGGCACATGGACGACAAGAAATCCCCGATCTCGGCCCAGCAGGCGCTAACGATCTTCGCGCCCTGGAAGGCTGTGCCCGCGATCGTGCTGGCCGTCTCCGGCGGGCCGGATTCGGTTGCGCTGTTGTGGCTGGCGGCGCGCTGGCGCCGCGGATTGAAGCGCGGGCCGCGGCTGATTGCGGTCACGGTCGATCATGGCCTACGCAAGGAGGCCGCGCGCGAGGCGCGCGACGTCAAGCAGCTCGCGCGCACACTCGGCATCGAGCACCGCACGCTGCGCTGGCAAGGGACAAAACCGAAGACGGGCGTGCCGGCCGCGGCGCGCGAGGCGCGCTACCAGCTGCTCGCCAAGGCCGCGCGCGCCAGCGGCGCCACGCATGTCGCCACGGCGCACACGCGGGACGATCAGGCCGAGACGTTACTGATGCGGCTGCTCCGGGGCAGCGGTGTCGCGGGGCTCGCAGCGATGGCGGCCGAGACCGAGCGCGAAGGCGTGCGGCTGGCGCGGCCGCTGCTCGGCATTTCCAAGGCCGAGCTGATCGCAACGCTCCAAGCGGCTGGCATCGGCTTTGCCGATGATCCGAGCAATCGCGACACAACCTTCACCCGCCCGCGGCTGCGCGCGCTGATGCCTGCGCTCGCGGAGGAGGGCGCCGATGCCAGGACATTGGCGCGGCTGGCCTCGCGGCTCGCGCGCGCCAATGCCGCCATCGAGGTGCTCGCCGATGGGGCCGAGCGCTATCTCGCGCTCACGGATACCAGCGCGTCGCATGGCGGCTACGATGCGCACGCATTTGCAGCGCTGCCTGAGGAGATCCGGCTGCGGCTGCTCAAGCGCGCGATCGATCGACACGGCCATGAGGGGCCCGCGGAACTCGGCAAGGTCGAGATCTTGCTCGCGGCGGTGGATCGCGCGGTCGCGGAGGGGCAAGCCAGGCTGAAGCAGAGCCTCGCTGGCGCTGCAATCAGCCTTGCTAAGGGGCGAATCCTGGTCCAGCCGGCGCCGCCGCGCCGCCATCGAGCTCCGTAAACGCCCCGGCATTGCCGCGGTCCATCGCCGGGACGCTTAACCACCCCCCAAAAACAGCAGGCAAATCGCCATTATTTCAGCGGGAATCGGGATAGGATGCGCTAAATAGTCCTGTCCCGTTCCCTTGGCATCAAGGGACGCGCC
>Ga0081539_10006074_pt1 | contig 11810 bp, 10 predicted proteins | sample TabmetS4T2R2_FD_71023 | JGI IMG/M metagenome (GOLD analysis project Ga0081539, IMG submission 71023) | Tabebuia heterophylla rhizosphere microbial communities from the University of Puerto Rico - S4T2R2 | ecosystem: Host-associated > Plants > Roots > Rhizosphere ...
GCGGACGGCCACCTCCCCGGCCGGTGCTGGGCGGCGACCGCCGCCGCTGCCGGCCGTGCACCCCGGCGCCGCGCCGACGGCGACGGTGTACGCGCTGTGTGCGGTCGACAACGGCGGGCGGCTCGCCGACCGCAGCATCCTGCGGGTGCTGGACTGGACGGCCGGCCGGCGCCTGGACATCCGCGAACGCGGCGGCATCGTCCTCGCCCGCGCGGCCGCCGACGGCGCACACGGCATCGACGGCCGCGGTTTCCTGCATCTGCCGTTGACGGTGCGCCGGTGGTGCGCGCTGTCGGCCGGCGGCCGCCTGCTGGTGGCCGCCAACCCCACGAGCGGTGTGCTGATCGGCTACCCCATCCCGGTGTTGGACCGGCTCCTGGCCGACGCCCACACCCCCGCGGGCGGTGATCAGGCGTGAGCCCGACGCCGGCCAGCCGGCCGGAGCTGGAGGCGGCCCGGCTGCTGCTGCAACGGATGGGGATCAGCCCGGCCGACCTGGTGGAGATGCGAGCGGCCGGGCCGGCGGCGCCCACCTTCGCCGCGTACGTACCTGTGGTCGCGGCGACGGTGTCGGCGGGGACGCGGCGGGCGTACGGCCCGTACTGGAACCGGGTGGTTCAAGCTTGGGGGACCGGCGGATCGACGACCCGCGTCCGTCGGAGATCGAACTGCTCCGCGAGCAGGTCCGGGCGACCGTGCTGGTGCGGCGCAACGCGCGGCGGCCGGTCGGCTGCCGAACACCTCATATCGGCGCTGCGGTGCCTGTACCGGCGGGCGGTGGCCGACGGGTACCTGGAGGCGGCGGCCAACCCGGCGGCGAAGGTGGCAAACCGCGCCGCGTGCCGAGTACCCGGCGGGCGATCGGCGACGCCCGGCTGGCGGAGATCAACGAGGTGGCGGCCCGCACCGGGGACGATCCCGCGCTGGACACCCTGCTGATCCGGTTGCACACCGAGACCGCGTGCCGACGCGGCGGCGCCCTGTCCCTGCGACCCCGGGACCTCGACGGCGAGCAGTGCCTGATCCATCTGCGGGAGAAGGGCGGCACGGCAAGGTGGCAGCCGGTCTCCCCGACGCTGATGCGGCACCTGCAGGCCACCACGACGAACGCGGCGACGGCGACCGCACCGGGGCGCTGCTGCGCTACCGCACCGGGCGGGCCGCTGACCCGCCGCCGCTACGACTACCTGTGGCAGCGCATCGGACGGCACCTGCCGTGGGTACGGGCGCAGCAGATCAGCACGCACTGGCTGCGGCACACCACGCTGACCTGGGTGGAACGCAGCCACGGCCATGCGGTGGCCCGCGCCTACGCGGGCCACACCGACGGCGGCAGCGCCGGCGGAGCAACCGCCACGTACGTGCGGGCGAGCCTGTCGGAGGTGGCACTGGCGCTGGCCGGGCTGACGGGGGAGGACCATCCCCTCGCCGCGGACAGCCCGTACCGATGACTCACCGACCCGGCCATCGAACCCGATTCCAGGCGTTGGCCGCCGACGCGCCGCTGCAGACCGCCAGCCAAGCAGCCCGCCTCGCGCGGCTCTGACGATTTGCGCCCGAATCTGATCCTCGATCTCAACGGGCGCCGTGGAAGGTGCGTTGACCCGGTGTTCGTCGTCGCCGGTAGAGGCATGCCGGCGGAGGGCGCCGCCGCGTACCGGCATGCTGACGAGCGTCAGGCCGCGCCGGGTTCGGCGTTGCCAACTCGAGCCGCCAGGAGTCCGCAGCGCAAGACCTCTCGCGGTGGCGTCGCGGTGGCGGTTCGTACCGACGGACGTGGTGGCCCACCAGCTGGCGAAGCCGAGTTTCGAGCACGGCGCGACGATCCGGTTCGCGCAGGCCAGCGCCAGGTAGGTGCCCACCGACGCGGCGGCGTCCAGCCCGGCGGGGCACGACCCGTGTCGCGCTCTTCGTTGGAGGTGGTGAGGACCACCACCGGAAGGCCGGCGGTCCGCGAATGGTTCCTGACGCGGCGAAGCACCAAGCCTTGGATCTTCCGATCGTAGAACGCATCGGACCCCGGCGTATTGAGCTGGAGTCCCATCATCGGAGTGACGCTGGGTGATGTATCGGGTATCGCCGCAGTTCCGGTCGCCGAGCTCCACCGCGACCAGGTGCAGCATCGGATAGCTGGACTGGGCTGAGCAGGAACTCGGCGGTGGTGAGGAACATCGGGCAGGTCAGGCAGGCGTTGGCGTGCGGGCACGCTTTCTGGACGGGCAGGCCGCAGAACCCGTTGGGCAGGGCTTGGGTGACGGGGCCCAGACGCGTCGGACAGTGTGTCGGATCGGTGGCGGATCGGTGTCGGATCAAGATCTTGTGAGGATTTCTGTACGCGTTCGAGCGCGGCCCGCTTCGCGGACCGCTCGCGCCGCCGGCAGGCGCGACCGGCATGAGGCAGCCCCAGTCCGCCCGCGGTGAGGCGGCTGGAGCTCGTACGCGCGCAAGCTGCAAAGTGTCTGACATTATTCAGGCCGGACGGTTCTTATCGGACCGGAAGTACCGGGGCGGATGCTGGAACCTCGCCGCACCGATAGGGAGTTCCCCCGTGAGCGAGCTGACAGCTCGATTCGATCTACCCCTCGGTCCGGAGGCTCCTGGGGTAGCTCGGCATGCGGTGGCGCAGCTGCTGTACGGCTGGGGCTACCGTGACGAGGACCGGCTGGCAACCGCAACGATCGTCACTAGCGAAATTGTCGCCAATGCGGTGCTCCACGGAGCCGGCTGCCTTTCCCTGGAGGTGCAGGCCCACGAGAACACCGTGACCGTGGCGGCGGCGGACGGGTCTTCCGTGGTGCCTCGGCGCCGATCCATGTAGCCGGTCTTCTAGCTGCTGGTGGTCGTGGCATCGCCATCATCGAGGCGCTGCAGTGCCAGTGGGGTGTCCACGACCACGAAGGTGGCAAGCGGGTGTGGGTCCAACTTCCGCCCTATCCAGGCCACGCCGAGGAGTCCGGGCGCGGCTAGTGCGTTGTCCATGAACGTTTGCCGGCTCTGAGTAGTCACGCGGCTTTGGTGCGTGGACGGCCCCAGCGGTGTTGGCGTTCGCTGCGGACCCGGGCGCGTTCACGACGTTGGGCTGCCAGGACGTCGGGGTGGCGCGCGTTGGCGTTGCGCCAGCGCAGATATTTCTGCATTTCGCGGGCCAGGACGGTGTGGTTGGGGTGGTTCGAGTGCGCCATCGTGAACATCCGCAGCGGCCCGAACTGGGCCTCGATCGGGTTCGCCCAGGACGCGCTGGTCGGGGTGAGGCACAGCTCGACCTCGTTCCGTGCCGCCCACGCCCTGATAGCCGGCGTCTTGTTCGCCGACAGGTTATCCAGAATGACGTAGATCGGCGCGCCGTCCGGCCGCGCTTTACGGATCGATTTCAGCGCGGACAGGGTGTGATCGCCGCCTTTGCGGCGACGCATCACACCCCACAGCTGGTCGTCGGCGAAGCTGTAGCAGCCGTGGAAGTACCGGATCCCGTGCGTGCGTTTGTAGGTCGCGGGCAGCCGATCCGGATGCGCGCGCCGCGCCCAGCCACCGCCGTGGTGCGGACGAATCGACAACGGCCCGAACTGGTCGAACGCGAAACACCGCTGAGGGAACCTGGTGGTCACCTCCTCGATCCGGTCCAGCTTGACGTCGAAGTCCGGATCCTTCGACTCCTTCCAGGTCCGGGTTCGCTGCCAGCTGACGCCGTTGTCGCGCAGCAACTGCCGCAGCCGCTCCCGGCCGACGACCACTCGCCGAACGTCGTTCACGGCCAGGTAATCGGCAAGTTTGCGCAAGCTCCACCGGGTGAAGGGACGCCCGAGCTTGGCCGGTCGTGTGGTGGCCGCCGCGACGATGAACGCTTCATCGTCGTCATTGATCCGGCGGGGACGGCCTCCCGCCCACTGAGGGTCCAGGGCGCGTAATCCGATCTGGTTGAACAGGTGGATCACGTCGCGGACGGTGTCCTCATGCGCTGCGACCAGCCGGGCGATCGACGACACCGGAGTTCCGGACGCCGACGCCATGATGATCATCGCCCGGCGCACCCGGACAGAGTCGTGCTTGCCGCGTCGTACCAGTTGTTGCAGCCGGCGGCCCTCATCCTGCGTCAACCGCCGCGCCCGCACCGGCTCGGCCAAACCAACCACCCACTCTCAACAGCCAACATCACCGCTGTCGAGAGTGAATCCCCGCTATCTCATCCCCACGGACGCCGAACGGCGTGTCACCAACCCCGGCGAACGTTCGTGGACAACGCACTAGACACCTTTCGGGGTCAAGGTCTGGTGGGTGATGGTGGAGATAGACCTGTTCCGGTGAGGTAGCCGTCGATCAGGCCGGGCCGGTATTGCATGCGTTTTAAGCCGGTTCTTCACGGCTGCGGCCAGATCAGCGGCGGTGCGGACAGCGAGGTTGGCCAGGTTGCCTTTCATCGTCGACCAGACCTTCTCGATCGGGTGATTCGTCGCCGGCCGCGAGACCATGCCGCCGGCCACGAGGACTCGAACGAGGCTAGCGGCCCGCGGCCGCATGAGTCGGCTCAGGGCATTCGGCGACCTGGTAGCCGTACCGCGGGAGATCCTCACGCAGCAGGTCGTCGAGGAGGTCCTGTTGCGCCGGGGTGAGATCTCGCCGCCAACGATCGGTCATATCGCGGATGGGCTCGGCGTTGACCTCGCGCTCGAACTGCGGCGACGGCGCCAGCTCGGCGAAATCCAGCACCCGGCGACAGGTCTCCCACGGCTCGCGGCAGAAATCTTCATAGCGGATCTCGAAGAACTGGTCGGGGTCCAGTCCGCAACGGGCGGCGTCCGTGGCGCGCATCTGGATCCGCCACTCGAGCCCGGCGAGCGCGACGAAAGAGCGATCGTAGCGTTCCCAGACCGCCTGGTCCTCGGGGGAGAACAGGTCGGCCCGCCAGCCGTGCGGTCCCTGCCATCCACGCCAGAAATCCACGTGCAGCAGCGAGCTCGCGACCGCGCGCCCGTCGCGGACGATGTGGACAAAGCGCGCGTCTTCGAAGATCTCGGTCAAGTAACCGATGCGAGGCCAGCCGGTGATCTTGATGAGCAGACGATCGTGCTCGGGAGTCAGCTGCGGCTCCACTGCGCCACGCACCTGCCTTCGCACCCGGGCCGTGACATCACCGCGCACGAGGTCGCGGCACGGCGTCGAGAACCCGTACGCGTGGTAGTCCCAGAAGGGGTAGGCCTCGCTGGGGTGGACCGTACCGCCGAAGAGACGGCGGAGCAGCGGTCGGTGCATCGCGGAGACCGCTCGGCGGTTCAAGTCGGTGCGGGCGGGAAACCGGGCCGAGAGATCCGAGAGCCACATCGTCCGGGGATGCCGGGCCAGCAGTCGATGAAACACCGTCGAGCCGCAGCGGCCCGTACCCAGGATGATGATCGGCTTCGAAATCTTGGTCATCGGCCGCCGCCGTCGCAGAATCCATGCTTAGTCACCCCGGGCGCTGGCGATTACTGCACCCAGCAATCCCGAAGTGGCAGAACTACTTGCGCCATTGACCCCCAGGTCCGAGCCTGGCGGCCTCGGGCAATCTACCACAGTCTTGTGGACTCAGAGCCGGTCGTAACCGAACGGGTTGTAGAAGTGGAGGTGTGGGCGAGATTTCCGGGCACGAAGAACAACCTGGCCGTTACCTGATCCAAAAATCGAGAAAGACGTCAGACTGGTGCACATCGTCTTCGCGCAGTGCGCGCCGGAGAACGGACCAACCGCTGGGTTCGTAATTGACTCAATCATCGCGGTGAAGACCAAGGTCTCGGAGGCTGACGTGGCCAGCAGTCTGTACACCGAAGCGAGGTCGATAGCCCGGGCCAGCTGACGACGGATCCTCCTGACGAGCCCCGGGACAAGGGGAAGACCGCGGGCCAGGCGACGTCCCCGCTGGAGTCCACCCAACCCCGCCCCGTGGATATGCAGAGTTAGAACAATGCCGGGTTTGCGAGGTCGGGGCGAACCCGTGGGGCAACACGGCCTGGCATCTCGGACGTACTCGCGGGGGTGCGCTGCGGCGACGAGCCGGCGTTCGGCAGCGATTCGACGACCATTTCTGCGTTGCCATACATTGCCGCCGGGCTGGAGCGTGGCTCACGACGTAAGCCTTGAATTTGACGGCCATCCAGGCCAGGGCGGCGATCGTGTGGACCGGGTACGAGAGCACCGGCCACGCGCTTAGTAGGGCAGCCGTACTTCGTTATCTGATCTTGGACTGGGATGGCGGGCCGCTGACCCTCAGGCGTGTCGATACACCACATAGGACGGCCACCGCGTGATCATCCGGTGTTGTGTCGACAACCAAAGATCACGAGATGGCCGCTGCGGCCATGGTAGAGGCCGGGTGGGTGGAACAGAAGCGTGCCGAGTTGATCGGCCGGCTCGGTGTGCACTTCGCCAGGGTGGAACCGTTCGCTCAGGCCGGTAAATACGTGCGCGGGTTGCTCAGTGACCTGCCGCGCAAGAACTGCTGGACGTTGGCGGAGTACGCCGGGGACGCCACCCCGGACCGGATGCAGCGGCTGCTGGACCGCGCCGCGTGGGACACCAGCGCGGCGATGGGCACGGTGCGCGACTTCGTCACCGAGCACCTCGCCGACGACGGGTTGGCGGTGCTGGTGCTGGATGAGAGCGGTGTGGAGAAGACCGGCACCGCGACCTGCGGGGTCAAACGGCAGTACGTCGGCTGCGCCGGCAAGGTCGCCAACGCGATCAACTTCGTCAACGCCACCTACAGCACCGGTCGCGGGCACGCCCTGATCGGCTCCCGGCTGTACATCCCGGCCGAACAGCTCGGCGACGACGCCACCCGCACGGTGATGGGCGTCCCGGCGGACCTGGAGTTCGCGACCAAGCCCCAGCTGGGCTGCGGCCTGCTCACCGACGCCCTCGACGCCGGGGTGCGCGTCGACTGGTGCACCGCCGACGCGGTCTACGGCCGCGACCGAGGGCTGCGCGAGACCTGCGAGCAGCGCGGGATCGGCTACAGCCTCGGCGTGCCCTGCTCATTTCGGATCTGCCTACCGTCGGGAACCACCCTCCGGGCCGACGCCACCCTGAAGATCCTCACACCCGCCTGCTGGCAGATCGCCTCGTGCGGGCCGGGTTCCAAAGGCGAGCGGCGCTACGCCTGGGCCTGGATCGGCACCGCCAGTTCCCGGCACTTCCTGCTGATCCGCCGCAGCCTCAGCAAACCCACCGAGCTGGCCTACTTCTACTGCCACGTTCCGCAGCACACCCCGGCCACGCTCGGCGTGCTGGTCGCGGTGACCGGCCGCCGCTGGACCATCGAAGAAGATCACGAGTTCGGCAAGGACCAGTTCGGCTTCGACCAGTCCCAGGCCCGCCGCTACACCCCGATCATGCGGCACATCGTGCTGGCCATCGCCGCCCTCGCGGTCTGCGCGATCGCCGCCGCCGACGCCCGCACCCACACTCAATCGCTGCCCATCCCGGCCAGCCCGACCCAACCCCCGCCGGCCGACCTCGGTCTCATCCCGCTCACCGTGGTCGAGATCAAGAGGCTGTTCAACCTCGCCACCACGGTCACCCACTCCGCCAGCCATTACCTGCACTGGTCCTGGTGGCGGCGCCGCCACCAAGCCCGCGCCCGCTGGTACCACCACCGCGCCCGACTCACATGATCAGATCACGAAGTACGGCTGCCCTATTAGCCGCACGGGCCGCGCGGATCATGCGGGCGCGCGGCCGGCGGTTAGGCAGCGTCGCCCACACAAGGTACCGCCGCGACGTGGCCAGCTCGTCCTTGTATCGCGCCTCACCGGCGAGGAACTCATAGAAACGCAGCCCGCGTTGCCGGGCGGCCTCGGCGGCAAGCAGATGTGTCGCGTACCCTGGCCGGATCTTGCTCGGGAGGTCGGTCCGAAAGCCGCCTTGGTAGTACTGCAGGGTGTCGCCGACGACGAAGCCGTAGACAGCACCGAGCACCTCGCCGTGCCTGCGAACAGCGAACATGGCGGCTCGGCCAGCGGGCAACCAGGAGGCGACCAGGGCGCGGTGAAACGCGCGTTTTCGCGCCGACGAGAAGGCGCCCCGCTCACCCCGCGCCCGCCACCGGCGTTGGTGGAGCTGCTGCAGGTCGTCCATGATCTCGAGAGCGGAGTCGGCGGTGGTCGCCCACTCCGTCTCGTACGGCTCCATCCCGCGCAGACTGCGCCGCAATAGGGCACGTACGCTCTTGGCCGGGAGCGTCGCGATCAGGCCTCGCCCGTCGCTGGCAAGGTCGAGCACCGGTGACGCCGACAACGGCAGCTGCGTGCCGGAAGCCGCGAGGCCGATCGCCTCGGCGTGGTCGGCGACGAAGCCGTCCAGCACCAGCTCGTCCCAGCGCCGGGTCCGATCAGCCTGCGCCACGATGGCCGCGGCGAACTCGTGACGATCCCAGGCTGCCGCGCACAGCCCGTTGTACTCGACAAATACGCTCTCGTCGGGTCGCTCGCCTGCCGTGCCGAGGTGCAGGCGGCGGATCGGCAACGGTCCGCGCCGTTCGACATCCCGGGTGACCAACACGGCCCCGCACACCCGGCCGTTCCGCTCGGCGATCCAGAACTGGTGTGGAACCAGGTCGCCGAAGTGGGTGAGCCACAGATCGGTCCACGACCAGCGGCAGAACGGCGGGACCTCCGGACCAATCGTCTGCTCGATCCTGGCCCACGCCATTCGCGCCTGCTCGCGGGCGACAGCCGGCAGCGTCCGGATCTCCACTGAGCGGGCGGACGTCAAACGTCTGCGGACCGCGCTGGGCTCCGACACATCGCTCCTTCGTCGGTCGACACCCGTATGGACTCTAGCGCGGGGCCGGCAACGGCGATCCACTTCCGATGGGCGCACACTGACCGCTGTGCGTGCTGTCGTCACCGGCGGCGCTGGGTTTGTCGGATCCAGTACCTGGCCGTGGGTCGTGCACGGTTCAATCCTGCCTGCGCAAGACCTCCCGGATGGCTTGCGTTGCCGCCGCCACCGTCGACGGAGCGAGCAGTCGGAGCGCAAGGAGAAATGCCCCCACGAGCGCCGTCCCTTCGCCAACCAGAATCGCGAGGCCGACCATGCCACGCCGATCCGAGTGGATCACAAGGTGCTCGAGCGGGGCCACCGCTGCCACGCCGAAGACCCCCGCGATGAAAGTCGGCACCAGGCATTTCAGCATCGCGCCAATGGTCCCGCCTACGATTCGGCGGGACAGCCAGAGCCCCGTGACGCCCAACACGATCCCCCCGGAGGAGATCGCCAAGCCGACCCCGGCAACCCCGAAGGACGGCATCAGCATGGCGACGAGGACCATGGCCGACCCCAGCGCGGCCACCGTCATCCGGTTCATGAGGTAGGAGCGTCCACTGCCCTGGATGACTTCGTTGGCCACCACCGCCATCGCCTGGCCAAGGCTGAGGCCGGCGAGGGCGGTAAGGACGACGCCGGCGTCCCGCCAACGCTCGCCGAGCACGACCACCACCGCCGGTTCGCCGAGGGCGATCATCAGGCCGGCTACCGGCACCGCGGCGCACCAGATCCACCTCAGCGCCCGCAGGAATGCCTGGCGGAACCGATCAGGTTCCGCTGCGATCCGCGAGAAGGCGGGGAACAGCGCATAGCCGACCACCTCGTACAGCGCCAACCCCGGCAGCGTCGCAAGCCGCCGCCCGTAGCGGTACTGGCCCAGCGTCGGCTGTCCGAGCCAGCGTGCCACCGCGAAGTACTCCAATATCTCCTGTAGCCGCCAGGCGAGGTTGGCGACGACCAGCGGCACGGCGTACCGGGCGAGTTCACGCCACAAGCGCAGCGACGGCCGGCCGTGTCGCGGCCACCATCCGGCCAGTAACCAGCTCGAACCGAGCCACGTCACCTGGGATGCGTACGTCGCGGCGACGAGAGCCCAGACCCCAAAGCCCAGTGCGGCAAGCGTGACGGCCACGATGGCGAAGCTGATCGCGGTACTGACGTTGACGATCATCCGACGCCCGAAGCCGAATCCGCGCTGCAGCAGGGCGTCCGGCACGACGGTCAGGGAATGCAACAGCGGCATGCCCGCGGTGACCGCCGCGATGATGCCCGCGACATGGCTGCCGAACAACGTTGCGATCAGGGGCGCGACGGCAAGCATGGCAAGGCTGGTGACCACGCCGTTGCCGAGCGCGGCCCAGAAGACCGTGATAGAGGTGCGGGCAACGTCCCGATCGCGCTGGACAAGAGCCGATCTCAGGCCTCCTTGGGAGACCGTCACGACCAGGCCACTCAGCGCCGTTCCGGCGGTGAAGGCCCCGATCTCTCCGGGACTAAGCAGCCGCGCCAGCGCCACCAGTTGGACGATCGCGATCAGCTCAACCGCGACGAAGCCAACCGAGGACACCGTCACACCCCGGCGGAGGATCGGGGATAGCCCGGGGTGCGCGTCGCCGCCGACCGGCGTCGATTCTTCTACCCGGGGGGGATCGGTCATCCGTGCCCTCTGCCCTGCGCGGCCTGGCCCTGCGTGCCACCGGGCGGCGGTCGGCGGATCAACCGTCGTCCGGCGTGAGCGGTGAGCTCGACCAGGAGCCGTTCATACCGACGCGCCATGCGCTCGATGCAATGGTCTTTGTCGAATCGTGCCCCCGCCGCTGCGCCGAGTCTGGCCCGGAGGGCGGGGTCCACGGCCAACCGGTCGAGCCGGTCGGCGATCGCGGCGCTGTCACCCACGGCGACGACGTAGCCCTCTATCCCGTCGGTGACGACATCGCGGAGCGCACCGCAGTCGGTTACGACGACGGGAAGCCCGACGGCCATCGCCTCGAGCACCGCCAGTGGCATCGCCTCCCAGTCCGACGACAGGCAGAACACGTCGAAGAGCCGGAGCAGGACGTGAACGTCGCGCCGATCTCCGGTGAACCGCACGCGGTCGGCGATTCCGCGCTCGGCGACGACATGCCGCAATTCGGCGTTTCGCGGACCGTCCCCGACGACCACGAGCTGCACGTTCGGTCTGGCTGGCGCTAGTCGGGCGATCGCATCGATCAGCACGTGGTGTGCCTTCGCGTCGCTGAGCCGGGCAACGATGCCGACCACGAAATCGCTAGGCCCGAGGCGGAGCTCGGCCCGGGCCGCCGTGATCTCCTCGGCGGATGGCAGGGCGGGCGACGGCACCCCGTTCGGTATCACTACCTCGCGGATGCGCCGCCACGGCCGGGACCCGACGCCCTCCGACATCCTCAGATACTCGCCCTGGCGGGCCGCCAACAACACCAGCGCATCGGACAGGAACAGTGTCTCGAGATCGTGGCGGGCTATGCAGCGCTGGCCGAGCGGGACGAAGTCCATCTCGTGCACCGAAACGATGTTCGCTGGCACACCCGCGAGCCGCGCGGCGACCCTCCCCAGGGTCATCGACGCCCTGGCGTGGGCGGACACCATCACGACATCGGTGCGATCGGTCCGAAACCGACGGACGAGCCGGGGAACGGTCCGCGGATCATAGCGACCGGAGCGCCCGACGACGTGCAGCGGGAATCCGCCCCCGCGGAAGAGGTCGCCGAGCGCTCCCCGCTCTTTCAGGCAGATCAGGCGTGGTCGTACCACCGACGGGTCGAAGCTGCGGAAGAGATTCAGCAGCCCGTACTCAATGCCGCCGACCCCTGTTCGATCGAGTACGACGCTGAGGTTGATCGGCAGCCGGACCGGTCCGTTCGGCGAAGTAGTGGACCCGGAGGCGTCGTCCGCTGAGTCGACGCGAGGTCGGCGGCCGGCGGTCTCCTCGAGCATGTTCTGCGCCGCGCAAATCGAATCGACGAGGGAGAACCTCGATGCAACACGCCGCTGGC
>Ga0081539_10006075_pt1 | contig 11809 bp, 8 predicted proteins | sample TabmetS4T2R2_FD_71023 | JGI IMG/M metagenome (GOLD analysis project Ga0081539, IMG submission 71023) | Tabebuia heterophylla rhizosphere microbial communities from the University of Puerto Rico - S4T2R2 | ecosystem: Host-associated > Plants > Roots > Rhizosphere ...
TTGCTGGTCGACCGATCCATCGCGAAAGGTGAACGCTCCTGCCGGTCAAGCGCTCCCGACGGCGCTCAGGCCGCGCTGCTCATAGCCGAACAGGGGATCGAGGTGCGATTCGACGTAGGATCGGACGGCTCGCTGCGCCTCCTCGCCCAACAAGGCGTGGAATCCGCCGGAACCGCCGGCGCGGACCTTGTATGAATTGGCCCCGCCATCGCGTCCGGCACCCATCCGATTCGAGCGGAAATAGCCCAGGCGCTCCGTTTCCTTGAGCCGGTCGAAGCGCGCGAACTCCACCGCTTCAGCTATCTGGTCCCGATCGCCGTGCAGGCCGATGAAGCCGGCAAGCTCCGCGAGGCTCGAGGCCGGCTCGCGCAGGATATCCTCGTAGCGAATGATCATCATGTCCCGCTTGTGCGTGGAGAAATCGGCCCATTGATTCAGGAATTCGACGATCGACGGGATTCCGCCCTGCTCCGTCCAGATGAATTGCTCCAGCGGCTGCCGCGCCAGTCTTTGCCTGGCCCGATCGGTCGTGCGGTGCTTGCAATGGAAATAGCGCGAGACGGCTATGTCGCCCGGGTGGCGTGCGAGCAGGATCACCTTGCAGGCGCCGAAAGCCTCGCGATCGATGGTGATCTGGTCCGGCCGATGCATGGCGTCGCCCGCATGCGTGAAGAGCAGACGCGGCACCTCAGGCGGACTTCGCACCAGGGTCGAATATTTCAGCAGCGCGCGTTCATCGATCCCGAACTGCTGCTGGTAGAGCCGCGCGAGCATCACGCGGACGAAGGTTCGGCCCGATTTGGGGAAGGATATGAAAGCCGTGTCCGCGGACCGCAATCGCTCCATGGCCCGCCAGTAACGGCCCAGCCCAAGCGCCCTGGAGCTGGGGATTTTTCGCAGCACGGCCGCCGCGATCTTGTGATGGAGAGCCATTGCACCGCGCCAACGCTCCGGCTGCGAAACGGCTCCGGCGAGGATCCTATGCTATTCCCCTAGCGCATCCTTCAGCTCGTCCAGCCAAGGCCCCGCCGTCCCATCCGACGGTGCGCGCCAGTCGCCGCGGGGGCTGAGGCTGCCGCCGGCGGAGACTTTCGGACCGTTGGGCAAGGCCGAGCGCTTGAATTGCTGGCCGCCGAAAAAGCGCCCGAGGAATTCCTGCAGCCAATGGCGGATGGTCGGCAGATCGTAGGCGTGCTTCAGGGCATCGGGGAAATCGAGCGGCCAGACTCCCTTGTCGACATCGTGCCAGGCCTGCCAGGCCAGAAAAGCGACCTTCGAGGGCGGCTGGCCCGAGCGCAGGATGTGGAACAGGAAGAAATCATGCAGCTCATAGGGGCCGATGCGGTCCTCGGTGCTCTGCATGCCGCCCTCGTCATCGGCGGGCACCAGCTCGGGCGAGATTTTCGTCTCCAGGATGGCGGTGAGGATGCGATTGGTGTCCGCGTCGAACTGGTTGGACTTGATCGACCAGCGGATCAGATACTGAATCAGCGTCTTGGGCACGCCGGCATTGATGTCGTAATGGCTCATATGGTCGCCGACGCCGTAGGTGCACCAGCCGAGCGCGAGCTCGGACAAATCGCCGGTGCCGATCACGAAGCCGCTGCGTTGGTTGGCCAGGCGGAACAGGTAATCGGTGCGCAGCCCCGCCTGCACATTCTCGAACGTGATATCGTAGACCGGCTCGCCCTTGGCGAAGGGGTGGCCCATGTCGGCGAGCATCTGGCGGGCGGCCGGCGTGATATCGATTTCCTCCCCGACCACGCCGAGCGCCTTCATCAGCGCCCAGGCATTGCTTTTGGTCGTCTCGCCCGTCGCGAAGCCGGGCATGGTGAAGCCGAGGATGGTCGAGCGCGGGATCTCGAGGAAGTCGCAGGCCTTGGCGGCGACCATCAGCGCGTGGGTGGAATCGAGCCCGCCCGAGACGCCGATCAGCATATGCTTGCCGGCGGTCGAATCGAAGCGCTTGACCAGGCCCTGCACCTGGATGTTGAACGCCTCGTAGCAATCCTGATCGAGCTGCTCGATGCGGTTCGGCACATAGGGGAAGCGGCGCAATCTGCGATCGAAGCCGATGTCCTTGAGCGCGGGGCGATGCTCGAAAGCGATGCGGCGCATACGCTGCTCGGGATGGCCGGCGGCGATCGCATTGTCGTTGAAGGTCGGCATGCGCATGCGCTCCAGGCGCAGGCGCTGGACGTCGACGTCGGCAATGGTGAGCTCCGGCGCACGATCGAAGCGGTCCGACTTGGCAAGCAGCTCGCCAAGCTCCCAGATCGAGCATTGGCCGTCCCAGGCGAGATCGGTGGTGCTCTCTCCAGGGCCGGCGGCCGAATAGACGTAAGCGGCGGTGCAGCGCGTCGATTGCGAGGCGCAGAGCAGGTCACGCTCGTCGGCCTTGCCGATCGTGATGTTGGACGCCGACAGGTTGCACAGGATCAGCGCACCGGCGAGCGCGCCCAGGGTCGAGGGCGGTTGCGGCGCCCAATAATCCTCGCAGATTTCGACATGGAAGATGAAATCGGCCAGGCCGTCGGCGGCGAAGATGAGATCGGACCCGAACGGCGCCGTGCGGTCCGCAACCTGAATCTCGCCGCCGAGCCCGATTCCGGGCGCGAACCAGCGCTTTTCATAATATTCCCGGTAATTGGGCAGGAAGCTCTTCGGCACCACCCCGAGGATGGCGCCGCGCGCCACCGCCACCGCGCAATTGTAGAGCCGCCCGCTCCTGCGCAGCGGCGCGCCCAGGACGCACACCGTTCCGAGCTTCGCGCTCGCCTCGACAAAGCGGCCGATGCCTTGCTCCACCGCATCGAGGAAGGCGTCCTGCATATGCAGATCGTCAACCGCATAGGAGGAGATGTTGAGCTCCGGAAAGATCAGCAAATCGCAGCCGCGCCCATCGGCCGTCCTGGCCAGCGCGATCGCCTGATCGACGTTGAACGGCACATCGCCTGCCGATGCCGTCGGCGAAGCAGCGGCGACGCGGACGAAGCCGTGGCGATGGATCGCCTCGAAGGGTGCGGTCTTTGCCATCAGGGCGGTCCTATAGCATGTCCGAGATCATTTCGATGGCGACACGTACCAGGGTTTCCTGTTGGCGACGCATTACCGAAACCGTTCGGGCTTCAGCTCAAGCGGAACCGGTGGATCGATTGGCTGCCAGCCAAACTGCCGGATCACATCATTGCTCTCCCGCGCTTCGCGTCCCGCCGCCAGCGACCAGGTGATATGGTAGGTGCTGCCGTCCGGTCGGTCGGTCGTGCCGCCGAGGCGGACCACCATCGCTTCGACACCTTTGCCATCGTCGCTCCGGCCGATGATTGTGCCGCTGTCCTCCTCGGGCAGGACCGAGTCGGCGGCGACGCGGGACCTGAGCGTGACGTGATCGGCGACGGGCTCGGCATAGGCCGGCGGAAAGCGGGCGAGCAGTTGCGCGCGCTCGGCGTGACCGAGCTTCCAGCCGATCACGCTTTCGCCGGCCCGGGCCTGATCATGGGCTTGTTTGGCTGTGACCATGAATTTTCAACGGGTCTTTGATCCGGGTAGTTCCCAACATATGAGATCGGCAGCGTGGCGACGCCTATCCGGACGCCTAACTCGGCAGCGGCGTCCATTCCTCGCCGGGCGGCATGGGGGCAAAGATGGAATCGAGGATCTTGTCGCTGACTTCCTCCGGCGTCGCCGGATCCCACTTCGGCTGGTTGTCCTTGTCGACCAGCACTGCGCGCACACCCTCGGCAAAATCGGGACGCTTCACCACGCGTGCCGCGACGGCATATTCCTGCCGCATCTCATCCGCGAAGTCGCGCATCTGAGCGCCCTCCGCGAGCAGCCGCAGCGATACCTTGCACGCTTGCGGACTCTTCGCGCCGAGGGTTGCGCGTTCGGTCTCGGCCCATTCGGATTCGTCGGTCTCGAGCGCCTCGAGGATTTCCTCCAGCCGGTCGGACGCAAAGGTCTTGTTCAGCTGCACGAGATTGTCGGCGATCCGAGCCGCCGGCGGCGTTACGCTCGCCTTGCCCAAAATGCCCTCGATCCGTTCCGGCCGGGCGGCGATCTCTTCCTTCACCTCGGTGAGCGCCTCGTGCGGAATGTAATGGGTGGCCAGACCCAGATAATGGCATTCGGCGCCGTCGAGCCGCGCGCCGGTGAGCGCGAGGAACTGGCCGACGCGTCCGGGGAGGCGCGACAGATACCAGCCGCCGCCCACGTCCGGAAAAAGCCCGATCCCCGTTTCCGGCATGGCGAAACGGGTATTCTCCGTGGCCACCCGATATTTGCACGGCATGGCGATGCCGACGCCGCCGCCCATGGTGATCCCGTCCATGAAGGCGACACTCTTCTTGCGGTACCCAAACAGCAGATGGTTCAGCCGATATTCCTCGTGGAAGAAGGCGCGTGCCAGCTTGCCGTCGGCCGCTCCGCTGTCGGCAAGCACGCGCACGTCTCCGCCCGCGCAGAAGCCGCGGCCCTCGCCATGATCGATCATCACCGTCTTGACGCCGGGATTGTCGCGCCATTCGGTCAGGGCTGCGATCATCTCGCTGCACATGTCACGCGTGAGTGCGTGGATGGCCTTCGGCCGATGCAGGCTGACGTGCCCCGCCTTGCCATCGATGCGCGTGATCACATCGCTCATTGGCGTCCCCCTGCTTCGGCCAGGTGCCATGACCCGCCGCCGACTGCCTTACTCGAATGCACTGCTTTCCCCATTAACCATGATCAATCGTGTTGCTTGGGCTCCTAGCCGTGCATCGTGTCAATATCCAGAGCGCCCCGGCGCGGCGCAGGCGCGGTCAAGCGGGCGGTCCATCGCAGCCTTGTGTTCGTCCGGTCCAGCGTCCACAGGCGAAACGATGCGCATGACATGGCTGATGGCGCTAACCTGCCTTGCCGCTCCGGCTCGCGCGGATACGCCTGCGCAGCGAGTGGAGCAGGTCTCGCAGCAGCGGCTTCGGGCAACCGTGCTGAGCCTGGTCGGATTCGGTACGCGCCATACGCTTTCCTCACAGACCGATCCCAGGCGCGGAATCGGCGCGGCGCTGCGCTGGACCGAGGCGGAATTCAACCGTTACGCCGCGGCCTGCGGCGGCTGCCTGACGATCGAAACATTGTCCAATGTGATGACAGGTGACCGCCTGCCGCAGCCGACCCGTGTGACGGACGTCGTCGCGATCCAGAAAGGGAGCACCGAGCCCGACCGTGTCGTGATCATCGCCGGCCATATCGACAGCCGCGTCGGCGATGTCACGAATGCGACCGCGGATGCGCCCGGTGCGAACGACGACGCGTCCGGAGTTGCGGCCGTGCTGGAGGCAGCGCGCCTGCTGTCTCGCCGGAGGTTTCCGGTGACGATCGTCTATGCGGTTCTGTCCGGGGAAGAGCAGGGACTGTTCGGCGGCAAGATCCTGGCGGGCTATGCGAAGAGCCGCGGCTGGCAGGTCACCGCGATGCTGAACAACGACATCATCGGCAACAGCTGTGGCTCGGATGCGAGGTGCGATCGCGCGCATATCCGGGTGTTCTCCGAAGGCGTTCGATCAGACGCGACGGCGGCGCTTGTCGACGAGCAGCGGCGGCTTGGCGGCGAGAATGATTCGCCCTCGCGCAATCTTTCACGATTCATTGCTTCGCTCGCCGGACGCGCCGGGCCGGGGTTCGGCGTGCGACAGGTCTGGCGCAGGGACCGGTTCGGCCGGGGCGGCGACCATATCGAGATGCTCCAGTCTGGTTTTCCGGCCATCCGGTTTACGGCAGCTGTCGAAAATTATGACCGGCAGCACCAGGACGTGCGCGTCGAGAAGGGCCGGGCCTATGGCGACACAATCGATGCGATGGATTTCGCCTATCTGGCCAAGGTGGTCCGGCTGAACGTCGGCCCCCTCGCCGCCCTCGCCAGGGCTCCTACTCCGCCGCCTGCCAGTATCGAAGGGGCAGTGTCGACCGATACCAAAGTTTCCTGGGAGACCTCGCCGCGGGCGGTGCGCTACCGGATCAGCTGGCGTCCAACCGATGCCGCCGGGTGGACCGGCAGCGTGATCGTTCCTGGTGGTGTGCAGAGTCATGTGCTCAAGGGGGTGCGGGTCGACGACTGGATCTTCGGCGTCTCCGCCATTGCGGCGGACGGCTTCGAATCGCCCGTGTCATCGGCGGTGCCGGGTGGCTCGTTCGGGCCCGTCGCACGTCAAGGAACCACTGCAGTGGCGCCGCGTCGATAGACCATGGCCAGACGAACCATCCGCACCGGCCTGCCGACGCGCGAGCAGATCCTCGAATTCATCGAGAGCTCCGACCAGCCCGCGGGCAAGCGGGAAATCGCACGAGCCTTCGGCCTTTCCGGGAATGACAAGGTCGCGCTCAAGCAGCTGCTGCGCGACATGGGCGATGAAGGGCTGATCGACAGCGCGCCGGGGCGGGCATTCCACCGCCTGGGCGGCGTCCCGAAAGTGACCGTGTTGCGGATCGTCGATGTCGACGACGGCGGGAATGTCTGGGCCATTCCCGAGCGCTGGGACGCCGAGGGACCCGAGCCGCGCCTGCGCGTGCAGGAGCGCGGGCGACGCAGCGCACTGGGCGTCGGCGACCGCGTCCTGGCGCGTACCGAACAGCGCGGCACCGGCTATCTGGCCCATGTCATGAAGAAGCTGCTGCGCGGCAGCGAGCTGGTGCTTGGCGTCGTGCATCAGGAGGGAGAGAATTTCTGGCTGCGTCCGGTCGACAAGAAGGAGCGGCGCGAGCTGCCGATTGCCGACGTTGGGAAAGCCGTGGCCGGCGATCTGGTGCTGGCCGAAAAGACCGGGCGGCCGCCGCGGCTCGGGGCACGAGTCGATGCGGTGCTGGGCGATCCGTTCGCACCGCGCAGCTTCAGCCTGATTGCGATCCACAAGCACGGCATCCCGCACGAATTTTCCGATCTCCTGCTTGCCGAAGCCGAACGCGTGGCGGCGCTCGAACTGGGCGAGCGCGAAGATCTGACCCACGTTCCGATCGTGGCGATCGATCCGGCCGATGCACGCGACCACGACGATGCGGTGTGGGCCGCACCCGACGATGATCCAGCCAATGGCGGGGGATGGAAGGCCGTCGTCGCGATCGCCGATGTCAGCTTCTACGTCAGGCCGGGATCGGCGCTGGACAAGGAGGCGCGCCGGCGCGGCAACAGCGTCTACTTCCCCGACCGGGTCGTGCCGATGCTGCCCGAGACGCTCAGCGCCCATGTCTGCTCGCTGAAGGAAGGGGAGGACCGGGCAGCGCTGGCCTGTCACCTGCAGATCGCACGCGACGGCAAGCTCAAGAGCTGGCGCTTCAGCCGGGCCCGCGTGCGGATCGCCGCCAACATCGCCTATGAGGATGCGCAGGCCGCAATCGAGACGGCGGGGGCGATCGCCGAGCCGATCGAATGCGCCTCTTCGCCCTGCTCCTTTTCGGAAGCCGATCTCAACCTTCCCGCGTCGCCCATCCCGCCGGCGATGGTCGAGGAGGTCTTGAAGCCGCTATGGGATTGTTGGGGGGCGCTTTATGCGGCTCGGGAAAAGCGCGGTCCGCTCGAACTGGACCTTCCCGAGCGGCAGGTGATGCTCGACGAGAAGGGCCGGATCACCTCGGTTGCGCCGCGCGAGCGGCTCGATGCGCACAAGCTGATCGAGGATTATATGATTGCGGCCAATGTCGCGGCGGCCAAGGCGCTCGAGGCCCAAAAGGCGCCGGTCATGTACCGCGACCACGAGCCGCCCAGCCGCGAGAAGCTGGTCGCGCTGAAGGATTATCTGAAGACCTTCGGGCTCGAATTCGCGCTCGGGCAGGTCATCCGGCCGGCGACGTTCAACCAGATCATCGACAAGGTCGGCGAGGCCGATTTCCGGGAGCAGATCATGGAGCAGATCCTGCGCACCCAGACGCAGGCTTATTATGGGCCCGCAAATCACGGCCATTTCGGTCTCGCGCTTGGCAGCTATGCCCATTTCACCAGCCCGATCCGGCGCTATTCGGACCTGGTCGTGCACCGTTCGCTGGTGCGTGCCTATGGCCTTGGCGACGGCGGGCTCAGCGACGCCGAAGCCGATGCCATGGACGTGACCGGCGAGCTGATCTCGCAGCTCGAGCGGCGCGCCATGGCGGCGGAGCGCGAGACGCTCGACCGCTATGTCGCTGCTTATCTGGCCGATCATGTCGGCGAGCTCGTCGATTGCCGCATCACCGGCGTGCAGCCGTTCGGATTCTTCGCGAGCGTCGATGGGCTGGGCGGCGATGGGCTGGTGCCGGTCTCGACGCTCGGCAGCGATTATTTCCGCTATGACGAAGCCAGCCAGACGCTGGTCGGCGATGAGACGGACGTTACCTTCACGCTCGGCCAGCGGCTGCGGCTCCGGCTGGCGGAAGCCAATCCGGTGAGCGGCGGGCTGCGCTTCGAGCTTCCGGATTCGCCGGAGGATTCAGCCTTTCAGCGCGGAATGCGCGGCGCTCCGCGCGGGTCGGGCGAGCCGAAGCGGAGACTGCAGGGCCGGCGCGGGCGGCCTCCCAACATCCGCCACCGCGGCCGGCGGTAGCGCATCATGAGCCGCTGGGCTTGATGTTCCATCCGGCCAGCGTCACGTTTTTTCCTTCCAGATCGTAGACGAATTCCTCGCGTCCGTTCGCGCGGGCGAATTTCGTCTCATAGACCAGGCTGACCCGGCTGCCACCGGTCGAATAATTGACATTCCAGCCAACGCTCTTGGCCTCGGTGACATTGCCGTAGAGATTATGCACTCCGGCGAGCATCTCATTCCACTCGGTCTCGCTCTTGTCCTGCCGGATTTCCGGACCGCTCATCGCATAGATGTCTGCATATCGGGCAGCATCGAACATTTTGTGAAAACGGGTGACCTCGGTTTGCGCCGTTTCGAGATCCTTGCCGGCCGAGCAGCCGGAAAGGATGGCGAGGCCCGCGAGTAGCAACGGGTACATACGCATCGCTGAATCCCCCTGGTGTCCGTCGGCGATTCTACAGCCTTTGGGTTAACGAGGCGAGCAGGGGCTAACGGCCGTTCGAAAGCCAGAGTGCAAAAAATGCAACCATAAAAATCCATTTCGCAGTTGCAGCAGACAGCGGTGTCAACTAAATAGCAACTGCCTTTCAGGCATCCTCTCCTAAGACTTGGGCCAGCCCACAAGGCTGGCCCTTTTTTCCAGGTGAGGTGTGGGGCAGGGATGGAGAAAGCTGAGAATTCGGCCATTTCTCATGAGGATTTCCCGGCTGTCGTGGCGGTGAGCGCGACGTGGTCCCCCTTTTGTCGCGGCGTGCGGCCATGAAATCGATGGCTGAGCCGGTCTCTTCCGATCCATTTTGCGATGCAAAAGAATCGCTTACGGCCGGGTCCCATGGCGCGGATGCGGCAGCGATCAACGCGGTCGCGCGGGACTGCGGCACGCTGGCCATCGAATGCAGCGACGTGTCGGGTTACGTCGCCGGAGTCGCCGGCCGGATCGCTGCCAATCTCGGCACGCTGGAGCTGCTCGAAAAAGTGACGGCTAGACTGGTCGAAGACCAGGCCAAGGTCTCGCAGTCCACCGGCGAAGCGCTTCTGCTGGCCGAGCAGGCGCAGGACACGCTGATGCGCGGGCGGGCGGTCATTGAAAATGTCATTGCCGATTTCAGCGGACTCATCAGCCTGGTCGTGCAGCTGGGCGATCGCATGGCGGGCTTTGCCGTGGCCATGGAGCAGGTGCGTCACGTCTCGAGCGGCATCGAGTCCATCGCCAAGAAGACCAACATCCTGGCGATCAACGCCACCATCGAGGCAGCGCGTGCGGGCGAATTCGGCCGCAGCTTCGTCGTCGTCGCGAATGAAGTGAAGCGGCTAGCCGAGGAGACGCGCTCGGCGACCAGCGAAATCGGCGACACCGTGCACTCGCTTACCAAGGAAGCGGCGGTGGTCGCGTCGGAAGTGCAGGCCGGCGTCGAACGCAGCAGCGCCGCCACCAGCGGCTTTGCCACCATCGCCGACAGCATCGACCAGCTGGAAGGCATTGTCGCCAGCGTCGCGCAGCAAACCCAGGGCATTGCCGGATCGGCCCGGCATATCGAGCATAGCGTCGATAGCATGAAGGAGGCGCTGGGCGCCTTTGCCGTCGATGCGCGCGCGAACGGCAGCCAGCTTCAGGCCGCCCAGCAGCGGCTCGATGGCCTGGAAATCCTGTCGGGGACCATGCTCGACCGGCTCGCCCATTGCGGCGTGCGGATCGACGACAGCCGCTATGTGGATCTCGCCAAGGCAGCGAATCGCGAGCTCGAGCTGTTGCTGGAAAATGCCATTGCCGAAGGCCGGATCGCTGCCGAGGATCTATTCGACACGGACTATCGGCCGATTCCGGGCTCCAATCCGCAGCAATATTGGAACCGCTTCTGCGAATTTGCCGACGCGCATGTCCGGCCTGTGCTGGACCGCTTGACGATGCAGACCGAACGCTGCGTCGGCTGCGTGATCAGCGACGCGAACGGCTATCTGCCAACCCACATCTCGCGCCGCTGCCTGCCGCAGGGGCGCGATCCGGTCTGGAACGCCGAGCATAGCCGCAACCGCTGCAACTTCATCGACGATGCGCTGCGCCGCGCGATCGCAAGCGAGCGAGCGATACTGGTCACCTATCGGCTGAACCTGGGCGAGGGACGGTACCTGCCGGTGAAGAATGTGTTTGTGCCCACCTTCATCCATGGGCGGCGATGGGGGAATTTCGAATTGGCCTATCGGGACGCGGCTGAATGATCTTCAGCCGACGGGCACGTCCGATTTGCCCTGGATCTGGAGCCGGTCGCTTTCGGCTTCGGTGAGCGTCCCGCCGGCGCCGGCGAAGGCGGCGCGCAGGCGTGCAAGGTCCAGCGCGCCTTCCCAGCGGGCAACCACGATGGTCGCCACCGCATTGCCGACGAAGTTGGTCAGCGAGCGGCACTCGCTCATGAAGCGGTCGACGCCGAGGATCAGCGCCATGCCCGCGACCGGGATCGAGCCGACTGCCGACAGAGTCGCGGCGAGCACGATGAAGCCGGCACCGGTGACGCCCGAGGCGCCCTTCGAGCTGATCACCGCCACCGCCATCAGCAGCAGCTGATCCTGCAGGCCGAGCGGGATGTTCATCGCCTGGGCAATGAACAAGGCGGCTAGCGACATGTAGATGTTGGTGCCGTCGAGGTTGAACGAATAGCCGGTCGGGACGACCAGGCCGACGACCGGCTTGGGGCAGCCGGCCCGTTCCAGCTTCTCCATCAGCAGCGGCAGCGCGCTTTCCGAGCTGGAGGTGCCGAGCACCAGCAGCAGCTCGTCCTTGATGTAGCGGATCAGGCCGAAGATCGAGAAGCCGGCGGCCCAGGCGATGAGGCCGAGCACGACCAGCACAAACAAAAGGGATGTGCCATAGAAGGTGAGGATCAGCGCGGCGAGATTGGCAAGGCTCTGCACGCCATATTGCCCGATGGTGAAGGCCATGGCTCCGAACGCGCCGATCGGCGCGGCGTACATCAGTATGTGCACCATGCGGAACACGACGGCGGTGAGCGTGCGCAAGGTGCCGAGCAGCCGTTCGCCCCGCTCGCCGATCAGCGCGAGCGCGATGCCGAACAATATGGCGATCAGCAGGACCTGCAGGATTTCACCCGAGGTGAAAGCGCTGATCACCGTGTCGGGAATGATGTGCAGCAGGAAGCCGGTGATGGTCTGCTCGTGCGCCTGGCTGGCGTAGGTGGCGACGGCGGCGCGATCCAGCGTGGCCGGATCGATATTGAGGCCGCGGCCCGGGTGCACGACATTGGCGACGATCAGGCCGACCGCGC
>Ga0081539_10006076_pt1 | contig 11808 bp, 11 predicted proteins | sample TabmetS4T2R2_FD_71023 | JGI IMG/M metagenome (GOLD analysis project Ga0081539, IMG submission 71023) | Tabebuia heterophylla rhizosphere microbial communities from the University of Puerto Rico - S4T2R2 | ecosystem: Host-associated > Plants > Roots > Rhizosphere ...
CGGTACCGAGGGCAAGCTGGGCGGCCAGGCGGACGTGCCGAACGTGGCCGGCACCTGGAAGGACCTCACCGACTCGGTGAACTCGATGGCGTCGAACCTGACCAGCCAGGTCCGCAACATCGCCCAGGTGTCCACCGCGGTGGCGAACGGCGACCTGTCGCAGAAGATCACGGTGGCCGCGCAGGGCGAGATCCTCGAGTTGAAGGACACCGTCAACACGATGGTGGATCAGCTGTCGTCGTTCGCCGACGAGGTGACCCGGGTGGCCCGCGAGGTGGGCACCGAGGGCCGGCTGGGCGGTCAGGCCCAGGTCCGCGGCGTCTCCGGGACGTGGCGGGATCTCACCGAGAACGTCAACCAGCTCGCCGCGAACCTCACCGACCAGGTCCGCAACATCTCACAGGTATCCACAGCGGTGGCCAAGGGCGACCTGTCGCAGAAGATCACGGTCGCCGCCCGGGGCGAGATCGCCGAGCTGAAGAACACGATGAACACAATGGTGGACCAGCTGTCGTCGTTCGCTGACGAGGTGACCCGGGTGGCCCGCGAAGTCGGTTCGGAGGGCAAGCTGGGCGGCCAAGCCGAGGTGAAGGGCGTCTCCGGGACGTGGCGGGACCTGACCGACAACGTCAACTACATGGCGTCGAACCTGACCAGCCAGGTCCGCAACATCGCCTCGGTGACCACGGCGGTGGCGAAGGGAGACCTGAGCCAGAAGATCACCGTGGACGCACGCGGCGAGATCCTGGAGCTGAAGTCGACCGTGAACACGATGGTGGACCAGCTGTCGTCGTTCGCCGACGAGGTGACCCGGGTGGCCCGGGAAGTCGGCACCGAGGGCAAGCTGGGCGGCCAGGCCCAGGTACGGGGTGTGGCCGGGACGTGGCGGGACCTGACCGACAACGTCAACTACATGGCGTCGAACCTGACCAGCCAGGTCCGCAATATCGCCCAGGTGTCCACGGCGGTGGCGAAGGGTGACCTGAGCCAGAAGATCACCGTCGACGCGCAAGGCGAGATCCTGGAGCTGAAGAACACCGTGAACACGATGGTGGACCAGCTGTCGTCGTTCGCCGACGAGGTGACCCGGGTCGCTCGCGAGGTGGGTTCCGAGGGCAAGCTGGGCGGCCAGGCGCAGGTACGGGGTGTGGCCGGGACATGGCGGGACCTGACCGACAACGTCAACTACATGGCGTCGAACCTGACCGCCCAGGTCCGCAACATCGCGTCGGTGACCACGGCGGTGGCGAAGGGTGACCTGAGCCAGAAGATCACCGTCGACGCGCGCGGCGAGATCCTGGAGCTGAAGTCGACAGTGAACACGATGGTGGATCAGCTGTCGTCGTTCGCCACGGAGGTGACCAGGGTCGCCCGCGAGGTGGGTTCCGAGGGCAAGCTGGGCGGCCAGGCCCAGGTCAAGGGCGTGTCCGGCACGTGGCGCGACCTCACCGACAACGTCAACCAGCTCGCCTCCACGCTCACCACCCAGCTGCGCGCGATCGCCGAGGTGTCCACGGCCGTGACCCGCGGCGACCTGACGCGGAGCATCGCGGTCGCGGCGCAGGGCGAGGTGGCTGAGCTCAAGGACAACATCAACCAGATGATCGTGACGCTGCGCGAAACCACCAAGGCGAACGCGGAGCAGGGCTGGCTGGACTCGAACCTGGCCCGCATCGGCGGCCTGCTGCAGGGCCAGCGGGACATGGGCGAGGTCTGCCGCATGATCATGGCCGAGGTGACCCCGCTGGTGGAGGCACAGCTCGGGGCGGTCTTCCTGCTCGACAACGAGCAGGCGGCGATGCGGCTGCGCCTGCTCGCGTCGTACGGCTATGTGGCCCGCAATCAGGAGGTGACGTTCGGGCCGGGCGAGGGACTGGTGGGCCAGGCGGCGGTCTCCCGGCGAACGATCCGGGTCCGCGCCACCCACGACGGCGGCCTCACGATGCGCTCGGGTCTCATGTCGACGTCGCCGAACGATCTGGTCGTGCTGCCGGTGCTGTTCGAAGGCGAGATGCTCGGCGTGATCGAGTTCGCGTCCGTGGCGGCATTCTCCGGCCTGCACCTGACGTTCCTCGAGCGACTGGTCGCGACGATCGGCGTCGCGCTCAACACCATCCAGGCCAACCGTCGCACCGAGGAGCTGCTGTCGCAGTCCCAGCGGCTGGCCCGCGAGCTGCAGGACCAGTCGGCGGAGCTGCAGCGCACCAACGCGGAGCTCGAGGACAAGGCGCAGCTGCTCAGTGAGCAGAAGGCGAACATCGAGACGAAGAACCGCGAGATCGAGATGGCCCGGCTGGGCCTCGAGGAGAAGGCGCGGCAGCTCACCCGGGCGTCTGCGTACAAGACGGAGTTCCTGGCGAACGTGAGCCATGAGCTGCGGACTCCGCTGAACTCGTTGCTGCTGCTGGCGCGGCTGCTCGCGGAGAACCCGGAGCACAACCTGACCGACAAGCAGATCGAGTTCGCCCGGACGATCCACAGCGCTGGCTCGGACCTGCTGTCGCTGATCGACGACATTCTGGACCTGTCCAAGATCGAAGCCGGCAGGATGGACGTGGAACTGGACCAGGTCGAGTTCGAGGGCGTGCGGAGCTACGTCGAGCAGGCGTTCCGGCCGCAGGCCGACGAGAAGGGTCTGGAGCTGTCCGTGGACGTCTCGCCGGACCTGCCTGCGTCGATCATCACCGATGCCCAGCGCCTCCAGCAGATACTGCGCAACCTGTTGTCGAACGCCGTCAAGTTCACCGACGCCGGATCCGTGACGCTGAGCATCTTCCCGGCGCCGCCGGGCACGGACTTCGACCTACCGTCGCTGGCCGCCGCGCGGCACGTGGTGGCGTTCGCGGTCGCCGACACCGGCATCGGCATCTCGGACGAGAAGCTGGCCATCATCTTCGAGAAATTCCAGCAGGCCGACGGCACCACCAGCCGCAAGTACGGCGGCACCGGTCTGGGCCTGTCGATCAGTCGGGACTTCGCGTCTTTGCTCGGCGGGACCATCCTGGTCTCCTCCGAGCCCGGCCAGGGCTCGACGTTCACGCTGTACATCCCGAATGCGCTGGTTTCGGACACCATCACGACGCCGTCCGTACCGGCGATGACCGTCACCACAGCGGTCCGGCCGGTGCCCGCGCCGCTGAACATGCCCCTGCTGGGCTCACCGGTGCTGGCACCGGGGCCGGAGGAGAACGGCCACGCGGTCAGCCCGGCGAGCCGCCAGCTCGATGGTGCCACCGTGCTGATCGTGGACGACGACGTGCGCAACGTCTTCGCGCTCACCAGTGCGCTGGAGATGCACGGGCTGCGGGTGCTCTACTCGGACAACGGCGCCGAGGGCATCCGGCTGCTGGCCGAGCATCCAGAGGTGGACATCGTGCTGATGGACGCCATGATGCCGGATCAGGACGGCTACGAGACGACCCGCGGAATCCGCCGGAAAAAGCGCTTCCAGGATCTGCCGGTAGTGTTCCTGACCGCGAAGGCGATGCCCGGCGACCGGGAGTCGGCGCTCGCGGCCGGGGCGACGGACTACATCACCAAGCCGGTCGATCTCGACGAGCTGATCGGGCTGATGGCCCGCTGGGTGAACGCATCGGAGACGGAGGCGGAGCGTGGCTGACCGCGCCAAGGCGCTGCTCGTCGATGATCGACGGGACAACCTCATGGCCCTGGAGGCGATCCTCCAGGGCCTACCGGTGCAGCCGGTCGCGGTGGAGAGTGGCGAGGCAGCGCTGAAGCAGTTGCTCGTCGACGACTTCGCGGTCATCCTGCTGGACGCGCAGATGCCCAACATGGACGGGTTCGAGACGGCCAGCCACATCAAGCGCCGCGAACGTACCCGGCACGTTCCGATCCTGTTCCTCACCGCCGCGGACCGGGACGCCCAGCTGGCGCTGCGAGGATATGCCGTGGGCGCGGTCGACTACCTGACCAAGCCGTTCGATCCGTGGGTGCTGCGGGCCAAGGTGTCGATCTTCGTGGAGTTGTGGAACAAGTCGCAACAGCTCAAGGCGGTGGCCGACTCGGCCCGGGAACGCGACGCCCAATGGCAGCGGCTCACCGAAACGGTGGACGAGGCGGCGCGGGTGCTACGTGCGGGCGGCCCGAACGCGGCGGCCGAGGCGCTCGGCCTGCTGGAAAAGGCCCGCTGGGGATGACCTCGTCCCCGCGATCTTGGACTTGTGGTTGGAACAAACCGGGCGGTAGGCCGCGAAAGGCCAACCACAACTCCAAGATCGCGGGGAAGGGCGGAGGGGACGGAGGAGCGGGAGCAGACCACCGGGACTGCGATTGGCCATCGGCGGTGACCTTGCCCGAGCGTAAAATCGCTGCTGGAGAACCCGTGCCGAAGGAGCAGACGACCGTGTCCGAGAGCCAGCAGCCGACCACCGCAGCCGTCACCGGTACCGCGCGCGTGAAGCGCGGGATGGCGGAGATGCTCAAGGGCGGCGTGATCATGGACGTGGTCACGCCGGACCAGGCCAAGATCGCCGAGGACGCCGGCGCGGTCGCGGTCATGGCGCTCGAGCGGGTGCCGGCGGACATCCGGGCCCAGGGCGGCGTGTCCCGGATGAGCGACCCCGACATGATCGACGGGATCATCGACGCGGTGTCCATCCCGGTGATGGCGAAGGCCCGGATCGGTCACTTCGTCGAAGCGCAGGTGCTGCAGTCGCTGGGCGTGGACTACATCGACGAGTCCGAGGTGCTGACGCCGGCCGACTACGCCAACCACATCGACAAGTGGGCGTTCACCGTTCCGTTCGTCTGTGGCGCCACCAACCTCGGCGAGGCGCTGCGCCGGATCACCGAGGGCGCCGCCATGATCCGGTCCAAGGGCGAGGCGGGCACCGGTGACGTGTCCAACGCGGTCACCCACATGCGGACCATCCGGGCCGAGATCCGGCGGCTCACCAACCTCCCACCGGACGAGCTGTTTGTCGCGGCCAAGGAGCTGCAGGCCCCGTACGAGCTGGTCAAGGAGGTGGCGACGGCCGGGAAGCTGCCGGTCGTGCTCTTCACCGCGGGGGGCATCGCCACCCCCGCCGACGCGGCGATGATGATGCAGCTCGGCGCGGAGGGTGTCTTCGTCGGCTCGGGCATCTTCAAGTCCGGGAACCCCGCTCAGCGGGCCGCCGCGATCGTCAAGGCCACGACGTTCCACGACGACCCGGACGTGGTCGCCAAGGTGTCCCGCGGCCTGGGCGAGGCGATGGTCGGCATCAACGTCGAGGACGTGCCGCAGCCGCACCGCCTCGCCCAGCGTGGGTGGTGATCAGGCGAAGTCCTCCGGGCTGAACGGCTTCGGCTCGACCAGCACCAGCCAGTTGCCGCTGTTGTCGCGCATCACGGCCTCCACGCCGTACGGCCGGTCGGAGGGTTCCTGCACGAACGTGACGCCCTTGGCGGACAGATCCTCGTACGTCTTGCGGCAGTCGTCGACGCGCAGGCCGAGGCCGCCCATCTGGCCGGATTCGAGCTGGCCGCGAACGAAGTCGGCGGCCTCGGGCGACAGCGGCGGACCCGGCAGCATGAGCGTCACCTCCAGCTCCGGCTGGCTGGGATGGCCGATGGTGACCCAGCGGTAGCCCTCGCCCATCGTCACGTCGGTACGCATCTCGAAGCCGAGATTCTCGACATAGAAGTCGCGGGCGGCGGACTGGTCGAGGCAGAACACGGTGACCAAGGAGATGTTGAGAATCATGTCCCGACGGTAGGCCGGTCCGCGGCCGGAAGGCTTCTCCGAGATTGCGGTGTGATCCCCCGCATGAACAGGTAGCAGCCCGGGATGTGCGGACCGCCGGTGGCCGCCCATCGGTTCCGGTATGCCACCGGGCTCTCGCCGACGAGCTCGGTGAACTTCGACGAGAACGACCCGAGGCTGGCAAAGCCGACCGCCATGCAGATCTCGGTGACCGTGAGGTTGGCGTGGCGCAGGAGGTCTTGAGCACGCTCGATGCGGCGGCGGTTCAGATACCGGATCGGCGTCTCGCCGTACGCCGCCCGGAACGACCGGACCAGGTGAAACCTGGACATGCCGACGAGCGCGGCGAGCTCCGGGAGGCAGACCGGCTCGGCATAGTGAAGATCAATGTGGTCGTGCACTCGGCGCAACGCGATCACAGAAGAAGAATAGGTTGGTAGTTGTGACCATCGGAGTGCTCGCCCTGCAGGGCGACGTGCGCGAACACCAGCGTGCGCTGGCCGAGTGCGGGGCCACCTCCCGGCCGGTCCGCCGGCCGGAGGAGCTGGACGCGGTGGACGCGCTGGTCATCCCCGGCGGCGAGTCCACCACGATCAGCAATCTCGCGGTGAGCTTCGGAATGCTGGACCCGATCCGGAAGCGGATCACGGACGGGATGCCGGTGTACGGCTCGTGCGCCGGCATGATCATGCTGGCTACCCGCGTCCTGGACGGCCGGCCGGACCAGGAGTCGTTCGGCGGCATCGACATGACGGTGCGGCGCAACGCGTTCGGCCGGCAGGTCGACTCGTTCGAGGCGCCGGTGACGATCGACGGGATCGCGGGCGGCGATTTCTCCGCCGTGTTCATCCGGGCGCCCTGGGTGGAGGAGGTCGGCCCGGCGGCGCGGCCGCTGGGGCGTGTCAGCTCGGGCACGGCCGCCGGTAGGATTGTCGCGGTTCGGCAGGGCAACCTGCTGGCGACGGCCTTCCACCCCGAGTTGACCGGCGACCTGCGCGTCCATCGGCACTTCGTGGAGCTGGTGCGGCAGAAGACAAGCGGTGATCACGGAGGTTGACCCATGTCCGGCCACTCCAAGTGGGCGACGACGAAGCACAAGAAGGCCGTCGTCGACGCCAAGCGCGGCAAGATGTTCGCCAAGCTGATCAAGAACGTCGAGGTGGCGGCGCGCGTCGGCGGCGGAGACCCGGCCGGTAACCCCACGCTCTACGACGCGATCCAGAAGGCGAAGAAGAGCTCCGTACCGAACGACAACATCGACCGCGCGGTCAAGCGCGGGTCCGGCCTGGAGGCCGGCGGCGCCGACTGGCAGACCATCATGTACGAGGGGTACGGCCCCAGCGGCGTCGCCATGCTCATCGAGTGCCTGACCGACAACCGGAACCGCGCCGCCACCGACGTCCGTACCGCGCTGACCCGCAACGGTGGCACGTTCGCGGACGCGGGCAGCGTGTCGTACCTGTTCAACCGCAAGGGCGTGGTGATCGTTCCGAAGGGCTCACTGACCGAGGACGACGTCATGCTGGCGGTGCTGGACGCGGGCGCCGAGGACATCAACGATCTGGGCGACTCGTTCGAGGTGATCAGCGAGCCGAACGACCTGGTGGCGGTGCGGACGGCGCTGCAGGATGCCGGCATCGAGTACGACTCGGCCGAGTCGTCGCTGGTGCCCACCATGACCGTGCCGATCGACGAGGACGCGGCGCGCAAGGTGTTCAAGCTCATCGACGCGCTCGAGGACCTCGACGACGTGCAGAACGTCTACGCCAACTTCGACGTCAGTGACGAGGTCATGGCCGCGATCGACGCGTGACGGCCTCGCCTAGTCGGGCACGGTGGGGACGGCGGAGGCCACGGCGATCAAGATCAGGATGACCATGGCGACCGTACGGCCGATGCGGCGCCATTGGGCCTGGCGGCACGCGTGGTCCCAGGCGATCGACGCCTCGGCCACCGGCCGGGCCTGACGCCGTGCGGTGTCCGGCAGGACGGTGGCCTTCTGTAGCGCGACGCTCGCCGGCCCGGCAGCGTACGCCACCGGCGACATCCGCAGGACCTGCACGTCGACGTCGTAGATCTGGTCCTCGCGCCACTGCTTGGCGCGGGCGGCGAGGCGCCGGTGGAGGGCTTCCACCGCCGGATCGCCGGCAGCGGGGGACAGCCGGCGGCGGACCCGCCGGTGCAGGCGGAGCCGCCGCCAGCGGACGGCCAGGTCGCTGAACGCGTCCGGATAGATCTCGTCGGCGTGCTCCGGTCCGCCGGCCAGGTCGGCCGCTTCGCGCTGGGCGTCTCTCAGGTGCACCGCCACGAAGTCGATGAAGTCGCGAGGCGGCTCGTCGTCCATCGGCGGAACGATGTACATGCGTCCTCCCGTCCCCATCGTCCCCGCGTGTCGCGGGCCGTTGCAACACAAGCCGGTACTAGGGTGTCGAACACACGTACAGGGGAGGTCGTGCAGTGCGCGTGCTCGGCATCGACCCGGGCCTGACCCGGTGCGGCGTCGGGGTCGTCGAGGGCGTGCCCGGCCGGCCATGCCGGCTCATCGCCTACTACGTCGTGTACACCGAGCCCGACGACGACATCGCTCTGCGGCTGCTGCACCTCGACAGCTCACTGGCCGACCTCGTGGTCGAGCACCGGCCGGACGGCGTCGCCGTGGAGCGGGTGTTCAGCCAGCACAACGTCCGCACGGTGATGGGCACCGCGCAGGCCAGCGCGGTCGCCATTCTGGCCGGCTCGCGGGCCCGCCTGCCCGTGCAGACCTACACGCCCAGTGAGGTCAAGGCCGCGGTGACCGGCTCGGGTACGGCTGGGAAAGCACAGGTCACGGCCATGGTGACGCGGCTGCTCGGGCTGGACGCGCCGCCCCGTCCGGCGGACGCCGCCGACGCGCTCGCGCTGGCCATCTGCCACGTCTGGCGCGGCGGGACCCGAGCCAGGATCGACGCCGCGGCGTACGCGCGCGGGGGAGGGGGCCGACGATGATCGCCAGCGTCCGCGGCCGGGTGGCCGCGATCGCACCGGACAGCGCCGTGATCGAGGTCGGCGGCGTGGGCCTGTCGGTCCAGTGCGCGCCCGGCACACTCGCGGGCCTGCGTACCGGCGAACCGGCCCGGCTCGCCACCAGCCTGGTGGTCCGCGAGGACTCGCTGACGCTGTACGGCTTCGCCGACGACGACGAGAAGCACCTCTTCGAGCTGTTGCAGACGGCGAGCGGGGTGGGGCCGCGGCTGGCCCAGGCCGTGCTGGCGGTGCACCAGCCGGACGCGGTGCGCCGGGCCATCTCGTCAGGAGACATCGCGGCGCTGACCCGCGTGCCCGGCATCGGCAAGAAGGGTGCCGAACGCCTGGTCCTCGAGCTCCGCGACCGCGTCGGCCCGTTGTACGGCGGTTCCGACGGCTCCACCGGCGTGCTGGTCGGCGCCTGGCAGGACCAGGTCCGCCAGGGCGTACTGGCCCTGGGCTGGAGCGCCGCCCAAGCTGACCAGGCCGTGTCTGCCGTGGCCGACACCATCGACGGCGAGACACCGCCGGTCCCGGTCCTGCTCCGGCAGGCCATCCGACTGCTGGGCCGCACCCGATGAGCGATTCGCACGTCGTTTCGCCGTACGTCGAGGAGGCGGAACTGGACGCCGAGGCCAGCGTCCGCCCGCGCCGCCTGGCCGACTTCATCGCCCAGCACCGCGTCCGAGATCAGCTCGAGCTCCTGCTCAAGGGCGCGATGGGCCGCGGCGCGCCGCCCGATCACATCCTCCTCTCGGGCCCGCCTGGCTTGGGTAAGACCACGTTGGCGAACATCGTGGCGGCCGAGCTGGGGACCGGGATCCGGACGACGAGTGGGCCGGTGATCGAACGCTCCGGCGACCTGGCTGCGATCCTCACCAGCCTCAGCGCGGGTGACGTGCTGTTCATCGATGAGATCCACCGGATCGCCAAGCCGGCCGAGGAGCTCCTCTACAGCGCCATGGAGGATTTCCGGGTCGATGTGGTGGTGGGCAAGGGCCCGGGTGCAACCGCGATCCCGTTGGACGTCGAGCCGTTCACGCTGGTCGGCGCCACCACCCGGGCCGGGCTGCTGTCCGGTCCGATGCGCGACCGGTTCGGCTTCGTCGCGCACTTGGATTTCTATTCGACCGATGACCTGGACACGCTGCTGCACCGCTCCGCGCGGATCCTGGGGGTGCCGATCACAGCCGAGGGCGCCGCGGAGATCGCGTCCCGGTCGCGCGGGACGCCCCGTATCGCGAACCGGCTGCTGCGCCGGGTCCGCGACTACGCGGAGGTTCGAGCGGACGGCGTGGTCTCCGAGGACACGGCGAAGGCGGCGCTGGCGGTGTACGACGTCGACGAACTCGGCCTCGACCGGCTGGACCGGGCGGTGCTGCGGGCGCTGATCGACTCGTTCCGGGGCGGCCCGGTGGGCCTTTCGACGCTGGCCGTGGCCGTGGGGGAGCAGTCCGACACGGTCGAGGAGATGTGCGAGCCGTTCCTCGTACGGGCCGGGTTGCTGGCGCGTACGCCCCGCGGCCGGGTCGCCACCGACAGCGGCTGGCGGCATCTGGGAAAGACGCCGCCGGACGACGGGCGCGCGGTACAGACCGAGCTGTTCGCCCGGGACGCATGAGGGTCCTCGGCGATCTTGGAGTTGTGGTTGGAACAAAGATGGACAAGGGTTATGTAAGGGCAACCACAACTCCAAGATCGCGGGGAATGGGGGCGCCGGAGGCGGCCGGTCACGGTCCAACCTCGCGAAATGTGCTCGGTAGGTGTGCCCAACTCCGCAGTTTCCAGGTGGAGCGGCTAGACTCGCCGCCGTTCGAAACGGGATGTATAACGCCCCGTCATAAGCGCATGCGTCGCGCCGGCGGGCCCACGGAAGGTTTTTCTTGTGTTAGTCGCAGCTCAAGCGCAGGGCGCCGGCAGCTTCACGCCGTTGCTGTTCATCGTTCTGCTCTTCGGCGTCATGTACTTCCTGATGATCCGGCCGCAGCAGAAACGGCGCCGCGAGGCGATGCAGATGCAGTCGGCGCTGGCGCCCGGTGACGAGATCGTCACCATCGGCGGCATGCACGCCACGGTCGTCTCGCTCGACGACGACGTGGTCACCGTCGAGATCGCTCCGGGCGTGAACGCCCGGTACGCGCGGCCCGCGATCGCCCGCGTGGTGCAGCGCGGGACTGCCGAGGCCGAGGAACCGCCGGTGCCTGCGGAGGAGCCGGAGTTCCAGAGCCCGATCATCGAGACCCGCAAGTCCACCGACTGAACCAGCGAGATCGGCCGTCGGACGGCGGAGACGTCGTCCGGCCTTTTCGCCTGCGCCACATGCTGACCAGCGCCGCCGATCACCGCGGCCGGACCGTACGAGGAGACCGACAGACGTGGCACGACCCCCACAGGGACAGATGCATCCCGCGCGGCATCTCGCCGTGCTGGGACTGATCTTCGTCGTCCTGTATCTCCTCGTCTTCTTCGCCGCCGGCGCGAAAGGTGGTGTCCGGGAGCGCCTGCACCCGAAGCTCGGCCTGGACCTGATCGGCGGCACCCAGGCCACGTACCAGGCGTCGCTCATCAATGGACAGGTCCCGCCGCAGTCGAGCATGGAAGAGGCCCGGAAGATCATCGAGAGCCGGGTGAACGCGCTCGGCGTGTCCGAGGCCGAGGTGGTTATCGAGGGCAACCGCAACATCGTGGTGTCCCTCGCCGGGGAGGCCAATGACCAGCTCAAGAACGTCGGCCAGGCTGCGCAGATGCGGTTCCGCAAGGTCCTCAAGGCGACCGGCGACGTCAGCGCCACGGCGGTGAACCCGCCGTCCGCGGCGCCGAGCGCCGCGCCCAGCGGCGCGGCGCCGTCCGGGAGTGCTCCGGCCGCCACCAGCAGCCCGTCCGCGTCCAGCGGCGGCCAGGGCGGCGGTGCGCCGGCGCCCAGCCCGAGCGCGTCCGCGGCCACGCCCGCCCCCTCCGGGTCCGCGGTGCCGGCGGGCGACGTGGCGGCGCAGCGTGCGGCCGTACAGAAGAAAGTCGGCGCTGTCGCGTGGGCCGGCGCCACCAAGCTGACCGGCCCCCCGGACGTCAGCACGAACCCGGCCGCGGCCAAGGTGTACGCG
>Ga0081539_10006077_pt1 | contig 11806 bp, 10 predicted proteins | sample TabmetS4T2R2_FD_71023 | JGI IMG/M metagenome (GOLD analysis project Ga0081539, IMG submission 71023) | Tabebuia heterophylla rhizosphere microbial communities from the University of Puerto Rico - S4T2R2 | ecosystem: Host-associated > Plants > Roots > Rhizosphere ...
GCCGACCATCCCGACGACGGGCGTCGGGTAGACGGCACCGGCCTCGGTCTCGTTGTAGAGGCTGACGTTCCCGCTGACGACGGGGGTTCCAAGGATCTCGCACGCCTCGGCCATGCCTTCGACGCAAGCGGCGAGCTGGTAGTAGCCATCCTGCTTTTCGGGATTGCCGAAGTTCAGGCAGTCGGTGACGGCGACCGGCTCGGCCCCGACGCACGAGAGGTTCCTGTACGCCTCTGCGACCGTCGCGGCCCCGCCGCCCCTCGGGTCGAGGTAGCAGTGGCGGCCCCTGCCGTCGGTTGTGACGGCGAAGCCCAGGTTCGTGCCTTTGATCCTCATGACCGCGGCGTCGGCGCCGGGCAGAACCACCGTATCCGTGCCGACCTGGTGGTCGTACTGGGTAAAGATCGGTCGCCGTGAGCAGAGGTTCGGATGCGCGAGCATCTTAAGTAGTACCGCGTTGTAATCTTCCGGCTCGGGTAGCTCGTCCAGATCGAGTTCCTGGACTTCATCCAGGTAGCGCGGACGAACGACGTCGCGCTCGTAGACGGGGGCGTCGGCGAGGTGTTCCGCAAGGACGGTGCCGACGACCTCTCCATCGTGGATTACGCGCAGGTCGCCGTGCTCTGCGACGCGGCCTACGACCGCCCCGACAAGCTCGTAGCGTTCGGCGAGCCTGAGGACTTCGTCGACCTTATCCGGCTCGACGACGGCGAGCATCCGTTCCTGGGACTCGGAGATCATGATCTCCCACGGCTCCATACCGCCCTCGCGCAGGGGTACCCTGTCGGTCTCGATCTCGATGCCCACGCCGCCCTTCGCGGCCATCTCCGAGGCGGAGGAGGTAATGCCTGCAGCCCCGAGGTCCTGCAACGAGACGAGCAGGTCCTCTTCCAGCAGCTTCAGGCAACACTCTATGAGCATCTTCTCGCAGAACGGGTCGCCGACCTGCACGTTGGACCTCTTCGACTCTGATTCGTCAGAGAGTTCGTCCGAGGCAAACGTCGCCCCGTGGATGCCGTCGCGCCCGGTCTTCGAACCGAGCAGGACTACCAGGTTGCCTTCCCCCGAGGCGCTCGAACGCACTAGGTCCTCTACCCGGATCAACCCGACGCACATAGCGTTGACGAGCGGGTTGCCGGAGTAGGCCCTTGCGAACTCGACCTCCCCGCCGACCGTCGGCACCCCTACGGCGTTGCCGTACCCTCCGATCCCCCTCACGACCTCCCTGAAGAGGTAGCGGTTGCGCTCCTCGTCGAGCGGCCCGAATCTGAGGGAGTCGAGGAGCGCCACGGGCCGCGCTCCCATCGCCAGGATGTCGCGGATGATCCCACCCACGCCCGTAGCCGCTCCCTCATAAGGTTCGACCGCAGAAGGATGATTGTGGCTCTCCATCTTGAAGGCGAGCGCCCACCCTTCCCCCACCTCGACCACGCCGGCGTTCTCGCCAGGTCCCTGCAATACTCTGTCTCCCTCGTTAGGGAAGCGCCCGAGGAGCGGGCGCGAGTTCTTGTAGCCGCAGTGCTCGCTCCACATCACGGAGAACAGGGAAAGTTCCAGGAAGTTCGGTGCCCTTCCCATGAGCTCCAGGATGCGGTCGTACTCGAAGTCCGAGAGACCGAGGGCGCTGTATGTCTCCTGGATATTCAGACGCCTGCCCCCACGAGCACGGAGCGAAGGATCCTCAATCCCTCATCGGAGCCGAGGGCCGGGTCCGACACCCTCTCCGGGTGCGGCATGATGCCGACGACGTTGCGGCCCTCGTTGCAGACGCCGGCGATGTCGTTCAGCGAGCCGTTCGGGTTCTCCAGGTAGCGCAACACGACGCGCTCCTCGTCCTCCAGCCTCGCGATCGTCTCCTCGTCGGCGAAGTAGTTTCCCTCGTTGTGGGCGACGGGCAGAGTCAGCTCTTCTCCTGGATCACAGCCCGCGGTCCATGGCGTGTCCACGCTCTCGACGCGGACGCGGACGCGGTCGCAGACGAAGCGCATGTGCGTGTTGCGAAGAAGGGCACCAGGAAGCAGGTGCGCCTCGGTGAGGACCTGAAAGCCGTTACACACGCCGAGGACAGAGCCGCCTTCTCTCGCGAACTCCTCCAGCGGGGCCATGACCTTCGCGAAACGGGCGATAGCGCCCGGCCTCAAGTAATCGCCGTAAGAGAAGCCGCCGGGCACGATCACAGCGTCCACGCCCTTGAGGTCTGCGTCGGCGTGCCAGAGCTCGATCGCCTCCGCGCCCATCCGTTCTATGCCGTACAGGGCGTCGCGGTCGCAGTTAGACCCAGGGAAGACCGTCACGCCTATCCTCACCCGATCACCTCCCACTCGTACTCTTCTATCGTAGGGTTCGAAAGGAGGCGCCGGCACATCGCATCGACCTCGTCGGCGCTCTCGACCTCCATCTCGATCAAGCGCCCGACGTGGACGGTACGGACCCCCTCGAACCCCAGAGCGGGAAGCGCGCTCCTCACCGCCTCACCCTGCGGGTCGAGGATACCGGCCTTCGGACGGACGAGGACCCGCACCTTCAAGCTATCAGCCATCAGCTTTCTTCTATCCGGTTCGCACCAGGGTTTCGTTCTGAAGATCGGTCTGCGGTGGGATCGTCTCTGCACCACCGGAACATGCAGCACCGGAAAGCAGCGCACCGCATGTATTTGCTGACCGCTGAAAGCTGACTGCTGTTCTTCAATCTACCGCGCCCCGCTGCGTGATCTCCGTGACCCTCCGAAGCATCTCGGCATATGCCTCCTCGACGCCGCCCATGTCGTTACGGAAGCGGTCCTTGTCCAGCTTCTCGCCGGTCTCCTTGTCCCAGAAGCGGCAGGTGTCAGGGCTTATTTCATCCGCGAGCATGAGGTTGCCGTCGGCATCCCGCCCCGCCTCTATCTTGAAGTCAACAAGTATTATGCCTCGTTCGTCGAAGAAGGGAGCCAGGACTTCGTTGACTTTGAGGCCGAGCTCTTCGCAGAATTCGAGGTCTTCGTCGGAGACGCCGAGCTCGCGGAAGTGGTACCAGTTGAGGAGAGGGTCTCCGAGGGCGTCGTCCTTGTAGCACAGCTCCACTATGGGGGCCTTGAGCTTGCGTCCCTCCTCGAAGCCGAGCAGGCGGCTCAGAGAGCCGGCTGCGACGTTGCGGACCACGATCTCGACCGGCAGCATGTCCAGCTTCTTTGTCTTGATGGTCGTGTCGTCGATCTGCTCGACGAAGTGGGTGGGGACGCCGTGCGTCTCCAGGTAGGTAAAGATGGCCGCGCTCATGGTGGCGTTGGTCTTGCCCTTGTCCTTCCACGATCCGCGCTTCTGGGCGTTGAACGCCGTCGCGTCGTCCTTGTAGCGGTGCAGCAGCACGTTCTCTTCATCCGTCGTAAAGACCTTCTTCGCCTTTCCCTCGTACAGCAGGTCCTCAGTCATCCTCCAACCTCTCTTTCAGCTCCTCCACCCGCTCGAAGACCACGCCGAGATTGCGCAGCGCATACGAAGGGTCGAAGAGCGAGTCCAGTTCATCGCCCAACCGTTCGCGTACGTCGTCATCCTCCTCCAGCAGCTCTCTGAATCCACCCTCCCCTTCCCAGGCCCGCATTGCGGCTCCCTGTACTATCCGGTAGGCGTCGTCGCGGCTCATGCCGCTCTCGACGAGCGCGAGCAGGACGCGGCCCGAGAACACGATGCCGCCCCCGCTGTTCAGGTTCTCCAGCATGTGGCCTTTATCTACTTGGAGGCCGCGCAGGATGCGGCCCGTGGTGCGGAGCATGTAGAAGGCGAGGATCGTCGAGTCGGGGAGGACGACGCGCTCGGCCGAGGAGTGGGAGATATCGCGCTCTTGCCAGAGGGCGTTGTTCTCGAACCCGACGGAGGCGTTCGCACGCAGGATGCGTGCCATGCCGCACAGGCGTTCGGCCAAAATCGGGTTCCGTTTATGGGGCATCGCAGAGGAGCCCTTCTGGCCGCGGCCGAACGGCTCCGCGAGCTCGCGTACCTCCGTGCGCTGTGAGCCCCTGATCTCCAGCGCTATCTTCTCCATCGTCGAGCCGAGGATCGCGATGGCGGACAGAACCTCGGCGTGCCTGTCGCGCTGCACGACCTGCGTCGAGGCCGGCGACGATGACAGGCCGAGCTCCTGGCAAGTGATCGCCTCCACCTTCGGGTCAACGTTCGCGTAGGTTCCTACGGCGCCCGAGATCTTGCCGACGGCCGCAACCTCACGCGCGTGGGAGAGCCTGTCCAGGTTCCGCTCCATCTCGAAAGCCCACACTGCGAGCTTGTGTCCGAGCGTCGTCGGTTCAGCGTGCACCCCGTGCGTCCGCCCGACCATCACGGTGTCGCGGTGTGCCAGCGCCATTCCCGTCAGGAGCAGCGTAAACGCCTTCGCTTCTTCGAGGATCAGATCCAGTGCGTCCCGAAGCTGCAAAGCTCCTGCGGTATCCAGCACGTCCGAGCTCGTCAAGCCGAAGTGGAAGTGACGGGCGACGTCGCCTGCGTACTCGGAGACGTTCGTCACGAAAGCTATGACGTCGTGGTTGGTCTCTGCTTCTATCTCGTGGATGCGCTCGACGGTGAAATCCGCCTTCTCGGCGAGTTCTTCTACTTCTTCAGACGGTATCTCGCCCACCTCTGCCCGAGCCCGGCATACTGCAAGCTCCACCTTCAACCAGGCGCTGTACTTCACCTCCTCGGTCCAGACCGCTCCGATCTCCGGCAGTGTGTAGCGTTCGATCATCGTGCTCCTCCGAGGTTAGCTCGGCGGAATCGTTGCCGGCGGAGTATCATCGCGTCAATCAATACTCCGTATCCCGCAACGACGAAGCCCAACGCCACGAAAATCCAAGCCCCGACGGTGCCGCCGTATCTAAGGTAGGACCACAAGTACAGCGCTCCCAAGAGAGTTGCAGGCAGTAGAACCACGTATAGCAAGATGCAGTGCCGGAGGTGATCCACAGCAGAAGGAGCCCGAAGTTGCTCCATCCACACTAGAGTTCGTCCTAACAGCCAAAACACCGTGCCGCCGACCAGAACTATCATCGCCGCGGCAACGATGAACGCATGGTAAGGGCGCCACACGCCGGGTCCGTCTAACCATGCCACGCGCTCTACGATCCCGAAGACGCTCCACACTGCCACACAGACGACCACGAAAGCCGCGGCGTAAAAGACTGGAGCAAAGACTCTGGCCGCGTATCGGAGCGTCTCTGTCAAACCCTAACTATCCAACCTCTCGGCCAGCTCGGGATCCGAGAGCGCGAGGATTTGGGCAGCGAGCACACCTGCGTTGGCGGCGCCGTTTACGGCGACCGTTGCGACCGGCACGCCCGAAGGCATCTGGACGGTCGAGAGCAGCGCGTCGAAACCGCTCAGGGCGCCCGAAGCGACAGGGATGCCGATTACGGGCAAATTCGTCCTCGCGGCGACGGCGCCTGCGAGGTGGGCGGCCATGCCTGCGGCGCAGATTATTACCTTGAGGCCGCGCTCGCGGGCCGTACCTGCGTACTCGGAGACGCTTTCGGGATTACGGTGGGCCGAGCGAACTTCCAGTTCGTACTCGATACCGTAACCTTCAAGGCGACTCGTGCACTTCTCCAAAACTGGCAGGTCTGACTCGCTGCCGACCAGGATACCTACGCTCGGGCTCAAAGGTCCTCCAGCTCTATCGCTTCCAGGGCTATATCCGTACGATACTGCATGCCTTCGAAGTGGATCTGCTCGACCGCCGCGTAGGCGCGGGCCCGCGCCTCGATAATGCTCGGTCCCGTTCCGACGACGTTCAGAACCCTGCCACCCGCGGTGTAGAAGCGGCCGTCGCGCTCTTCGGTGGCGGCGTGGTAGACGTAGACTCCGGCGGGGATGTTCTCGAGGCCGGAGACTTCATCCCCAGAAGAGGAGGACTCCGGGTAACCTTCCGAGGCCAGCACCACGCAGACGGCCTTATCCGCGGACCAGACGACTTCGCGTCCGGCGAGGTCATCGTTGCCCGCCGCGACCATCAATTCCAAGAGATCGGAGCCGAGGCGGGGCAGTATCACCTGCGTCTCTGGGTCGCCGAAGCGGCAGTTGAACTCGAGCGCCTTCGGGCCCGTCTCCGTGACCATCACGCCGGCGTAGAGAAGGCCCGTGTAGGGGGCCCCGATCAGGGCTAGTTGATGGATGGTCGGGCGTATGATGTCCTCGAGTATGGCGGCGTAGGTGGCAGGCTCCATCCACATGATGGGCGAGTAAGATCCCATCCCCCCCGTGTTCGGCCCCTCATCGCCGTCGTAGACGCGCTTGTAGTCCTGTGCGGGCAAAAAGGGCAGGATGTCCTGCCCGTCCGTGACGACGAAGACCGAAGCCTCCCGTCCTTCCAAACACTCCTCGATTACGATCCTCTCTCCCGCTGCACCGAACTTTCCTCCGAAGGAGGCCCTCACAGCCTCCTCGGCCTCATCGCGGGAGTGCGCCACGGTCACACCCTTGCCTGCGGCGGCCCCGTCGGCCTTCACGACGACTGGATAATCCCGGTGCGCGCGCAGGTAGGCGAGGGCGGCGTCCTCGTGGTCGAAGGCCTCGAAGCTGGCGGTAGGGACGCCGGCGTGGCGCATCAGCTCCTTGGCGAAGACCTTCGAGCCCTCGATGCGCGCCGCGGCCCGTGAGGGACCGAAGACCTTCAGGTCCGCCTCCCAGAACGCCTCGGAGATACCCCCGATCAGGGGTACCTCGGGACCGACGACGGTGAGGTCGATGCCGTTCTCGCTCGCGTAGTCCCTCAGGGCGACCAGGTCGTCGAGCGGGATGTCCACGGTCTCGGCGATGCGTGCGATGCCCGGGTTTCCGGGTGCCGCGTACATCTCGGGTTCGAGGGGGCTGGCAGCCAGGGCCTCGACCAGCGCGTGTTCGCGTCCGCCGCTCCCGACTACCAGCACCTTCAAGGACTCGGCCTCACGACTCTAGATTCCGATCCTCTCGACTATCGCCTGATCCCGCTCCGGTCCGACGCTGATCATGCAGAGTGGAGCCCCGACCTCTGCCTCGACGAAGCCTACGAACTCCTGCGCCGCCTCGGGGAGATCCCCCCTCATCCTGCACCACGTGATGTCCTCGCCCCATCCAGGTAAAGACTTGTAGATCGGTTTTGCGTGATGCAGGTCGGTCTGGTGCATCGGGTACCCTTCGACCCTCTCCCCGTCGATCTCGTAGCCGACGCAGATGTTTATCTCATCGACCGCGGAGAGCACGTCGAGCAGCGTGATGGCGACGTGCGTGATGCCGTTGAGCGAAGCGGCCCACTTGACGGCGGGCAGGTCGAGCCACCCGACCCTCCTGGCGCGGCCCGTCGTGGTACCGTACTCGCGCCCGACGCTCCTTATGGTCTCGCCGGTCTCATCGAAGAGCTCCGTCGGCATCGGCCCGTCGCCGACGCGCGTCGTGTACGCCTTGGTGACGCCGACGACGTACTCCAGGTGGCGCGCCGGGATGCCCGAACCCACGACCGCGCCGCCTACGGTCGGGTTCGACGAGGTGACAAACGGATAGGTCCCGTGGTCGTTGTCAAGGAGCGTAGCCTGCCCGCCTTCGAGCAGGACGCGCTCCCTGTTCTCCAGCCCCTCCCGCAAGAGTGTCCCCGTGTCGGCGACCATCGGCTCGATGAACTCCTTGAAGGAGAGCAGCCACGAGGCGACGTCTGCGACCTCGTAGTGCTCCTCGCCGTAGACGTTCTCGAAGATCGCGTTCTTCTCCCTGAGGGCCGCCTTGAGCTTGGTCTTCAGGATGCCCTCGTCGAAGATGTCCTGAACGCGAATGCCGTAACGGGCGACCTTGTCCTCGTAGGTTGGGCCTATACCGCGGTTCGTCGTGCCAATTCTGGCGTCCCCGAGCGCGATCTCCCGGTGCGAGTCGAGCGCGATGTGGTAGGGCATGATCAGGTGCGCCCGCCCGTCTACCTTGAGGCGGTCCCTGACGCTCAGCCCCCGCTCCTCGAGGGCCCTGACCTCCTCGACCAGGACCTCGGGGTTGACGACGACCCCGTTGCCGATGGTGCAGATAACGCCCTCGCGCACGATGCCTGATGGCACGAGGTGCAGCTTGAACTCCTCCTCGCCGACCCGAACGGTGTGCCCGGCGTTGTTGCCGCCGGAGTAGCGCGAGACGTAGCCCACGTCTGAGGCCAGCACGTCGCACACCCTGCCTTTGCCCTCATCTCCCCAGGCCAGTCCGAGGACGACCGTGGCCGTCAAAACTTCACCTCCGCGGTGACGTGGATAGTTCCAGTATGGGTGTGGCGCCCCGGAAAACGAAGTAGCCCTGATCCGGGACCGAAACTCATCGTCCGCCGATCGGGGCCGCCGCTCACTGCCACGGTCGCAGCGTAGCACATAGATTTAATATTTTGTATCGCCTGGCGAAATTTCTGTGCCGCGTACGGCACCGCCCCCTGGCCGAGTCCCTCCCAGAACGACCTGGCAAGAGGCGAGATCGGCATCACCCGGACAAAGAATCGAGAGACCCGATCAAGAGCGACCATCACGAACCCTGGCGGGCTCGTCCCTCTACGATCGTCGGGACCTTCGTACGGGCCGCGGCCCGTACGAAGGTCCCGGATCTACTAGGCTACTGCTCCTTCTTGGCAGCGTCGATTGCGGGCTTCACCACGTCGCGGTTCTCCTCGAGCCACGCCTGGACGCCCTTGGCAGCGTTATCATCGGCCGCGGAGATCTCATTCTCCATCGAGATGAGCTCATCCGCGTTGAGCCTGAGTTCCTCTATGAACGTATATGCCACCGGCTCTTCGTCCGCGAGGTCCTCGTTCACTATCGCGGAGATCTTCGCGGGCTGGTCGAGGTTGCCCAGGGAGTTCTTCGGGTCCTCGAGATAGCGGAAGTCGAACTGGGAGCACATAGGATGCGGGCACCACGGCGGGAACACGAAGGGCTCCTTGTCCTTGTAGAGTCGCTCCACCTCGGCGAGCATCGCCGCCGTGCTCGACGGCTCGTGCTCGAGCTTGAGGTTGTAGTCGGGGATCACGTTGTCCTCGATCTTCTGCGAGATCACCGCGCCGGGCTCGATGCCGATGATCCTCTCGGCCCCCGAGTCGTTGAGGTCGGCGATGCTGTTGACGCCCTTCATGTAGGACGGGACCGCCAGCCCGAAGGATGTCTGGCCCTCGTACCAGGGCTGGAGGTGCTCGACGTCGTCATCGACCTCGGCGAGAAGCTGCTCGTGGTTGGGCATCCAGACGTCCTGGAAGGCGTCGAGGTCGCCCCCGGCGACGCCCTCGAACAGCAGCCCGACGTCGAGGGTCTTGAGCTCTACCTCGTCATAGCCGAGATCCTCTTCCAGGACCGTCTTCGTGAGGTTGGCGACGGCGACGTTCTCCGTCCACCCGATGTTCCCCAGGGTCAGGGTCCCACCCGAGGAGGAGGACGAGCCCCCACCGGCGCCCCCGCAGCCCGCCAGAACGAGGACCGCGACGACGAACGCGGACATCAGCGCCATTAATCTCTTGCTCGTTACGCTCATCTACCTTCCTTCTTCAGCCAACAATTCCCGATATACGTACATACGTCGGTGCACTACTGCCGGATCACGTATCCATCTCTCCTCCCCTGACAGAAGCGCGCAGCGTCGCCGGTCGGGCGACCCTCATCACGCCTTTCCCTCGGGTGCGTCCGCTCCCTTACCGCGGGAGAAGAACTTCGATGCGCCACCCCTGTCCCTCCCCGCCAGAGCGCGGGTGATGCGGTCGAGCATGATGGCTATGACCACGATACCGACCCCGCCGACGAAGCTCGTCCCGACGTTCAGCTGGCTCAGGCCCGTAACGACAGGCTCGCCGAGCCCACCTGCCCCGGCCAGCCCCGCGATGACCACCATCGAGAGGGAGAGCATGATGACCTGGTTGACCCCGGCCATGATCGTCTTGAGCGAGAGCGGAAGCTCCACCTTGAAGAGCGTCTGCCAGGGGGTCGCCCCGAAGGCGTGTGCCGCCTCCACCGTGTCCTTGGGCACCTGCTGGATGCCGAGCATGGTCAGCCTGACGGCCGGCGGCATGGCGAAGATGACCGTCGCGATCAGGGCAGGGCCGGCTCCTATCCCGAGGAGCACCACGATGGGCACCAGGTACACGAACGCCGGCATCGTCTGGGCGATGTCGAGGATGGGACGTATGGTCGCCTCGACGCCGCTGGATTTCGCCGCAATGATCCCGATGGGTATTCCTATCGCCAGCGCGACGACCGTCGCAGCCAGAACCAGCGCCAGCGTCTGCATCGCGGCCTCCCAGAGGTCCAGGCTGATTATGAATACCAGGCCCAACACTGTGAACAGCGCAACCCTCCAGCCCGCCAGGAGAAAGGCGATCACGCCCAGGATGGCGACCATTCCCAGCGCGGGGGGCGCAAGGAGCACGGTCTCCAACAAGTTAATGACGAAATCTATCACGGAGTCGAGGACGTCAAATACCCCGTCGAAGGTGTCGGTGATCCAGTCGACCACGCTCTCGGTCCAATCGGCCAGCGGGATGCTCGGGATGAGTTCCGACTGCAAGATAGCCAGCATCATCTATTCTCCTACCCGGCGCGCCTGCACCTGGTCATCCTCGGCGGCACCGCTGGTTCCGACACCGCTGAAGTCCTCGGAGGCCTCGCCGTTAGAGTCGACGGTCGTGGTCAGCCCGGCGATGAGCGCGCCGCGGACGATTATGCCTTCGAGGCGCTCGCCTTCGTCCACGACGGCCACAGGAGCCTCCCTGTCGTCTATGAAGAGCGGCAGGACCTCGCGTAGCGGGGTTCTGCGTCTGACCTTGGGGACGCCGTCGTCCAGGGCAGCCCGAAGCTCCCGCTCGTTTCGCTCGTCCAGACGGGCGACCTCCTCGGCCTCGGCGACGCCCTTCAGGCGACGGTCCTGGTCCAGTACACAGATGTGGGTAAGCCCCGCCTGGCGCATCCGCCGCAAGACGACCCTCGGGCCCTCGTTTGTGTACGCGACCTCCTTCGCCCGGACCATCACGCTCTCGGCGGTCCTCACCTTCGCGTAGTCCACGTCCTCTACGAAGCGCTCCACGTACTCGTTGGCGGGCTCCCTCAGGATGTGCTCCGGGGTGCCGAGCTGCACGATCTCGCCGTCCTTCATGATCGCCACCCGGTGCCCGAGCGTGAGGGCCTCGTCCAGGTCGTGCGTGACGAAGACGACCGTCCGCTTGACCTCGCCCTGGATGTCCAGGAAGAGGTTCTGCATGTCGCGCCGGATCAGGGGGTCGAGCGCCGAGAAGGGCTCGTCCATGAGCAGTATCTCCTGCTCGGTCGCGAGCGCCCGGGCGAGACCCACACGCTGCTTCATGCCGCCTGAGAGCTCGGTTATGAGCTTGTCGCCCTGGCCTTGAAGGCCGACCATGTCGAGGGTCTCCTCCGCGCTCTTGCGGCGTTCCTGGGCGGAGACGCCCTGGATCTCCAGCCCGAAGGAGATGTTGTCCAGCACGGTCCGGTTCGGGAGAAGCCCGAAGTGCTGGAAGACCATCCCTACCTTCTTGCGCCGGACCTGCCTGAGCTGCTTGGACGGCATCCTCGAGATGTGGTCACCGTCGAGGTAGATCTCGCCCTCCGTCGGCTCGATCAGGCGGTTGATCACCCGCAAGAGCGTCGACTTGCCGCTGCCCGAGAGCCCGATGACCACGAAGATCTCCCCCGGCTGCACCTCGAACTTCGCGTCGAAGACGCCGATGGTCGACCCGGTCTCCTTCTCGACCTCGGCCTTGCTCTTTCCAGAACGCCGCATCTCCAGGGCCTGCCGGGTTCGACGCCCGAAAACCACCGAGCAGTTCTCTACCCGGATGATCGGATTCT
>Ga0081539_10006078_pt1 | contig 11804 bp, 5 predicted proteins | sample TabmetS4T2R2_FD_71023 | JGI IMG/M metagenome (GOLD analysis project Ga0081539, IMG submission 71023) | Tabebuia heterophylla rhizosphere microbial communities from the University of Puerto Rico - S4T2R2 | ecosystem: Host-associated > Plants > Roots > Rhizosphere ...
GCCCACGTCTTTGGCCCGACGATCCCGTCGGGCACCATCCCGCGCTGACGCTGGAACTCGCGAACGGCCGCTTCCGTCTTCGGGCCGAACGTCCCTACCTGCTCGACGTTCAGCTTCGCCTGCAGAACGCTCACGTGTTCACCGGTGGCACCGCGCCGTAACGTGGGACGTCCGGCTCCGGTCGGTTCCGCCGCGGGAATCAGCACCGGCGGGGGAAGGCCCGCGCCAAGGAGCGAGGCAACCGTCGAACGGAATGCCACCATGTCGAGGGTTGGATCGGGCTTGCGGCCCGAAGGGATCGCATACTCGCGGTGACCGGCGCAGCACTCGGCGCCCAGCGACAAACGGCGGAAGATCGCCGCGACACCACGCTGATAGGCATCGAGCTGCACGGCGGGCCACGGAAAATCGTCGGCGGCGCCGGTGTTCTCCGCTTCGATGCCGATGAAGTGCGTGTTCCCGCCGCTGATGCCGTTCCAGACGCCTTTGCCTGCGTGATTGCAGCGGCCGGCGGCGATGACATAGAAGGTGCCGTCGCGGCCGAGACCAAGTTGCGCCAGCGGTCCCGGCAGATTGGGACGGCCCTGGATGATCGTCTTCAGGCTCGGCATGTTGCCCTGTCTGGGCCCCGCCGTGTGATGGCAGAGCACACCGCGAATGTCGCCCATGTCGCCGCTGCCTCTGGTCTCCCATCCATCGACGGTGGCGACCTTCAGCCCCGCGTTGCGCAACTCCGTCGCGAGCCACGTCAGTTTGAACGGCACGTCAGGCAACTCCTCCTTCCGCGGCCGGCAGATCCTCGTCTGCCGTGAAGTCGGTGACTTCCACATCGCAGCCGTCGACGGCATCGGGTGGAAGCTGCGCAACGGGGCGTGCAAATGTCGGCACAGTAGCCGGAGCCGGCGCCAACGGCGCGGCGGCGCCTCCTTCTCCAGGCTGCGAGGCCGTCGAAGTGGCACCGGCTGCACGCGAAGATCCCGTGTCCGCGGTCGGCTTCGCGCGCGCGCGGTCGCCGGCGGTCTGGCGATCCTCCGAAGATTCTTCAGGGCTCTTCTCGTGCGGCTTGACGGTCGAGCGGATGACCATCACCTTGTTCAGGAGATCGAACCAGAAGGGTGCGCCGAACGTGGCGGCAAGGGCGGTGATGAACCATCCCAGGATCGGGATCGCCACGTAATTCCACAGGTCGAACGCCGTCAGCGTCAGTGGCCGGGGATTGCCATCTTTATCCGTGGGATGCGGCCACCCCTGCTCCCATCCGATCGGCAGTTCCGTGGCCGCCAGCTTCCCCCTGATTTCGTCATACGTGCTCTGCGTGAACGCGGGATTCTGCGCCGCGCTCTGCGCCTGTGCCACCAGCGCCGCGCGCTCGGCCTCGTGCGTGTAGAGATACTGGCCAACCGCAATCACGTTGACGTTGAAGGTCACGGCGACGACGGCCCCGACGCAGAACAGGATTTTCTGCGTAGACCGCTTGTACCAGCCGGACACGCGATCCATTCCGCTGTCGTACCACGCTTCGACGTTGGCAACCGCTTTCTGCAGGTCGCCTTGCGCGGTGTCGATCGCCGTCAACAGCGCCCGCTGCACGGCGGGGTTGCCGACGTGTCGGATGTTGGCCCGGACCTCCTCGAGCGACAGCGTGCCGCTGGCGGGATCGCTGCTGGTGTCATCCGTGGCCGGGCCGCGGGCCGCGATGTCCATCAGCGCCAGCGCGAAGTTCCGGCTGGGAATGTAGGACGGCAGGTTGTGCCCGCGCTTCAGCGCGCCCAACGTCCCGTCGGCCGGCGGCTGATAGCCGCCCGAGTAGAGACCGAAGATGAGCGGGTGCTCGAAGACGTGCCGGGCCAGCCCCTTGGCGTCGTTGTCGTGGAGCAGCTCGCGAATCCCGTGTTCGAGATGGCTGGCGCGTGTCTTCAACCACCCTTCGATGCCTTCGCGAATCGTGCTGCAGATGATGCTGATCAACAGGAACACGAAGATGACGCCGATGACGACGTCCAGCATGGCAAGGCCGAACATGGCGCGGATGCTAGTGTCCCGGCCGCGTGGTCCGCAACACAATTCCCGGCGGGCATTCCCGCCTGGCCGCCTTGCTTCTGACCCGAATAATTCAAAATTTCAAATTCAAAATTCAAAAATACCGTGGTTCGAGGGCGCTGAGCGCGCGCGGTGTGCGGTTTACGGGGCGCAGCGGGATGCACAGTGTTTGCATTTTGCCCCGCTCGATCTCGAATTCCCCATGACATGCGGATCGGCTCGAGCGGATAATCGAGCCTTCCCAGGACACACTGTGAGGAGGTCTCCCCGAATGACGTTCCGGGCCTCGGCTCTCGTTACCACTTTTGTGCTGGCGTTCAGCGTGAGCGCTTACGCGCAGAGCACGACCGGCACCATCTCCGGCCAGGTGCAAGACGCGCAGAAACTGGCGGTGCCTGGTGTGACGGTCACCGCCACGTCGCCCAATCTCCAGGGCTCCCGTGAAACGGTCACCTCGGAGAACGGCGACTACATCCTGACGCTGCTGCCGTCGGGCACCTACACGGTGACGTTCGCGCTCAGCGGCTTCGAAGAACAGAGGCGGACGGTCACCGTTGCGCCAACGCAGGTCGTGCCGCTGAACGTCGAGATGGGTGTCGGCAGCGTGGTCGAGTCCATTCAGGTGATCGCAACGGCCGACGTCCTGACGCAGACCGCGCAGGTGGCGGTCAACTTCAACCAGGATTTGATCGCGAACCTGCCGACGGCGCGGGATATCAACTCCGTGCTGCAGCTCGCGCCCTCGGTCCACCCGACCGGGCCGGCCGGCGCCTATTCGATCGCCGGAGCCGCGACGTTCGAGAGCCTGTACCTCGTGAACGGCGTGACGGTGAACGAAAACCTCCGCGGACAGGCCTTCGATCTCTACATCGAGGATGCCGTGCAGGAGACGACGGTGTCGACCGCCGGCATCTCGGCGGAGTACGGCCGGTTCAGCGGCGGCGTCGTGAACGTCATCACCAAGTCAGGCGGCAACCGATTCAGCGGCAGCTTCCGGGACACGCTGAACAACGACAAGTGGCGGAAGAAGACGCTGTTCGAATCGTCGACGACCGGCGGCGTCAACGCCGGGCGCGATCTGCGCATCGACAAAGTCGTGCCGACCTACGAGTACACCGCCGGCGGCCCGGTCCTCAAGGACCAGCTGTGGTTCTTCACCGCGGGACGGATTCAGAAGCAGGAGAGCGGCCGCAACACCGCCATCACGAACATTCCGTATACCTTCGTCGACGACACGAAGCGGTACGAGTTCAAGGGTACCTACTCGCTCAACTCGAATCATCGCTTTATCGGCGCGTACACGAAGTTCGACGAGGTACAGGAGAACAACACGTTCAACGCGAACCTGTCGATGGATCTCGGCAGTCTGGGCGACCGCGAGCTGCCGCAGAATCTCACGACCTTCAACTACACGGGAGTCCTGACGTCGAGGTTGTTCGTCGAAGCCCGTTATTCGAATCGGCATCAGAGCTTCATCGGATCGGGCTCGCGCTTCACCGACATCGAGCACGGGACGCTGCTGCTCGACCGCGCCCGCGGCAACACCCGTTACTGGACCGATACGTTCTGCGGCGTCTGCACGGCCGAAAAACGCGACAACGAAGACATCTTCGTGAAGGGTTCGTACTTCCTGTCGACGAAGGGCCTCGGATCGCACAGCATGACCTTCGGCTACGACATGTTCGACGACAAGCGGTACGCGAACAACCATCAGTCGGGCAGCGATTACCGCATCATCGGCACGACGTCGATCATCCAGGGCACCGGCGCCGCTTCGGTCATCTACCCCCAGTTCCTCGGCAACGGCACCACGACGATTCAGTGGAACCCGATCCCGATCGACAGCCAGGGATCCAATTTCTGGACCCGCTCGGCCTTCTACAACGATTCCTGGCGCGTCTCGAATCGATTGACGACGAACCTTGGCGTCCGATTCGACAAGAACGACGGCCAGAATCAGGCGGGCCAGACCGTGATCACGTCGAATGCCTGGAGTCCGCGCTTCGGCGCCATCTTCGACCCGACCGGCAACGGCCAGTGGTCCGTCACCGGCAGCGTTGCCAAATACGTCGCGGCGATTTCGAACAGCATTGCCGACGCGTCGTCAGCCGGCGGCAACCCGCAGACCCGTCAGTACCTGTATAGCGGTCCCGACATCAATCCGCCGGGAGCGACGACGCTCGTTCCCTCCGATGTGGCGATCAGGCAGTTGTTCGACTGGTTCAACAGCAACGGCGGCACCAACCGACCCCTGTCCAGCAATCCGACCATTCCCGGAATCAGTCCAGTGATCGGCGAGCTGAGATCGCCGAGCACGTGGGAGTTCGCCGGCGGCGTGAACCGGCAATTCGGACAGCGCGCGGCGGTACGCGCCGACTTCATCTACCGCAAGTACGGCGACTTTTACGCGGACTTCACGGCCCCCGGCCAGCGCGTGCAGGACCCCGAAGGGCGGTCGTACGATTTCGTCAGCATCGGCAACGACAACGACATTCCCTTCCGTCGCTACAAGGGTGTGACGATGCAGGGGACGTATCGCTGGACCGCCGTCGACATCGGCGGCAACTACACCATCTCGCGGAACTGGGGCAACTTCGAGGGCGAGACGGTGGGTAACGGGCCGATTCGCTTCGAGGGAACGAAGTTCCCCGAGTACAAACAGGCGTCATGGAACTACCCGGAAGGCGATCTCAGTACGGATCAGCGGCACCGATCCCGCCTGTGGCTGAACTATCGGCCGGTCACCGGACTGACGCTGACCGCGCTGCAGTTGATGGAGAGCGGAATCCCCTACCCCGCGGGCGGTCGCGACGTGTCGACACCCACCGCGGCCACCAGTGGCGTCGATGCGCGGCCATACGTCACCAACCCCGGATATCTGAATCCGCCCGACGCGAACAACACGCCGTATTACTTCACCGCGCGCGATGCGTTCAGGACCGAATCGCAGATCCGCACCGACTTCGCCGCCAATTACGTCTATCGCATTCCGGGGGCGCGCGGGATCGAGCTGTTCGGTCAGCTGCAGATCATCAACCTGTTCAACCAGTCGCAACTGTGCGCGTGCGGCGGCACGGCGTTCGGCACCGGCGCCTCCGGCAACGCCGGCGGGATCAACGTGCAGCGTCTGTCGACCGCCGTCCTGCTGCCGGGCGCGCTGATACCGGGGACGACGAATCGCTATCTGGCCTTCAACCCGTTCACGACGACGCCGGTGAAGGGCGTGAACTGGGACCTGTCGCCCACGTTCGGCCAGGCGGTCAGCCGCTTCGCCTACACCACGCCGCAGTCGATGCGGTTGTCGTTCGGGGTGAGGTTCTAATCTGGATGGTGGATAGTGGATGGTGGTTCGTGGTCTAGACGACCAACCACCATCTACCGACCACCATCTACCACCAGCCGGGTTACAGCAGCGCCAGTCCGGCGCTGCTGCCCAGCCCGAACAGCTGCGCCAGCCAATCGTGAACGCGGTCCGACAGCGACCGCGTCCGTCCGACGCCGGAGACGATGTAAAGCTCCGACAGCTGCCGTTCGAGGGAATATGCATAGGCGCGCGCGTCACGCGTGATGACGAGGCGGTGCAGCGCCACCGCTCCCACGGGATCCGGCGGCGTGATCGTCTTCCACATCTCGCGCCGGCCGTCGAGCCGAGCGTGGAACACGCGAGCCGGGATCTCGGATTCGCGAAGCACGAACAATCCCTGCCCCCATCGATCCCAGCCGGCCGCGATTTCACCAGGCATCGCAGCGGCAACCACGCGGCACGTCGACGTCGCCTCGGCGTCGCACACGTGGAGACGGCCCTCGGGTCCGACGACGGCCACTGATCGTCCGTCCGGCGACACCGAGCGAGGCGACGTCAATCGAAATCCGGGTGGCGTGATCGACCGGGGCATGCCGTCCGGCAACGATTGCACGAACACACGGGTCGGCTCGTCGCGCAGGCTCGCGGTGAAGACGATGCGCTTTCCATCGGGAAAGTAGCCGGCCACCGGCAGGTACGTCATGCCAGTCGCCGGAAGCATGCGGACGGCGCCTGGCCCCACGGGCAACAGAATCAGCTGTGCGCCGCTGATCGCGAGCACCTGCTGCCCTTTCGGCGCGAGCGCCATCGCCGACCCCGCGCCGAGACGTATCGCGGGCAATCCATCGGTGCTGCGCAGGTAGACCGAAAACGACCGCGCCGCCGCTTCACCGGCTTCGGTGATGAGGCACCACCTGCCGTCATCGGACAGGTCGCGCGCCAGCGACCAATCGAGCCACGAGATGTCCCGCTCCGCGCGCGAAACCGGGGTCGAACCGTATGTTTCGATCCGCACGTCGTCACGCCGCAGCAGGATCTGGCCGTGTGGATCGATGTCGAGCACGGACAGCCGCCCCGGAGAACGCAGGACCAGGCGTTCGGCGCCGGTCAGCGACACACCCTGGAGCGCCTTCGTGCCGAACCCGTCGGTCGCCGTAAACCAGATCTCGTTTCCAGTCGGACTCCACGCGAGCCCCTGAATCGTCTGCCATTTGTGGGTGAGCTGCCGCGTGTGTCCGCGCAGGTCATTGACCGCCACATAGCCCTCGTCGTCGTTGTTCGCCGGATGAACGATGAAGGCGATCGTCTCGCCATCCGGAGAGAAGCGCGGCTCGCTGATCCATCCGCTCGTGCGGAACAACGCTGTGTCGATCGGGAACTCGAGGCGAGCGCCACCGCTGTCCTCGCGCACGACGGCGAGCGCCTTGCCGTCGCGACTCCAGTCCGCCCAGTTCACACCGTGCGCCAGCTCGCGCGGCGTCTGTCCTTCCTGAGTCACCGCGAGCGTGCCGGTCTGCACGTACCCGCGCACGAGACGCGGATTCAGCAACACGGCCATCTGCCCGGACGGCGACACGGCGAGCACCTGTGCTCCCGCGATCGGCAGCGGACGCGATTCGGGCGTGCCGGGCACGGTGCTGAAGATCTGCGGCGCCTGTCCGCTGAACGCGGCGTTGTAGATCACGCGGGCGCCACCGTCGGCGAATCGCGCGGAGGAAATCGTGCCGCGGCCGAATGTGATACGCCGGAACACCGGCTCGACCGAAGCCGAGGGCACCGCGAGCGCGAGTGCGGCCGACGTCGTGAGCACGATCGCCGCTGCCGACGTCCACCACCCAAGCGCCCGTTTGAAGTCGCGGACGCGCGGACGCGCAAAGGCGCCGGAGTCGTCGAGCAGCGCTTTCAGGCTGAGGGCGAGATCGGCCGCCGACTGGAAACGATCTTCGGGCTTCTTCTCGAGGCAGTCGCGAATGACGCGCGCGACGGCGCGCGGCACGCCCGGACGTGCCTGCGCGAGGTCCGGCGGATCCTCGGTGAGAATCGCGCTCAGCGTCGACACCGCCGACGTGCGATCGAACGGGCGTGCGCCGGCGAGCATCTCGTACAGGAACACGCCGAGACTGAAGATGTCCGTGCGGTGATCGACGGCAGCATCGCGGATGCGTTCTGGCGACAGATATCCGAGCGTGCCGAGCAGGATGCCCGGCTCGGTGTGCGATGCCGACACATCGTCGGCGAGCGACGCGGCGGGGGTCAGCTTCGCGACGCCGAAGTCGAGGATCTTCACCACGCCGGTGGAGGTCAGGAAGACGTTGTCGGGCTTCAGATCGCGGTGAATGATGCCCTTTCGATGCACGGCCGCCAGACCCTCGGCGGCCTGCGCGGCGATCGACAACGCCTTGCGAACGATCAGCGGACCTCGCGCGAGCCGCTGGCGGAGCGTCTCGCCTTCGAGAAACTCGGACACGATGTACGGCGTGCCGTCTGTTTCCACGTCGTACACGGCCACGATGTTCGGATGATTGATGGCGCTGGTGGCACGCGCCTCGTGCCTCAGCCGCTGCAGCGCATCGTTATCGGCTGCTTCCGGCGACGAGAGCACCTTGATCGCGACGACGCGGCCGAGGCGAGTATCTCGGGCGCGATAGACATGACCCATGCCCCCGCTGCCGACGCGCTCGACGATTTCGTAGCGGCCCAGTCGCGTCCCCGGAGACAGCGCTGGCCCCTCGCGATCGCCCGATGGCCTCGTCGAGTCCGCCTGAGGTGGTTGATTCTCGAGTCCCGCCGGTATCGACACTCAGCACTCCTACTCGCGTTAACGCGCGAGCGAAATGCTGTGTACTTGATGAGGTCGGGCTAAAGGCGGACCCTACGAAGCCGTGAGGGTGCGACCTATGCGCGGAACTCAGTTGTGTCGTGCGGGGCGAGCCTTTATGGCTTGCCAGCGCGGACCGTAAAGGTCCGCGCCGCTTTCGACAGGTGAGCTCGCGTCTAGGCTGCGAAGTCGAGGTTCTTCGTGATGCGCGTGCCGCTGCTGCGGAACGTGTCGAAGTAGAGCGCGATCCGGCGCTTGGCCTCGTCCAGATTCTCGTTGTTCAAGTTGATGTTCAGCAGGTCGATGTACCACGGCGCCTTGACCGGCTCGTTCACATAGCGCTCGGCGATCTCACGCGCGATCGGAAGCGTGGTGCCCTTCGAGTTGTCGTGGACGTCCCGGTTGCTCGCGCGCTGCAGCTTGCCGTACTCCTCCTCGAGCAGCCGCGCGAAGAGGCTCGCGGTAAACGGATCGCCCGCGGTCACACCCGTCGCCGCATCGTCGTCGGTCAGCACGGCGCCCTTGTGCAGCCATTCCCACAGGATGCTCAAGCGGATTTCGCCCGTCGCCATGTCTTCCATCAGATACAGCACGTCGTCGTTGCCGAAGAAGTCGGCCGGCTTGAGCGCGGCGGCCTGAAATCCCTGCAGGAACGCGTTGCCATACTGCACGGCGACGCTGAGGAGATCGCGCGCGCCGCGAATGGTTCGCGGTGCCGGCTCCAGCAGCAGCAGACCGTCGGCGTCGGCCTGCGTGTAGGTGAGCGGCGGGAAGTTGCGCCCGAGCTGATTGGGCTGCCCCACCTTCTCCCACACCGGCCGGACGATGTTGACCATCTTCCAATGGGCCACCCACTTTCCGCTCGCGCCCTCGCGCTGCTCGCGCTCGCCGCCGGCGACGGCGCGCTTCATGCTGCTGGTCACGCCGGCTTCCGATCCCACGGGGATGTTGGGCTCCATGCCGCCCTGCCATAGCGCGTAGCGTCCCTGAGCGTCGGGGGTGTTGACAGCGCGGCGCACGCGATCCTCGTAGTTGCGCATATAGCCGTAGGTCATCGTGATCGCGTCGATGTTCGGATTGATGAACGGCGGGTCCCACGCCATCGCGTCGGCGACGCTGTTGATGTAGTCCCAGCGTCCCGTGTTGAAGCCGACGAAGTGCTGGCCCAGCGCGGCGCGGATCTCCATCAGCTGGTATACGGCCTCGAGCTGCTCGACCAGCACGTACGCCTTGATCGATCCGACCGCAATCCCCAGGTGCTGCTCGAGTGCCGTGAGCATGTCGTTCCACAATGCCGCTTCTTCGGCCGTCTGGATCTTGGGCAGGTAGAGGACGACAGGGCGATCCGCCCGCCGCAGCGTTTCGTGGTTGTTCACGACGAACATCGCCAGGTCGACGATGGATGCCGAGAACCCCGAGCCATCGGACGACTGCACGTGACGATCGTCGAGGTGCAGTCCGCGGGCGCGGAAGATGACGGTCGTGAAATCGAGCTGGGCGCGCCAGTCGTCGATCGTCCGGCGGCCGAAGAAACCCTCGGCCCACTTGTTCATCTCCGCCGCCACCTGTTCGGACACCGACATGAACATGTCGCTGCGACTCAGGGCCAGCTTCAGGTTGCGCTGATTCTCGAGCGACATCGTCTGCACCTGTCCGAGCGCATCCTCGCCGTCGAACATCCATCCATCGGCGCCGGACAGGAGGGCGTACGACACGTTGCGGATGCTCTTGTCGACGGGAGAGTTCGGCTTGGCTGCTGGACCGGTGCCCTGGATCCACTGCCGCTGCAGCGCAGCGGGGATGTCGCTGCCCTGAAACCGCCCGGCCCGCGCGTCGGCCACGGTGATGCGCGTGCGTGGTATGACCGAGTCGGCAGGAAGAAACGCGATCCGCTCGCGGTTGCCCGCGCGCCGGGCGCGCCGCTCCATGCGGGCGGCCATGATGGCCTTCCGGTCGGCGTCGAATGGCGCCAGCGCCGCGATCGCGGCGGCGACCGCGGGAGTGAACACGTCGGCATAGTCGCGCTCGACGTAACTACGGATCTGAACAGAGTTGGTGGCCATAATCTCCCGTGGACTGATTTGCTGACCTTCACACTCGATTACGACACACCGAGGCAGTGAGGCACCGAGAATCTTGATTATGTATTCCTCCCTGCCTCGGTGTCTCGGTGTGTCGTGATGGATAACGTCCAGTGAACATGGCGGCGATCACGGTGTGACGTACTTCGCGTGACACGCAGTACACGTCTCGTACAAGTCGCCGCCGGTCTGCAGCACGCGCTCGACGTCCTTCTGTTCGGCGGCCTTCGCCACCTCGGCGGCCTTCACGCTCATGTCGCGAGCCAGCGGCGGCCAGCCGGTATCGTCCTTCGCGCGCGGCGGCATCAGCAGCAGGTTACCGGCCTCCGCCACGCTCAATGCCTGAACCTTGAGCCGATGCCACTCGTCATCGTTGCGCGGCGCACGCGTGAGCCGGGCGTTCTCGTACGCCACCGCATCGAAAATCGCCTGCGAGTACGGAATGACGATGCCGTCCATGATCTCGCGCGTGCTGGCCACGGGAGTGAACGGTGCCTGTCGGTCCCCGGCGCTCGGTCCGCAGGCCGCGGTCGAAGCGGCCAGCGCTAGCAGGAGCACGCCGCGCACGAGCACCTATTGTTTCTTGCGGAACGCCCTTTACACAATGGGCCGGATGGTAGATGGTGGATAGTGGATCGTGGTCCATGGACGTGGAACCAGCCACGAACGACGAACCGGAACCACGAACCACGACCATCCACTATCAACCGACCACCATCGAACGCGCATGCACGACTTCGTCTTCGATCAGCCGTCGTACCGCGTCATCTTCGGCGCGGGCTCCATCGAGAAACTGCCCGAGGAGGTGACGCGGCTCGGCGCGCGTCGCGCGCTGGTCGTCTCCACGCCGGCGGAGCTGTCGTTTGCCGAAGACGCGGTGCGGCGATTGGGTCCGGTGGCGGCGGGCATGTTCACCGAGGCGGTGATGCATCACCCGATCGAGACCGTGCGGAGCGCGCGCGAACGGGCGCGCCAGGTCGACGCGGACTGTTACGTGACGATCGGGGGCGGAACGACGACCGGGACCGGCAAGGCAATCGCGCTCGACACGGGCATGCCGGTGATTGCGGTGCCGACAACCTACGCCGGATCCGAGATGACTCCGATCTACGGGATCACCGAAGCCGGCGTGAAGAAGACGGGACGCGACCGCAAGGTGCTGCCGCGGAGCGTGATCTACGACCCGCTGCTGACGCTTTCGCTGCCCGCCCATGTCTCGGGTCCGTCGGGGATGAACGCGATGGCGCACTGCGTCGAAGGGCTCTATGCGTTCGACGGCAATCCGATCGTGACGCTGATGGCGGCAGAGGGCATTCGGGCGCTGGCCCGTTCGCTGCCCATCGTGGTTGCCGAGCCCCGCAATCTCGAGGCGCGCTCCGACGCGCTGTACGGGGCGTGGCTGGCGGGAATCGTGCTGGGCACGGCGTCGATCGGGATTCATCACAAGCTCTGCCACACGCTCGGCGGCACCTTCAACCTGCCGCACGCCGAGGTGCATACGGTCGTCCTGCCGCATGCAACCGCGTATAACCGCGAGGCCGCACCGGCCGCGATGCAGGTG
>Ga0081539_10006079_pt1 | contig 11802 bp, 6 predicted proteins | sample TabmetS4T2R2_FD_71023 | JGI IMG/M metagenome (GOLD analysis project Ga0081539, IMG submission 71023) | Tabebuia heterophylla rhizosphere microbial communities from the University of Puerto Rico - S4T2R2 | ecosystem: Host-associated > Plants > Roots > Rhizosphere ...
AGAAGCGAGAAGAAGAGGAAAAGAGGTAAGAAAGACAAACAAAACCGAGCCCACCCCCCCCCCCGCCACTAAACCGGGCAGCACCCAGCCAATCGTGCTGACAAACGGGTTGAGCGCGTAGCGTACCGGGTATTTCCACAGCATCCGCCATTCGGGCAGCCCTTTGGCGCGTGCGGTATCGACGTAGGGGCGGTTGAGTTCATCGAGCAGGTTGGCGCGCATGGTACGGATCAGCCCGGCAATACCTGCCGTGCCGATAATAATCATAGGTATCCAAATATGCTTGAGCAAATCGACGAACTTCGCGCCGCTCCAGGGAGCATTGACGTATTCTTCGGAGAACAAGCCGCCAAGCGCCTTCCCGAAATAGCGGTAACTGATGTACATCACGATCAGCGCGAATAAGAAGTTGGGCATCGCTACGCCGATCATGCCGAGAAAGGTGGCGATGTAGTCGCCAATCGAATATTTTTTCACCGCCGAAAAGATACCGATGGGCAGCGCGACAATCCAAATGAACAACACAGAACTGAGCGTGAGTGCGAAGGTCATGGGCAGGCGCTCAAAGATGATCACCCCTGCGTCGCGCTTGAAGGTGAGCGAATAGCCAAAATCGCCTTTGGTGATGATATTGCGAATCCATTTGATGTACTGCTCAGGGAGCGTGTCGTTCAAGCCGTACTGCTCGCGTAACTGAGCGATGATTTCGGGGGAAATTTCGTCCGCACCCTGCGCCAACATTTCGGAGACGAGGTTGGTCACATAGTCGCCGGGTGGAAGCTGGATCACAGCAAATGCCACGATGGTGATGACCCAAACGGTCAAAATCATATAGAGAAAACGGCGGATCAAGAATTTTTTCACAACTTTTCCCTAGCCCTACTCACTTCGGTTTTGGGGTGCGCCCCATGTGAAACGCACCCCACAGATCAACCGATAGCCCTTACTGAATAATGTACCACTGCTCCGGGTACTTGATCTTCTGAACGCCTTCGATCCAACCGGCAATCCATTCGCTCGGCTGGTTGCCGACGCGCACGTTGTAAGGCTGGTAACCAGGCGCTGGGCGGGCAATACCGATCACCCAGAAATTATCGGCGGCAGTTTGCAACACTTCTGCCATCTGCGCGATCTGCTCTTCCTGAGTAGGCTGCTGAAGCACCAGCTCGAACTGCGCTCGGATTTCATCCATCTCCGGCGGCGGCTCGACGGTCACGGCTTCCTGCGAATTGACGCGATAGTAGTACCAGGCGTTGCCGAACATGCCGAAATATTCTTCGGGGATGTAATAGCGTGGGTCGAGGATAGCCGTGAGACCTGCGCCGCCTTCGCCCGTGTAGATGGTTGCCTGAAGCTCGTTATTTTCCTTGTTTTCGATGAACTGCGCGTCCGCCATCGAATTCAGCGTGAAATCGACGCCGACGGCTTCCCAATAGCCGATCAATAGTTCGGCAGTCTGTACCCAGGTCGTGCCGTAAGACAGATCATTGGACACCGAGAAGACGATATTGAGCGGCTGACCATCCGGGCGCAGGCGCATCCCGTTGGCATCCTTATCCGGCAGGACTTTGTCGAGGTACTCGTTCGCCAGATCGACATCGTATTCAGTGTACTGGGTGGCAAGCTGCTCGTTATAGAGGGGCGAGCTTTCCAGCGGGGCAACCTGAGCAGGCTCACCCTGACCGAACTGGACGATCTCGATGATCTCCTGACGGTTGATGGCATGGGACATGCCGATGCGGAAGTCTTTGTTGGCAAAAATTTCCGCCAGCACGGGGTCATCAATTGAGCGGTTGAAGTGGATCGAGTTGCGGTTGCCGCCGTCGGAAATCGCAGACGAAATAGCGATGGGCGCGCCGCTGTCGAGCGCATCGAAGTAGAGGACACGGTTGTCGTCGCCAGGGTCTTTCACGTAGTCGATGTCGCCGTTGATCATCGCCACCGTGCGGGCTTCGTTATCCTGATAGGAAATGCCGACAATTTCGTCGATGTAGGGAAGCTGATTACCTTCAGTATCGACCTTCCAGTAGTACGGGTTACGCATCATATTCATCTGCGTACCGCTGCCCAGTTCGGTGGTCGGAATCCAGGGGAACAGGAGCGGGCGATCCAACTGCGTCCAATAGCTGTTAGTGTCTTCCGTTGGTCCCGACGCTTTACGGTTGAACAAACCAACCCAGTTTTCGACGCCCTCTTCCGATGCAACCAGATCATCCACGTTTTCGTTGTAGTCGGCGTGGAACTGCGACAGATAGTGCTTGGGGAACCACGTCAGGTGACGCCCTGACCAGGTTGCGAGGTTGTAGAGGAACGTGCCGTAGGGATTGGCGAAGGTGAACTTGACAGTGTAATCGTCAATCTTTTCGGCGACGAACTCGTCAGCGCCTTCCTGTGGTAGCCAGTCGGCAGTAGGACCGCCAACGGTCAGTTCTTCGTTGAACAGGACATCGTCAATATAAAACATGATGTCGTCGGCGGTGAATTCCACGCCGTCCGACCATTTGACGCCCTGACGCAGATGGAAGGTGTATTCCCGAACATCGTCGCTGACGTCCCAGCTTTCGGCAAGGTTAGGATCGACACCAGAGAAATCCGGTTTCCAGATGACGAGGTTTTCCCACCCAGCGATGAACCACAAGCCGCCCCAACCAGGGTTGGTGCCGGTGAAGCCGACCCGAAGCGTTCCGCCATACGCCCCAACCTCATTCAAAGGGGTGACAACGGCGGGGTTCGCCGGAAGGCGCTCGGCAACGGGCGGCAGATCACCAGCCGCGACCTGCTCCGCCAGCATCGGCGATTCCTGGTAATCCTGCGCGAAAAGGGTGGCGCTGCCGAGTACGGTGACCAGTATCAGAACGATCAGGGTCAAGAACATTCTGTGCTTCATGATGCGCTGCTGCTCCTTTAACCATTAACTTCAAAAGAAAGTGCGTTTGCGCTCCACCTTGATCCCGTCCCAAATGTACGTACATTTGTGTTACAATGGAACGTGGAGAGGGTCGAGACGTTGATTCCTATCAACTCAAGTTTCGGCTCCTTTCACTCATTACCTCGACTGGGCACGTTTGAAAACAGAGGATATACCTTTGGCGGGGAGCCTCTGTTTTTAGCGTGTCCGGTCAAAACCTCACTGCGCTTTTTCATATTAGGCAGGCTGTTCCTGCCCGACCGTGCACCGTGTCACCGAGTCGCGCACGATCAACCGGGAATGTATCAAAGTCGTAATCGGCGGGCGTTCGGGCTTGATGGCTCGCTCGTAAAGCTGCCGCACCGCCAGTTCGCCCATCAATTCTTTAGCCACCCGCATGGTGGTCAGCGGTGGCTGGTTCTGCGCCGCGCCAACGATATCGTCAAAGCCAATCACGGAAATATCCTCCGGCACGCGACGACCACTGTCAGTGATAGCCCGAATAACATGCGACGCTATAGCGTCGTTGCAGGTGAAGATGGCGCTTATACAAGGGGCACGCAGAAGCAGGCGGGTTGTAGCCTCATACGCATCGTCTCCCTTGAGCGAGCTATCTTCAATGTAGGTTTCGTTGATCTCATGATCGGTGAGCGCCTTCAAGTAGCCCTGGCGCCGTTCGCTGATACTGGGGTGTTCGGGACAAGCGGTCGTGCTGCCGACCAAACCGATATGCTTATGACCCTGATCGATTAAATATTTCACAGCGTTATATGCGCCGCGCTGGTTATAGATGAGGACAGAATCGCAATCGATACCCGCCGCAAAGGCATCCACCACCGCGACCGGGATATGCTGGGGGATACGGCTGGTAATAGCAGAATCATCGAAAACCACGCCGACGATCACCAGCCCGTCTACATCTCCATTTTCGAGCAGCGACGACCAGGCAGTCGCATGACTACATTCGTCAACAGGTAAGCTGGCGTACATCAGGTTGAGTCCCAGCCGTTCACATTCGTCTTCAACGCCACAGAGAACCGCATAATTGAAGGGGTCAAGCCGAGGATGCTCGCCAGGGTCGCGCTTGACGACAACACCAATCGTGCTGATTCTGGATGCAACCGTTGTGGGAACGCGAATTTGGAGCTTATAGCCGATGTCGGCAGCGGCTTTCAGGACGAGTGCTCGCGTGGTGGGGAGCACATTGGATTTGTTATTAAGCGCGCGCGATGCCGTGCCGAGAGATACGCCAGCAGCCTGCGCGACATCGCGTAAGGACGGAGCGGTTTTTGTCATAACCAATTTTTGCAACTAAAATAAACGATTATTGATGATGAAACATGTTCATTGAACACAGTTAGAGTAACCCGGATTGGGAGCGGTGTCAATAAATTGGGAGATTTTTTAATATGACACACTTTTCTCTCTCAAAAGAGATTCAGCACGTTATTGAGCACGGTTTCGTACAATTTTCGAACTGTTTTGACCGCGATTTCGCCAACCATTGGTCTATCATAGTCAAACGATAAGTTTCGCTGAGTCGTAATACGGTCGATGCCAAGTTCTAGTGATGGGGCGCGGCTGGGTCATGGTGGGCTTCCGTGCAGAAGCCGTCGCTTTCTGGGTAAAGCCCACTACTTGCGCCGACCAGTGTTCCATCGAGGAAAATCCCCGAATAGGTATGTACGCCGTTCTCGTCAGCCGATAGGCTTGACAACAAACCGCTTCTAATTGAGGTAAAATGCGTTCGCATTTACAGTAATGTCCTCCGGGCGAGATAATGCTCGCCAATTGGGCTAACCATTTTACCCTGCACTCCCTCTCACCGATGAGGCTTATGGAACTTTTTATCATCCGGCACGGACAATCGCAGAACAATGTCGTCGATGAGAGCCGCCGCACGGTTGATCCCCTGCTGACCGATCTCGGCAAGCAGCAGGCGGAAAAGCTCGCCGAATTTCTCAGCACCAACCGCGATGTCGAGTTCAACGCGGGGAGCGGGTTTGCTGGCGGCGAGGTGTCACAGAATTTCGGCATCACACATTTGTATTGCAGCGCCATGCACCGCGCGCTGCAAACCGCCGCCCCGCTCGCGCGCGCGTTGGGGTTGCACCCCGAAGTCTGGATCGATGTGCATGAACAGGGCGGCATGTATTTGACACAGAATGGCGTTTCGACGGGCTACCCCGGCAAAACCCGGCGCGAAATCCTCGGCGAGTTCCCGGACTATGTGCTGCCCGCCACCATCACCGACGCGGGCTGGTACGATGCTATACGCGGCTACGAGGAAATGCACGCGGGCGCGGGTCGCGCGATCAAGGTGGCGATGGAACTGCGCCGCCGCGCCGCTGGCGAGTTCAAGGATGCACGGGTGGCGATTGTCACGCACGGCACCTTCATTGATCTGCTGTTGAAAGCGTTCATGGGACTGCTTCCCAACCGGCAGTTCTTCTTCACACATTACAATACGGCGATCACCCGCCTCGACTTCCGAGGAGAGTATATGCTGATCCGCTATGTCAACCGCATCGATCACCTGCCACATGAAATGATTTCCTGATGATTGCGCCTGTTCTGGTGTAGAATGCGTCTAACTCTCTAAAGAGGATCCTGAAATAATCAGGCGCTTGCCGCGCAATGTTGTCAGCGGCAGGCGTGGTATTGTGGTCAAACGGATTTCGATATGCCCTTTGAGTATGAAGTTTTAGTCGGCTATCTCTACGTCGTCGGTGGTCGCTCGATCAGCACGCCGCCGCCGGGCGCTTTGGTGGAAATCGCCGCGCGCAAGGTGGGGCGTGCCCGCGAGCTGGATACGTTTTTTACACTGGTCATCCCTTCCGGCGATACAGTTGCGCCCGCCGCCTTCTACGAAGAAATGGCACGCGAGGGCGCGGAGCAGTATTACAACAGCACGGGCAGCGTCACAGCAGGCATCAAAACTGTCTTCACGCACCTAAATACCAACCTGTACGAGCATAATAAGAGCGACCCGCGCCATTACGAAGCCAGTATGCTCTGCGGCGTGCTGCGCGGCGTTGACCTATATGTAGGCAAGGTTGGCTCCGGCGTCGGGTTGTTCCGGCACGAAGGCGAAACGCAGCCCTTCCCGACCGATTTCAGCTATCGTGAATCGCTGCAAACCCCGGCGCTGGGCGTGATTCCTGAGCCAGATATACGTATGGGGCGTTACCAGGTGAGTGCCGGAACACGCCTTCTGCTTTCCGACACAGCCCTGCTCGACTACCCGACCGATATGCTTACGACCACGCTCGGTCTGGAAGACATCGGCACGGTGCTCGGTTCGCTCCGCGAGCAGGTCAAGCGGCAGATCACGGCGATGGCGATTGAGTTCGTCCCGCCGAACCAACCCACCTCGCCCACCGTAAAAACGGGAGAATCGTCGGCAGTAATTACTGGCGCGGCGTCTGCGCCGGTTGCTGCGCCCCTCGTCGCGGAAGCCTCAGCGCCTCAGCCGCCGCGCGAACCGGGTTCGATCCGGCGTTCCTCACGACGCGGCGGGACGGTGCGCAACTTCATCGCGCGGCTAGCTAACTTCGGCGCGAGTGCAGTTGACCTGACCCTCCACCTGCTCGACCGCCTGATTCCCACGCCACCGGAAGGCAAGAAAGGCTGGCTCTCGTCGCCTATCGCCGCAGCGGTGGCGCTACTGGTTCCGGTGCTGGTGGTGGTTTTCGTCGTCCTGTTCTGGCTGAGCGGCACCGACGAAAGCGAATTTGATCGCTGTGTCACCCGCGCGAACACCACCACCGAAACCGCCCGCGCGATTGCCTCCAGCGATGTTACTGGCACGCTGGCAGCATGGAACGCGGTGCTTGCCGTTGCTGCCGAATGTGAAACCATTCGCCCAGATAATGAAGAGATGCGGGCTTTGCGCGTCGAAGCACAGCAGTTTCTCGACCGGATACAAAACATTTCCCGGCGCGGCACCAGCGTGATCTACGACTTCCCCGCCGCCTCGCTGACGCAGGCGGTGCTTCAGGGCGAGGATATGTACGTGCTGGACTCCGCCAACCAGCAAGTATACCGCATTACACTGACCGAGGATGGACTAGGGGTGATCGACGGCTCGTATACCCCGATCCCGGCAATGCGACGGAATGGGCGCGTGATCAACTTTGATGTGGGCAACATCATCGACATTGCCTGGGCGGATAACGGCGCAGGGCTTTCGCAAAGCAATGTGATCACCGCACTCGATGAGAACGGGGTGCTGATCGCCTGCCCGCCGCGCTTCTTGCAGGACTGCACCGCGCAGCAGCTTCCGAACCGCGAAACCTGGAATACGCCAGTTGCCATCCAGTACTGGGAAGGGCGGTTGTATATTCTTGACCCAGCCGCCAACCAAATCTGGCGCTATGACCCCTCTGGCGGCACATTCTCCGGGATGCCAGTGGAATATTTCACCGGCTCGAACCGCTACGACATCACGACCGCTGTCGACTTCGCCATTAACGCGGGAGGCGACCTGTATTTGGTGACCAGTGCAGGCGTGATGGCGGTTTTCCGCGCGGGTGAACAACTGGACTTCGCCTTCAGCGCCTTTGGAAGCCAGCGGATGACCGCGCCAACTGCGATGTTCCTCAACACCAGTCCGATTGCCCAGGGCTTGTACTTTGCCGAGCGCGGGCAGCGCGCGATCTTCGAGACGACGATGGCGGGCACGTTCATTAACGCCTATCGCGCTGCCAGCGACGACCAATTCGCGGAACTGTCGAATGTCGTCGTCGATACGAACCGGGGCGTGGTCTACGCGCTGGCGGGTAATTCGATCCTCGCCTTCCCCCGCAGCCAGCAGCAATAAGCAATAAATAGCTCGCAGCAAAAATTGCTAGCAGCAATAGGTGGCAAGCCGTAGGAGAACCGCAATTTCCGTGCGGTATAATGCAATCCGTTTTGAGTAAAAAAAGTTAAAAGTGGAAGGTTAAAAGTTTCAATGTCTCGTTTGAGGCTCGGCTTTTAACACCACTTTTCGACTTGCAACTGAGGTTGATCTATGCGTATTCCCGGATGGTTGTTTATCGTCGGTATCGTCGGCTTGGTGGTTGGCACCGCGCTTTGTTCCGTCGTCTCGTTCGCCGCTGCGCGCGAGTTCGCTATTCGGATTGGCGATGGAGGCGTCGCACAGCTTCCGTCATTCGCTGACTTTTTGCGCGCGCAGCCAACAGCGACTGCTACCCCGACGCAAGCCCCGCCTACCGCGACGCCGCACCCCGGCGATACCCCTGTGCCCACTGACCCCGCGCCCACCGCGACGATTGACCCGCTGGCACAGTACACCTACGACGACCCGCGCCGGATCAACATTCTGCTGCTGGGGATTGACCAGCGCACAGGCGAAACCGGCACGTTCAACACGGACACAATGATCGTGTTCAGCGTGGACCCAGTGCGTAAAACCGTCGGGATGCTGTCAATCCCGCGCGACCTGTGGGTGGACATTCCCGGCTCCGTGCCGAGCCGCATCAATACTGCAAATGCCGTTGGCGAGATCAACGCCTACCCCGGCGGCGGCCCGGCGCTGGCGGCAGCGACGGTCAGCCAGACGTTGGGTATCCGCGTGGATAAGTACGTGCTGATCAACTTCGATGTGTTCACCACCGTGATTGATACGGTTGCCCCGAATGGGGTGGAAGTCTGCCCGCCGGAAGTGATCGACGACCCATACTACCCCGATGCAGGCTACGGCTTCCTGCACGTTCACTTCGAGGCGGGCTGCCAGAAGCTCCAGGCAACTGAACTGCTCCAGTATGCCCGCACCCGCCACACCGACGGCTCAGATTTTGACCGCGCGCTGCGCCAACAGGAAGTGATCAAAGCGGTGCGCGATGAAGTGCTGACGGCGGGCGGCATTGTCAACTTGATCGGGCAAATCCCAACGCTCTGGGACGAGCTTTCCGAGAGCTATAAAACCAACCTGACGCTGGACGAAATCATGCGGCTGGCGACGCTGGCGACACAAATTCCCAGCGAAAACATCTATTCCGGGCAAATTGGCGCGGCGCAGACCACGCCCATGACGGTGATGCTGAACGGCATCGCCAGCGACGTGCTGAACCTGAACTATGCGGCGGCGCAGCAGCAGTTACAGCAGGTGTTCAACCCGCCGGAAAACGTCTCGCTGGCAGACTTGCGGCAGCGTGCCGAAGCAGAAAATGCTTCGATTGTGATCTTCAACAACACCGATATCGCCGGGCTGGCAGGGCTGACGCGCGACTTTTTGAGCAGCCGCCAGGTGACGATCACCGAAGTGGGCACCATTCCGATCCCGGACGGCGCGCTGACGACGGTGCGCGACTACACCAATAAAACCTGGACGGCACGCTACCTGATTCAACTGCTCGGCTTGCCCGCTGACCGCCTCGTGCCCGGCACCGATGGCATGACCGACGCCGACGTGATGGTGGTGGTCGGTGCGGACATTCAACCGCTGCTGAATGGGGAGTGAAACCCCTGCTGAGTACTGAGGAAACGAAGTTAAAAGTTAAAAGAAAACGACTTTTAACCGCCAAGAAATTAGAAAAGTTGCCCGTCAGCGCGCCAACAAGTGGCGTTGGTCATGGAATATTGCACTTCAGGCACAGTATTCCTATCTGCGCTCAGCGGACGGTGACACATCTCGACAGCTCCCACTGGCAGGCGGCACAGGTTCGGGACGAGCGAGCGGCTGCCGAGCTGTCCACTCCCAATGGATCCAACCCGGTTCTCGTCTGGCTCAGACGAGCAATGCGGTTTTGCTCAGCGGCTCACGCGCGCCTCATCCAGCGCCTTCCTACGTCCTGGTGGAGGCTGCTGCTGCTACAGAGAGTCGGCATGAAGTGATATTCGTTTGTTAAAGGGCAGGCGCATCACTCCGACGAGTGACGGCAACAAAAAACGCGGTGCTGTCAGCGGTTCAACTCCGATCTGGCAGTTCCGCGTTTTTGTAATGTGCGAACATCATAAAGCCGATTTAGAGTTTGTCTAGTCACAAATGTGATCACAAATGTCCACTTTTTGAGGGAAGATTTTAATGTGTATGCACTTTTCTTCACAAGTGTGGGATAAAAATGGCAAATGTGGGTTATTTTCGCGTTGTAAGGTTCAGTCATATTTGTGCTTCCCGTAAAGGCGCGAAGTTATCCCACATTTACAGTAGTAGGGATCCCGCAAGCCTTCTCGTTTTCAACCGATTGATCCAATGGACAACTTATCCTAGGTGCAAAATTCCCCTTTTTCTGAGCCTGATTCTTACTTTAAGAGCACAGCTAACAAAAAATATATGCAATTTCACGAAAACTTCGTGGGTTTTTCATGAAAATAGGATCACTAATACTTTACTTGGATTTTGAAAGAAAAGATAATAGCTGTACTGTAAGTCCAAATGTTCGGACAAAGGATATTTATCGTGACTTATCGTAACCTGTGGCTTATTGTTCTTCTTGTCACCGTATTCCTCGCCCTCCCCTTTACTGCTTTTGCTCAGGAAGATGCTCATAGCCCCGCCGCTCGCATCCAGCGATTGATAGAAGAAGGGTTTAACCAGGGAACCATCAACGTCGTAGACGAACTGTTTGCTGAGAACTATATTGTTCACCCCAGCGAAGGCAACCGCGAAGCCTTCAAGGAAAGCGCCATCGCCCTGCGCGGCATGTTCCCGGACATTCATGCACAAGCAGACCAGATTGTCAGCCAAGCCAACTGGGCATCGTTTCACTTCACCTTGACCGGCACGTTCGCCAATGCCTATGTCACGTCGCAAGGCTCTCTGCCACCGACCAATCAATTCACCACAATCGACATGAATGTTTTCCTGCGCTACGATGACCAGGGTAAGGTGGTGGAAGAGTGGGATTACATTGATAACTACGGCTTCCTCACTCAGATTGGGGTCATTGAATCGATGAGTATCGGCTACACGCCCACCTATTCCACTTCCAAAGGAGATACGCTGGCGAAGCGAGCTGACGTGCTCACCGACACAGCGGACGACATCGCTCTGAACAACAAAGCGTTGGTGCAGCACATCTTCGACGATATTATCAACATGCATAACTTGAGCAGCACCGAAGCGATCTTCGCGCCAGACTTCACTTATCACGGGGTTACGGGAAGCACCAGCCTGAGCGCATGGAAAAGTCTGTTGGACGGAATGTTCAACGCCATGCCTGACCTGCAAATCACGCCTGAAATCATGATCGCAGAAGGCAACCTGGTTTCGGTGCGCTACCTGCTGCGCGGCACCTTCATGAACCCGCTGGTCACGCCGGACGGTTCGACGGTGACGCCGAATGCACGGTACATTGAACTACCCGGCAGCATGGTCATCCGCTTCGACGAAAGTGGCAAAGTGGTCGAGACGCACGAAATTTTCGATAACCTGAGCCTGCTGACTCAACTTGGCATCTTCTCCTGGTAAGGAGCGGATGCGAAGTCGAAAGAAGGTGGGCGTTCAGGGCAAGCGCAGGCGAACCTATGGTTCGGCGAACCGTAGGTTCGTTCGCATAATGCCCCTACAACTAGGGGATAAGCACCTTCTTTTTAGACGCCGATATTGAACGCGGCTACAGCGCCCTGCCCTCGTAGCTTTGCATAATCTCACGCCATACTTCGGGGATCAGTACGGATTGCTGCGAGTCGTAGTCGTAGACCACCACCGTAGTCGTCGCCTGCGCCGCAATCTCAAGCGCGCCATCCTTCCAGCGCATCACCCATTGCTCCATGTCGAAACTGCGGTTGCCCAGCCGGGAACAGCGCGTATAAATGTGAACGTCGTCACTGGCAACCAGAGGCATTTTGTAGTCGATAGCGATCCGTGCCATGATGACGCCGATGCCATCGCCTTGACCCTGCCAGTAAGCTTTGGCATAGTCGAGGCGTGCCTGTTCGAGATAGGT
>Ga0081539_10006080_pt1 | contig 11798 bp, 8 predicted proteins | sample TabmetS4T2R2_FD_71023 | JGI IMG/M metagenome (GOLD analysis project Ga0081539, IMG submission 71023) | Tabebuia heterophylla rhizosphere microbial communities from the University of Puerto Rico - S4T2R2 | ecosystem: Host-associated > Plants > Roots > Rhizosphere ...
TGATGCCCCGCAGTCTGGAAGGCATCAACTCGAAGACTTAAAACGTTTGCCCGGCCTGCATTAAGAGGTGCTCCACAATTGGACCCAGGCTCAAGGCCGGAAAGAAAGTCAGTGCGCCGACGATCAGAATGACGCTCACCAGAAGCGTCGTGAAGAGCGGCGTCGTCACAGGGAACGTGCCGAGTGATGGTGGTACGATCTTCTTCCGGCCGAGACTACCGGCCAGCGCCAGCATCGGGATGATCATCAAGAAACGCCCGAAGAGCATGGCCATGCCGATCGTCGTGTTATACCAATAAGTGTTCGCCGAGATACCCGCGAAGGCCGATCCGTTATTGCCCGCGCCCGACGAAAAAGCATAAAGCATCTCGGACAGTCCGTGCGGGCCGGCATTGTTGAGCTGCGAGGTGCCGAATTGCGGTGCCACTGAAGAGATCGCCGTTAATACCAGGATTGTGATCGGGAAGATCAGCACGTTGAGCATGGCCATCTTGACATCGTAAGACTCGATCTTCTTACCCAGATATTCCGGCGTGCGGCCGACCATCAATCCCGCGATGAAGACCGAGAGAACGACCATCACCAACATTCCGTAGAGACCGGAGCCGACGCCACCGAAGATCACTTCGCCAAGCTCGATGTTCACCAGCGGCACGAGACCGCCCAGCGGCGTATATGAATCATGCATCGAGTTGACGGCGCCGCACGAAGTATTGGTCGTGATCGTGGCCCAGAGCGCCGAATTGGCGATGCCATAGCGCACCTCTTTCCCTTCCATGTTGCCGCCCGACTGCATCGCGCTCGGCGCCTGATCGACCTTGGTCAACATCGGATTGCCTTTCGCCTCTGCCCAATAGGCGACGGCGATGCCCGCGAAAAAGAGCACGGCCATGGCCGCAAATACCGCCCAGCCATGCCGTTGCGAACCGGTCATGCGGCCGAGCGTATAGGTCAACCCCGAGGCGATGGCGAAGATCGCCAGCATCTCGAAAAGATTGGTGAAGGGGGTCGGGTTCTCGAACGGGTGTGCGCTATTGGTGTTGAAGAAGCCGCCGCCATTGGTCCCCCATTCCTTGATGAACTCTTGCGAGGCGACCGGTCCTTGCGCGATCACCTGTTCGGTAATGCGTTGGGTCTCCTTAAGCGGCTTGCCGTCCGGCCCGTTGATAACATTGCCGTTCGCGTCTTTCTTATCGACCTCGATCGATTGCGGATCGATCAGTTTGACGGTGTCGTAAGGGCGCAAGTTCTGCGGCACTCCATTGGCCACCAAGACCAGCGCGCCGATGAGGCAGAACGGCAGCAAGACCCAGAGCAGCGCTCTTGTCAGGTCCACCCAGAAGTTGCCGAGCGTCTCTTTCTCGCGCTGCACGATGCCGCGGATGAAGGCGATGGCGAGCACGATGCCGACCGCCGCCGAGGTGAAGTTGTGATAGGCCAGTCCCGCCATCTGTGTCAGATAGCTCATCGTCGTTTCCGGAACATAGCTCTGCCAGTTGGTGTTGGTCGTAAACGACGCCGCCGTGTTGAAGGATGAACTGGGCTCGATATTGGCGAGTTTCTGCGGATTGAACGGCAGGTAGGCCTGTAAGCGTTGCAGCAAGTAGAGCACGACCATCGAGACAACGCTGAAGAGCAACATCGCTACCGCGTACTCTGTCCACCGCATCTCGCGATCTTCGTTGACGCCGGTCAGGCGATAGATCAGTCGCTCAACCGGCCGCAAGACCGGATCGAGAAACGTCCGCTCACGATTAAAGACGCGCGCCATAAAGATGCCGAGCGGCTTGGTGATCGCGAGAATAATCAAAAAGAACAAGAGGATTTGTATCCATCCATTGAGAGTCATAATGGTTTGTAGCTAGTGGCCGGCAGGCGGACAACCAAACCATCCCAGCTCGGCCAACTGCTCCTCAAAATTTTTCAGGGCGCAGCAGCGCGTAAACGAGATAGATGAGCAACAGCGCGGAGACCGCGACGCCCACCACGGCTTCGGGATTCATCTGCACCTCCTCATTACAATTTGTCACACCCGCGCACGTATCCGAGCGAGAGCAGGAAGAAAATAATCGTTAAACCGATAAAGATCAGGTCAAGCATAAGCCGTCTCCAGGTTCGACCAGGTTCGAATTGAGATCTCTGACTTAATTCCATATTTGAGCACAGGATCCTTGAGGTTGGGTGGCGGAACTCTTCGCATTAACCGCGTTCAATGCGCCTTTTCCTCTTCTCACGCACGTCCAAACAACATGCGCCCAGGATTATTAACGGAATAGTCAAGATTAAAAGGACGGAGCCCGCTCTGTGCAGCAAATGGCCACGGCTGTTATCACCAACCAACCATGACGAGGCCGTTAACAGTGATCCGAACATCGCAGCAATCAGCGCGCAAATCAGACTGATCATCCCACTATAGAGCGGCCACTGCTCCCGCCTTTTGGCACTCAAAGGCGGTCCCTCATCGCGGCTCTGTGCGTTGAAGGAATTCTCGGTTATTTGTTCCATGATGATTCGTCTCCTTTGACGACGAATCGATGCTAAGGCAGAAGCCGTAAAAATGGCGTAAGGGACTTATAAAAAATCCATAAACGTCTGCATCAAGAAATGGCACGGATCAGCTGTTGCTCTGAGCAGATCCTGGGGAGTACCAGGCATTATTGATATTCGTGCGTTTCGCGTGATCTAGCTATTCTTGGACATCAGCACGTCTCGGAGTTTATCTCGCATCTGTTTGAGGGTGTGGGTAATGCTGGTAGGCTGAAGGTTGCAAATCTTGGCCCTGACGATCTCGCTGGTGGTCAGGCCGCCGCGGAAATGCAGGAGGAAGATCAAGATATTACGTTTACTATTTCTTCCGGTGAAGGTGCGATGGAGAAGCTTGATCAGCTCGTGCTCGGCCAGTTCTTCCGTCACCGGGTCACAAATAACTCTTTGCCGCTCCCACGGTTCGGCCGAGAGGCAAAAATCTTCAAGCGATTCCATCGGGGCATGTCGTTTGGAACTGAATTGGCGACGCAGGTAATCGACGGTGATGCCTGTGGCAATGTGCGTCATATAGATCCCTGCCTCGACCTCCGTCTTGCCGCGAAAACGCCGCAGGCACAAACAATGATCCTTGAGAATTTTGACGTAAACGTCCTGTAAAAGTTCGGAGATAATCCAACGAGGCGGCCGGGCATCTCCACTGAACCGCAAGTACGCCAGATAGACGCTGCGCGTTAAACTCCGATTGAACCTTCGGACGAACTCTTCCCAATACCGCTCTTCTTTAAAGCGCGATGCGCAGAGATCAAACAGTTCCACAGCGGAGATGCGGTCTAGGCTGATTTGATCCATCGACTGTTGAGCCGCCGCCCAGCCTTGCCCGGCAGTCGCCATCCCAGGCGAAGCATGGCCGTGCTCGCATCGATCAGTGCCCCCTCGTTTCCGCCGCTTATCTGTCATTTCACTCGCGCCGCATTCGTCAATCAATCGGCCAATCCTGGGGTCTAACGGCTGATCAGGATCCAATCCCAATTGATTCAACTCTTCTTCCACGTCTTCGATCGCCATCGAGGCGATCAGCTCCGGAGGGGCAGACAAAGGCAGAAGGCATTCAGGATACGGCCTGAACAAACCTTCAAAATCTCCATTGTCCATTGGTGAAACGTTCATCGTCTTTCTTCCTCTAGCGAATTCAAGATTCTCCTTAATCGTTTAAGATCGTTACGAATGACTTCGATTGGTTTATTGAGAAGATGAGCCATCTCACCTGGTTTCAGATCAGGCGTGTCCGCAATCAAGCCCAGCAATTGAACCAAACTTTCATCGCGAATCGAGCCGAGCATCTGATTGCATAACTCATGGTAGATAGCTTGTTGTTCAGCTGACGCTGTAGGATGGGCAAGTGAGAGAATCTCTTCGACATTATCTTCGATATATGTCAGCTTTACTGCCTTCTCCCACGCGTGACTAACCTTGCTGCGAATGACACCACAGACGAAGACGAAGAGTTCAAGATTTGGATGGGATTCAGAGGGCCAATTTCTGTGACCGGTATATGTATCTAAGATCGCTTCGCTGACGATGTCTTCAATATCCTGGAAGGACAGATAAGAGCCGAAGTTTTTATGGGCGAATAGTGTGAGCCTATTACGGAGTGCTTTCCACTCCTTCTCGGTGTATTGATCCAATTTCATCCTGGTTTGTAATGAAGGATCCATCATCCGGTGCTTTGAAGCAACCACTCGATAGAAATACTCCGGTTTTATCGCGCCCGTTTTGTTAGTGCCATATTGTAGGCCGATAAGCTCACAATTTCTTGCCACAACTCACTAAAAAAGTCAGAAAAAAAGAAAATGGTAAGGATGAGGAACGAGAGATGAATGGAGGAATTTTTTCTTTTTTATTAGAAAACTGGTTTCTTCATCTTTTAACCTTCCGCATTTATCTTTCTTGCATCATTCTTGCATCCTTTTTTATTGCTTTACCGGAACTCTTCCCGTATACTGCGCGGCGTTCAGCTAACCACACCCGGCATTTCCCTCATTTTCATTGGATCCATCTCACTGGATCTCATCACTGGATCTCACACCTTATTTGGTGCCATTAAACACTTAATCATAGGAGTTCACCTCACCATGGGACTTAAATGGTTACAAGCCTTCTTTGAAGACGAAGGCGGGCAGGATGTTGTGGAATTTACCTTGCTATTGGTGTTGCTCGGTGCGGCATCATTAATCGCAATGACATCAATGAGCAATTCTCTCCATCCAATGGTCGAGAGGATTGATACCTGGCTGTCTAAGCAAAGACTTCATACCTCACAATAACTAGGCTTAAAAAGCCGGCGAAAAAATTAAAGGCTCGCAGAGATCGAGAGTACTGTGGGCCTTTTTTTCTTCTTACTCTGATGCTAACGATTCGCAAATTGCGCTTCGATTGCGGCATAACGCCGTGACGCGTCTTTCCACGAGGGCCATAAAGTTGATGATTGCGGTTCAAAGCGTCGGAGGCTGATGTTGGCGGCGACGTGCTGTCGCGCTTCAGCGAGCGTGGCAAAGCGTCCAGCCGCAATCGCCTGGACGAGGACGTTGCCGATCACGGTGGATTCGACCGGTCCGGCCAGCACGGGCAAATTCGTCGCATTCGCCGTCGCCTGATTTAAATAGTCATTTTGGCTGCCCCCGCCGACGATCTGCACGCCGTTGATCTTCTTCCCGGTCAAGGACTCGATCGTGCGAATGATCGAGGCGTAACGCAGCGCCAGCGAGTCAAAAATAACTTTGGCCATCGCAGCCGGCTCTTCGCTGCTCGGCTGCCCCGTTTCAGCCAGTTGCCGGGCGATGGCCGCTGTCATACTCTGCGGATTGAAGAAGCGTTCATCGTCGGGATAGATCAAGGCCGGAAAGTCCCGGCGCGATGCGACTTCACTCAACAACAGATCGTAATCGATCGTTTGGCCTCGCTTCTGCCATTCTTTGCGACACGACTCGAAAACCCATAAGCCCATGACATTTTTGAGAAAACGAATCGTGCCACCCACTCCGCCTTCATTGGTGAAGTTATGATGGGCAACTTCAGAATTGATCAGCGCGTTGTCGAGCTCAATGCCAACCAGTGACCACGTGCCTGATGAGATATAGGCCCAACTCTCGTTGGCCCAACCTTCGTTGAGCGGGGCGCCCGCAACCGCGCTTCCCGTATCGTGCGTGGCCGGAGCGATGATGCGCACATCGTGAAGGTTCAAATCCGCGGCCAGTTCGGATTTGAGGAGACCGAGATCCGTACCGGCCGGAACGATTTCAGCCAGCAGATGCGCGGGCAATTGGAGCCGTTCGACGATGGTCGAATCCCACGTCCGGGTCTGGGCGTTGACCAGCTGCGTCGTCGTCGCGTTCGTGTATTCGGTGACGATCCTCCCACTGAGCAAAAAGTTGATCAGATCTGGAATGAGCAGCAACTGCGTGGCGCTCGCCGGAATGGCCTCCCGGGCGTGTGCGCAGAGTTGAAAGATGGTGTTGAAGTTCAAGAACTGAATGCCGGTACGGGCGAAGATCTCGGCGCGCGGCAACTGTTCAAAGACGCTTTCCATGATCCCTTGCGTTCGCTCATCACGATAACAGATCGGGGCTTCAACCAGATTGCCGCCGGCATCGATCAAGCCGTAATCGACGCCCCAACTATCGACTCCAATGCTTTGCACCGGCCGGCCGAACTGGTGTGCGCGGTCGCCGGCCGCGCGCAACCCGGCTTTGATCTCGGCGAAGATCTGCGGCAAGTCCCAGCAGAGGTGTCCGGCGCGGCGGGTCGGCGGATAATGAAATCGCCGCGCTTCTTCGAGCAATAACTCTCCCGGCGCCACGCTCGCCAGAAAGACGCGCCCGCTGCCCGCGCCAAGATCGACCGCGATGTAGAGCGGATCATTCATATTGATTGGCATCTTGATTAATCAGGCATCTTGATTAATCACAATTCAACCTCAGACTTCCCTGTTCTTTCGCAAGCTAGACGATGCCCGCGGAGATGCTCAGCGCAGCCGGGCGTTCTTCAGCTTTGTGTTGCCGGTAGTCACTGGCCCGATAGGCCGCGATCGGATCGATCGCACCACCCGCTCGATAACGGGCCATCGCGATGATCGGTGAAACATCCGCGGTGAAAGCCTGCTTGAGCGTGGAAAGCGCCCGGACGGCATCGCACTTCTCTTGCGCCTCTGCGAGCGCCGCGCGGTCTATCAGGTGCGCTTGCACATAGGCGCGCCCCAGTTCGACCGCGCTCATCATCAGCGACTCGATCGGATCGGTGACATTGTGCGACTGATCGAGCATGTAAGCCGGTCGGAAATCAGCCAGGCCATTCAACTCGGCATCAACCAGTTCGTTGAAGATCAGGAAAAGTTGAAACGGCTTAATTGAACCGGCGTCCAGATCGTCATCGCCGTATTTGCTGTCGTTGAAATGAAAGCCGCCCAGCTTACCGAACTGAATCAAGCGTGCGACGATCATCTCGATGTTGACATTCGGCGCGTGATGGCCCAGGTCCACCAGACATTGCGCCTTTGGCCCCAGCTCGCGGGCACAGTAATAGCTCGTGCCCCAATCGTTGATGACCGTCGAATAGAAGGCCGGTTCATAGAGCTTGTGCTCCATAAAGACGCGCCAATCGTCGGGCACCGCCGCGTAAATCTCGTGCATGCTTTCGAGATAACGTTCGAGAGCGCGGCGAAAATGTTGCTGCCCCGGAAAGTTTCCGCCGTCGCCGATCCAAACGGTATGGGCTTTGGATCCGAGCGTCACGCCGATCTCGATGCATTCGATGTTATGCGCGATGGCTTGTTCTCGCACGGCGCGATCAGGATGCGTCAGGCTGCCGAATTTGTATGAAAGGCTCTGGCCTGCCTGATCCTGAAACGTGTTGGAATTCATCGCGTCGAAATGAAGCCCGCGCGATCGAGCGAATTCGCGCAGGTCGGCGGCGTCATCCGGCTTATCCCAGGGAATATGCAGCGAGACGGCAGGAGTCGAACGGACCAGTCGGAAGATCGTCGCGCAGTCCTCCAACTTCTCGTAGATATTGCGTGGCTCGCCCGGACCGGGAAATCGCGCAAAGCGCGTTCCGCCTGTTCCGACTCCCCACGACGGCACGGCGACCTCAAACGACTGCGCCCGCGCTGTGAGGTCTTCGATCTCGACGCCACGCCGTTGCAATTGTTTGGCGAGGTGCTCGTAATCCTCATCGAGCCATGCCTTCACTCGCCCGTTCTGTTCGGCCACGAAATTATCGTCGATTTCATAATGCGCTCTCATAGTTTTCATCCTCAAAGATGACGCGAGCAGCTTCCTTCATTCGCAGTCCTGCTGCCCGCGCCTCGATCATTGCTTTCAACAGTTATTACCGCAGAAACCCATCTTGTAAACCACCATCCACCGGGATGACGTGACCGGTGGTTTTAGCCAGCCGTTGCGACAAGAGCAGGAAGATCGCTTCGGCCTGATCTTCAGGTTCGATCGGTGACTGGATGAGCGAACGTTTGGCATAGAAAGCCGCGAGCTTCTCACGCAATGCTTCCGTGGAGTCGTCATCGCTGAACTGAATGGAGTACTTCGTCAATGAAGCGATCACCCGGTCGCGCGGGAACATGGTGCTGCCCTTGACGACAGTCGCGGGCGCGACCGCATTGACCCGGACGAGTGGCGACAATTCGATGGCCAGCTCTCGCACCAGATGGTTCGCCGCTGCTTTACTCGTATCATAAGCAAGGCTGCCTTTCTTCGCGACGACGGCATTGGCGCTCGTCGTGAGCACGACGTTCGCGGACAGGCCCTGCCGCCTGAAGATTTTGTTTGCCTCGTCGGTCACGATGTAAGCGCCCGTCACATTAATGGCAAAGGTCTTTTCCCACAACCGGTCTTCGATATAACCGCTCTTGTCCGGTGGAACAAAAACGCCGGCGGTCACGACGACCGCGTCCAATCCGCCATAAGCGATCAAGACGTCTTCGAACATCCGCGCCACGCTCTCGCGATTGGTGATATCGCACGAGAGCCCGATCGCCGGGCCGCAGTTGCTGAGCCCCGTACCGGCGACGCCGATCCCTTCGCCGTATTTGGCGATGATCTCTTGCGCCGTCTCTTTCGCCGACGCCTGGTCGAGATCGACGCACACGACATGCGCGCCCTCTTTGACGACGCGATGCGCAGTGGCCTTGCCAATGCCTGCGCCCGCCCCGATGACGACCACGATTTGACGGTCGAGTTCCTTCTCCGGAGGCAGCCGCCGGAGCTTCGCTTCTTCGAGCGACCAGTATTCGATGTCGAAAGCCTCTTGCTGGTCCATCGCCTCGTACTGATCGATCGCCTCGGCGCCGCGCATGACCTCAATGGCGCAATTGTAGAACTCCGCGGTGACGCGCGATTCACTCTTGTTCTTGCCCCATGCGATCATCCCGAGACCCGGGATCAAAACGACTGTTGGGTTGGGATCGCGCATCGCCGGCGAATCGGGGCGCTTGCACCTGTGATAGTAAGCTTGATAATCCTTGCGGTATTGGACGATTCCCTGCGCGATCGACTCTTTGAGCGCATCGAGATCGCCGCTTTCAGGATTCCAATCGACGAAGAGCGGTTTGATCTTGGTCCGAAGAAAATGATCGGGACACGAGGTGCCGAGTGCCGCAAGTCGCGGCCCGTCATGGCTGCCAGTGAATCGGAGCATCTTCTCATCATCCTGCACGGTCCCGACGAAACGCTTGTAGACAGAGACCTGGCCGCGCAGAAACGGGATGACCTCCGCAATCAGACGCTTCCTCTCCGCGTCTTCCAGCCGTTTGTATTTCTGTCCGCCGAAAGTCTGCTCACCGCGGTCGTGCTCCTCAATGTATCGCGTCGCACGGTCGATGATCTCCAGCGCCGTTTCGTAGCAGGTCTTGTCGTCGTTGTTCCATGAACTCATCCCGTGATGACCGAGCAGCACGCCCTTCGCCTGCGGGTTCTCTTTAATCAGAGCCTCGATCATCAATCCGATATCAAAGCCCGGGCGCTGCCACGGGACATAGATCACATCGTCTCCGTAAATTTCCCGGCACAACCTCTCTTGATTGACCGAAGCCGCAATGGCGATCACCGCATTCGGGTGCAGATGATCGACATGCCGGTAAGGAACAAAGGTGTGGAGCGGCGTATCGATCGAGCAGGCGCGCGGATTGAGATCGAAGACGCAGTAGCTGTACATCGGATACATGACATCTTCGATCTCGGTCTTCGGTCCACGTTGAGAATCATTGAGGTAGAGCGGTTTCATCGCTCGCACCTTATCGAGATAGAGAGAGGCAAACCCATCACGCTTGGCGGTTCGCAAATCTCCGCCGGATCCCTTGACCCACAAGACCTCGACGCTCTCGCCCGTCAACGGGTCCTTCTCCATCAGCTTGGACGAAGTGTTGCCGCCGCCGGTATTCGTCAACGTCAAATCTTCACCGAGTTTGTTGGACCGGTAGACCAGGCGATCCAATCCTGACAACTTACCGGCTTCCTCATCTTGCCAGAGGTACTTCACATAACTTAACGGTTTTTTTTCTTTTCCCATCAACTCTCCCATACTTTCTGAATTACTTTACGATCGGCCGAATCACATTTCGACTGGATAGACAAATCGGTACTGACCGGAGCCGATCTCGACAGCGACAAAATCACCATCCTGTCTAACGCCGGTGATTCCGTTTCCGACGGCAAGAGCCCGACCGGCTTCCATCACTTTCGCAAGTTGCGCCCTGGGCAATCGCACCGTGGCGCGAGTGTTGGCCGGTATTTCAACGGCGAGTTCGAAGCTCCCGCCCTTCCGAGTCCAGGCGGAACTGATCTTGCCGTACATCGTCTGATGGCTGGCTTTGACGCTCATGAAGCCTCCGCCCGGCTGCGGTTGAATCAAGGTGTGTTTGTAACCCGGCGCGGCTTCATCGATCTCGATGCCGGCCATGACGCGGTACATCCATTCGCCAATGGCGCCATATGCATAATGATTGAATGAGTTCATCCCTTTATCCTGGAATGAACCGTCCGGTTTCTGGCCGTCCCACCGTTCCCAGATAGTGGTCGCCCCCTGCTTGACCGGATAGAGCCACGAAGGGTATTGATCGCGGTTGAGCAGCATATAAGCCTCGTCCAGATACCCATAGCGGCTCAGGACATGACACAGATATGGCGTACCGACGAAACCGGTCGTCAAATGCTTACGTTCGCGGATCTCTTTGGCCAGCCGTTTGGCGGCGACCGGGCGGAGATCATTCGGCAGCAGATCGAATTGAAGAGCCAGCGCGTATGCGGTCTGTGTGTCTTCGCCGACGCGTCCGTTCTCCGTCACAAATTCGCGCCGGAATGCATCCTTGATCTTGGCGAACAACTCGGCATACCGCGACGCATCGTCTTCTTTGCCCAGAATGTGTGCGATGCGTTGGAGCAGATCGGTCGAGTGCGCGAAGAAAGCGGTGGCGATGAGGTCTTTTCCCGTCGTCGAGCCTGGATAATCAGGACGCGTGGTGGCAAAGGCGAGCCAGTCGCCGAAGTGAAAATCGCCGCTCCAGATATAGTCGTCGCCCGCCCGCTTTCGCTCATATCCCACCCATTTAGACATGCTCTCGTACTGTTGTTCGAGGATGCGTTGATCACCATAACTGAGATAGATCGTCCACGGGATGATGACGGCCGCATCGGCCCAGGCGGCTGATCCGCCCGCCGGGGCGCCGGGAGTGCTCAAGACATCGGGAATGACGTATGGGACGCTGCCGGTTTCATACTGATCGGCGGCCAGGTCCTTGAGCCATTTCGTGAAAAAGCCGGCCACATCCATGTTGAAAGCGGCGGTCCGGGCAAAGACCTGCGCATCGCCCGTCCAGCCCAACCGCTCGTCCCGTTGCGGGCAGTCGGTCGGAACATCGAGAAAGTTGCCCTTCTGCCCCCATACAATGTTGTGCTGAAGCTGATTGACGGTCCGGTTCGAGGTCTCGAACTCGCCTGTCGGCGACAGATCCGAATGAACCACGACGCCGGTCAAGCTGTCGGGCGTGAGCTCTCCAGGATAGCCGTCAACGGCGACGTAGCGAAATCCGAAGAAAGTGAAATGAGGTTCGTAAGTTTCGATCCCGCCGCCTTTGAGCGTGTACTGCAGCGTCGCCTTGGCGTCTCGCAGGTTTTCCGTATAGAAATTGCCGGCCTTGTCGAGCACCTCTGCGTGTCGCAACCTGATCGTCGTTCCGGCGGTTCCTTGCGCCTTGAGCCGCACCCAGCCGACCATGTTTTGACCGAGATCGGCGACCGTCTCGCCCG
>Ga0081539_10006081_pt1 | contig 11798 bp, 10 predicted proteins | sample TabmetS4T2R2_FD_71023 | JGI IMG/M metagenome (GOLD analysis project Ga0081539, IMG submission 71023) | Tabebuia heterophylla rhizosphere microbial communities from the University of Puerto Rico - S4T2R2 | ecosystem: Host-associated > Plants > Roots > Rhizosphere ...
CGGGTGGTCGAGCCCGACGCCCGCTTCGACGCCGTCGGGGGGACGTAGCGATGCGCCAGCAGGGCGACCAGTGGTCGGTGTCGGGTGCCGGGGCCGCCGCCGCCCGGTGGCTCGGGGTCACGGACGGGACGCCGGAGGCCGAGCTGCTGCGCGGCCTGAGCCGGCCGGCCGAGCTGGCCAGCCTGGCCTCCCGCGCGGCCGGCGGCGGGACGTCGGCGGTCGAGTACGAGGTCACGCACCTGACCGGCGACGGGCCGGGCGCCGTCCTCGAGCGGCCCTCCTCCGCCCGCTCGCCGGACGAGACGCTGCACTTCGCCGCCGCCGGCCTGCGGGTCGAGGTGGCCACCTGGCCGGCGACGTCGCCCGACGTCGCGACGAACCACGAGCTGTCGGAGTCGACCGTGCTCGGCGGCCGCCCGGTGCGCCTGTCCGGCGACGTGCCGGGCTGGTCCTACCGCGGCAGCGCCGTCCTCAACCCGGGCTTCATCACCGACCGGTCACGCAGCCTCGAGGTGCTGCTGTCGCTCGGCAGCGCGCCGTGGTCGCCGTCCCACCGGGACACGCTGATGCTCACCCGAGCGCTGCGCGAGCTGTCCGGCGTCGCGACCGAGACCGGGCTGCCGATCCTGTCGCTGACCTCGCCGGCCGCGCCGACCAGCGAGGCCGTGGGGACGACGCGCGGCGACGGCTCGGGCGAGAAGGTCCGCAGCCCGTTCGCGCCCTGCGTGCGGGTCGCCATCGGCCTGGACGCCGACCGGCCGGAGTCGCGGCTGGCGTTCGAGACCGCGATGACGACGTTCGCCGCCGAGAACGGGCTCAGCCTGCGGCTCAGCGACCGGCGGACGGGCCGGATCCGCGGCGAGTGGTTCGCGATCACGCCGTTCGTGCCGGCGCACTACAAGGCGCGGCGCGACGAGCTGTTCGGCTGGGCGTCGGACGACGTCCCGGCCGAGGCGGTGCCGGTGACGGCGCTCGGGCCGGCCCGCGTCGGGTCGACGCAGACGCTGTGCCGCTGGCTGGAGCGCAGCAACGTCGGCTGCCTGGGCGCGTCGGTGACCGTGCTGCAGGACATCGCGTTCATCAACCTGCTGCTGCCGGTCGCCCCGGCGCGCGCCGGGGAGCGGGGCGGCGCGGCGACGGCGACGCGCGCCGTCGACGGCCTCGGCCGCATCGCCAGCCGCTGCGGGCTGACCACCGAGCAGCGGACGCACCGGGAGGGCAACGCGCAGAAGGCGATCGACATCCGGCCGGTCGCCGACTACCTGCTGCTCGCCGGCAGCGCCGTGCCGTGCACGTTCGAGCGGCGGCAGAAGAGCGGGCTGCCGACGCGGTTCCCGATCTGGGTGGCCTGGGACATGCCGCCGTCCGGCGTCGAGACGGCCGACGTCCTGCGGTCCGTGACCGAGGCGCTCGGCGCGCACGCCGCCGTCGACGTCGCGTTCGCCCGCAGCCGCCGGGGCGAGCGCGGGCGCCTGCTGGGGCGGGCGAAGCTGTCGGTGGTGCCGGCGGGGGGTACCTCCCAGCGGCTGCGGCCGGACGCGATGACCGGGATGCTCGGCGCGATGGCCGCAAGGGCGCAGGACACAGCGGCGAGACGGCTGGCGGTCCAGCTGGGGATGCAGGCGGCCGACGTCCGCCTGCAGGTCGCCTGGCGCGAACGCTGGCTGGCCCACCTGGGCGTGGGCGTGTAGCCGCACTTTTGGTACACAGGGCGGCGTTGCGATCGCTAGATGCGCACAACGCCGCCCTGTGTACAACGAAAGGCCCTGGCCCCACGTCGACCGGCCCGGGGGTGGTTCTTTGCCGCTGGTTAGGCCTGCTCGGCGAACTCTGCGGCCGCTCTTGCTGCTGCCTCGTCCGCCGCGTCGCGCGGCACCTCCTCCAGGGGGAGGCGCACCTCGAAGCGCGTGTCGCCTGGCTGCGAGACCACCCGCAGGTCGCCGCCGTGGCGCTTGACGACGATCCGCCACGAGATGTCCAGGCCCAGCCCGGTGCCCTCGCCGACCGGCTTGGTCGTGAAGAACGGCTCGAAGATCCGCTCGGTCAGCTCCGGGGGCACGCCGGGGCCGGTGTCGCAGACCTGCACGAGCACGCAGTCGTTCTCGCGCGACGTCCGCACGGTCAGCGTCCCGCGGCCGCTCATCGCGGCGATCGCGTTGTCGATGAGGTTGGTCCACACCTGGTTGAGCTCGCCGGCGTACACCGGGACCCGCGGCAGCGACCGGTCGTACTCCTTGACGACCTTCACGTCGGCCAGCTTGCGGCCCAGCATCACCAGCGTGCTGTCGATGCCGTCGTGGACGTCGACGAGCTGGTGCTCCGCGCGGTCCATCTGCGAGTACTGCTTGGCGGCGCCGACCAGCGCGGAGATCCGCTCGGTGGAGTCCTCGATCTCGGTCATCAGCTGCTCGGTCTCGAGCGCGTAGGCGATCCAGCGCAGCGCCGACTCCAGGTGCGTGCCCGCGCCTTCGGCGATCTCCTCCAGCCACTCGACGTCCAGCCCGGCCGCGACGAGGATCGGCGCGACCTGCCAGCCGTCCGTGACGTCGTGGTCGTCCAGCCAGTCCGTGATCTCGTCCTCGCGGTCGCTGGCCTGCATCGCCGTCAGCTTGGGCGCCTTGGCGGACCGCTCGATGGCGCTCTCCTGCAGCGCGGTGAGGCGGATGAGCGCCTCCGGCGCCACGCGCCCGTCGGCGAGCTTGGCCAGCTTGTGCCGCATGCCGGCGACCCGCTCGCGCAGCGTGGCCGTCGCCCGCACCGCCGCGGCCGCCGGGTTGTTCAGCTCGTGGGTGAGGCCCGCGGTCAGCTGGCCCAGCGACAGCAGCCGCTCGCGCTGGCCGATCACCGCGTTCGAGTTGCGCATGCCCTGGTAGAGGCCCTCGAGCATGTGCACCGCCATCGGGAACCACTCCCGGATGGCGGCACCGAACTCGGCCGCCGGCAGCTGCAGGAAGCGGCAGTCGGTGACCGCGCGCATCGAGCCGGTGTACGTCTTGCCCGGGACGCCGGCGTCCGTCTGCCGCTCCGGCAGCCAGGCCATCACCGCGCCGGAGTAGACGCCGCGCTGCGACGACCGGTTGATCTCGACGTCGTCGTTACGCACCCGCCGGTACAGGGCGAGCGTGCCGTCGAGCAGCACGTAGAAGCACGTCGCCGGGTCGCCCTCGGCGGTGACCACCGAGCCGGCGGCGAACCGCTCGACCCGGCCGTTCTCGTGCAGCCAGGCGAGCTGGTCGTCGCTCAGCGACTCGAACAGGAACAGCGTCCTGAGCTCTTCGACCGGCAACCGTTCGACGGGCGCGCTCTCGGCTGGGGTGGACTGGCTCATGACGGGCTCCGGGGTTACAGGGGTTCGAGGTAGCGATGGACGAGCGTGACCGCCATGGCGCCCTCGCCGACGGCCGACGCGACCCGCTTGACCGAGGCGGAGCGGACGTCGCCGGCCACGAACACCCCGGGGATGCTCGACTCGAGGGGGTACGGGTCGCGGTCCAGGGCCCAGGTGGAGGGCCGCTTGCCGTCCTCCAGCAGGTCGGTGCCGGTGAGCACGAACCCCGCCGTGTCGCGGGCGACGTCGTCCGGCAGCCACTCGGTCAGCGGTGCGGCGCCGATGAACACGAACACGTGGGAGGCCCCCACGCATTCCTCGGTGCCCTCCGCGGTGTTCCGCAGCGTGACCTGCTCCAGGTGCCCGTCGCCCTGGCAGGCGATCACCTCGGTGCAGGTGCGCACCTCGATCGCGTCGATCTCGCGGATCTGCTCGATCAGGTAGTGCGACATCGACCGTTCCAGGTTGTCGCCCCGGACGGCGAGCGTGACCTTCGACGCGTAGCGGGAGAAGTACACCGCCGCCTGCCCGGCGCTGTTCGCGCCGCCGACGATGACCACGTGCTGGTCCTTGCAGTCCTGCGCCTCGGTGGCCGCCGAGCCGTAGTAGACGCCGCGGCCGACGAACTCCTCGGCGCCGGCCGACTGCAGCTGCCGGTACGTGACGCCGGTCGCGAGCAGGACGGCGTGGGCCCCGATCCGCGAGCCGTCCTCCAGCTCGACGACGCGCTTCGGCCCGTGGACGCCGAGCCCGACGACGCGGCGCGCGGTCAGCACCTCGGCGCCGAACTTGTGCGCCTGCCGGCGGGCCCGCTCGGTGAGCTGGTCGCCGCTGACGCCGTCCGGGAAGCCGAGGTAGTTCTCGATCCGCGAGCTCTGCCCGGCCTGGCCGCCGGTGGCCTCGCGCTCGACCAGGACGGTCCGCAGGCCCTCCGACGCGCCGTACACGGCGGCGCCGAGCCCCGCCGGGCCGCCGCCGACGATCACGAGGTCGTAGAACTCCTCGTTCGGCGTCGTCGCCAGCCCGACCTTGGCCGCCAGGTCGCCGAGCTCCGGGTCGACCAGCGGCTCGCCGTCCGTCGTCAGCACCACGGTGTGCGCGTCGTCGATCTCCGCCGCCTTGAGCAGCCGCTCGCCCTCGGGCTCGTCGGAGCTGTACCAGCGGTAGGGGACGCCGTTGCGGGCCAGGAAGTCGCGCAGCTCGTGGGAGCGCGGCGCGAACCGGTGGCCGACGAGCTTGACCTCCTCGACCGGGTTGTCGCCGCTCTCCTGCCAGGCCTGGACCAGCCCGTCGATCACCGGGTACAGCTTCTCGTCCGGCGGCTCCCACGGCTTGAGCAGGTAGTGGTCGACGTCGACGACGTTGATCGCCGAGATCGCGGCGTCGGTGTCCGCGTACGCCGTCAGCAGGACGCGGCGGGCGCGCGGGAACAGGTCCATCGCCTGTTCGAGGAACTCGATGCCGTCCATGCCGGGCATCCGGTAGTCGGCGAGGATGACGGCGACGCGCTCGCCCCGCAGCCGCACCTCGCGCAGCGCCTCGAGCGCCTCGGGGCCGCTGTCGGCGCGGATCACGCGGTGCGTCTCGCCGTAGCGGCGGCGCAGGTCCCGCGCGACCGCGCGCGAGACGGACGGGTCGTCGTCGACCGTGAGGAGGATCGGCCTGCTCACCGGGGGCGGCCTCCTGACGAGCCTGGGGGAGGGGACACGACGACCGTATGTGCCCCTCCCATCCCTGGCAAAAGCCTTTCGGCCCGGTTGGCCGCGGGTTCGCGCAGAGCGTGACGCCTACCGCGGCACCGGGTGGCGGCGGAGGTAGGCCAGGCCGGCGACCGGCAGCACCAGCGGGACGAACAGGTAGCCCCGGCCGTAGACCGACCAGACGGTCGCGTCGGGGAACGCCGCGGCGTCGAACAGGCTCAGGGTGCCGACGGCGACCACGCCGACCAGCTCGAACGTGCACGCGGCGAGCGCCACCCTGTGCCAGGCCGGCGTCCGGCGGGAGATCGCGACGGTCGCGACGACGTAGACGGCGGCGGCCAGCGCCGACAGCAGGTACGCCAGCGGCGCCTCGTCGAGCTTCGTGCCGATCTGGACGGCGGCGCGCGACGTCGCGGCGACGGCGAACAGCGCATAGACGGCGACGAGCAGCCGGGCGCCGCCGGTGGCCCTGCCGCCCCAGGGGTCAGCCATGCGCGTCGGCCCACATCTGCAGCAGCCGGGCGGTCATGACGGCGACCGCCAGGCACGCGACGGTCAGCACCAGCGTGCTCGGCCGCGACTTCTCGGCGACCGACCACAGCGTGCCCACCGGCAGGACGACGAGGACTCCGACGAGGTAGGCGAAGAAGGTCACCGTGCTCGGCGGCCGCTGCCCGCCGGCGACCAGCACGACGCCGACGACGAGCTGCACGAGCAGCAGGCCCTCGAGGGCGAGGAGCCCGACCAGCAGCGAGTTGCGGATGCCGCTGCCCCGGACGGCGACGACGACGGTCCACGCCGCGAGCACGAGCGAGCCGGCGACGACGGCGACGGCGAGCGGGGTGTACATGGCGGCGCACAGGCTAACGACCGCCCCGCAGGCGCCGGTACGCAACCCAACCACTTGACCCAACCACTTGGTGGTGATCATGCAATTCCCGGACGCCCCGCCGCGCGCGAGGTGCGGCGTCGCGACGTCGGCGGCGTCCGGGAATTGCATGATCACCGCATTCTGGGAGGGTGACCGCGTCCGCGAATTGCATGATCGCGGCCAAGGAGGCCGGGCCTGCTTGTGTGCGGACGCACCTATCTGCGAGTATGTGCGAACGCACATATCTCATCAGGAGGAACCCGTGACCACGTTGCTGCACATCTCCGCCTCGCCCCGTGGGGGCGCCTCCGAGTCGCTGGCGCTCGCCGAGACGTTCCTCGACGCTTACCGCGAGCACCACCCCGGGCACCGGGTCGAGCACCTCGACCTCTGGGACGGGACGCTGCCGCCGTTCGGCCCGGCCGCCGCGGCGGCCAAGATGGCCGTCTTCGCCGGCGCCGACCCGCAGGGCGACGCGGCCGCCGCCTGGCGGGCCGCGATCGGCGTCTTCGAGCGCTTCGCGGCCGCGGACTGCTATCTCTTCAGCGTGCCGATGTGGAACCACGGCGTGCCGTACGTGCTCAAGCAGTTCATCGACGTCGTCAGCCAGCCCGGGATGGTCTTCGGGTTCGACCCGGTCGACGGCTACCGGGGCCTGCTCACCGGCCGCCGCGCCGCCGTCGTCTACACCTCCGCGGTGTACGGCGAGGGCCGCGGCCCGGCGTTCGGCAACGACTTCCAGGCGCCGTACCTGCGCGACTGGCTGCGGTGGGCGGGCATCGAGCCGGCCGTCGAGGTCGAGTTCCGGCCCAACCTCGCGACGGCGGACGCCGAGTCCGGCCGCCGCCTCGCGCACGAGCGCGCCCGCGACGCCGGCAAGGCGTTCTGATCCGTTCCGATCCGTTCTGACCCTCGGGAGGGCCGCGATGGCGGACAAGGTCGCGGCGTGGGCCGGCGTGCTCAAGGTGCACGCCGCCCTCGTCCCGCTGCTCGACCGCGAGCTCAAGGACGCCCACGACCTGCCGCTGACCTGGTACGACATCCTCCTCGAGCTCAACGCCGCGCCGGGCCGACGGCTGACGATGGGCGAGCTCGGCCGCCGCGCCGTCGTCAGCCGGACCCGCACCGTTCGCGTGGTCGACGAGCTCGTCGGCGCCGGCCTGGTCGTCCGGGAGCAGAACCCGGACGACGGCCGGTCCGCGTTCGCCGCCCTCACCGACGAGGGCCGCCGCCGCTTCCGCGAGGCGGCGCCCACTTACCTCGCCGGCATCGAGCGCCACTTCTCCCGCCACCTGAGCGACGCGGAGGCGACGGCGGTCGCGACGGCGCTCGGCCGCGTCCTGGCCGCGGGTCGGGCGGCCGGTCCCGCGGGCGGTCCGGGCACCACCGGTGCGCGTCGTTGACTGCCGGCCCCGGCGGGCGCAGAGTGTGACGTCGGTCTCCACCCTGACCAACACCCTGAGAACTCTCCGTCACGACGCTTCGCTGACCGTATCTTTTTCGGTCAATCGGGCGCTAACGGGAACGTTCCCGCGTGTTAGTGGGTTGGCCACGTGAGATCGAAGCGCCGACGTCATTGGTGGTAGTCCCCCTTATCGGGTTCGGGGTGATCCCGGGGGGAGTGGGTGGGCTCCCTGATGTCGCCGACGCAGGTCAGTGCCGGATCGTGGGGATCCGGTCGGCCGAAGGGCGCGCCGGTCTCGGGGAGGGAAGAGGCATGACGTCGGTGGTCGAGAGCCAGACGGCGGGCGCGCGTGCCTTGCCACGCGCCCGCAGTGCCGAGCCCGCGCGCACCGGCAGCCTGGTCCGCGAGGCGTCACTCATCGTGGCGCTCTACCTGGGCTACGTCAGCGCCCGCCTGCTCGCCAACGGCGACGCCCTGGCCGCCCGGCGCCACGCCGACGAGATCCTGCACGTCGAGCGCTGGCTGCACCTCGACCTAGAGGCCACGACCAACGCGTTCTTCTCGAGCTCGGTCTGGCTCGCCGCGCCCGTCTCGTACTGGTACGCCGCGCTGCACTACCTCGTGACGCCGGCGGTCCTGATCTGGCTGTTCCTGCGCCACCGCCAGCACTACAACCAGGCCCGGACCGGCCTCGTGCTCACGAGCGCCGTCGGGCTGGCCGGCTTCCTGCTCTACCCGACGGCGCCGCCGCGGCTGCTCGCCGGGTACGTCGACACGCTGGCCCGGTACGACGACATCGGCTGGTGGTCGGCGCACGCCTCGGCCCCGCGCGGCTTCGGCCAGTTCACCAACGAGTTCGCCGCCATGCCGTCGCTGCACTGCGGCTGGGCGCTCTGGGTGGCCTGGGCGGTGCTCCGCACCGACACCGCCCGCTGGCTCAAGGCCACCGCCGTCGCGTACGCCGCCGGTACCGCCGCGGTCGTCGTCGTCACCGGCAACCACTGGACGCTCGACGTCCTGGTCGGCTGGGCGGTCGCCGTCGTCGGCATCGCGCTGGCCGGGACGCCGTTCGGCCGCCTGGTCGACGACCGGCTGGTCGCGACGATCCTCGGCCGCGGCGCCAACCGCGCCGGCTGGCTGCTGGTCCGCGGCTTTCAGGAGATGGCGGTCAGCGCCAGGTTCACGGTGGTGACGCCGGTCGTCGCCTCGACGCTCTCCTCGCCCTCGGCGCCGCGCGCCAGGGCGCGCAGCGTCCAGGACCCGGGGGCCGCGAAGAACCTGAAGTCACCGGTGTCGCTCGAGACGACCTCCGCGGTGAACTCGCCGCCGGAGTCCAGCAACCTCACGTACGCCGACGCCACCGGCGCGCCGTCCCGCAGCACCTGACCCTGTATCACCGTCTCCGTGGTCGTGTCGAACCCCGCCGGGGTGCGCGCGCCCTGCCTCGGGGCACCACACATGGCCGGCCTCCTTCGTCGTGTCGCGGCGCCCGCCGGCGTGGCCGGCGGGCCGGGGGCTGGGTCAGGTCAGGTTCAGGCGGTCTTCTCGATCGGGACGCCGATCAGCGAGCCGTACTCGGTCCACGAGCCGTCGTAGTTCTTGACGTTCGCGTGGCCGAGCAGCTCGCGCAGCACGAACCAGGTGTGGCTCGACCGCTCGCCGATGCGGCAGTACGCGATCGTGTCCCGGGACGTGTCGAGGCCCTCGGCGGCGTAGAGCTCGCGCAGCTCGTCGTCGGCCTTGAACGTGCCGTCCTCGTTGGCCGCCTTGGACCAGGGGACGTTGATCGCCGTCGGGATGTGGCCGGCGCGCTGCGACTGCTCCTGCGGCAGGTGGGCCGGGGCGAGGAGGCGGCCGGAGAACTCGTCGGGGGAGCGGACGTCGACCAGGTTCTTGACGCCGATCGCGGCGACAACCTCGTCGCGGAAGGCGCGGATCGAGGTGTCCTGCTCGGCGGCCGTGTACTGCGTCTTCTCCCGGACCGGGATCTCGCTGGTCAGCTCGCGGCCGTCCAGCTCCCACTTCTTGCGGCCGCCGTCCAGCAGGCGGACCTGCTCGTGGCCGTAGAGCTTGAAGTACCAGTACGCGTAGGCGGCGAACCAGTTGTTGTTGCCGCCGTAGAGGACGACGACGTCGTCGTTCGCCACGCCGCGCCCGGACAGCAGGGTCTCGAACTGGGCCTTGTCGACGAAGTCACGCCGCACCGGGTCCTGCAGGTCGGCGCGCCAGTCGAGCTTGATCGCGCCCGGGATGTGGTTACGGTCGTAGGACGACGTGTCCTCGTCCACGTCGACCAGGACGACGCCCGGCGTCGAGAGGTTCGCCTCGACCCAGTCGGCGGAGACGAGCACGTCGCTGCGGGCCATGGCTGCTCTCCCTGTGACGTCGGCGCGGCCCCACGACGCTACCAAGCTCCAGGTTCTGGACAAGAATGGTCCGCATAGTGAGACCCCAGTCACGGCGCGGTGTGCGGCAGGCGACCACGGCACTCGTAGACTCCCCGGGTGTCGCTCCACGTGATCGCCCTGGCCGAGTCGGACTCGTACCTCAAGTGGGCCGTCAGCCTGCTCGGCACGCTCCCCGGCGACACCCGGGTCGACGTAGCGGTCGCCTGCTCACCGATCCGCCCCTCCGCCTCACAGCGCGAGGCAGCGCTCGCCGGCACCGCGTTCGCCGGCCGGGAGCTCGACGTCCTCTCGCCGGGCCGGCTGCAGCGGCTGGTCGACCACGAGCGCCCGGACGCGGTGCTGATCGCCTGCGCCGGGCCGAGCGCGCACGCGTACTCGGAGGCGCTGTCCCGCGCGTCGCACCGGCCGGTGCTGCTGGCCGGCATCCCCGGCATCGCGCTGCCGGCCCGCCGCCGCGCCTGGGGCTACCGCGGCGCGATCGACATGCTGGTCGTCCACAGCCACCGCGAGGTGGCGGAGTACGACGAGGTCCGGCTGCGGATGGGCAAGGAGGCCCGGATCGGGCTCGCGACGATCCCGTTCCTCGCCGCGCACCCCGAGCTGCCGCTGGCCGGTGAGGCCGACCCGCTGGAGGTCGCCGAGCCCGACCGGCGGTCGAGCGCCGGCGCCCGCGGCAACCGTGTGATCTTCGCCACCCAGGGCAAGGTGCCGGTGGAGCGCGAGAACCGCGTCGCGATCCTGCGCGCCCTCGACCGGCTCGCCACCGCGCGCCCGGACCTGCGCGTCGTCGTCAAGACCCGCGGGCAGCGCGGCGAGTTCCACACCCACTACGAGCCGCACCACTACGAGGACCTGTGGACGTCGCTCGCCGACGCCGGCCGGGTGGCCGACCGCGGCTCGCTGGAGTTCGCCGGCGGCTCGATGGCCGAGCAGCTCGAGACGGCGGCGGCGCTGGTCACGGTCAGCTCGACGGCGGTCCTCGAGGCGATGGCGCGCAACCTCCCGGTCCTGCTCATCGACGAGTTCGGCGTCGACGAGCGGCTGCTGAACGCGGTGTTCGAGGGCAGCGGGTGCCTCGGCGGGCTGGCCTCGCTGGAGGCCGCGGACTTCCGGCACCCGGCCCCCCGCTGGCTGCTGGACAACTACTTCCACCCGACCGGCGACAACGACTGGATCGACCAGCTCGAGGAGCTGGTGGAGCTCGCGGCCAAGGGCGAGCTGCCGCCGATCGCCGCGGGGCTCGACCCCGGGCGTACCCGCCGCCGGCGGCGCCGTGACCGCTGGCGCCTGACGCCGATGGGCAGCGCCGTCGCGCGCTCGCGCCAGCGGCTGCGGATCCGCCGCCTGCAGCGCCTGGTGGGCGAGGAGGCGGCCCTCTCACCCGGCGCCGCGTAGCGCTTACCGCACGGTGCGCGACGCCGCGCGGGCGACACGCGGGCGACACGCGGATAACCCGAGGAAATCGGCGCGCCGACCCATCCGCGGGCGCCGTCCTCACGTTCTATGGGGCGTGGGTCCCGACGCCGCTGCCCCGCCGCGACCGCTGGGCGGGCGACCCGGCGGAGCGAGAGCGGAAGTGACAAGTCCCGGGTTGCCTCTCTACGTTGCTCATCTGTTCATCGCGGCCCGCGAGACCCGCAGATCGAGGAGATGTCCGTGACCTCTGGAGCCACCAGCGGCCCCACGCCCACCGTCGCGATCGGTGACAAGGCGGTCGGGCCCGGCTCGCCGACCTACGTCATCGGTGAGATCGGCATCAACCACAACGGCGACCTCGACATCGCCCGGCAGCTCATCGACATCGCCGCCGAGGCCGGCTGCGACGCCGTCAAGTTCCAGAAGCGCACGCCGGAGATCTGCGTCCCGCCGGAGCAGCGCGACGTCATGCGCGACACGCCGTGGGGACGGATGACGTACCTCGACTACCGGTACCGCGTGGAGTTCGAGGAGGACGGCTACCGGGAGATCGACGTGCACTGCGCGAAGCGCGGCGTGCACTGGTTCGCCTCGCCGTGGGACGTGCCGTCGGTCGAGTTCCTCGAGCGCTTCGACGTCGTCACCCACAAGATCGCGTCGGCCTGCCTCA
>Ga0081539_10006082_pt1 | contig 11796 bp, 11 predicted proteins | sample TabmetS4T2R2_FD_71023 | JGI IMG/M metagenome (GOLD analysis project Ga0081539, IMG submission 71023) | Tabebuia heterophylla rhizosphere microbial communities from the University of Puerto Rico - S4T2R2 | ecosystem: Host-associated > Plants > Roots > Rhizosphere ...
GGGATGCTGGGCGATCTCTCGGACGGAGACCGGAGACGACTTCTCGACGCTATGCGGACGGTCGAGGACATCCTCGGCGGCGCGCCGGGGATGTTCAAGTTCTCTGAGCCGTTCTTCCTCAGGCAGCACGAGCCGGGAGACATGGGCTGGGTCGTCCACCGGCACGGCGCGCTCTATGCTCGGGAGTATGGTTGGGACGAACGCTTCGAGGCGCTCGTCGCCCGCATCGTCGCGGACTTCGCGGAAGGCTACGACCCGGCGCGGGAACGGGCCTGGATCTCCGAGATGGAAGGCCGCATTGTCGGCTGCGTCTTCCTGGTCAAGCAAAGCAATGAGGTAGCCAAGCTCCGCCTGCTTCTGGTCGAGCCGGAGGCACGCGGCCTTGGCCTGGGAGAGAGGCTCGTCGAAGAGTGCATCCTCTTCGCACGCCGCGCCGGATACACGAAGCTAACCCTCTGGACCAACGACGTGCTGCACGCTGCCCGGCGGATCTACCAGAAGCAGGGATTCCGGCTCGTCGAGGAAGAGGAACACCACAGCTTCGGCAAAGACCTCGTCGGGCAGAACTGGGAGCTGGATCTCTAATTCCTCCGAAGTTCGCGCGGGCAAAGAAACCGGCGCATGTGTTGTAATGGGCCCCGTCGTAACGTGCGGAATAAGGGGCGTCGGGGTGGATCTGGCGAGCAGGATGGATCTTCTGGGAACGGAGTCTGCGTTCGCGGTGTTGGCGAAGGCGAAAGCTCTCGAAGCCAGGGGGCGAGATGTGATCCACCTTGAGATAGGCGAGCCGGACTTCGACACCCCAGAGCACATTGTCGAGGCCGGATGCCAGGCGCTGCGAGACGGTCAAACCCACTACACCCCCTCCAACGGCATAGTCGAGCTGCGGGAAGCCATCGCGGAGGACGTATCCGCCAGCCGGGGTATTGCGGTGAGTCCGGATCAGGTGGTCGTCACGCCTGGCGGAAAGCCGATCATGTTCTTCATCATCCTCGCGCTGGTCGAGGAGGGCGACGAAGTGCTCCTGCCCAACCCCGCTTTCCCCATCTACGAGTCCATGGTCCGCTTCGCGGGAGGAAAGCCCGTCTTCGTCCCTCTCCGCCAGGAGAATGACTTCCGCTTCGACCCGGATGAGTTCCGTGCGGGCCTGAGCAGCCGCACGAAGCTCGTCATACTCAACTCCCCCGCCAACCCCACGGGCGGCGTGCTCACAAGGGAAGACATATCCGCCCTCGCCACAATCCTACGCGAGCATCCTGGCGCGTTCGTTCTGTCGGATGAGATCTACTCCCGCCTCGCATACGAAGAAAGCAGCTTCTCCTCCATCACCTCCGAACCCGGCTTCGGCCCCGGCGAACGTACCTGCATCCTCGATGGCTTCTCCAAGACCTACGCCATGACCGGCTGGCGCCTGGGCTACGGCGTGATGCCGGAGGGAATGGCTGAGGCTATCACCAGGCTCCAGGTCAACTCCAATTCCTGCGCCAGCGCCGTCGCCCAGCACGCGGGGCTCGCCGCACTCCAGGGTCCGCAGGACAACGTCGGACGCATGCTAGACGAGTTTCGAGCGCGGCGGGACCTGGTAGTTTCCGGCCTCAATGCCCTCCCCGGCGTCGAGTGCGCCACCCCCAAAGGCGCCTTCTACGCCTTCCCGCGCATCACCGGTACAGGACTTTCGGCGCAAACTCTTGCGGACACCCTCCTGGAAGATGCCGGCGTCGCCTGCCTCTCCGGCACGGGGTTCGGCAAGCGCGGAGAAGGCCACCTGCGCCTCTCCTACGCCAACTCGCGCGAAAACATCGCCCGCGCGCTGGAACGCATGGACGAGGTTCTCTCCCGAACGGCCGCCAGAAAAGCCAGATCCAAGCCCTTGCCAGCCCAATAGCCCCCGGTTGGTGAACTACACACTTCCGGCCATCGACACTATGTGTTTTTGGCATATACTTGGCTCATAGATATCCAACGTTAGATGGAGGTGATCTGCGTGAAGGCCGAGCTTTACGATTTGGCCATGCGGAACGCCGACAGGTACGACGCCCTGGCCAGGAGCGCGGAGAGGTCCGGCGACGGCGAGTTGGCCGGGTTCTTCCGCCGGATGCGCGACGACAACCGCCGGAGCGCCCAGGAAGCCAGGAGGTTGCTCGCCCAGCGGCTCGCTGAGTGATCTACTACTCTCCTTTGGTGCCCGCGGCTCCCCCGGAACCGTGACGGCGGCGGTCGTATTCGAGTTTGCCCCTCGACCAAGCCATTTCGACGTTGAGGTCAGGCGATAGCACGACCACATCCGCGTCGCAGCCGGGGGCCAGCCGCCCCTTGAGATCCTCTCCGAGGAGGTTCGCCGGGGTGGTCGCGGCCATCCGCACGGCCTCCGGCAGCGAGCATCCGGTGAAAGCGAGGACGTTTCTTAGCGCTTCGTCCATGAGCAGCACGCTCCCAGCTATAGTCCCGTCCTCCAGCCTGGGGACACCGTCGCCCATGCGGACGCGATGGTCGCCCAGGGAGTAATCTCCCGCGTCCATACCGGCGGCGGACATGGCGTCCGTCACGAGGAAGAGCCGGTCCGCGCCCAGCTTCTCGTAGGCCAGCCGGACCATGCCGGGGTGAACGTGCCGGCCGTCGGCGATGATCCCGCACACCGCCTCCCGGTGGATTAGCGCAGCCCCAGGAACCCCCGGATCCCTGTGGTGCATCGGGCTCATGGCGTTGAAGAGGTGGGTCACGCTGCGGACCCCGGAGTCCAGCGCCGCCAGCGCCTCTTCAAAGGTGGCGTCAGAATGTCCCAGGGACACCACGGCCCCCCGTTCAGACGCGACCGGCACCAGGTCCCCGGCTCCCGGCATCTCGGGGGCCAGCGTGACCATTCTGACGAGCGTAAGATCCAGCATAGCCCGGAGCGCCCCGGCATCCGGGTGCGAGACGTTGACTTCAGGATGCGCACCCCTCTTCGCCGGGTTGATAAACGGGCCTTCGAGGTGAAGTCCAAGCGGCTCCGCCCCGGCTTTCGCGCCAGGGGAGATGCGCGGAAGCAAGGCCGGGTAACTTTCCAAAGGCAGGGAGATGACGGTCGGGAGATACGACGTGGTGCCAGTGGACAGCAGCTTCTCGGAAAGCCGGTCCAGGCTCCCGGGGTGCTTGATCACGTCCACGCCGAAGGACCCGTTGACCTGGAGGTCCACGAATCCCGGCGCCAGAAAGCAGTCATCAACGTCTAGAGTCTCGTCGGCGCCAAGGCGGTCGCGGCTCACGGCCGCGATAGTCTTTCCCTCCACCAGCACGGTTCCCCGGTCCCAGACCTCCCGCTCCGTTACCACCCGGCCACGCAGGGCCAGGGTCTTCACGAGATCTCCCCGACGGCCGAGGCCGCCTCCCGGTCGAGGAGGAACGTGGCGGCGGGGTGACGACGCAGCATCGAGGCTGGCACGGCCTCCGAGACCTCTCCCCCGGCCGCCGCAACGGCCTGGGCCTTATTCGCGCCGGAGGCGAGGAGCAGTATCTCGCGCGACTCGAAGATGGTGCGCATTCCGACCGTGATGGCCCTTTCGGGGGCGCGTCCGCCCTCGAAGTCCCCGGCGTTGACCAGGCGCGTGGTCTCGGCGAGCCGGACGATGCGGGTGCGCGAATCGAAGGGCGCTCCCGGCTCGTTGAACCCGATGTGGCCGTTGCGGCCGATCCCGAGCACGCACAGATCCACGCCTCCAACCTCAGCCATCATCCTCTCGTAGCGTTCGCACTCCGCCTGCGGGTCCGGCGCGTTGCCCTCCGGCACGTGAACCCGCCGGGGATCAGCGTCAACGAGGCCGTAGAAGTTCTCCCGCATGTAGACGTGGTAGCTGGCCGGGTGATCCGCCGTCAACCCCAGGTACTCGTCCAGGTTGAAGAACGTGGCCCTGGCGAATGATAGTCCCTCACCGGCGTGCATCTCCACCAGACGCCGGTACATCCCGAGCGGCGTCGTCCCTGTCGGCAACAACAGTACGGCTTCCGGGTTCGCCCGCGTCCTCCCTGCGACCACTCGCGCCGCGGCCCGGCTCAGGGCTTCGTAGTCGGGGAAAACCTGGATTTTCGGTTGTGCCGGCAGAGACCGTGACATGGCGCCCTCAACCGCGGCCCATCGCCATGCGGCGGTAGGTGTGGCGGCGGCCCCGGATGGCGAGCGAAGCCACGAGTATGTTCATCGGGTCGGTGACCCCGGAGACCCCGGCGTCGCCCAGGTGCAGCACGTCGGCACCGGCCCGCTTGGCGGCCAGCGCCAGTTCCCTGACCGTCTCGGGATCTGAACCCTCCTGCGAGGTCCCGACCGCCGCGACGGCCAGCGCCCCCGCGCCATGAGCAGCATCCGCCAGCTCCGCCACCAGTGGCTCCCGGCTCCCAGGAACGGTGCCCGGCGCCGGAATCAGGACCGCATCCGATGCTTCCGCAAGGCGAGAGAGCTCCTCCGCCTCGACCAGTCCTCGTCCGCCGCTTCCGTGCATCTTGCCGGCGAAGACCGGGGTTTCCGGCAGCGTCTCACGGGCGAGTGCGACGGCGGAGAGCATCGCGTCCGCGCCCACCTCCGCGTCAGGGTTGGCGGTGACGAGGACGAAGTCCGCGTCCGCAAGACGCCGCAGGTTCTCCCGGCTCGCCTGCCTGTGTTCCGGCACGCCGTCCGACGGCTCCACGCTCACGCCAACGGGGCGGCCGATGCGGCCTTTGATCCCGGCGAGGTCATCGCCGTCGTACATGTTGAGCAGCACGAGGTCCGCGCCGAAAGCGGTGACGACTTCGGTGTTCGAGACGCCGTCAACGAGGGGGGATGCGGGCCACAGAACCTCGCAGAGGACGGTGCGGCCCTCGGATGTCCTCACGGCTTCGAGGAGCGCCGCCCCGTCCATCCGCGCGAAGTCGGAGGCGGAGCAATCGAGGATACGCGTCAATCCCCGGCCTCGAAGAGTGGCTCTCCGGCGCCCACCTCGCCGGACGTCAGGCCGCCAACGGGATGATCCTCGGGGTTCGTCACTATGACGGGGGTTATGGGATCGTAGCCGGCGTTCTGGATCTCGGCCAGGTCGAAGCGCACTATGGGCTGGCCCGCCTCCACCCGGTCCCCCTCTGTCGCCAGACGCTCGAAGCCGGAGCCCTGCATCTCGATGGTGTCGAGGCCGATGTGCACGATGAGTTCGATACCCCCGTCACCCTCGATGCCGAAGGCGTGCCCGCCCTCGAAGAGCTTGACCAGCGTGCCGGAGATCGGGGCGAGGACTTCGCCGCTCGATTCGGGAACGATGGCCCCGCCGTCTCCGGCCATCCCCTGCGCGAACACCTCGTCGGGCACCTCGGCGAGGGGCACGGCCCGTCCCGGGATGGGAGCGAGTACCTCCATCTATCGCTTCCCGAGGAGGCGGTTGATGCGCTCGGCGATCCGGTCCGACTGGGTGCCCATGACCACCTGGGCCACCTTGCCGCGCTTGACCACGCCGGACGCGCCAAGTTGCTTGAGTCGGTCGTCCTGTATCTGCTCCGGATCGTCCACAAACAGGCGAAGCCGCGTGATGCACCCCTCGCAGCTCTCCACATTCTCCTTGCCGCCGAGGGCTTCCAGGACGTTCTCCGCCAGCACGTCGTCGCGGTCCCGCTCTGCGGTATCAGTGGGGGCTGCTTCGTCGCCTTCCTCGTCCGGCCTCGGACCGCGCTGGCTTTCCGGCAGGATCCAATCCGCCGACATTCCGGTGGAAGACTCGCCGCGCCCCGGCGTCGCGAGGTTGAAGCGTGTGATGAAGAAAGAGAAGACGAAGTAGTAGATCACACCGTACACAAGCCCGACGCCGAGCAGCAGGATCGGCCCGGTGGTGTTGTCCTTGCTGAAGTTCAGGACGTAATCTATGAGCCCAGCCGAGAAGCCGAAGCCGATCTTGATGCCGAGCAGCGTACACACCGCCAGCGCCGTGCCGGTCAGGATCGCGTGCACCAGGTACAGCAGCGGCGCAACGAACAGGAACGCGAACTCGATGGGCTCGGTAATGCCTGTCAGGAACGAGGCGAAGGCCGCAGAGAGCAGTATTCCGGCGGCCACCTTCGGGAAATTGGCGTGCCGGATCATGGCGAGGCAAGCCGCCGGGAGCCCGAACATCATGATCGGGAAGAACCCGGAGAGGAAATACCCGGCGTTCGGGTCGCCGGCGAAGTAGCGTGTGATCTCACCGTGCACCGGGCCGTCAGGACCCTTGAAGGTACCGAGCTGGAACCATACGTAGGTGTTTATGACGTGGTGCAGCCCGAGCGGGATGAGCAGGCGGTTCAGGAACCCGTAGAGCCCGGTGCCGAGGGCGCCAAGGCCCACGATGGCCTGCCCGAGGGCTTCTATCCCGGCGTTTACCGGGGGCCAGATCAACCCGAAGATGGCGCCGAGCACCAGGGCGGCGACGGCCGTGATGATCGGCACGAACCTCCTGCCCCCGAAGAAGGCGAGGTAGTCCGGCAACCTGATGTCTTTGTAACGCCGGTAGAGTCCTGCCGCGACCAGTCCCGTGACGATGCCGGAGAGCACGCCCATGCTCTCGATAGGGTCTGCGCCGTCTTCAGCCAGCTTGGCCCCGATCTCGTTGAACACCCCGGCGAAGACGAAGTACCCGACGAGCCCCGCCAGCCCTGCGGCCCCGTCGCCGCCCGCCAGCCCGAACGCTATACCGACCGCGAACAGCACGGGCAGATTCGTGAAGATCCCATCTCCAGCCGCGGCCATCCAGGGTATGTTCAGGAGATCCGGCTGCCCCAACCTGAGTAGCAACGCCGCCGCCGGCAAGACGGCTATGGGCAGCATCAGAGAACGCCCTACACTCTGCAACGCCCCCAGTACCCTGTCGAACCCACTGGACCCGCTGGCAGCCGGTGTGCCCGTCACCTCGGCCATGACGCTACCTCCCTCTCCCCTCGGCGCTGATGGCACGCCGGTTGCCCCTCGACACCCAAGTATCACTGACTTTACCAATACCGCCGGGGCGCGGCAAGACGCAGTAAGTATGCGCCGGTTTTACCGTACCGCGAAGGTCATGCCGAACCAGCCGTGGTCACTCTGATAATCGAATAGCGAAACGCATCCCGGAACCCGTGGCTACGCTGATCTCCGCCAGGGAGTTCACCACGGCGTCGGCCCCCGAAAGCTCGTCCTCTTCGTGGGTCGTGGCCACCGCGATCACGGTCATTCCCGCAACCTTGCCAGCCTGGATACCGGAGGGGGCGTCTTCGACCACCACGCAATCCTCCGGGCGAACACCCAGTATCTCCGCGCCTTTCAGATAGGCTTCGGGGTGCGGCTTGCCCTCTTTCACGTCCTCGGCGGTGATGAAAAGTTCCGGTACAGGAAGCCCGGTGTGCTCCAGCCTGCGGGTAGCGAGCGGCCTCGGTCCCGAAGTAACCACGGTCCAGGCTTCTTCGGGCAGGGACATGATCAGTTCGAGCGCGCCTTCGACCTCATGGACGCCGTCGAGGTCCTCGACCTCTAATCGCTCCAGTTCTCTTGTCTCCGCTTCGGCGTCCAGATGAGGCGCGACCAGGCTGATAGTTTCCGCGGTCCTGCGCCCGTGGGCGACCTCTAGAATGCGCTTCACCTCGATGCCCCGCCGTTCGGCCCACTCGCTCCAGAGACGCTCCACGACGGCTGTGGAGTCGACCAGCACCCCATCGAGATCGAATAGAAAGGCATTGCACCCGAAGCTTCTCACAAACGGCAGCATACAAGATCGGCGAGGACAAGACCCCACAAATCTGTCCCCGCGCCAGAAGGGGAGCCCGGATTCCGGGCTCCCCTGGCAACAGAATCTATCGTGGTTGGATCAGGCGGCATCGCTGAGGACGGGGCCATACTGGCCATGTCTCAGCATCCGCTCGGCCTCCTTCTGCAACTGGCGGATTCGCTCCCTCGATACATCCAGCTCGTCGCTGAGCTGGGCGAGGGTGGAGACCTTTTCACCGTCCAGGCCGTAGCGCCGGACCAGCACGCGCCGGTGGCGCTCGGGCAGGGATTCGATGGCCTCCAAAAGCCCAGATGTTTCCATCTCGCGCAGAACCTCACCGGCGGTGTCCGAAGACTGGTCGTCCGGGACGAGATCCCCCACCTCCGATGAGCCTTCTTCGGCGCTCAAGTGCTGGTTGAGGCTGGTGGCGTCAGGAAGTGCGTCCTTGGCGTCGAGCACCTGCTCGACGGTCCACTCCAGCTTCGCAGCCACCTCTTCGTCGGTCGGCTCGCGGCGGAGCTCTTCGGAGAGCGCGTTATAGACGCGGGCCATCTTCCGGATCTTCTCCCCCATGTGCACGGGGACGCGGATGGTCCGGCCCTTGTCCGCCACGGCCCGCTGTACGCCCTGCCGGATCCACCAGGTGGCATACGTGGAGAAGCGGAAGCCCTTGTCCGGATCGTACTTGTCTATAGCCCTCATCAGACCGATGTTGCCCTCCTGGATGAGGTCCTCGAAGGGCAGCCCCATCCCCCTATACTTCTTGGCAACAGACACGACCAGACGGAGGTTCATCTCGATCAGCCGCTTCCGTGCCTTAGCGTCCCCGGCCTTCGCCCGCCGGCTGAGGGCTATCTCCTCCTCGTGCGTCAACAGCCTGCCCTTATCGATCCGGGCAAAGTAGTCAGGCAATAACCCCGGCGTCTCATTGTCACGAACAGAGCGTCGCCTCGTCGCGGTAGCTTCCATGAATGGCCTCCCTATTAAAAATCGCTGCATCGATACTGGAACACAACGTGGATTCGGAACCACAGGACCGCCCCACAACGGCCCCGACGCCCGGCTATCGGCCTACGTCGCTGGGTTTCGGAACGCGGTCCGGCCAACCGGGAACTTCTGAGAATTGACTTTAAGCGTGAAATTTTGGACCATTTGGCTATGACAATATTCTACACGGTTCGGCGTATTTGTCAAGGTTTCGGGTACATTCTCGCGAGTGCCGGGACGCCGATCACGCCGCGTGGAATCCCTGGATATCCTGCTACGATTGGCGGGCGATTTCCAGGTCCCAGACGCCGTCGACATATCCGGCAATGCTCAGGCCCCCGGACTGTAGTCTTGAAAGCGGCGGTTCAGTTCAATAGTAGCAGCACCCTGCCGGCCACCTCGCCGCTCTCGACCCGCGCGTAGGCCGTTCCCGCCTGCTCCAGCGGGTAGGTTTCGGCTATAGCCGGCGCGCGCAGGGCTCCTTCGTCGAATCCCGGGCCAAAGTCCTTCAGTACGCTGGCGCTCTCCGCAGCGTCGAGAAAAGACGTCATCAGGCCGGAGATCCGCAATCCTTTCCGGTAGAAGTCGAACAGGTTGAAAGAGACCTGTTGATGGTCGGGGGGAGCCGTGATGCTGACCATATGCCCCTTGTGCGCCAGGCTGTTCAGGACCGGTTCGAACAGGGGTCCGCCGACGGTGTCGAGCGCGAGATCCACCCCCCTGCCCTCCGTGGCCGCCCGCACGGTGTCCGTAACCCGCTCCCTGGAAGTATCCACCATGACATGTGCGCCGGCCCGTTCTGCTGCCGCGCGCTCCGAGTCATCCTTGATGGCCCCGACGACGCGGGCGCCCCTCCAGCGCGCGATCATCACGGCGGCGCTCCCCACGCCGCCGGCGGCGCCGGTTACAAGGATCGTCTGCCCGGGCTGGACGCCGCCCAGCTCGGTCAGCGCCGACCCTGCGGTGACGTAAGCCAGGCCCGATACACCAGCCCCCTCCATGGAAAGCGCGGAGGATTTCGGCGCCACGGCGTCACGGGAGACGTTGAGATACCGGGCGTGGGATCCATCACGGCTGAACCCAAGCTCCCCGCCTCCGGTGCCCCAGACCTCTTTTCCCACCAGATCCGATGGCCCCTCGACCACGACCCCGGCGAAGTCCCTTCCAGGAATGCGTGGCAGGGTGGTGAACGGGAAAGAACCCCGCACGTTCAGCACGTCGCTGCGGTTGACGGCGGCGGCGTGGACCTCCACGAGGACCTGATCTTCAGCCGGTTCCGGACTCGGAACCTCCACCGGCCGCAGGTCCGAAGGTTCCCCGAAGCGTTCGATCAGGATGGCCTGCATTTTCGAGAGACACCTCCAGGTTTAGATCCGAAGATCGAATATCCTACCTCGCAGGAAAGGAGGATCCTACGACGCGCTTGTGGTACGGGGAGTAGCCCAGTGTGCAGGACGCTCGGTGTGTGTTACCAGGAAGTCGCGCGAGTCCTCGGCCAGCCTTCGCGCCCGCTCGAGGTCCGGGCCAACCAGTTCCCCGTCGCGCTTGAGGACGCGCCCGTTGACCCAGACGGACTGCACGTTCGAGGTGTCCATGCTGCAGACGACCGTGCCCACCGGGTCTACGACGGGCGCCGCGTTGACGCGCCCGATGTCCAACATCACGATGTCGGCCTTCTTGCCCGGCGTGAGCGAGCCGGTCCTGTCAGCGAGCCCGCATACCCGGGCGCCTTCGATGGTGGCGAACTCCAGAACGTCGCGCGAGGAGAGGAGCGGCGGGGTCTCTTCCAGCTCTTCGTCGAAGATGCGCTGGTGGACCCTCACCCGCTCGGCCGCGAACAGGAACCTCATCTGCGTGAACGGGTCGCCTGGGACGCTGGTCACCACGTCACAGCTCAGGCTGGGACGTAGGCCGTGTTGCAGCAGTTCCCCGGTTGGGGGCATACCGTGGCCCATCGTCATCTCGACCATCGGGGCGATAGATGTGGTGCCACCGGTGTCGGCGATCAGCTGAAATTCCCTGTCGGTCAGGTGGTTGCAGTGGATGTAGGTGGTGTCCGGGCCGAGCAGGTCGAGATCGTGAAGCTGCTCCACCATTCTGAAACGCCCGGCCATGGGCCCCATCCCGACGTGCACGCTTATGGGCACGCCGATGTCCCTGGCGAGCTCCCAATCGTGCCTTACCACCTCGGGCGTACAGAAACCCGGACCCCGCGTGCCCATGGCGAGGGTCATGAGCCCGTTGTCGGAAGAGAAGTACGTATCCCGAACCCGGCGGATGTCCTCAGGGGACTCAAGCGTGCTGTTGAACCACCAGTCGGCGAGCGAGGTGTTCGGGTTCCCGTAGCAGTACACGGCCCGGGTGCCGAGTTCTTGCAGAGCCCGGATCGCCTCGTCCGCGTGATCGGGGGTGTTGTTGATGTGCGACCAGTCGAGGAGCGTGGTGACGCCGGAGTCTATGGCCTCCAGCGTGCCGAGGAGGTTGCCTGCGTACACGTCCTCCGGGCGGAAGGCCGGAGCGAGGGCGTCGAGGATTAGCTGGAAGTACCCGTCGAGCGTCACGTCCGGCGCGATACCGCGCACCACGGTCTCCCAGGTATGCCGGTGCGAGTCCACGAAGCCGGGGATTACGATGGCCCCCGAGGCGTCGACGATCTCGCAGTCGGATGCGTCTACGGACGGGGCGACGGCCGAGATCTCCTCGCCCTCGATGAGCACGTCCCCGCCCGCGATGTCCCCCACATCCGGGTCCATGGAGATGATGTGTCCACCACGGAGCAGCGTTCGTTCGGGCATCTTTGTTCCCAACCTTTCTGCCGCGGGACCGGGCTTCAGGCCCGCGCGGCGGACATCACCGGCTTGAGCGTAATGTCGAACTCGCAGGTGTAGAAAGGCGCATCCAGGCCGCGCCGCGCCAGTTCCTCTTCGTCATCGTGACGGCTCAGCGGCCTTACGAGGTCTGATTTGACCGCCCCTATGGTGTCGTTGTCCAGGTATGGGTCGTCCGGGAAGAAGACCTGCGTGACGAGCGGCTCGTGCCCTTCAGCCCCCACCTTGAAGTGGATGTGCGCCGGGCGCCACGGGTGCTGGCCGGTGGCCTC
>Ga0081539_10006083_pt1 | contig 11796 bp, 8 predicted proteins | sample TabmetS4T2R2_FD_71023 | JGI IMG/M metagenome (GOLD analysis project Ga0081539, IMG submission 71023) | Tabebuia heterophylla rhizosphere microbial communities from the University of Puerto Rico - S4T2R2 | ecosystem: Host-associated > Plants > Roots > Rhizosphere ...
GCTGCCCCAGGTGCTGGCCGGCTGGATCGGACCGCCCATCACGCCGCCGACCGAGGACACCTCGATCGTGGGGCCATCCACGATGACGCGAGCGCCACCCCCCGGCCACGGCATCGAACAGGGCTTGTGGCCCGGGCGTTCCATCACGATGCGGCGGTCCTCGACCACCAGGCGAACGGACTCTCCGGCAGGGGAGTCGAGCGTCAGATGGTCGCCGGTGGTGGGCATCCATTCGAGGTCGAACGCGGCTGCGTGGTCACCCGCGCCGACGAGTTCGCGGCGACGAGCGGTGACCTCTGGATGGGGCTCGGCCACCAGCCGGGCCTCGCGCACTGAGAGCACGTACGGGATGCTCAGGCAACTCGCCCAGCCGTGCTCCGCGTCGGCGACGTCCCGCATCCAGAAGATCAAACACGGGCGGCCGTCACGATCACGAAAGAACGACGGCGCGTAGTTCGACGTGCCGAAGCTCAACTGGCCCCAGTCCGTGGGAGAGAAGCGGCCGTCACGGTAGGAGTCCGGCCCCCCGGTGGCGTAGCCGGCGTAGTGGAGCACGTCGTCGTCCCAGACCGAGCTGACCATCGCCCAGTGACCATCGACGTCGAAGATCTGGGGGCACTCCCAGAGAGCACCCATCCAGACCGGCTTGACCTCATCGGTGGAGCGTGAGAGCGCTACCCCGTCGTAGGTCCACGTGCCGAGATCGTCGGCCGTGTAGGTGAGTGCGAGCGCTTGACCATCGCGGGTGGCCGCGCCGACGAACATGCGCCACGTCGCGTTCTCGCGGATGACGAAGGGATCTCGGAAGGCGATCAGGTCGAGGTCGTCCGGAGGAGTGACGACGATGTCACCCTTGGTCCAGATGTCCCAGCCCTCGTCCTGCGGCGTTGCTGTCCGGACTCGGCCGAGGCCGAGGTTCGACAGGGCCACCGACGTGTAGAGGATGCGTGCGTCGTCGCCATCCTTCACCAGGCTGCCGGTCCAGATCCCGTCGTCGCCGTCGCCAGGTGCGATGGCAACGCCGCGGCGAGTCCAGGTGAGCAGGTCCGGGCTGGTTGCGTGGCCCCAGTGACAGTTCGGGGCCCAGACAAGGCTGTCGGGCACGTACTGGTGGAACAAGTGGTACGTCCCGTTGTGGAAGGTGAGCCCATGGGGGTCGTTGATCCAGCCGCTTTCAGCGGTGAAGTGGAACCTGGGTCGCATCCGGGTCAGCTCCGGCCGGCGTCGTAGGAGCGACGGATCGCACGGGCCTGCTCGAGGTTGCCGCACTCCCACTCATCGACCTGCCGGCGGCGTTGCTCGTGCAGTGTGTCGCGGGCGGCGACGAACCGCTCCATTCTGTCGGCGGCAGCCTGGCGGGCGGCGCGCTGCTCTTCCGTCAGTGGCGGCAGCGGCCCCTCGATTACGCGGTTGACGGGTCGCAGGGGTAGCCGCTCCTCGACATCAGGTACCTCGAGGATCGGTGAGGGCAGGGTCTGGTACCAGTAGGCAGTCGATGACCAGTCGTCGGAGAGGTGGTTGCCGTGACCGTGCTCGAACGTCACCCTGATGCGCTTCTCGAAGCGGATCGGGTCGACCAGATGGAACCGGTAGCTGTGGTGGAAGCCGGGTACGTCTTCCTCGTGGACGATGGTGCCGTTGAACTGGTAGGCGTTGCGCTGCATGCCCCAGGCATGCCCGAAGTAGTCCTCCATGCCGGTGCCGTGCAGGCTCGGCGGCCAGGTGTCGTCGTCGATGAAGATCATGTCGTCGCCCTCGCCCCACCACGAGCCTTGGAAGTGCCGGACGGCAAGCGTGCAGCCGACGTAGTGGCCGCGGCCTTCGGTCTCCAGCGCGACGTAGTTGTCGCTGCCGTCGAGGTTCGCGATGGTGGTTTCGATGCTGTTGGCTTGCAGGTCCGGGCCCCAACCGTGGTTGGGGAGTGCACGTCGCCAGTGAGCATGGAAGTAGACGGTGTCGGCGGGCAGCGGCGCCGGGGAGAGCTCGTAGTCGATGTAGAAGTACTGCAGATAGGGGATGTCGTTCTGGTTCTCCACCACGATGCGGGCGCGCTTGGCGAACGGCATCCGGAAGTAGCTGTTGAACGCGGCGCTGCCACCGAAGGTGTGCAGTTCGGGCTCCTTGGCGGAGACCGAGAGCGGGAGGGAGTCGTAGCTGCCTGAGAGCGAGTTCATCAGCCCGAAGAAGTCACCCAGCGGCGCGATCACGCTGGGGGTCTCCTGGTCGTCCCAGTAGATCCTCAGCAGCACCTTGCGGTAATAGTCCGGGTCCACGACCTCCCAGCTCACGCCGAGGGCGTTGTGGATCTCGAGCATGGGCACCCCGACCACGGCCGGATCGATCTGGCCCGGACCGGGCTGGATCCGGCACGACTGCGTCATCCAGGTGTGAGTGATGTAGCCCGGACCCTCGAGATCCGCCAACGTTCGCCGCTCGCCCGGCATCACGATCCAGTTGTCCTGGTTGCGTCCGGTCTGGTCAAAGCTGGACGCCCGGGCCGAGCGCCCCGGACGAGTCCTGGTGAGGTCGCCCAGGAGGCCGCCTGGAGTCGAATCGGGCGTCATGGTGATCCTTTCATGGGGGATCTCCCCGAAGCGCGAAAGCGTCGAAACGTTTGTCTGTGCCGTGCATGGTGGCATGATCGTGCGTGCGGCGCAACGACGACCGCTTCTGCGGGTATGTTCGTGCCATGAGCGGCGGGCGGCTGGGCGCGAAGGCCCCTGCGAAACGTTTGGATGGGAGACCGATGGCCACCATCGTGGAGGTGGCGCGGTTGGCCGGTGTGTCCACCTCGACTGTGTCGCACGTCCTGAACGGGACGCGCAACGTCGAGCCGCATACGCGGAAGAAGGTGCTCGACGCGATCGAGAAGACCGGCTACCGGCAGGACGCCCTCGCACGCGCTATGCGTCGTTCCCGGACCGACAGCATCGGGCTCGTCGTCTCCGATGCCGGCGAGCCGGCGTTCGCCCAGATGGTGCACGGTGTCGAGGAGGCCGCCGCCAGCAAGGGACTCACGCTCATCCTCGCCAATTCGGCCGAGGATCCGGAGCGTGAGGCGCGAGCCGTGCAGACGCTGCTTGAGCGCCGCGTGGACGGCTTGATCCTCGCTCGCTGCGCGCAGTCCGCATCGAGCGTCGACGCCCATGTTGCTGCCGCCTCACCTCCCGTCGTACTCCTGGACCGAATTTTCGACGGGGCACCCTGCGATCAAGTCGGCGCCGACAACCGCGAGAGCATGCGACGTCTCATCGAGCATCTCCTGAGGAGCGGCCACCGCAGGTTCCTCCTGGTAGCCGGCGACGCACGGGTACCGACGCTCCGGGAGCGCCTCGCCGGCTTCCGCGACGCGGTCGCTCAAGCCGGCCTTCCCCACGATGCCCTGACCGTGGTCGAGGGCGCGGACTTCGCAGATGTCCGAGCCGAGGTGACCCGTGCGCTTGCCAAGCGGGCACACACCTGTGTCGTGGCCGGCAGTACCCCACTCGCTGTGGTCGCGCTCGAATGCCTCCGGGATGCCGGAATCGGTGTTCCCAGCGATGTCGCTTTCGCGACCTTCGACGGGTTCAACCACTCAGATCTCTTCGAGCCTTCAATCACGACGGTCCGTCAGCCGGCTTTCGACATGGGTGTGGCGGCCGTGGGGCTGCTCCTGGAGCGTTTCGCCGCACCGAAGACAAGTCCACGGACAACCCGTTTGCAGCAGCGGCTGGAACTGCGCTCGTCCAGCGAGGACTTCGTGTTCCCTGCTTGATGCGGCGTCCTGGGAGCTGAGATCCGAGTGGTCTTGACAGGTGTGATCCCGGCCACTAGTTTCGGCGAAACGATTCGCGCAAACGTTTCGATGATGTTGGTGATCGTCGGTCGCCCCTTCCGGTAAGGAACCCGCCATGTTTGGTCCGCACCTCACCACTCGGCGTCGCATCGCCGGCGCTCTGTTGATTGTGTCGTCCCTGTTCGCTGTCGCCGCCTGCGGTGGCGGAGGCGGCGCCGGGACCGGCGACGGCAAGACGACGATCGCGCTCTCGATGCAGAACCCCGACGTGAAGACCGCGGACCCAGCGACGTGGGCCATCATTCAGGCGTTCGAGAAGGCGAACCCCGACATCCACGTCGATGTCAGCGGGCAGGCCGTCGCCGAGCACCTCCAGAGGCTTACGATCGCAGCGCAGAGCGACACGCTCCCGGACATCTTCTGGGTCTACAAAGCGACGGCGGAGGACATGCTCGCCGGCGGCCGGCTGATGGATCTCAAGCCGTCGCTGGACGGGCTCGGCGTCACCAGCCACCTACCACCCAGCACGGTGAGCAACTTCACTGCGGACGGCAAGATCTTCGGGGTCCCCTACCAGGGACTGCTGACCGGGCTGTGGGTGAACACGCGGATCCTCGCCGACAACGGCCTGCAGGTGCCGAAGACCTTCGACGACCTGGTGAACGTCGCCAAGACACTGAAGAGCAAGGGCATCGTCACCATCTCCGACGGCGCCAACCAGTCGTCGTTCAGCGTGTGGTCCTTCCTGGTGTGGCTCGACCGGTTCGGTTTCGAGGACAAGATCGGTGGGATCCTTGACGGTTCGCAGAGCTACAACAACCAGGACTTCGTGCGCATGTACCAGCACATCGCCGAGTTGCGCGACGCCGGAGCCTTCGCAACCAACGTCACGACCCAGACCTACCAGCAGGCCGTCGACCAGTACCTCAAGGGCAAGGCCGCGATGCTCGACGCCGGGGTATGGGCGGCCGGCGCGATCCAGGACTCCGCGGTTGGCGCGGACACCATCTTCTGGAACGGTGCCACCTTCGACGACGGCGTCGGTGACCAGAACATCGTGATGAACGTCGCCTCTGCGCCGCTCGTCGTCGATCACAAGGTGGCCGACGACAAGAGCAAGCTCGCGGCCGTGAAGAAGTTCCTCGCCTTCTATTACGGCGACGAGGCGCAGCAGCTGCTCGTCGACAACGGCCAGCCGCCGGTCACCGACTATCAACCCAAGATCGACGCGACCAAGCAGAGTGTCCTGAAGTCCGCACTGGACGTGGCGAACGACCCGGCGCTGAAGAGCCCTCACACGCAGCCGGACCTCGTCGTCTCGACCGCTGTTGCCAGCGCGATGTATGACAGCATCTACGGCGTCATCCAGGACCAGCTCTCGCCAGACGAGGCCGCCGCTCTGGTACAGAAAGCGCTCGACGCCAAGTGACACGCGGGGGTGCGCCCGGCCCCCGCCGGGCGCATCCGCCGCCCATCGCCCCGCGGGCGGTACCTCCCCCACAGATGGACCCACGATGATCTGGATCAGCTCCCGCTGGAAGATCGCGCTGATGCTCGCGCCGGCGCTCATCCTCTTCACCGCGTTCTTCGTCTACCCCGTCGGGTACGCGATCGCCTATAGCTTCACCAACTCCGCAGGATTCGGTGCCGCGCGGTTCGTCGGATTCGACAACTACGTCAGCCTGAAGGGCGACCCGTTCTTCTGGCAGTCGGTGCGCAACACCCTGGTGATCCTGGCCGTCAGCCTGATCATTCTCCTACCAGCATCCTTCGGGCTGGCTCTCCTCCTGCGTCGGATCAAAGGCGCAGGCGCGTTGCGCGCCCTGGTGTTCGGACCGGCGATCATTGCGCCGATCCTCGTGGGACTCATCTGGGTCTTCATCCTCGACCCGCGTGTGGGTCTGGTGAACCGGCTTCTCGAGCCGCTCGGTGTCGGGCCCATCCAGTGGATCGGCGGGAACACGTTGACGCCGTACGCCGTCTCGCTCGTCTTCATCTGGAGCAGCATCGGCTTCGCCATGACGATCTTCTACGCGGGATTACAGCTGCTGCCCAGTGACATCATGGAGGCCGTCCAGCTCGACGGGGCCACCGCCTGGCAGCGTGTGCGGCACGTGACGATCCCGATGATGCGAGAGACGTTCGCGATCGTCGCGATCCTCCTCATCACCAATGTCTTCAAGATCTTCGAGCTCGTCTACATGCTGACAGGGGGCGGGCCTGTCCATCGTTCGGAGACGTTGGTCAGTTACATGTACTTCGTGACGTTCACGAACCAGCGATACGGGTCCGGGATGGCGATCGCGGTCGTCATCTTCGTGCTCGGTGGAGTGACTTCGCTGGCCTATCTCGCGCTCGCGCGACGCCGCAACATCGCATGAGCTTGACGACTCGGAGTCCGCGGGATGGAGCGGCCCGCGACGTGTCGACGACCGGACGCCGCGGTACTCGACCGACGACACCTGGCCGTCGGCACCTCCTCGCAGCGGGCGTCGCCGCCTACCTGGTCACGTTCTTGATCGTGCTGCCGATCCTGTGGATCGCCCTGCTCTCACTGCAGCCGAGCGACACGATCCTGTCCGATCCGTTCTCGGTGAAATCGCTCACGTTCGGCAACTACCGTGACGCGATCGCCTCGCTGCCGCTCCTGCAGATGTACAAGAACACGATCATTGTCGCGGCGATCTCCGTGACGGCCGGCGCCTTGGTTTCCTTCATGGCATCCTTCGCCTTGACCCGCATGGTCTTCCGCCGGCGTGCGGCCCAGTCCTCTTTGCGCTTCTACCTGCTCGCCGGCTTGGCGGTACCCGTCTATGTGCTGTTGTTCCCCATCTACCGCCTGGACCTCGCCCTGGGCATCTTCGGGACCTACGCGGCGCTGATCCTGCCGTACATAGCTGTTTCCATCCCGTTCAATACCTTGCTGCTCACCGGCTTTCTCAGGGAGTTCCCAACGGAGCTCGAGGAGGCCGCGATCATGGACGGTGCGGGCTTGTTCCGCGTCTGCTGGTCGGTCGTGTTGCCGGCGATGCGACCGGTGCTCGCCACTGTCTTCATCTTCAACGTGGTCTACGTGTTCAACGAGTTCCCGTTCGTCTCGATCCTCATCAACAACCCTGACCTCGCAACGGTGTCTCTGGCCGTATCGCGGTTCCAGGGTCAGTACACCGTGAACTACGGCGGAATGATGGCCGCGGCAACCCTGGTGCTGCTCCCGCAATTGGTGATCTATGCGGTATTCCAGCGTCACGTGATCGCAGGGCTGACGGCGGGCGCAGTGAAGGGCTGACTGGATTGGCGATCGGTTCTGCCCAACAGCCACGGCTCGGTTGCTGAGCGACGGATCGGCCGCTATGAGTTCGCCCTCGCGTGGGACCCGACGCCGCACGTCGACCACCCGCCCGGGTCGTGCACGCCGAGTCGCTCGCGTTGTTCCCCAACCGGGGGAGGCACTCGTGCGCCAGCGCCTCGAAGAGCGCTCCGGCCCGGCGATGATCAGCCGCGACCCGAACATCCGCCCGACGACGCTGCCAGATCCCACACCGTGAGCGAAACGTTTGTCTCAGATTCTGAACTCTTGTGCTGCACATCTTGTGACCCACACCACACATAGATACGGTTTAGGCATGGAAAGCGTCGAAACGTTTGTATCACGATCTGCCAACCCAGGTTGCCTGTCGCGTCGCCACCTGATCATGGCATTCGCCGCGACTTTTGCGGCGACACCGGTCGTCGGCATGGGCATCGGTGGACCCGAGGCGGCGACCGCGGCTGCCGTCACGACCCAATCGCCGCCTGCCTACGACGGCGTCGTGGGCCTGCTCTGACTACTCGTCGCTCCCAATCCCCTGAAGTTCGTCCCCGCGGTGGCACGTCGGCCGAGACATCGCAGGAAAGTTCACAAGCCGGTCGTCACCTGCGCGCAGCAGCGTCGGGCTTGCTCCGAAGATCGATGGAAGGTCCTCCCATGGCACCCACCGTGTACGACGTGACAACCTGGCCCGCGACCGTGTCGCCGTACAGCGACATCGGACAGGTGATCAACGAGATCATCGCCGACATCCACACCCAGCAGACCACTCAGACGACCCGACCCGGCGCGGTGATCTACATCCCGCCGGGGCACTACACCCTCCAGACGACGGTGAATATTGACGTCGGCTTCCTGACCATCAAGGGATCCGGCCACGGCTTCATGTCCGAGGCCGTCCGGGACGACCTGAACCACTCAGCCTGGGTGGAGACTCTGCCCGGCTCGAGCCACGTGCAGATCGCGAACAACAACCAGGTGGGCTTTCTGGTCGACCGGGCGACCGACCCGGTCACGAACGGCCGGCTGAACTCGATCGTTTTCCAAGACTTCTGCATTGACGGAGTCAGCAGCAGCAAGCCGTACGTTCCCGGGAACGGCAAGATCGGTATCAAGGTTCAGTACGACACCGACTCACTTCGAGTCGAAGGCATGGGCTGCGTCTACCTCACGACTGCACTGACGGTGCGCAATGCGGACGCGTTCAACATCACCAACAACTTCATCACCGAATGCGGCACCGCCATGCAGCTCGTCAATGGCGCCATCGTCGGCAAGATCACCAATAACTACCTGATCAGCGCGTGGGGCGGGAACTCCATCTTTCTGGAGAACAACGACAACTGCCTCATCAGCGGCAACAGCTTGCTCTGGGGGGCGCGGATACAGTTGAAGAACGCCCATCGGACGCTGATCACCGGCAACAAGTTCGTCAGCAACTTTTCCGGGATGATCGTCCATGAGACTCCGTGCCACGAACACCTCATCTCCGGAAACCATTTCCGTCGGATCTTCGGCGACGGGGGCCCCGCCCGCAACGACGATCTCTACGGCATGGTCCAGCTCAACGGCAATGACAACGCCGTGACCGCCAACATGTTCTCGTTCGACGTCCCGGCAGCCAACATCGTTCCCTCGGGTGCCACGCCCACTGTCGTGCTGGTGAAAGGCGGGGCCCGGAACTTCCTCGCGACCAATCAGCTCGTGGGAAACGTTCCCATTCGGCACGTCCTGGACGGGAGTACGAGCGCCACGAAGGTGTTGTGGTCGGGCAGCACGTCACAACTGCAGGACCTGACTGGCGGGAACATGTCCTTCGTTCCCACGCCCTGACATGCGCCGGTCGTCGCGGGTCCTGTTACCGCAAGGGTGCCTCGAGGCCACGCGAGGAAGCCGCGGGTCGATCCGCCCGCGGCGCAACCTGGTCGCGATGCTGGTGGCCGCGCTCGTGGCCGCCGGGCTGGTGGTCTCACCCGCAGCGTCTCCCGCCGCGAAGGCGGGTGTGTCTTCGGACTATCCCGAGTACCCGTACGGCGCCACCGACTACACCGAGGCGTTCCGTGGACAGTTCCACTTCAGTCCGCAGAGCGGATTCATGAACGACATCAACGCCCCGCTCTACTACCGGGGCGTCTACCACCTGTTCTTCCAGCACAATCCGCACGGGCTCGGGTGGGACACCATCCACTGGGGGCACGCGACCAGTCCCGACCTCGTGCACTGGACGCAACAGCCGATCGCGCTCGAACCCGGCGTGCACGCTGGCAACCTCTGGTCGGGAGCCGGCTGGGTCGACGTGAACAACGTCACCGGCCTCAAGGCAGGAACCGACGACCCGATCCTGCTCTTCACCAACACCGAGGGTGTGAGCATCGCGTACTCGACCGACGGTGCGCACACCTTCCAGATGTACAACGGCGGCGCCAAGGTGGTCACCGACGCGACTGAAAGCCGGGACCCCAAAGTGCAGTGGGATGCTGCGAACAGCCGCTGGGTGATGGTGACTTTCCGCGCCGGTACGGGTGCCGCCTTCTACACGTCCACCAACCTGCTCGATTGGATGTATCGCGGTACCTACGCCGCGAGCTGGTTCGTCGAGTGTCCCGACCTCTACCGCCTCTCCGTCGACGGGGGCGGGACTCAGAAGTGGGTGCTGCAGGATGCCAGCGGCGAGTACGTGATCGGCTCGCTGAACGCGTCCGGGGTGTTCGAGTCCGACTGGGCGTCGCCGCAGCGGATGGAATGGGGCAAGTCCGACGCCGCCTTCGCGCCGTCGGTCTGGTACGCCCCGCAGACCTTCAACCAGCTGCCCGGTGGCCGAGTGGTGCAGATGGGCTGGCAGCCCAGCAACTCGGGCGTCACGTGGACGGGCAACGCATCGTTCCCGGTCGAACTGGGGTTGAAGACCTTTGCGGAGGGCATCAGGCTCACCCGGAACCCGGTGAGTGAGATCGCCGGAATCCGGTCGTCTACCCAGACCTGGGGCAGCCGGTCGATCACCACGGATCCGGCGAGCGATCCGCTCACCGGCATCAGCGCGGACACCTACGAACTCACCGCGGTGTTCTCGCTCGCCGGAGCCACAGCGAGCGAGTTCGGGTTCCGGCTGCACGCGCGCACCGATGGATCGAGCGACCGCACGGTGGCCTACACCACGGCGACCCAGACCCTCTATGGAATGTCGCTGCCGCCGATCTCGAATCAGATCACTATCCGGCTGCTGGTGGACCGGGGCCAACTCGAGGTGTTCGGCAACGACGGCAAGATGGTGTTCAGCGACAACGTCGCGTTCGATTCCTCCGCAGCGAGCCGCGGCATCAAGCTGTATGCGACGGGTGGTTCGGTCACTCTGACGTCCCTCTCGTTCTCGCCCATCGCCTCCACCTGGGCGCCGGCACCGGCGGGGCTCGCGCCGTCCGCGGCCGTCGCGTCGACGTCGCACCAGAACATGTGCGTCGATCGCGACGTCGCGACCGGCAGCGTGCAGCTGTGGAGTTGCCTGGGCAACTCCAATCAGACCTGGGGTCTGGACAGCTACGGGCAGCTGACCACCGGCGGGGTCTGCATGCAGCTGCCGTCCGGACAGACCGCGAACCTGACCCTCGTCTCGGTGGCGGCGTGCACCGGAGGGACGAGCCAGAAGTGGCGGCAGGGCAACTTCGGGTCGCTGATCAATCTCGCGTCGGGGCGCTGCCTGGACGTGCCCGAGGCTGACTTCACCAACGGTCGGCAGCTGCAGGTCTATGACTGCGTCGGCACCCGCAACCAGAGTTGGGTCGGCCCGCCATACACCGCCGCGGTCGGACAGATCGCGTGGAACACGTCGACCTCGTGCGCGGATCGGGACGTGGCGACGGAAAGGGTGCAGATCTGGTCGTGCAACGGGCTCCCCAACCAGACGTGGCGGCTGAACGCCGACGGGACCCTGACCAGCGCAGGGGTGTGCATGCAACTGTCGCCTGCCGCGCTGGGGAACGGCGCGCTCGTCGGCACCGCAGCCTGCTCGCCGACCGCAGCAAACCAGCGATGGAGCCGCTTCGCCAACGGCCAGTTGCGAAGTGTCGCCGCAGGGAGGTGCCTCGACCTCGACTCGGGTAACACGGCGAACGGCCGTCAGCTGATCGTGTGGGACTGCGTGGGCGGGCCTAACCAGACATGGGTCGGACCGTCCTGAGTCGTCGCGCGGTTTCCGCAGAGCGCTGGCGTCCCGCGACGGCCGCCACCCAAGATACTCGGGTGTCCGGGTCACGGGCTGTCGATCCGTCAGCGATTGGCTGCGGCGATCGTGCCTCGGTTGTGGGCGTACAGGGTGACCGCGGGGCGGGTGACCGGTGTGCGGGACCGAGTCGCCGCATTAGTGAGTACTTGAGCGAGGTGCTCGGCCTCGCCGGTGGCTGAGGCCCACGGTGGCGAGCGGGGGATCGGCGAGGCGACCCAGCGCGGAGTCGTCGGCGCCGACGACGGAAAGGTGCTGCGGTGCACGGACTCTGAGGTGACGCAGAGGTGAGAGCAGAAGGAGCGCACTGCAGCCGGATCCGCGCCAGGCCCCGGGCAAGCAACGCCGCTTCGAGCTGGATGACGAGCTCATGGTGACCCCGTGACGTGGCCGCCTACAACCGCGGTGACCTGTGCGCGCTGGACCGGATCTTCGCCGAATAGACCCTCGCCCCCGCTCCTCTGTGTCGTCGCCGTCGTCGCGGCCACCGGCGAC